>Ga0265780_10001893_pt1 | contig 28966 bp, 26 predicted proteins | sample P1T30metagenome_FD_192432 | JGI IMG/M metagenome (GOLD analysis project Ga0265780, IMG submission 192432) | Plant litter microbial communities from East Loma Ridge, Irvine, California - P1 T30 | ecosystem: Environmental > Terrestrial > Plant litter > Unclassified | place: USA: California... | reverse complement strand
CGTAAAACTTTACGATCCCAATACGCCGCCGGTATATGATACGATGCAGATCATGGAGATTCTGCCGCACAGGCAGCCACTCCTGATGATCGACAAGATCATTGAGCTCACCAAAAACCATGTGGTCGGAGTAAAAAATGTTACGATGAACGAAGATTTCTTCAGAGGACATTTCCCGGGCTCGCCTTTATTCCCCGGCGTTCTTCAGATCGAAGCCATGGCGCAGACAGGCGGGATCCTCGTGCTGAACACCGTACCAGATCCGGAGAACTGGCTTACTCTCTTCCTTAAGATAGAGAGCGCACGGTTCAAAGATAAAGTTGTTCCGGGTGATACGCTGATCTTCCGCTGCGACCTCCTGGCGCCTATACGAAGAGGCATTGCCCAGATGAAGGGAGTGGGTATGGTAGGAGAAAGAATTGTTGTCGAAGCCGAACTCATGGCTCAGATTGTTAAAGTTAAAGAAAGCACAGAATAATGATCCAACCATTAGCATATATACATCCTCAGGCAAAGATTGCCGATAACGTTGTAATAGAACCGTTTGTCACGATTCATAAAAACGTTGAAATTGGAGAAGGCACCTGGATCGGGCCAAATGTTACCATCATGGATGGTGCCCGAATAGGAAAGAACTGCCGCATTTTTCCGGGAGCCGTAATTTCAGCGATCCCGCAGGACCTGAAATTTGCCGGCGAAGAAACTACCACCGAAATTGGCGATAATACTACTATCAGAGAGTGTGTTACCATAAACCGCGGCACAAAAGATAAATGGAAAACCGTAGTCGGAAAGAACTGCCTTATACAGGCGTATTGCCATATAGCTCACGACTGCGAAGTGGGAGATAACTGTATCTTCTCTAACAGCACCACCCTTGCCGGGCATATCACTATCGGAGATTATGTAGTGCTGGCTGGAATGGTTGCGATACATCAGTTCTGCAAGGTTGGATCGCACGCCTTCATCACCGGTGGTTCACTGGTAAGAAAAGACGTTCCTCCATATGTTAAAGCCGCGAGAGAGCCTCTATCTTATGTGGGTATCAACTCTGTAGGCCTGCGCAGAAGAGGATTTTCTTCAGAACAGATCAACGAGATACAGGATATTTACCGTACCCTATTCGTTAAAAAATACAATATTACAACAGCTCTTGACCTGATCGAGGCAGAACACCAGCCTACAGAGATCAGGGACGAGATCCTGGATTTTATCCGTAATTCGAACCGCGGTATCATGAAAGGTTTTACCAGCGCATAAGAATTGGCCGGAGATATGAAAATTACACTGGAACATATCGGCCGGCGATATAACAGGGAATGGATTTTCCGGGATCTTAACACCAGCTTTCTGCAGGGCAGCTCTTATGCTGTATTGGGAAGAAACGGTTCCGGAAAATCCACGCTGCTGCAGCTGATTGCGGGCAGCCTTACTCCCTCAGAAGGGACTGTATGCTACTATGATGCCGGCAAGCCGGTAGATGGGAATAATATTTTCAATCATATCAGCATTGCAGCTCCTTATCTTGAACTGATAGAGGAATTTACACTATCGGAACTGATCGATTTCCATTTCAGCTTCAAAACCTACCGTAAAGAACTGGATGCAAAGGCAGTAATTGAACTGCTCGGCTTCGAACGGTCTAAAAACAAACCTTTGAAGTACTTCTCTTCGGGGATGAAACAGCGCAGTAAACTTGCTCTCGCGTTTTGTGCCGATACTCCGGTACTATTGCTTGATGAACCAACATCTAACCTCGATGCAGAAGGCGTGTCATGGTACCTGAACCTGATTTCGGGCTTTGCACAGGACCGGCTGGTTATAGTGTGTTCGAACCAGGAACATGAGTACAGCTTCTGCGGGTCTCATATACACATCGCCGATTACAAGTAGGCCTTATTTGCCTGCACTAACATTTTCGTTTTTCTTATAATTTATAAAACTTTATCTTTGCCCCTCGAAACCTAAGTAATTTTATGGCTAAAGCTTCAGATATAAAAAACGGAAACATCCTGCGTTTTAACAAGGAACTGGTAACTGTTGAAGAATTTATTCACCGTACCCCGGGAAACCTGCGTGCTTTTTACCAGGCGAGAATGAGAAACGTTAAGACCGGTAAGCTGGTGGAATACCGTTTCAGGACTGACGAGGAAGTTGAAATTTGCCGGGTCGAAACCAATGATTATCAGTATTTATATGACGATGCTGATTTCTTCATAGTAATGGATAACAATACTTACGAGCAGTTTAATATCCCTAAATTCCTTTTCGGAGATTCTGCTAAATTCCTTAAAGAAGGGATGAATGTAATTATTGCATTTGAAAGCGATGAGCCTATTATGGCACAAATGCCTGCCAGTGTTGAACTGGAGATTACTTATACTGAGCCTGCTGTTAAAGGAGATACCTCTACTAACGCGACAAAGTATGCGACTGTAGAGACCGGTGTGGAGATCAGGGTGCCCCTGTTTATCAACGAAGGCGAGAAGGTTCGTGTGGATACACGTACCGGAGATTATATAGAACGTGTAAAATAATATTTATGCCATATCCATTATGGCACATACCAGTTTAGGTTAATTAAGCGGTCAAAGAGAAATCTGAGGCCGTTTTTTATTTTCACCTGCCAGGACATCCGGATGAAAAAGGCTGAGTTAAGAGCACTCTATCTTCAGAAAAGAAGGAATATGACAACGGAACAGGTTGAACATGCCAGTACCGTTGTACTGAATAAGTTCAGCACCCTTCCGTTTGATGAAATAAAATACCTTCATACTTTTTACCCTATTACCGGCAAGCACGAATTCGACACCCTGCTGCTGGTTAACTGGTTAAGAGAAAAACACCCTCGTATCAGACTGGTGCTGTCGAGAAGCAACTTTGAAACGCATACCCTTGAACATATTATCTGGGAAGATGCCACCACACTGGTTATGAACCGCTGGGGAATAACAGAGCCCCAGGATGGAGTAACTGTCGAGCCTGATATGATCGATCTTATTGTAATTCCCTTGCTTGCTTTTGATACAAAGGGAAACCGGATAGGCTATGGCAAGGGTTTTTACGACAGGTTTCTGGCCGAATGCCGTCCTGATGCGGTAAAGACCGGCATATCTTTTTTCCCTCCCGAAGAACAGTTCAGTGAAGTTGACAGATTTGATATTCCACTGGATCTTTGTATTACTCCGGAGAAAATCTGGAAGTTCTGAGAACGGGCTCTGATTTTCTATGTATTCAGCCCCGGCAAAAACTGTAAAATACTGTCCGAAGAGTTTCCGTGGGTTTTTAAAAATCTTATTATAAGAACATCATATAAGTGCTTATCAGCAAATAGAAAGCTGTTGTACAGTTTAAACGGAGTGTCTCTCCTGACAGAGCCGAACTCTTCGGACTGCGTTGAACATTGCGGACGTACTGAATCCCTTAAACAGCACATTATCTCTGACTGCCGTTAATCAAGCTCCAGTAAAACGGGACAATGGTCTGAATGCACGGCATCACATAAAATGGACGAGCGTTTTAACCTGTCTTCAAGTCCTTTGCTAACCATATTATAATCGATACGCCAGCCCAGGTTCTTCATCCTGGCTCCAGCACGGAAGCTCCACCATGTATAATGGTGCGGGTCCTGGTTAAAGTGCCGGAAAGAATCTATAAAACCGCTGTTTACGAAGTTTTCCATCCATTCCCTTTCTGCAGGTAAGAAGCCTGACGAATTAGCATTCGATTTAGGGTTATGAATATCAATCGCCTTATGGCAGATATTGTAGTCGCCCGAGATAACCAGGTTGGGGATCTCCATTTTCAAGCCATCTATATACGCCTGAAAATCGTCAAGAAAGCGATATTTAAAGACCTGCCGCAGATCTCCGCTGGAGCCGGAAGGAAAATAGGTGCTCATTACAGAAAGGTCCTCGAAATCGACACGTAACATCCGGCCCTCAAAGTCGTAGTCGCAATGCCCGCAGCCGTATTCCACATGCTTCGGCGTATGTTTCGTCAATATAGCAGTGCCGCTGTATCCTTTTTTCTGTGCGGGATACCAGTAATGCTGATAACCCAGCTGTTCCAGCAGTACCAGGTCTGTAAGCTGCTCAGGTGAGGCTTTGATCTCCTGGAGGCATACAACATCCGGATCTGCAGCCCGGAGCCATGTAAGCCAGTTCTTGGTAAGAGCTGAACGTATCCCGTTCACATTATATGTTATGATTTTCATCAGAATATTTAAAATAGCGAATCGCAGACAGGATCAGAAGCCTATCTTTTCCCCATGATCAGTTTGTCTTTGAACGACTGCTGGATAATCTCCTTCTGCAGTTTTTTTATTTCCTTTTTCTTAAGCAAGCTCAATTGCATAGACACATCATTGAGCGGACGGTCGTTCGGGTCTGTCTTAACGGCAGCGATAGAATCAATAAGTTCGATTCCCTTGACAATCTCACCGAAAACAGTGTAGCTCATATCAAGGAAGGGTGTGCCGCCTGTTGTTTTGTATACGGCCCTCTGATTCTCCGGAATTTTACGGCCGTTTAATCTCATCTGTTCGATCCGGTTCAATTCTTCGTCTGTATATTTTTTCCCATGAACAAGATAAAACTGGGAAGCATTGGAAGCTTTGGCAGCGTTATCGTCTCTTGCGGAAGCAATAACCCCTTTTTTATGGAAAAGAGCGGAGTTAAATTCGGCAGGAACCGTATAACCAAGATCGCCCTCTCCCAGCATCTGCCCGGGTTTTGCATTTTTTGATTCAGGATCCCCGCCCTGGATCATAAAATCCTTTATAACCCTATGGAATAAGGTGTTATTCAAAGTGCCGTTTTTTACCAGCCTGACAAAATTATCCTTATGCTGCGGAGTTTCATTGTACAACTTCACTATACACTCGCCCATACCTGTTTTGATCCTTACATAGCTATCCAGGGGCTTTTTGGCACCATATGCCACAGAACTGCAGACAAGCAGCAGTAAAAAGAAATATCTTTTCATAAATAAAATCCTCTTATCCAGAGATCAAAAAAAATAAAAAAGGTTTAATAAAACTACTCCGGTCAGTTATAATCCTCGAAGTAATTTACAATGAGCGACTTTATAAGCAGTTCCTGCTCCAGTAAGGCATAACTGGGAATGGGTTTAACCAGTTTCCAGTGAGGCCATCCGTCCTGGTCCATACCTTCAAGCTCATAAAACCCCATCTCGCTGAAGAGCCTGCAATTGGCAATATGCATAAGTTCTTCCTTCTGCCTCTTGGAAAATTTTCGCGGTCCCTGTCCAAGTTCCTGTACCCCGATCAGAAATAACATCACTTTAATGTCAGGCAATTCAGTATCGAAGTCTCTGGCTATCTTTTCCTGCAGGCTTTTCCATTTGCTGTTTATTTCTCCTGGTGTCATCACGGCAAAGATACTCAAGGAATTTACTCTTAAATGTCAGATTATCTTATTATTTTCTGTATCTTTAAAATAATGAGTTACCCTTTTTAAAGACAGGCCCTGTTACTTATTCACACTTAAACTCTCTATTTTATTATTATTCAATCTTTTAATTTAAAAAAGCCGTAGATGTTGAAAAATAATTAAATGTGGTTATCCGTTTTTAAAGTAATTTAATACTAGTTAAAAACTGGCATAAAGTTTTCTGGTTCTATTATACAGACCTGACGAAGGAAGCGTTCTTAAAAACTAGTTGAATGGAAGAAGATTTTGAATTTGAATTTACTGAAGACCCAAAATTTTCAGTAGAGCGTTATGAAGAGATGATCCGGAATCAGGATCAGTATTTTTTCGATGCTCAGGCTTTTGAAAATATAATTGATTATTACATTGAGAAAAACGATCCGATAAAGGCACTCCAGGTAGTTGAATATGCTGTTAACCAACATCCATTCGCCGCAATATTCTTTATAAAACAATCGCAGCTTTTTGTTGCTACAAACCAGCTTGACAGAGCATTTGAAGCCCTTGACAAGGCAGAACTGCTTGAGCCGTCTGAGGCTGATATTTTCCTGATCAGGGGAAATATCTACCAGGTAATGGAACGCCATGACGAAGCGCTGGAAAACTATAAAAAGGCATTAGGACTGGCAGAGAATACTGACGAGATCCTGCTGCACCTGGCGATGGTATACCAGAACATGGGCGACTATGAAAGCGCGATTAAAAGCTTAAAGCAATGTCTGGAACAGAATATGGAGAACCAGGATGCGCTTTATGAGCTGGCGTTCTGTTATGACGTACTCGACAAACAGGAAGAAAGCATACAGTTTTACAGGCAGTATATTGATAATGAGCCGTATTCATATGCCGCATGGTATAACCTTGGCAACGCTTATCATAAGATGAACCTTTACGAAAAAGCGATCGACGCCTACGATTATGCCATCCTTATTAAAGAGAATTTTGCCTCTGCTTATTTTAACAAAGGCAATTCACTGGTTCACCTGGATAAATTCCTCGAGGCTATTGAAGTATATAAACAAACGTTCGAGTACGAGCCGCCTAATGCCGATACTTATTGTGCTATAGGAGAATGTTATGAAAAGCTCGAACTGATGGAAGAGGCCCGCTCTTATTATAAAAAAGCGGTGAAAATGGACACCAAGCTTGCCGATGCCTGGTTCGGGATTGGTGTTACCCTCGATTTTGAGGAACGCCATTTTGAATCCATGCATTTCTACAAAAAAGCACTTGCCATTGACGATAAAAACCCGGACTACTGGTTTGCTATTGCCGATGCGCAGTACAAACTTGGAAAACTGGAAGAATCTGAAAAAGCGTACGAAAAAGTTATTGAGCTTAACCCTGTAGATATAGAGGCCTGGCTTGATTATTCGTCTATACTTTATGAGCAAAGTAAGCTTACACCCGCGATCGAGACTATTGCTGAGGCAATAAAGAACAATCCGGATGCTGCCGAGCTTTATTACCGCATGGTAGCCTACCTTTTTGCAGACGGCCAGTATAATGAAGCACTGAACTGCCTGGAAGTGGCATTAAAGATAGACCCTGCCAAGCACGACATACTTTTTGAGTACCTGCCGCAGCTCCAGAGTAATAAGATTATTATAGATATAATAAATAAGTATATGATCGGATAAAACCTTTTTACCGAAAAACTAAAGAAATCCAATACATTTGTCGCAGAAGTATTGGATTTTTTTTTTGAGATTTGCACACGTATGATGAATTTCAGTTTAAATAATATTCCTGAACGAACTCAAAAGCCCCGGGATAAAGGAATTACGATGGTAATGGACAAAGGCTTAAGCGTTAGGGAAATTGAAAATTTTCTTGAAGTAGCAGGCCCCCATGTAGACATAGTCAAATTAGGATGGACAACGTCTTTTGTTACTCCAAACCTGCAGAGGAAATTAGATGTATACAAAAGTGCCGGCATACCGGTTTATTTCGGAGGTACATTATTTGAGGCATTTGCCATAAGGAACCAGTTTGACGATTACCGCAAAGTATTAGACAAATACGGCATGCAGTATGCCGAAGTTTCTGATGGTTCGATAGAGATCGAACATGAAGAAAAATGCGAATTCATAAGAAAACTAAGCCAGCAGGTAACGGTTATCTCTGAAGTTGGTTCGAAAGATGCGCAAAAGATTTTCGCTCCCTACAAATGGATCAAAATGATGCATGCTGAACTTGAAGCCGGCTCCTGGAAGCTTATTGCAGAATCGCGTGAGGGTGGTAATGTCGGGATATACAGAGATTCGGGAGAAGTACGCGAAGGGCTTGTAGACGAAATATTAACGCAGATCCCTGAAGGCACCATTATCTGGGAGGCTCCTCAAAAGGATCAGCAGGTTTGGTTTATTAAACTGATCGGCGCAAATGTGAACCTTGGTAATATTGCTCCGGCAGAAGTAATTCCGCTTGAAACCATCAGGCTGGGATTAAGAGGTGATACTTTTAATCATTTCCTGAAGAATATTTAACTAAAGAATGAAGAAATTTGGGTTAATAGGTTATCCGCTGGGGCATTCTTTCTCAAAAAAGTATTTTACTGAAAAGTTTGAACGCGAAGGTTTAACCGACCATGTCTACGAACTGTTCCCTCTTCAAAATATCAGTGACATAGAAGATCTTTTAAAGGCGAATCCGGATCTGTGCGGGCTGAACGTTACTATACCACATAAAATCGGGGTAATGTTTTATCTTGACAAGGTAAGTCCGGATGCCAAGGCAATTGATGCTGTAAACTGCATCAAGGTTATCAAACACAAACCGGTAGAGTCTTTTTTTACCGGGGAGCTCACCTCTATGAAGGTAAGGCTGGAAGGCTATAACACAGATGCCTTTGCCTTCGAAAAATCGCTGAAACCTCTGTTGAAAAAAGTGCATACCAAAGCACTTGTTCTGGGCAGCGGCGGCGCTTCAAGGGCTGTTACCTATGTTCTTTCAAAACTCGGTATCGACTATACGGTAGTATCCAGGCGAAAGGCAAGAAAGCAGATCTCCTATTCAGAGTTGACACAAAACCTGATGGAAGAATACATGCTTATTGTTAATACAACCCCGCTGGGCATGTCTCCGGATACTGATTCCTGCCCTGAAATACCATATGAGTACATTACCTCTAAACACCTGCTTTACGATCTGATCTACAATCCGGCAGAGACCGAATTCTTAAAGCGGGGTAAGGCCAAAGGTGCTGTAACGAAAAACGGAGAAGAAATGCTCCACCTGCAGGCCGAAAAAGCCTGGGAAATATGGAATAGTTAATGAAATACGGCGCAGCCGATAAGCGCAGAAACGGCTAATGCCGCGACGTATCATAGCCACTAAAGAACGATTTACTCTGATGAAAAAAACAGCTCTGGGAATTGTAATATGTTTTTTTATTCTGGGATTATGTTCCTGTGGAAATGATTATTCGCCTAAGCCAAGGGGTTACTTCCGTATCGACCTGCCTCAGAAGGCTTATATTAAATACAACAGCGGCTGTCCCTATACTTTTGATTACCCTGTTTATTCTTCTATAGAACAAGACAGCTCGCGCGATGCAAAACCTTGCTGGCTCAATATAAATTTTGCCGGCTTCAACGGCAAAATTCACCTGAGCTACCAGCCTGTTACTTCCAAAAAGGTATTTGACGAACTCGTTGAAGATGCCCGGACTTTTGCTTTTAAGCATACTGTAAAAGCTACTGCCATAGATGAAGCCAGAATATCTTTTCCGGAAAAGAAAGTATATGGTATCTATTACACCATAGAAGGTAATACCGCATCTTCTGTTCAGTTTTTCCTCACAGACAGCAGCCGGAATTACCTGAGGGCAGCTTTATATTTCGATGAAACACCCCGGATCGATTCATTAAAGCCGGTACTGGACTTTGTTAAAAAGGATATTGATGTAATGATCAAATCCTTCAGGTGGAAGTAGGAAGCCGCGATAAAATGCCATCAAAGGGGGCATCTGACCGCAGTATACTCATCTGTTTCTGTAAGATGCATATTAAAGAATTTGCCTAAGTTTGGCATATGATACAGTTACACTCATTTGTGTGCAATCCATATCAGGAAAACACTTATTTACTTTATGACGAAACGGGCGAATGTGTGATCATCGACCCCGGAATGTATACTTCGAACGAGCAGAATGAGGTTATAAAGTTTATCACTGTCAATAATTTAAAGCCGGTGATGTTACTTAATACGCATTGTCATATCGATCATGTTCTCGGCAATAAGCTGGTCCATGACACCTATGGCCTGCTGCCGCAGTTTCATGAGGGCGAGTTGCCGCTGATAACCGCAATTCCTTCCTATGCACCTGCACAGGGAATCAGATATGAACTATCTCCGCTGCCGCAAACATTTCTTCCGGAGAGCGGAACGATACAATTCGGAAACAGCCAGCTTGAGCTGATATTTGCTCCCGGCCATTCACCTGCTCATTTATGTTTTTATTCTAAAGAGGATAATTTCCTGATCGGCGGCGATGTGCTCTTTTACAGGAGTATTGGCCGTACAGACCTGCCGGGAGGGAATTTTGACCTGCTAATAAAAAACATCCGTGAAAAACTTTTCGCCCTGCCCGACGATTGTACCGTATATCCGGGTCATGGCGGAGAAACGACAATTGGCCAGGAAAAGCAGTATAATCCGTTTTTGAACCGTTAGTAAATAATTCGCAGCCATTGAATACTTCTTACTATATAGCAAAGCGTTATCTTTTCTCGAAAAAGTCGCTTAATGCGATAAACTTTATATCAGGCATTTCAATGCTTGGTGTTTTTGTAGGCAGTGCTGCGCTGATAATTATATTGTCGGTATTTAATGGTTTTGAAACTGTTATTCTGTCTATGTATAACACGTTTACTCCCGAAATCCGGATCGAGCCTTCAAAGGGTAAAACATTTGATCCGGGAACGGCATTTTTCCGCGAGCTCAGAAAAGATCCGCGTGTTGACAATTATACGGAAGTACTCCAGGAAAAAGCTTTGCTACGGTATGGGAACGGCCAGTATATAGGCCTGGTAAAAGGTGTTTCGAACGATTTTCTTAAAAGAAAAAAACTCGACAGCACGCTTATGCAGGGGAGTTTTACACTTGAACAAAACGGCACGCCATATGCCGCAGCGGGATCTATGGTACAGCTGTATCTCTCTGTAAATATAAATGACGATTTCCGGGACCTTGAGATCTATTCTCCAAAAAAAGGAGCATCCTCCTCCGTCGTTCCGGCAGAAGAATTTACCGTAAAAACTATACACCCGGTGGGTATTTTCCAGATACAGCAGCAATTCGACGAATCTGTTATTGTACCTATAGAGTTTGCACGTTCGCTGCTCGGTGAAGAAAAAGAGGTTTCAGCGATCGAAATCTACCTCAAAACAGGGAAATCTATCGAGCGTTTCCAAAACGAAACAGCAGACAAGCTCGGGCCTGCTTTCGATGTTAAAAACCGTGTTCAGCAAAACGAGCTGCTTTACAAAATATTGAATTCTGAGAAATGGGCAATATTTTTAATTCTGACCTTTGTGCTGATCATCGCTGTCTTCAATATCATCGGATCGCTGACGATGCTTGTTATCGATAAGAAGAAAGACATAGCCATATTAAGCAGTATTGGAGCAGATACAGGCCTCATCCGTAAGATCTTCTTTATCGAAGGTATGATGATTGCACTTATCGGCTGTATGGCCGGCTTGCTGGCCGGCCTGGTATTCTGCATTCTACAACAGAAATATGGCTTTATAAAAATGGCAGAAGCGAATTTTATAACAGACGCCTACCCCGTTGCATTGAAGTGGACAGACTTTGTCCTGGTATTTTTCACAGTTTCCCTCATCTCTGCCATAGCCTCGGCTATATCATCAAGGTTAAGTGTCAAGAAGCTGGAGATCAAGTCTGAGCTATAAATAAGGGGTTATAAATATTTATGTGATACGAGATAGTTCTTCACATAATCTTCCACCCCTTCTTCCAGTGTATGAAATGGCTTGTGATAACCAATTGATACCAGCTTATCCATATTAGCCTCTGTAAAATACTGGTATTTATCCCTTATATCTTCTGGTGTTGGGATAAAGCTGATTTCAGGCTCCTTATCCAATGCTTTGAACGTATTTGTAGCCAGGTCAAGGAATGTTCTGGCTTTGCCAGAACCGAGATTATAAATACCTGAGTCTTTACGGTGATGCATCAGAAAATACATAACGTCTACCACATCTTTCACGTACACGAAATCGCGCATTTGCTCGCCGTCTTTAAAATCCGGATTATGTGACTGGAACAGTTTCATAGCCCCGGTCTTCATGATCTGGTTAAATGTATGAAAGACGACAGAGGCCATCCGGCTTTTATGGTATTCATTAGGCCCGTATACATTGAAGAACTTCAGGCCAGCCCAGAAGAATGGCCGCCTCTCCTGCGTCATCACCCATTTGTCAAATTCATTCTTTGAATCGCCATAAGGATTGAGTGGCTTCAGGGCATCCAGGGCACTTTCATCGTCATTATATCCGTTCTCACCCAAACCATAGGTGGCGGCAGATGATGCGTATACAAGAGGCAATCCGAATTCAACACATATATTCCAAATATTCTTTGAATAATCGAGATTCAGTTTCGTTAAAAGTTCATAATCGAACTCGGTAGTATCTGTTCTGGCTCCTAAATGGAATACGAACTGTACATGTAAATGATTTTCTCTTAACCAAACGCCAAAATCTTCACGGTCAACCTTCGCAGAGAAACGTTTCCCTTCAAAGTTTTTGTTCTGCTCTTCGTCCGAAAAATCATCGACCAGGATGAGATCATAATATCCCTCGTTGTTCAATTTTGAAATCACGCAGCTGGCAATAAAACCTGCTGCTCCCGTAACTATAATCATCTATTTATTTATAAGGTATTTAAAAATATATCTTCTTTTACTTCAGGTATAATGCCTTTCTCAAGAGCTTTTCCGAAAAGCTGTTTTACGGCATTTTTACCTTCTGTGCCCAAATCTATAGAATATTTGTTAACATATAATTCAATATGTTTATACATTACCTCCTCGCTCATTGCCTGAGCGTGTGAGCGGATAAATTCCAGTCCTGACCTGGGATTGGCAAAAGCGAACTCCACGCTGCGTTTTATGATACGGTTTACTTTATGCTGAAGGTCTTTATCAAGGCTGCGTTTTATTACAATACCGCCCAATGGAATAGCACTGCCGGTTTGCTTTTCCCAGTAATCACCGAGATCGATAATCTTCTTAAGCCCTTTGTTCTGGTATGTAAACCTGTTCTCATGAATGATCAGTCCGAGGTCGATTTCCGAATCAAGTAAAGCATCTTCGATCTCCGAAAACAGCATTTCTTTTTTATTGATCAATTCGGGATACGCGAGGCTGAACAGAAAATTGGCAGTGGTGTATTTTCCGGGGATACCAACCTGCAACCGGGGCGATAGCTCCGAGGGCTCAAACTCGCCTGCCGAAATAAGCAGCGGCCCGACTCCGAAACCCAGTGCACTTCCGGAGTCAAGCAGCAGATAGTTATCTGCTGCGTAAGCAAATGCATGAAAGCTAAGTTTTGTAATGTCAAGTTCGTTACGGAAAGCTTTATGATTCAGGGTCTCGACATCATCATAAAACACCTCAAATTCTAAACCTTCAGTATCAATTTTATGATGGATCAGGGCGTCAAAAATAAAAGTATCATTCGGGCAGGGAGAAAATCCAAGTGTTAATTTCATTCCAGAGTGTTATAAAAGTTTATTAAATATTCATTCAGCGACCGGACAGCCAGGGGAATATTCCAGCCATCCCGGTTACGCCGCTCTACATAGTTGGAAACTGATCGCAGCTGTAAACACGGAAGCGATGCAGCAGAGCAGGCATAAAAAAAAGCTGCACCTTCCATGCTTTCAGTTTGAGGGAAAAGGCGGTCACGGATCAGGTTTATGCTTTCTTCTTTGCCGTGGACACAGTTTACAGTTATCGCCGGCACCTGCCTTAATGAGGCGCTGAGCTTCTGAACGCTGCCTGAAGGTAACACAGGAATGGTTACCGCGCTTCCAAAGCCCAGCTGTTCGATACTTAAAAATCCAGTGCCGTCTTCTGCTCCAAGTTCAGAAAAAGTGTCGTGTACGATGTTGACCACTTCGCCTATATTCAATGAGCGGTCAAATGCTCCGGCAATACCGGCATTTAATGCGAGGTCATAACTCTCCCGCTGTAACCTGGTACCCATAGAAAAAGCTGTGGCTACCATTCCTACTCCGGTTATCAGGATATCAACTGAATGCGTATTGCCTGAATGGGTCTTGTAAAAATCAATAAAGGGGCCTATCTCTTCTTTTGTGGCAGCTACCAGCAGAATCTTCATCAGGATATGATCTAATGTCTGGCAAAGTTAAGCATTACAAAATTTTGAAATTCATTTCAATGCCACAGTTTTTGGCCTGCAAAAAATGATAAGATCTGCTGGTTCTTAAAAATGCATATGAAAATCATTTTATCTAAGTTTGCATTATAAAATATTCAAATGATTTATATCACAAGAAGGGAACGATTTAATGCTGCGCATAAATTATTCAGGGAAGAATGGAGCGATGAGCAAAACAACGAAGTGTTTGGAAAATGTTCAAACCCAAACTGGCATGGGCATAATTATGAGCTTTTTGTAACTGTTAAGGGGCAGATCAATCCCCGGACAGGCTTTGTAATAGACCTGAAAGTGCTGAAGGAAATTATAAAGGAAAACATTACCGATAAGCTGGACCATAAGAATGTCAACCTCGACGTCGATTTTATGAAAGGGAAGATGGCATCAACAGAGGTACTGGCTGTGGAGATCTTCAACCAGCTGCAGGAAAAGTTAATACCTTTTGGAGTTGCTCTCCATAAGATAAAGCTTGTGGAAACCGAAAACAATTATGTAGAATACTTTGGCGAAGAGCCTATATCTTAAATAAATGGAAAAAGAACATATAAACCATATGGCCGAAGAGAATGAGCTCGACGGCTATATCAAGATAGACCGGTATAACCAGACAAAAATAGATCGTATCGCTTCTCATTATAGCGAGATACTTTCTGATCTGGGCGAGGATGCGGCAAGAGAAGGCCTGTTAAAAACGCCAGAGCGCGTTGCAAAGGCATTGCAGTTCCTCACTCATGGCTACGACCTGAAACCTCATGAAATTTTAAAGAGCGCAATGTTTAAGGAAGAATACAGCCAGATGGTTGTAGTGAAAGACATAGAGGTTTACTCGATGTGCGAACATCACCTGCTTCCCTTTTTTGGAAAGGCGCATGTTGCCTATATTCCAAATGGCCATATCGTGGGGCTCAGTAAGATTCCGAGAGTTGTTGAGGCGTATGCCCGCCGCCTGCAGGTACAGGAACGCCTGACTAATGAAATAAGAGATTGTATTCAGGATACACTACAACCTTTAGGCGTTGCTGTTGTTATTGAATGCAAACATCTATGCATGTCGATGCGTGGTATACAAAAACAAAACTCGGTTACTACAACGTCTGCATTTACAGGGGCGTTTGTCAATGAAAAAACCAGGGCGGAGTTTCTTCGTTTGATAACGGCCAGCTTAGATTAGATTTTTACAATTACACAATTTTATATTTCCTTTACAGGATGAAAGCATATATATATCCAGGGCAGGGCGCTCAGTTTCCGGGAATGGGTAAAGACCTTTACCATAGCTCAGAGCGGGCAAAAAGCCTTTTTGAACAAGCTAATGACATTTTAGGCTTCAGAATTACCGATATAATGTTCGACGGTACAGAAGAAGACCTCAAACAGACCAGGGTTACCCAGCCCGCCATATTCCTTCATTCAGTCATCCTGGCCGATTCCCTGGGAGATGATTTTAAACCTGATATGGTTGCAGGACATTCACTAGGTGAATTTTCCGCACTTGTTTCGGCAAAAGCGCTAACTTTTGAGGACGGGCTGAAGCTCGTTGCTGCCCGCGCAAATGCCATGCAAAAGGCTTGCGAAATACAGCCCTCTACTATGGCAGCAATTCTCGGACTGGATGACTACACTGTCGAAGAGGTATGTGAGCTGGTAAGCGAAATAGTAGTCCCTGCTAATTATAACTGCCCAGGACAGCTGGTAATATCAGGAAGCATTGAAGGGATTGATAAAGCCTGTGCACTGCTGATTGAAAGAGGCGCAAAAAGAGCTCTTAAGCTGAATGTCAGCGGAGCTTTCCACTCTCCTTTAATGGAGTCGGCGAGGGCTGAACTGGCTGCTGCAATTTCGGAGACTCCTTTCAGTGAGCCGGTATGCCCGGTTTACCAGAATATCGATGCCAAGCCTTATACCGATCCTGAAAGCATCAAACATAATTTAATAGCACAGTTAACCGGAGCTGTACGATGGACCCAAACCGTAAAAAGAATGCTTGAAAACGGAGCTTCTTCTTTTACAGAAGTTGGCCCTGGAAATGTATTACAGGGTCTTGTGAAAAAAGTAGATCGCACGGTTGCAACGTCAAGCGCAACTCTATAAACTCATAACTCCCCGGGAGACAGGATGATTTCCTGTCTCTTAATTAACCTCTAGCTACCTGAAACAGTGAGTGCAAACTTCAAAATAAGACTCCTTCTTTTTCTGCTGACTATAAGTTTCGCGGCTACTGCTATTACTATTAATCTGACGTTTAACAAAACAGAGGTTTTAGAATTCAATGGCAGAACGCTCGAAAAAAATCTTCAGAAGAAGGAGAATTTCATAAAGAAGTTCCTGGACGACTCAACAAGTCTTGAAGCACTTAAAAACGTCCATAATAATCCGGCATATGCAGCCAGATTAATATCAGACTTCAGGGATGACCGGTCTATATATGTTTATACTTATTATGGCAACCAGCAGATGTTCTGGGGAGGTAACCGGGTAAGTCCTGAAGCAACCGCAGGCATGAAAGAGGGCAGCAGCCTGCTTCGTCGCGAAAACGGCTGGTATGAGGCTATAAAAAGATCTGACGGCAACTTTTCTGCAGTTTGTATCATTCCTATAAAGGCGGAGTACCGCTTTCAGAACAAACACCTGAAAAACGTTTTTGCACCCGACCTGATCACTGAAAACAACATAGAAATTGCAGGTTTTAATGATAAGCAGGTTTTTAATATTAAAAATGCCGAGGGTAAATTTTTATTTGCCATTAAGCTTAAGTCAACTGTAACTAACACATTCTATTCAAAACTTGAATTGTGGATGTGGATTATAACCGCCTGCCTGGCCACCATTTTTATCAACTTTCTCGCAGTTTCCATCGCAACCAGGGGGCATACAAAATCTGCCGTTGTTCTTTTCTTTTCATACTTCCTGCTGGTAAGACTTGTCACCCTTCAGTTCAACTGGCTGGACTCCTATTTTGATGTTCCGGTTTTTGATGCGAAGTACTACTCAGGGGGATACTTTTTTCCGACATTGGGCGACTTCCTGATAAACTCCATCATATTCAGCTGGTTTCTCAGTTTTATATACAGCTATCGTTTCGAAATAAAAATAAGCAGCCACGAAATATCAAAATGGGGAGCCATTGCCATTTCCATTTTACTCGGATTTATAATCTACCTGGTTGCATTCCAGCATAATGAGATTTTTTTCAGTCTGGTAACGCGGTCAAACATAAATTTCGATGTAACGAACATAGTTAATCTTGATTTAAACAGCTGGCTGGGTATACTGCTTATGTGTATCGCCATACTAAACCTCTACCTGCTGATAGAAATAGGCATGGTACTTGGCGAATCACTGCCTCTTTTAAACAGGGACAGGCTTATTGTTTTTCTGACTGGTCTGGGAGTTATTCTGCTGATCCAGTCTTTATTTGATAATTTCAGCATTTTTATTTTTTTCTTCTCTATTATTATCTTTCTCAGAGGCTGGGCGTTTTACAACAAGGATTATAGTTATAAACTGGTTATTTTCCTGTTTACCATACTCCTCTTTTCCATTATCTGCTCTATTAAACTTTCTTCCTTCCAGAATACCAAAGAAAGGGTAATAAGAAAGGGAATAGCCCACAAGCTTGAGTCTGCAGACGATCCGAATGCGGTCCTGCTGTTTTTCTCACTTGAGCAGGAGATATTGAGAGACAGCATAATCCAGGATTATTTTATCCGTCAGCGAACGGACGGAGATGCTCTTCACTCCAAGCTCAGGAAACTTTATTTCGACGGATACCTGTCAAGATATGATTTTGATATCTATACCTCCCGGGCCGGGCATAATAATGGCATTGACAGCATTAATATAAATAACCTTAAAAACCTTGTTATATCAGGTTCTATCAAGGTGTCCGAATATTTTTACAGGGTAAATAATACTTTCGGCCTGCAAAGTTATTTTGCGCTTATTCCGATACCTGTAAACAAACAAGGTATTGTAACCCTTGCCATCAGGCTTCAGTCAAAGACCTTTAAAGATGAAGGTTCTTTTCCTGAAGTACTTGCAGACGGGAAGATCAATACGGATGAACAGCTAAACAAATATTCTTTTGCATTTTACAGCAACGGCCGGCTACTCAACCAAAACGGCACATACAATTACAACCTGGTCAACACCGATTTTAAGGGCAAATCAGGGAAGTTTATTTTTACAGAGAAAAATGGGTATAGCCATGTAATCTATCAATCGACGCCAAGAAAGGTAATTGTTGTTAGCAAACCGGTAATTACATGGCTTATGCAGCTGGCTTCGGTTTCTTTTCTTTTCCTGGTAACGCTGTTCTTCTCTATTGTGATAGTTCTGACACACCAGGCCTGGGTAATTTTCCATGATGACAATTTCAGGTTAAATGCTTACCGGTGGAGCTACCTGATTTCCCGCAACCGGATACTCTACAAAACAAGGATCCAGGCGTCACTGGTATCTGCAATAGTACTTACACTACTTATAGTTGGAGCGATCACCTATTTCAGCATCAGCGATCAGTTCAGGAAACAGCAGGAACAGGAGCTTTTGGACCAGATCAACCAGGTAAAAAACGGTCTTGAGAATAAAGTATTCAGCGATGGCAAATTGACTACCGACGAACAATCTCTGCATGCGTTTGCCAATATCAATGCGGCTGATCTTAATCTTTATGACAATAAAGGGAATGTAATTTTTACTACTCAGCCTAATATTTATGATTACGGCTTTATAATACCAAAGATGAATGCCCTGGCATTTATATACATCAACAAATATCAGCGATCAGAATACCTCAACCATGAGCAGGTAGGACGGATGAAATTTATTGCCGCCTATAAGCCGATCAGAAATAACAGGAACGAAACGATTGCGTATCTGAGCCTTCCGTATTATTCAAATGAGCATGATTATGACCTGCGGGTGGGCTCTTATTTAAATACACTGATCAATGTTTATGCCCTGGTACTGGTGGTAATTGCACTCTTCGCAATATTTGTGGCCAATGAGATCACCTATCCTCTTACGCTGGTTGGAAAAAGCCTGGGCGCTATAAAGATAGGCAGCAAGAACGAGCCGATTCAATGGAAGAGTAACGATGAGATCGGGAGCCTGATACAGGAGTATAATAACATGATACGGGCACTGGAAGACAGTGCTAAAAAACTTGCGCGTTCTGAACGGGAGTCTGCATGGCGGGAGATGGCCAAACAGGTTGCGCACGAAATAAAGAATCCGCTTACTCCTTTGAAACTTGGGGTACAGCTGCTTGAAAAATCATGGAAAGAGAAAGATCCGAATTTCGACAGAAAATTTGACCGCTTCAGCAAATCATTTATTGAGCAGATAGACAGCCTTTCACTCATCGCGTCTGAGTTCTCCAACTTTGCCAAGATGCCGGATACTCCATTCGAAAATATAAACCTGCCTGATATTATCTTGAAATCAATCGAAGGGTTCCGCGACAAGGAGGATCTGGTCATTTTGTTCAGAAATATTGAAGACGATGATGTTATTGTAAGGGGGGGCAAAGATCATTTGTTCCGGATCTTTAATAATCTGTTGAAAAATGCGGTGGAGGCAATCCCCGACAGCAGAAACGGGTATATAGAAATATTCCTGTCTGTACAGGACGACAAGGTATTTATTGAGGTAAAAGATAATGGTAAGGGCATTCCCGCAGATCTGCAGGAGAGGATCTTCAATCCAAACTTCACTACTAAAAGCTCAGGAACCGGCTTAGGGCTGGCCTTTGTAAAACAAGCCGTTGAAAACATGTTTGGAAGTGTCAGATTTGAAACTGAGGATGATAAAGGAACTACGTTTTATATAACGCTGCCGCTTGCAGGACTAAACTGACCAAAAGAAAAGGGCACCCTTTTTACAAGGGTGCCCTTTTTCTTTCTTTTACTTGCTAGTTATCTCAGTGCAAGCGAAGTTCTGCCCATAGTATAACCATCAGCATACAGAACTACTGTATATGTTCCCTTTTGAAAGCTGCCGGGATTAGTCCAGTCGATATTATAGATCTTTCCGGAATTATCAAATTCAACGGCTGTTTTATACGTATACTGAAGATCTTCATTATCAGAGGAGAATACGCTGCTGTTATCAGAAATGATAAGGTTACCGCTGGGATCTATGATCCGGATAAAAACATCATGCATCCTTTTTTCGGCAATCGGGTTATCTGCAACGGTAAAAGTTAATCTTATTTTCTTTGCAGAACTTGCTTTACTTACATCTGTTTCTTTTCCGCTGTTTTTTATCCGTAAAGGAGTAACACTGATATTAGCTACTTTCAGGGCTGCTGCTGCTTTAACTTTTGAGTTCAACGCAGAATTCTGCTCTTCAAGCTGGCTGGCCCTCTCGTTTACATTCGTCACTGTAGTCTGCAGACTGTCGCGCTCTTCAGTGAGCGCCGCATTCTGCTTCTGCAATTCGGAAATGTCAGAAGTATATTTTGTTACAAAATAGCGCAGCTGTTTAAGTTCTTCCTGTGCTTTGGCAAGCTGCCCCTGCGTCAGTTTACCTTTTCTAAGCTGATCGCGCAGTTCTTCGATCTTTTGTCTGGCGAGTTCCTGCTCATCGCGCATATCCGCAGAGAGCGATACATTAGAATTGTTGGCTTTATCCAGCTCTGCTTCTATCTTATCGATTTCAAGTTCCATCCTGGATTTTTCATCACTGAGCGTAACGATCTTGTCGTTCGCCTTTTTGTCTTTAAAAAACAAATAGGCATTGGTACCCAGAAGAGCAACTATAACGGCGATTAAGAAGTAAATTTTATTTGAGTCTTTTTTGGAGGGTTGTTCCGGATAAGTATTTTCCATATTGTTTTATATAATTTAACCTAGATACTATAACAATTAACAATTGAAGCAACGAAAATCCTTCTTGTGTATAACTTTATTTACACCTGATTATTGCTCATAGGTAAAAATCCCTGTTCACAAACTTAATAAATTTTTTCTCTTTAAGTTTTTGTACCACCCTTAAGTTCTGATTTGGCCTTAGAATACAATAAATCCGGGTAATACCTGTTTCTTAAGTATCTTTGCCAGCTTTTTAAAATTTCTTTACTATGTATTTAAGGCCTCTGTTACTGTTATTACTTTGTTCATTTACTATAAAAAGCGCGCTCCCGCAATCCGCTCCCGCTGAACTTACGCCGAAAAGAGAATTCAGGGGTGTATGGATAGCAACAGTGGCAAATATCGACTGGCCATCGAGACCGGGTTTGACATCCAGTCTGCAGCAGCAGGAAATTATCAGGATACTTGACGAACATCAGCAAACAGGTCTTAATGCTGTTATGCTGCAGGTGAGGCCGGCTACAGATGCCTTTTATGGGAAAGGCCGGGAATCCTGGAGTAAATTTCTCAGTGCCAAACAGGGAGTTGCCCCTTCTCCTTTTTACGATCCGCTTGACTTTGCAATAATAGAGGCACATAAACGGGGGATGGAATTACACGCCTGGTTTAACCCATACAGGGCTGCTTTTTCACTTTCTCCTGCGGATATTGCCGAAAACCATATTACACGGCAGCATCCCGAATGGTTTTTCAATTATGCAGGTAAAAAGCTGTTTAATCCGGGTATACCAGAAGTCAGAGAGTATATTATCCAGGTGGTGATGGATGTTGTAAAAAACTATGATATTGACGGAGTACACTTCGACGATTATTTTTATCCTTATCCTGAGAAAGGCCAGATAATTCCCGACAGTCCGCAGTTTAAAAACTTCGGGAAAGATTTTAAAGATATCGGAGACTGGCGCAGAAACAATGTGGACCTGCTTATTAAAGAACTTTCAGACAGCATCCATACGGCTAAACGTTATATAAAATTCGGCATCAGTCCGTTTGGCATCTGGCGCAACCTCTCGCAGGACCCTGAGGGTTCTGAGAGTTCCGGGCTCTCGGGTTACAGCGCCTTATACGCAGATGCAAGAAAATGGGTAAAAGAAGGCTGGATAGACTATGTAAATCCGCAGATATACTTTCATTTCACGAACAGGGCGGCTCCGTTTGACAAGCTGGTAGACTGGTGGAGCAATAATTCTTACGGAAAACATGTATATGTAGGACAGGCTGCCTACAGGGCTAATGAGAAGCGGGAAGGCTGGCTTAACAAGAACCAGCTGCCGAACCAGATACGCTACCTGAGGGCCAATCCGCGCATACAGGGCAGTGTGTTTTTCAGCTCAAGATCTTTAACTAATAATCTCTCCGGAATTCAGGACTCCCTCAGGAATAATTTCTACCGGACACCGGCCTTACAGCCTCAGATGTTATGGCTTGATGATGTGCCTCCGCAGTCGCCTTTAAACCTCGAAGCAGCCCTGGCAAACGGGCTCGCAGTATTAAACTGGAACGAACCGTTAAAAGCCCGTGATGGCGAAACAGCCAGTGGATATGTTATTTACCGCTTTGATGAGGCTGAAGAAATAAACATGGAAAACCCGAACAAGATTATTAAGATAAGCCTGGAAAGCAGGCTCACGTCGTTTACAGATTTTACGCTTAAGAGAGGAAAGAAATATAAGTTTGTGGTTACAGCTTTGGACCGGCTAAAAAACGAGAGCCTGCCCTCCAATATCGCTGTTATCGATTATAACTGATATTATTAAAAAATGAGATGGTTTGAACCATCTCATTTTCCTTCGTCATACGTTTAGCTGTTACATCTTAGCAACATCGCTGGTATCTTTAACCAGGCCAATACCTGTAAAGAAAAAGATTATTCCAAGTATCCCGAATACGATCAACTCACGTGGACTTTCAGATTTTTGCACAAATCCAACCGCAGCATATATCAATCCGACAATACCTAGTATTGTAAGAATCGTTCCAAAAGTTCTTTTTAAATTCATAGGAGTAAAGATTTGGTAACATGTTGCAATTTACCTGCCAATAACCTGGCGAGCCTTTAAAGAGGCTTTAAAGAATAAAAGCTGTCCGAAAATCAGAACAGCTTTTATCTTTTTTTAACAGTTTACTACATTATTACCATATTTTAACCCTTTGGCTTTCATCCCTGTACATTTTATCGCCAGGTTTAATTCCGAAGGCCTTATAAAATTCGGGCATATTGGAAAGCGGGCCGTTTACCCTGAACTCTTCCGGCGAATGCGGATCTGTGCTTATGCGCATTCTTAAGCGTTCATCACGGTTTTTGATTCGCCATACCTGTGCAAAAGACAGGAAAAAACGCTGATCTGGTGTTAGTCCGTCAATTTTGACTTCTCCCTTTCCTTGTTCGGTCTGTTTAAACGCCTCGTAGGCTATTGCCAGTCCGCCAATATCTGCAAGGTTCTCTCCGAGAGTTAGCTGCCCGTTAACAGCCAGGTCATTGAGTACGCGATATTTTCCATACTGCCCTACAACTACCTCTGCCTTCTTTTCGAATTTAACAGCATCCTCTTTCGTCCACCAGTCTTTCAGGTTTCCGTCTTTATCATATTGACGGCCCTGATCGTCAAAACCATGGGTCATTTCATGCCCGATAACTGCGCCGATGGCACCGTAGTTTATTGCATCGTCTGCATCAAAATCAAAAAACGGGAACTGGAGTATCCCTGCCGGGAATACGATTTCGTTATAAGCAGGATTATAATACGCATTTACTGTAGGCGGGCTCATAAACCATTCGTCTTTATCAACAGGCTTACCCAGCTTGCCTATCATTTCTTTATAGTTATGCTTCGCTATTGACTGTAAGTTCTCATAAAAACGGTCACGCTGTATGTCAACGTCGTCGTATTTTTTCCATTTATCCGGATATCCGATCTTTTTGATAAAAGTATTCAGTTTATCGATTGCCCGGCCTTTTGTCTCCTTGCTCATCCAGTCAAGTCTTTCGATCCTTGAATGATATATCTTCTGAAGATTATTTACCAGATTCATCATCCTTCCTTTTGCATCAGCAGGAAAATATTTTTCGACATACAATTGTCCCAGGAGTTCGCCAAGTCCGTCATCCGTTCTGCCAACCATCTGTTTCCACCTTTCCTGTTCCTGCTTTTGACCGGTTAATACCTTACCATAGAAGTCGAACCTCGCTTTTCTGAAGGGTTTGCTCAAAGCGAAGGAAGAAGAAGACAGTGCGTCGAACTTCAGCTTGTTCTTCCATAATTCAAGAGGCTCACTCTTTAAAAGTTTGTTTAAAGCCTGATAGTATTTAGGCTGCCCTACCAGAACGGTATCTGTATTCAGTGCAAGACGTTTCAGCAGATCTTTGATGTCGAGATCCGGATTTAAACTCTGAAATTGCGAAACAGAGAATTTATTGTAGTTCTTAACAGGATCCCGCAGTTCGACCGGGCTCGAATGCGAAGATGCAATTTTAGTTTCCAGCTTCAGGATATCGCCGGCAATCTTAACAGCAAGCAGCGAATCAGTGCCGTAAAGCATAAATAACTTCGATATATATACCTGGTATTGTTGACGGATATTTTTCGAAGCAGGGTCATCATTGAAGTAGTAATCCTTATTGGGTAACCCCAGCGCACCCTGCTGAAAATTCACAGCATTTTTGGTACTTATCCGGTCATCCGGCCCCACGGAGAAGTTAAGCAAGAAGCCATCGCCGTCTTTGTAACTATCTGCAGAAAAGTTGATAAGCTCTTTGCTGTTTTTTAGTGATTCTATTTTAGATAAAAGCCCTTTCAATGGTTCGATGCCTCGTTTGTCGATAGACAGGGTGTCCATCCCGCTGGTATAAAAATCACCGGTTTTTTGCTCGATGCTGCCTTTATCATGTTCCTTAGCGGATACCTCTTCCAGGATCGTCTTCAGGTTTTTAACGTTTTCATCATTAAGCGTATAAAATGACCCCCAGCCGGTCTCTGAATCCGGTATCTGAGTTTTTTTCATCCAGGAGCCGTTCGCATAAAGAAAAAAGTTTTCTCCCGGGCTTACAGTAGTATCCATACCGGATTTATCAAAAAATACAGTTCTTTTCGGAGCACCCGAACCAGAACTGTCATTACCTGCACAGCCGGCTATTAATGAGGGAAACGCCAGCAATGTGATCAGCTTTGTTTTTATCATTTGCAATTATAAATTGTTTGTTAATTAAACTGCTAAAATACGGCTTAAGTATAAGACAATACCATTTTGGCCACACGTTCTTCGAGCGATTCTGTAGTGAGCTTATCTCTTAAGCTGTCTACCATTATAGGGAATGCAAAGGGGCTTGGCTTCTCGGTCGTTCTGATCACTACGTCCAGTTGCCGGATACGATGCAGGGCCTCCCTAAGCCTGAATTCTTCGAGCTGAAACTGTAGTGCTTCGTTATACGCTTGTCTTATCAGCACGTTATCAGGCTCATACTCCGAAAACACATCGAATAACAGCGATGTAGAGGCCTGAAGATGGCGGTTTTTCATTGTTTTACCCGGAAAGCCGGTGAAAACAAGGCCGGCTATATGTGCTATATCGCGGAATCTGCGTCGCGCCATTTCGTTCGCATTCAGGCTGTGCTGGATATCTTCCAGCAGATTATCCGTGGTAAAAAGATCCAGTTCAAGGGCTTCTTCGAGAAGTATCTCTTCATCTGATAACAATTCGAAGCCATAATCATTCATAGCTATTGAAAAGCTGCCGTTCTTTATTTTAGAGATACGGTAAGCAAAGAGAGAAGCCATTCCCTCGTGTACAAGGCGCCCTTCAAAAGGATAAAAAAACATATGATAACCATCCCGTGAATTAAAACGCTCGATCAGAAAATCAGTCTTCCGGGGAAGATAAGACATTGATGCCTGCATTTCAAAAAGAGGGCGCAGTGTTTTGACTTCAATATCACGCTCCTGTTTATTTGCCACTTCGTCCAGCTTCTCCCTAAACATAGCCGACAGCTGTGAGGAAAGGGGTATACGCCCTCCCATCCAGCTGGGTACCTTACCGCTTTTGCGGTTTGATTTTTTTACAAAAGCTGTCATCTCCTTAACTTTAACAAGCTCGAGGCTCCTCCCGGCGAACCAGAAGTTATCTCCTATCTTCAGCCGCGCTATAAAACCTTCTTCGATGGAGCCAAGATATCCTCCGGCGAGAAACTTGACACGCATGCTTACGTCTCCCACGATGGTGCCCATTGTTAGCCGGTGGCGCATAGCCACCCGCCTGCTGTTTACTTTATAAAGGCCATTTTCGACCTCAACTTTTAAATATTCATCGTACGCAGAAAGACTCTTTCCGCCTTTGGTAATAAAATCAAGGATCTGGCTGTATTCTTTTTCGCCGAGATCCGCATAAGCATAACTTGTTTTAAGTTCGGCAAAGATTTCCGCAGGGCGAAAACCGTTCGATACAGCCAGGGTAACCAGGTACTGGGTGAGAACATCCATGGCAAGTAATACAGGATCGCGCGACTCGAAGACCTCCCTTTTCATAGCCTCCTTGATAGCTGCCCCTTCCAGCAGCTCCATGGAATGGGTTGGAACGAACCAGGCTCGTGATACCGCGCCCGGATGGTGGCCGCTTCGGCCGGCACGCTGCATAAACCGGGCGACTCCTTTTGGACTGCCGATCTGCACCACCGTATCAACCGGACGAAAATCGACTCCCAGGTCAAGACTGGAAGTACATACCACCAGCTTCAGCAGGCCTGTATGCAAAGCCTCTTCTACCCATGTTCTAAGTTCGTTATCGAGCGAACCATGGTGCATCGCCATTACCCCTGCGTAGTCCGGGTACTTGTCTAATATAGTCTGGTACCATATTTCGCTCTGAGAACGGGTATTGGTAAATATTAACGTAGTATTACTTGCCTTAACGATCTCCATTACCTGTGGAAGAAGTTTTATACCCAGGTGACCAGACCATGAGAATTCTTCTATGTTCTCTGGTATAACAGATTCAATCACCACTTTCTTACTGAGCTTCGCCCTGATAAGCTTAATCTGGGCGGCCGGCATATCATTACCCAGTAATACCTCTGCAGCCTGGTAAAGATTACCGATAGTAGCAGAGATACCCCAGATCTGCAAACCGGCATTTCCGGTTCCTTCGCGATGCTTCAGGATAGCTTTCAACCGCGAGAGTCCAAGTTCAAGCTGCACGCCTCTTTTGGTTCCCAGCAGCTCGTGCCATTCATCAGCAATGAATACCCGGAGGTTTTTAAATATTTCGGGGTAGTCTTTCTGTGCCAGCATAAGATGCAGGCTTTCGGGCGTGGTTAACAAGACTTCCGGAAGTTTTCTTCTTAAAGCCTCCTTTTCTTTTGCAGAAGTATCACCGGTACGGGCGGCAACCTTCCAGGGCAGTCCGAGGTCGTCTGTTACCGACTGCATTGCTTTACGAATGTCGTTGGTAAGCGCCCTTAGCGGAGTTATCCATAACAGAAGCAAGCCGTTATTCTTCCTGCTCTGATAATCATCCGGATACTGGTTGATGTAAGCGGCAATAAAAGGGAGAAACATTGCAAAGGTTTTACCGCTGCCGGTAGGTGCGTTAAGCAGGCCGGAATAACCTGAAAGAAATGCAGCTTCCATATCCTTCTGAAACTGGAACTGCTTCCAGTCTTTAGACCTGAACCATTCTTCTATTACCTGCTGCCCCTTGCCTTTGCCTGCCATTATTCTTAAACGTGTTCCGGTTATAGTTTTGTATCACTGTAAATCTCCCCAACCGGAAGGGAAATACCCAAGGAGGACAACAGCAAATCAGCAGACAGGGTTTTATATTCTTCAAGCTCCCAGCGCAAAGCCTCATTGATATTCCTGAACACTGAGACGGCTTTTGCCATAAGCAAATGCGGGCTCACGGATTCGGTTTTCATAAAATTTTGTTGTAGCATAAAATTAAAAAAAATCAATCCACATTCAAACCGGTGAACGCTTATGTTTTGCCTTTACTAAGCAGGTCATTTGTTATCAAGCATTAATTTAAGGACATCCAGCGTATCAGCCTCTTCAATTTTCTTGTCCTGCCTCCAGCGCAGTATCCGCGGAAAACGCAAGGCTACCCCTGATTTGTGCCTGGCAGATCTGTTTATTCCCTCAAAACCTATTTCAAAAACAAGCTCGGCTTTTACCGTACGAACAGGGCCGAACTTCTCCAGTGTATTACGCTTAACAAATGCATCGACCTGTTTAATTTCTTTATCTGTTAACCCGGAATAGGCTTTGGCAAAAGGCACAAGCTTATCTCCATCCCATACTGCAAAGGTATAATCGGTGTACAGGTCTGCTCTTCGCCCATGACCTTTCTGAGCATAGATCATCACCGCATCCACTGAGAGGGGGTCGACTTTCCATTTCCACCAGTCGCCCCGTTTCCGCCCTGTATGATAAAGAGAGTCCAGGCGTTTTAACATAAATCCTTCTGCATGATTTTCCCTGGAAGTAAGGCGCATTGTAAACAACTGATCCCAGGTTTCAAAATTGACAACGGGCGATAACTGAAAAATATCTTTATTCGTACTTGAGGCATGCAGGTTCATCAGGATGGCACGCCGCTCAGACAGGGTTTTGGATCGGATGTCTTCACCTTCGTATTCCAGGCAGTCGTATGCTATAAAAGCCATAGGACTGTCGGCAAGGATCTTTTTTGTCAGCGTTTTCCTTCCTATCCTTGTTTGAAGAGCAGAAAAAGGGAGGGGGCAGCCATTCGAAAAACATATTGCCTCTCCATCGAGCACGGTTCCATCAGGAAGCTCGCTGATAAATGCATGAAGTTCCGGAAATTTATCTGTAGACAGTTCTTCTCCCCTGCTCCATATAAAGATCTGTCCTTTCCGGCAAATAGCCTGTGCCCTGATGCCGTCCCATTTCCATTCTGCCTGCCAGAGAGATGGCATGCCCAATTCACTTTCCATTTCGACAGCAGTTTTTTGCTTATCTGATGTCTCCTGTACTGCATAGGCAAGGCAAAACGGATAGGGCCGCGAAACATCGTCAGAAGCATCTTTCTCCTGGATAAGATCATCGAAGCTGAAGGTGTCTGGGTTCCAGTTCCCCATTATGCGATGCGTAAGTACCGTCGCCTCAAGCCCGGAAACCCTGGCGATCGCTTTTATTATCAGGCTCTGAGATACACCCACACGGAAACTCCCGGTAAGTAGTTTGTTGAAGACAAA
>Ga0265780_10001892_pt1 | contig 28967 bp, 24 predicted proteins | sample P1T30metagenome_FD_192432 | JGI IMG/M metagenome (GOLD analysis project Ga0265780, IMG submission 192432) | Plant litter microbial communities from East Loma Ridge, Irvine, California - P1 T30 | ecosystem: Environmental > Terrestrial > Plant litter > Unclassified | place: USA: California... | reverse complement strand
GAAGCGCCTCAAACAGATCTGGTGGAAAAAGCAGTTTTAGCAAGTCTAAACCAGCGTTGCCAAAGAGAGCTCAAGGGCCGAAAAAAGCGAAGCCAACTGTAGCAAAAGCGGCGGATGTGAATCCGGAGAAGCCTGCAAAGAAAGCGAACCAAGCTCCGAAAAGACAGAAAGCGGAAGGCGAAATGCGTCTTAACAAATACATCGCGAATTCGGGAGTTTGCTCTCGTCGCGAGGCTGATATTTACATCCAATCTGGGAATGTGAAAGTGAACGGGATTCCGGTTACTGAGATGGGATACCTTGTAAAAGCTACGGATGTGGTGAATTTTGACGGAAGTGTTTTGACCCCGGAGAAAAAAGAATACCTGCTTTTAAACAAGCCAAAAAACTTTACGACTGCATTTGATGAAGGTTTTGAGCACCGTCACGTATCTGAATTGGTTCGTGGTGGAAGCAAATCGCCGTTGACTCCTGTGGGAAGAATGGACAAAAACACGACGGGTTTATTGTTGTTCACGAATGACACGGATATGATTCGAAAATTTACGATTCCGAATCAAAAATCTTCTAAAATTTATCAGGTTTCTTTAGACAAAAACTTGAAATATGAAGATTTGGAGAAAATTCAAAAAGGAATGACAATTGAAGGTCACCGCATTAGCGTTGAAGAAGTTAGCTATATCGACGACCAACCAAAAAGCGAAATCGGACTGAAATTGCGTACTTCGAATGTGAAAGTGGTTCGCCATATTTTTGAGCATTTGAGCTATGATGTTTTGAGAATTGACCGTGTGGCTTTTGCTGGTTTGACGAAGAAAAATCTTCCGAGAGGAAATTACAGAGCTTTGACCGAACAGGAAATTATCAATTTGAAAAACGTTTAGTGAACACAGATTTTCACAGATTTCACAAATTGAAAACTAAATAAATTGACCGCAGATTGGCAGATTTTTTCTGTAATCTGCGGTTTTTACTTTACAAAATATATGAATCCAGAAACTTTACAATCTATTGCTTTTCGTTGGTTTGATGCTTTTAACAATCATAATTTAGAGCAACTTTTATCGCTTTATGACGATGATGCGAAACATTTTAGTCCAAAATTGAAAATCAGAAAACCAGAAACGAATGGTCTTGTGGAAGGAAAATCGGCGTTGCGTGAATGGTGGAAAGATGCTTTTGAAAGATTGCCTTCGTTGCATTATAAAGTGACTTCGTTGACTGCAAATGGCGACCGAGTTTTTATGGAATATGTGAGAAATGTGGACGGCGAGGAAGATATGTTGGTCGCGGAAGTTCTGGAAGTTAAAGACGGAAAGATAATTGCTTCGCGCGTTTATCACGGATAATAAAAAAACCTTCGGTTAATTTCCGAAGGTTTTTTATTTAAATTGAAACACAGATTATCAGATTTTTATCCTTTGATTTTCTTTGTTGGAGTTTCTGGTTTTTTGTCTAATCCTCTTTTTCTCAAAAGCGGTTCCACGCTTGGTTCAGCGCCACGGAATCGTTTGTACAAAACCATTGGATCTTCGGTTCCTCCTTTTTCAAGAACATTTTTTCTGAATAATTTTGCTCTTTCTGGATTGAAAAGCGTTGTGGTTTTAAACGCTTCAAAAGCATCGGTATCCAAAACTCCTGACCAAATGTAGCTGTAATATCCTGAAGAATAACCTCCTGAAAAAATATGCTGAAAATATGTCGTTCTGTATCTTGGAATAATCGCGTCTATCAATCCAATTTTTTTCATAGAATTTTTCTCGAAAGTATTAGCGTCAAGCGTAATTGGTTTCGTCTGAGAATGATAATCCATGTCTAAAAATGACGCGGCCAAATATTCTACGGTTGCAAATCCTTGGTCAAAAGTTCCTGATTTTTGCAGTTTTTGGATTAACGCATCCGGAATAACTTCGCCGGTTTTATAATGTTTTGCATACATTTTCAAAACTTCTGGCTCGGCTGCCCAATTTTCCATTACTTGCGATGGCAATTCTACAAAATCTCTGGGAACGCTTGTTCCTGCAAGGCTTTTGTAAGTTACGTTCGATAATAATCCGTGCAAAGCGTGGCCAAATTCGTGGAAAAATGTTGTTACTTCATCAAAAGTCAATAATGCCGGCGTGTCGCCTGTTGGTTTTGTGAAGTTGCAAACTATTGAAATTACTGGCGCTTTTCTTTCACCATTTACGATTTTTTGGCTTCGGTATGAAGTCATCCAAGCGCCGCCTCTTTTTGAAGCTCTCGGAAAAAAGTCCATATACAAAATCCCGACGTGCGTTCCGTCAGCTTCTGTCACTTCCCAAACGGTGACTTCTTCGTGGTATTTTGGAACATCATTTAATTGCTTGAATTTTAAGCCGTATAATTTTTCCGTTACTTGAAAAACACCGCCTCTTACATTATCCAAACTGAAATAAGGTTTCAATTCTTGCTCGTCTAAATCAAAACGTTGCTTTCTGATTTTTTCGGTGTAATATCTCCAATCGTATGGTTTTACTTTGTCTTTTATTCCGTCTTTGTCCATCATTTTTTGGATATCGGAAGCTTCTGCCTTGGCAATTTCCAAAGCTGGTTTCCATAATTCATTTAAAAGTTTGGCCACATTTTCTGGATTTTTAGCCATTGATTCTTCCAAAACATAATCAGAATGTGATTTGTAACCTATCAATCTCGCCTTTTCACCACGAAGATTTGCCAGTTTTATAGCATTTTCTTTGTTGTCCAATTCGTCATCGTGATTGGCTCTTGTTTGATACGCGTCCCAAATTTCTTGACGTAATTTTCTGTTCGAACTGTATTGCAGGAACGGCATCACGCTGGAATTTGAAAGTGTGAAAACCCATTTTCCGTCTTTGCCTTTGGCTTTTGCATCTTCCGCGGCAGCGTTAATTAATTCTTGTGGTAACCCTGACAAATCTTTTTTATCTGAGATTACCAATTCGTATTTATTGGTTTCCGCTAAAATATTTTGTCCGTATTTTAAAGCTGTAATTGAAAGTTCTGCATTGATTTTACGCAATTTGTCTTTGTCGGCAACAGATAAATTCGCTCCGCTTCTGACAAAAGCTTTGTGAAGATTTTCCAAGATTTTCGCTTGTTCCAAATTCAAATTCAAAGATTCCCTTTTGGCCCAAACGGCTTTGATTCTTGCAAATAACTTTTCGTTTAGATAAATATTGTCGTTGTGCGCCGCTAAATTTGGAGAAAGCTCTTTAGCGATTTTTTGCAGTTCATCATTCGTATTTGCGCCGTTTAGATTGGAGAAAACGATATTTACGTTGGACAATAATTCGCCCGAATTTTCCATTGCCAAAATCGTATTTTCAAAATTTGCCGCTCCCTTATTATTTGCAATTGCATCAACCTCAGCTTCTTTCTTTTTGATTCCTTCTAAAATGGCCGGCTTGAAATGTTCTGCCTTAATTTTATCGAAAGGTGGCACTTCGAATGGCGTATTGTAGACCTGAAAAAATGGATTCATAGATTGTTTGTTTTCTTGTGCTTCAACCGCTAGCATATTTCCAATAGCCAGCAAGATGAAAAAGGATTTTTTTCTCATTTGTAATTATATTGAACGTAAATTTAAAATAATTTGGTTGGACAAATAAATTTTCGAAGTTAATTGTTAGAAACAAAAAATGACTCATAATTGAGCCATTTTTGTATTTAATCTGTCGCAGATTTTATTTTAAAGATGCCATATCAATCACGAACCGATATTTGACATCACTTTTTAGCATTCGTTCGTAAGATGCATTGATGTCTTGCATTTTAATCATTTCAATTTCAGAAACAATATTATGCTTTCCGCAAAAATCAAGCATTTCTTGAGTTTCAGCAATCCCTCCGATGACAGAACCCGCTACTGATTTTCTTCCTAAAATCATTGGAACAGAATTTAAAAAAGGTTCTAATGGCCCGAGATATCCAACCAAGACGTGCGTTCCATTGATGTTTAAGGTCGAAACATAAGGGTTGATGTCGTGAACATAAGGAACGGTGTCAATGATCAAATCGAATTTTCCCTGCACCGACTTCATCTGATTTTCATCGGTTGAAATTATTATTTCGTCTGCACCTAGTTTTTTAGCGTCTTCGGATTTTCCAGAAGTTCTTGAAAATAATGTCACTGATGCACCCAAACCTTTTGCCAATTTTATAGCCATGTGGCCCAAACCACCCAATCCAACAACTGCTACTTTACTGCCTTGCTTTACATTCCAATGTTTTAGCGGCGACCAAGTTGTAACTCCGGCACATAATAACGGCGCGGCGGCGGCCAAATCTAAATTTTCTGGAATTCTGAGTACAAATTCTTCATCTACAACAACTTTTTCTGAATAGCCACCAAATGTTTGCATTCCCAGGTGTTTGTCTTTTCCATTATACGTTCCTGTGAAGCCATTTAAGCAATATTGTTCTAAATCTTGCTTGCAACTATCACACGTTTTACAAGAATCTACGATGCAACCTACGCCTACTAAATCACCTACCTTAAACTTAGAAACTGCCGTTCCAACAGATGTCACCTTTCCCACAATTTCATGACCAGGAACTGCTGGATAAATCGTGCCGCCCCAGTCATTCCTTGCTGTGTGCAAATCAGAATGACAAACACCACAATACAAAATGTCGATCTCTACATCTTTATCAGTTACATTTCTACGCTCGATATTCATCTGCTGTAAATCAGCTACCTTTGAAGCTGCACCAAATGCCTTTACTGTTTTTGTCGCTATTTCGCTCATATTTTACTTTTATTTTTTGTCCAAATTACGAAATTCGGTTATCCTCTAATTGCAAGAATCAAACATATTCTTGCAGATAAAACCAAATATCTCTAAATTAAAAAATGCTCATTCCTTCTGGTTTGAGCACAAATCCCAGTCGCAACATGCTTTTGTGTTCTTGATAATCAATGAGGCTTTCTGTGTATCCCACAAACCATTGCAGTGTTAGATAATAATTTTCTTTTTTGTAAGGTTTGTAATTTACCTGCGTTTGGAAAGACCCGTAGTTAATGAGGCCACTCCCTTTTCTAAAGATCAAATCAGCGGTCCATCTTCCTGGTAAAATTTTATAGGTTGCACTCGCTTCGCCATATCCAACATATTTTGTCAAATCGGGATTATCTTCTTTATCAACTATTGGCAACCAACCTCGCAACCCTACTGTCCATCGGGGTGAAATTTCTGATCGCAACGAGAATGCCAACATATTCCAAGTTCTTGAGTAAATAGAATCGCGTCCGTTTGATTCATGTTCAAGGGAAATGGCGCCGTATGTCAGTCTCTTTCCCTTTAAATAAAATGGTCTAACAATGGCAATTCCTGGATTAAAATTGATTTCAGCGAATGGTTTTGAACTGGCGTAGATATCCCAAAAAGCTTTTTGAGTGTACATCAAGTAAGGAAAAAATCCGCCGATTATCGGCTTAGTACTCAAACGCTGTTTAAAGCTAACTTGATATTTTACATCTGCATTTTCTCTGGTAGTTGACTCGTTTAATGGGATTCCGGTTAAAAAATAATTATCTTTATGGATTGAAAAACTAGATTCTCGCTTTAAAGAATCGGCTGCTTGCAAGTCGCTTCCGCGTTCGAATAATTGGGCATTTGCTATTGTAATTTGCAACAATAATAAACAACCGAAGAAATATTTTAGTGGCATTTTTAGGGAGTTTTGTTTGGATACAAATTACGACTAAAAATTAACTCCAACGTTCAAATAAAAATATTAAGAAGACGATTCAATAAATTCAACAACGGTTCCAACACAATATGGAATTATAGAAAATTATTCCCAAAAAAAAAGCTCCTCAAATTGAGAAGCTTTTCAGTGCGGATAATAGGACTCGAACCTACACACCTTGCGGCACCAGATCCTAAGTCTGGCGTGTCTACCAATTTCACCATATCCGCAGTAGACCTTTGAAAACAACTGTTGCTGTTATCGAGGTGCAAATATAGTCATAGTTTTGAACTTTCAAATAAAAAATTAAAAAAAATTAAAATATTCTTTTTTGTATTTTTGGCAAACAACATTTCAAAAAACCATTTATGGATTCTATAAAAGACTACGTACAAAAAAACAAGGAACGTTTCCTTAGCGAACTTATTGATTTACTGAAGATTCCTTCTGTGAGCGCAGACTCTGCTTACTCTCAAGATGTAATTGATACCGCAAATGCTGTGAAATCTAGCCTTGAAAAAGCAGGATGTGATTTCGTGGAAATTTGTGATACTCCGGGTTATCCAATTGTATATGGTGAGAAAATCATTGACCCAAATCTTCCAACGGTTTTGGTTTACGGACATTATGATGTGCAACCGCCAGATCCTTTAGAATTGTGGACTTCTCCTCCATTTGAGCCGGTCATCAAAAAGACAGATTTGCATCCTGACGGCGCGATTTTTGCGCGTGGCGCGTGTGATGACAAAGGCCAAATGTATATGCACGTAAAGGCATTGGAATATATGGTTCAAACGAACAATCTTCCTTGCAACGTAAAGTTTATGATTGAAGGCGAAGAAGAAGTTGGCTCGGCAAGTTTAAGCTGGTTTGTGGAAAGAAACCAAGAAAAGTTAAAAAACGACGTGATTTTGATTTCTGACACCGGAATGATTTCCAATACACAACCGTCAATTACGACAGGTTTGCGCGGTTTGAGCTATGTGGAAGTAGAAGTTACTGGTCCAAATCGTGACTTGCATTCGGGTTTATACGGAGGTGCAGTTGCGAATCCGATAAATATTTTGGCAAAAATGATTGCGTCACTTCACGATGAAAACAATCACATTACAATTCCTGGATTTTATGACAAAGTCGAAGAACTTTCTACTGAGGAACGAGCTGAAATGGCAAAGGCGCCGTTTTCTTTAGATGTTTATAAAAAATCTTTAGACCTAAACGATATCTACGGAGAAAAAGGATATACGACGAACGAAAGAAACTCAATCCGACCAACATTAGACGTAAACGGAATTTGGGGCGGTTACACGGGCGAAGGCGCAAAAACGGTTATCGCAAGCAAAGCTTTTGCCAAGATTTCGATGCGTTTGGTTCCGAATCAGGATTGGCACGAAATCACAGAATTGTTTACAAAACACTTCGAAAGCATTGCTCCGACTGGCGTGACGGTTAAAGTAAAACCACATCACGGAGGTCAAGGCTATGTGACGCCAATTGACAGCATTGGCTATCAAGCGGCTGCAAAAGCGTATAACGAAAGTTTTGGCGTACAGCCGATTCCGGTTCGTTCTGGAGGAAGTATTCCAATTGTGGCTTTGTTTGAAAAAGAATTGAAATCAAAAACAATTTTGATGGGATTTGGCTTGGATTCTGATGCTATTCACTCGCCAAACGAGCATTTTGGAGTATTTAATTACTTGAAAGGAATTGAAACCATTCCATTGTTTTATAAATATTTTGTGGAACTTTCAAAATAATCTGTAGTCTTTTTTTAATAAAGTTAAAGCGGATTTCTCTTAGTTTCGATGTTTTTCAAAATCTTTGCTCTGCTAAAATAAATTATTTCAAGATGAAAAGAATTTTAATTATTTGTGTTGTTGCAACGGCATTAGTCAGTCAAAAATCTTTTGCTCAGAACGCACCTATTAGTTCCGACCCCACATCTGGGTCGCATGAAATGCGTTCAGGAGATTACATTTATGATTCCTTAGAAAAACCGGCAGAATATCCAGGCGGCATTAATAAATTTAGGGAATATGTAGTTAACAACTTTAATTATCCCGAAGAACTTGCACAATCTATTCGCTTCACGGTCGCTTTTATTGTTGAAAAGGATGGAACTTTGACCGACATTCGACTTTCAAACAATCCTGGTTTTGGCATTCCGGAGCAAATTCAAAAAATATTTGCAGCATCAAAAAAATGGACACCTGGTCAAGAACACAACAAAACAGTCAGAAGTCGCTTTCGATTTCCACTAGCAATTCAATTTGAATAAATTACAATCCGTTCAGCAATGAGCGGATTTTTTTTGCCTAAAAATTAATTTTCAGAAAAAACATTGCTCTATGTTTGTAGAATTAAAATTTTATTCTACATTTGTAGAGTTAATTCTAATTTTGTAGAATGATTTATTCAAAAGTAAAATTTTCCGCCATAGTTTTATTAATCGTATTTACTTTTTTAAGTTGTAAAACCAATCAGGTCAAAAACAATGAACGCCATGGAAAATGGATTGATTACAATACTGTTGAAAACGTAAATTACAAATCAGTCGGGAGATACAATAAAGGAATTGAAAAAGGCACGCATCGGCAATTTGCCAATAACAAATTACACCGAAAAGAAAAATATAAAAACGGAATCTGCCAAACCACCTATTATTATCCAAACGGTAAAATTATGTCTCAAGGAAAAACGCAACTTGATTTAACAGAAAAAGAAATACATTGGTATTATCAAGGCGATTGGAAATTTTATGACGAGCAAGGAAATTTGCTTGGAATCAATACTTACGAAAAAGGAAATTTAGTAAATCAAACAGAAATAAAAACAAAATAAAATGCAATTATCAAATTCAGAAGAACAATTAATGCAACACCTTTGGAAACTTGAAAAAGCATTCATGAAAGATTTACTAGAAGCTTATCCAGAGCCAAAACCAGCAACGACAACCGTTGCCACATTATTGAAAAGAATGATTGACAAAAATTTTGTGGCTTATTACGAATTTGGGAATTCTCGTGAATATTATCCTTTGGTTAAAAAAACCGATTATTTCTCAAAACACGTCAACGGATTAATCAAGAATTTCTTCAATAATTCGGCTTCGCAATTTGCCTCCTTTTTTACGACGGAAACCGATTTGACCCAAAACGAATTGGAAGAACTTCAAAAAATCATCGATAAACAAATTCAAAAAAAGAAAAAATGATTGACTTTTTAATAAAATCTTCCGTTTGCTTGTTTTTGCTTTTATGCATTTACAAACTTTTCTTGGAACAAGAAAAAATGAGTGTTTTCAATCGGTTTTACCTTTTGGGAAGCTTGATTTTCTTCATGGCAATTCCGTTTATTTATTTTGAAGTTCAAATCGAAGCCATGAAAACAGTCAACTTGAACGCTATTGAAATCTTTCCTTCATCTTCAGTCATTGCTGAAAAGAAAACCAATTATTTACCAATTTTGTTCTGGAGCATTTATGGAATTATCACTTCTATTTTCACTTTCCGTTTTTTTAGAAATTGTTATGTGTTTTTCAGAAAAATAAATTCAAATCCAACGCAGAAATTTGAAGGCGCAACTTTGATTTTGGTCGAAGAAAAAATCCTTCCGCATACGTTTCTGAATTACATTTTCATCAACAAAAATGATTACGAAAACAGAAAAATTGAAGGCGAATTATTTACGCACGAATTAACGCACGTTCGCCAAAAACATACACTTGACGTGTTATTTATCGAAATTTTGAAAACTATATTTTGGTTTAATCCAATATTTATTTTCTACAAAAAAGCAATCCAGTTAAACCACGAATTTCTTGCAGACGAAAAAGTGGTGATATCCTATAATAATGTTCCGTTTTACCAAAGTTTACTTTTGGAAAAAGCATCTTGGAACAGCAACTTTTACTTGGCCAGTAATTTGAATTTTTTAGTAACCAAAAAACGATTAATTATGATGACAAAAACCACGTCACAGTCGAGAGCTTTGCTCAAAAAATTAGCGGTAATACCTATTTTCGCAGGATTAGTTTTCATTTCTTGTTCTGAAAATGTAGGCGATAAAACTCCAGCGGAAGCAAAAGTTGTGGAAGTAAAACCCGGCGAAAAGGTAGAGCCTAATACGTTACCGGGAACTGACATCCATACAAGTGTTGAAACCTTGCCAGAATTCCCAGGCGGTTTAGAAGCCTTTGGAAAATTTGTACAAAAAGAATTTAAAATCCCAGAAGATTTTGTAGGAGAAGGCAATATTTTCGTCAGCTTTATCGTAGAAACCAACGGTAGTCTTTCGGACATTAAAGTAATACGAGATTTAGGCTTCGGCACAAAAGAAGAAGCTTTAAGAATGATGAGTAAATCTCCGAAATGGTCGCCTGGAATCCAAGATGGCAAACCTGTTAGGGTAGCTTACAATCTGCCGATTAGGCTAGATAATACTAAATAATTTTTCCAAATCCGTTCAGCAATGAACGGATTTTTTTTGTGCCTAAATCAAAACATATCAACGATTTATACCAAAATTAAAAATCTGGCGTTATCTTTGCAAACATCATCAATCATCACGCGCGGGACACGTCTCTCGTGCACAAATCATCAATCATCATGTTAAAACAATTCTTCATCCTGTGTTCTGGAGCTGACAGAAAGCTTCTTGACACCTGTTCTGATGGCGAACAAACAAAATTCGCCGGCATTGGAGCCACCGTTTTTTTTACTGCCGTCATGGCTTTTATTGCCAGCGCTTATGCCTTATTTACGGTATTTGACAGCATTTATCCAGCCATTTTCTTCGGATTGGTTTGGGGACTTTTAATTTTCAATCTTGACCGGTTTATTGTTTCCACAATTAAAAAACGAGACAGCTTTTCGGCAGAATTTCTTCAGGCTACGCCAAGGATTGCTTTGGCGATTATCATTGCCATCGTCATCTCGAAACCTTTGGAAATTAAAATTTTCGAAAAGGAAATCAACACGGTTTTATTGAAAAAAAAGAATGCGATGGCCTTGAACAACAAAAAGGAAATTGCCACGTATTTCAAAACGGACTTAGACAAAAACAAAGCACAAATTGACAGCTTAAAATCAGAAGTTGTCAAAAAAGAAAAGGAAGTAAACGCGCTTTACACCACGTACATCACCGAAGCGGAAGGAACTGCGGGAACTAAAAAATTAGGAAAAGGTCCGGTGTTTAAGGAAAAAATCGCCAAACACGATTTGGCCAAAACCGAACTCGATACCTTGCGAAAAACCAATCTTGCAAAGATTGCAGGACTGGAAAAAACATCCAAAACGTTACAAGCAGATTTAGACAAAAAAGTAACCGAAACTCAGCCTATCATTGACGGTTTCGACGGATTAATGGCTCGAATTAACGCTTTAAATAGTCTGCCTTGGTTGCCTTCCTTTTTCATTATGCTATTGTTTTTAGCCATTGAAACTTCCCCAATTATAGCAAAATTACTTTCTCCAAAAGGCGAATTTGATTTTAAATTGGAAGATTTGGAAACCGCGTTTAAAGCGACAATCAATCAAGACAAGTACCAGCGCGAATTATTGGTTAAAACAAGCGCGCAAATGCACGACAAAGTTTATGAAGACATTGCTTCCGACAGGGAATTGTACAATTTACAACGAAAAAACGCTACAGAACTATTAGAACTTCAGTCGAAGAATTTCGTAGAAAAACAGAAAAAGACGTTTGGTTAAGCAAAGCTAGATGTGGAATAAAAAAAGCGGAAGATATATCGTCTTCCGCTTTTCTTTTGCCTCTTGGCTAATTTCTAATTCCTAAATTACATGTGACTCAAGATTTCTTTTTTCAAGGTATCGTACTCGCCTTGCATAATCAATCCGTTGTCTAATAATTTTTTATAATTCTGAAGCTTATCGAACAATTCGTCTTGAGTCAAATCTTTTAAAGCGCGTTCTTTTGAGTTTGGCGCTTCGTCTGGAAACTGCTTCTCATCACGATATCCTGATTGCGAAACCGGAATAATTTCTGCAAAATCAGTCACTTCTTCCGTTTCCACTTCTTCAATCACTTCAGGTTCCTCTATTTCAGCGAGTGTTTTTGGAAAAATATCTTCCTCCAAATCTTCCTCTAAAAATGTTTTTGGTTCTTCACTAATTGGCTCAACTGTTGAAGTTGCACCATTTTTCAAGATATCCAATTGCTCTTTGGCAAACGTATTTATTTTTCTCGCCTGCATCTTTGGAATATAATCAATCGAGATTGTCAAGTCGGTTTTGGTAGTGAATGAAAATTCCGAACCCAAGATATTTTCCTTCACAAAAGTTCCCGCCACATCGTCCCAAGTATAATCGGTAAAATCCATTGAAAGCCCTAGATTCTTAGGCTTGCAGATGATAATTCGTTTATTGGTCAAAACAATACTATCTGGAAAAACGGTAATTGCTGGCTTTTTTTGAACCGCAATATATCCAATTTCCTCATTTTTCATCAATAAATCCGTCAGCTTTGATGTGATTTTGTCCACTGCTTTTGGGTCTTGCTCTTCGTTCAAAAATTTCTTAATATGTTCGTTCATAATTTTCAGTTTGTAAGTCGCAAAGTAGCTAAGTTACTAAGTTTGTTATACAAAAATACTATGTTAATTATAAATTCGACACTTCGTTTTGCAATTTTTTCGTTAAACTTTTGAAAATTAAATCATAAGAATGGTCGATTAATTCCCGCACCATTTTATCGGAAATATCGCTATTTACAGAAACTGTGTTCCAATGCACTTTACTCATGTGGAATCCCGGTTTGATGTCATCATATTCTGCACGAAGCTCCTCTGCGCGCTCTGGGTCGCACTTTAAATTCACCGAAGGATTTCCTTTTTCCCACTGTGATAGCGACGAAAGTGCAAACATTTTTGCGCCGACTTTAAAAACCAAAGTATCTTCATCAAATGGAAAGTGTTCGGTGACGCCTTTTTTTGAAAGACAGTATTCGAAATATTGCTGGATGTTCATTTTCTTAAATTTTAATTTCAAATAAGTTGAAAGAACCTTCTTTATAATGTTCTGGCAAGTCGCTTGTCCATTCGATTTCACTGATTCCTTTGTATGTAAATCCGCAACTTTCGTAGTAAGCATTGATACGTTCGTTTCCACTGTGAGTATCAAGTCTTACATATAATTTGTTCTTTTCTTTCGCATAATTTACGGTCCAATCTACAATTTTTTTGACATAATTTCGCCCTCTAAAATTGGGGTTTGTAGCAATTCTATGAATGTAAACCGAAGGTTGCAGATTGGCTTCCTTCCAAATTATTGCGTCGTCAAAAGTGATGACAAAAGTACAAGCCACTACGTCTTCTTCTATAATTACAAAATGACGCTTTTCAGCAATTTCAGTTTCTATTAATTCTCTTTCAAAACCCCTCCAACTTTTTTTAGCTACCTTTTTTTGATGTGCTGTTGCTTCCTCGTAAATTTTAAAAATGGCCTCAATATCTTCTGTTTTACTATTTAAAATGGTCATGTCTGGGTAATTATTGTATTTTATATAAAATTGGTTTGCTTGGAGAAGCATCATTTTCAAACGAAGCGATTTGAAGGTTTAACAAATAACTTCCATCTAAAATTTCGTCTTTCACAAAAATCATTTCGGTAATTGTGGCGTCTAATCGTGCATCATCATTCAGTTTTTGAACATCTTTTACATTCCAGAATGCCTTGTGCGCCAGCAACTTTCCTTCGTCGTGTTCTTTGTCAACGCTTGGCAAATCAATCAAAAGGTGTTTGATTCCGATTTCTCGAATAAATTCGGAAGCTTTTTCGTCTAAATAAGGCGGATTTGTATTGGAATAATTTTTAGAAAGTTTTTCTTTATTGTTCGGCAAAGTTCGAATTACGATGGCTTCTGGCTTTTTTCTGTCCAAAGCTTTTTCAATTTGCTTTTTTGTAATCACAAAATCTTCGCCTTGCTTTTCTGGTTGAACCGAAATTAATTCTGCCAAAAAGAAAAACGTTTTTAAACTGTCATTAATGCTGTAAAATTCTCGCGTGATGTGCCCCAAACACTCCGTGTGCGTTCCGTGTCCGTGTGGGTTGAAGAAAATATTATTAAAATTGGTCGAAGATTTTCCTTCGGAAACTTTCCCTATCCAATCGCCAAAAACGACCGGCTCAATCACTGGTTTTTCGATATACCACGCAATCGGGTTTTCATCAGTATTGGTTAAATTGATGGAAATATCGAGTGGTTTTGAAAAATCAACCTCAAAGGTTTGGTTGTTGGAAGTAATGGACGCTTTCATGCTAAAAATTTTGATATTCAAAGCTAAACTTTTTTAAGCTAAACCCTTTCTTTGCTTTGCGAAAATCTTTGCATTCTTAGGGTTTGAATTTTAACGCAAATTTTTTTAGGGTTTCGCAAAGTACCGCAAAGCCGTATCTTAATCTTCTCCAATCATAAATAAATCACTCGCAATTCCATCCGCCAAAAACTTTCCTTTTCTTGTAGTTTTCAGAACGTTTTCTTCAATCGAAAGTAAATCATCAGCCAGAAATTTTTCAGCTTGTTTCAACAAATAATTCAAGAAATCGGTCCCGAATTCTTTTTCAATTCGGTTTAAAGAAATCCCCCAAATAGTGCGCAGTCCGGTCATCACATATTCGTTGTAACGGTCTTCTTTTGACAAAACCTCTACTTCATTTGGCAATTTATCTGCTTGAATTTCTTTCAAATAAATCGAATTATTGGCGATATTCCAACTTCTGGAAATGCCGTCATAACTATGTGCTGATGGCCCAATTCCTATATATTTTTTGCCTAACCAATACGCAGAATTATTTTTTGAGAAGTAATTTTCTTTCCCAAAATTTGAAAGTTCATAATGCAAAAATCCTCTTTCTTGCAAAGTATCGACCAAAATCTGAAAATGTTCTTGAGCGATATCGTCTTTTGGCTCTGCAATTTTTCCGGTTTGGATTAATTTCTTTAAAGCCGTTTTTGGTTCCACCGTCAACGCGTAACTTGAAATGTGCGGAACACCAAAACTTAAGGCCGTTTCAATATTCTGTTTCCACATTTCGTTAGTCAAACCCGGAATTCCGTAAATCAAATCGATGGAAATATTGTCAAAATATTTTGTCGCAATCTCTAAAGATTTTTTAGCTTCCGCGGAATTATGTGCGCGGTTCATCATTTTCAAATCGTCTTCAAAAAAAGACTGAATCCCAATTGAAAGGCGATTTATAGGTGAATTAGCTAATTCGAAAATTCGCTCATTAGTTAAATCATCTGGATTGGCTTCCAAAGTAATTTCTGGATTTTCGGAAACTTCAAAATTGGTATAAACTTCTTGAATCAGAAAATTAATTTCTTCCAAAGTCAAAACCGAGGGCGTTCCTCCACCAAAATAAATAGTCTCAACCACTTCTGAAACTTCACTTTTTCGCAACTGCATTTCTTTGGCCAAAGCCAAAACCATCACATCCTTCTTTTTCATCGAAGTCGAAAAATGAAAGTCGCAGTAGTGGCACGCTTGCTTGCAAAAAGGTATGTGGATGTAAATTCCGGCCATTTTTTAGGGTTCAGTATTCCGTTTTGAATTGACTAATTTTCTAACTAGCTTATTTTCTAATTTTATCCTCATTTTGTTTCACAAAAGCATCCCAACCCGAATAACTTTTTGTCCCGACAACTTTCCCTGAATTAAAAAAGTGACAAACTGCGGCCGCCAAACCATCAGTACTATCGAGGTTTTTTGGCAATTCTTTCAGTCCCAAAAGCTGTTGAAGCATTTTCGCCACTTGTTCTTTGGTCGCATTTCCGTTTCCGGTGATGGCCATTTTTATTTTTTTCGGTTCGTATTCAGTAATCGGAATTTGGCGTGAAAGTCCGGCAGCCATTGCAACGCCTTGTGCTCTCCCAAGTTTCAACATCGATTGTACATTTTTCCCAAAGAATGGTGCTTCAATCGCAATTTCATCTGGATGATGCGTTTCAATCAACTCAATCGTTCGCTCAAAAATGACTTTTAATTTCATATAATGATCATCATATTTGTTCAAAATCAACTCGTTCAATTGTACAAATTCCATCTTTTTATTGACGACTTTAATCAATCCAAAACCCATAATTGTTGTTCCTGGGTCAATGCCTAATATGATGCGTTCGTTTGCCAATTTTTTGGTTTAAAGTTTAAGGTTTAAAAAGTTTAAAGTTGTTCCTTTGCCGAATGATTTCAATTCCCCACAAAGCTAAACAATTCCTCACGTTTCTAATCAAACTTTTGATTGTTGGTGGCGCATTTTATTTTATCTGGAATCAGCTGGCAAATAATGATAAATTAGATTGGAAACAATTTTTAGAATTATTAAATCGGAAAAAATCATTTTGGGGAATTTTATTCCTGCTTTCTTTCAGCTTTTTCAATCGGTTTTTTGAGATTTTAAAGTGGAAGAATTTAGTGCAAATCATTGAAAAAATATCGATTTCGCAAGCAACTGAACAAGTTTTAAGCGCATTGACCGCTTCGATTTTTACACCAAACGGAATCGGAGAATATGGCGCAAAAGCGTTGTATTTCCAGAAAAAAGAAGCCAAAAAAGTGGTTTTCCTGAATTTAATTTGCAATGGAATTCAGATGATTTTGACCATTATCTTTGGAACAATTGGACTTTGGATATTAGGTTTTGGGTCCTGGGTTCTGGCCATTTTTGCAATCTCTTGCTTCTTGTTTTTTGCTTCCTTTCTCTTTAAAAAAATCACAATTAAAGGTTATTCGATAAACCGGTTACTCGAAAAAATAAATGAAATCCCGAAGCAAATCCATCAGAAGAATATCTTTTTAGCAATTTGCCGTTATCTGATTTTTTCGCATCAATATTACTTTTTGTTTCTCGCTTTTGATGTTGACTTGCCTTACGGTACATTAATGGCGACTATTACCGCTGTCTATTTTCTAGCATCGTCCTTACCCACTTTTCAGTTTTTAGATTTTGCTGTAAAAGGAAGCGTTGCCGTTTATTTCTTCGGAATTTTGGGCGTGAACGAATGGATTGTGGTTTTTATAAGTACCTTAATGTGGTTTTTAAATGTGGTGCTTCCAGTAATTATCGGGAGTTTTTATGTCTTTAATTTTAAGTCAAAATGGAAATCTTAAATTATATTTTTTTCGGAGTAATTGCCATTTATTCGTTTTTCATCGGAAGATTGGCTTTTGGATTTAAAAAAGTGGCGTCGTTCGAAAGTTTAGATTTGCCTCAAAAAAACAAATTTTCAATCGTAGTTCCTTTCCGAAATGAAGCTGAAAACCTTCCCGATTTATTATACTCTTTTTCGCAGTTGAATTATCCGAGGGAATATTTTGAAGTTGTTTTTGTAAACGATGCTTCCCAAGATAATTCCGTTGAAATCATTGAGAAATTTCCGGCTTTAAGTTTTCCTTTCCAAATAATTAATAACGAGAGAAAGTCAAATTCTCCTAAGAAAGATGCGATTTCAACGGCAATAGATCATATTAAAAACGATTGGATTATTACAACCGATGCCGATTGTTTTGTGAGCCAAGATTGGTTGAAAATTTTAGACAATTATATCCAAAATTATAATCCTGAAATGATTGTCGGCGCCGTTTCTTACTTTGCCGACGAATCATTTTTACAGCAATTTCAGCAGCTAGATTTGATGAGTTTGCAAGGCGCAACCATCGGAAGTTTTGGTATCCAAAAACCTTTTATGTGCAACGGAGCGAATTTTGCCTACACAAAAAAGTTGTTCCAAGAAATGAATGGTTTTGAAGGAAACAACGGAATTGCAAGTGGTGACGATGTTTTTTTACTGCAAAAAGCAAATGCGAAATATCCCGAAAAAGTGCATTATTTAAAATCAGATTCGAATATTGTTTTGACTAAACCTTTAGAAGATTTCAAATCGCTTTTTTACCAAAGAGTTCGTTGGGCTTCAAAAACGGCTTCTTATAAAAGTAGCTTTGGAAAAATTTTAGCGGTTATAGTTTTCGCAGGAAATTTGGCAATCGTGATATCTTTCTTCTTGACTCTTTTTTCTATCTTCTCTTTTTGGAATTGGTATCTTTTATTCGCTATAAAAATCTTCGCAGACTTTTTTATTTTATACCAAACCGGAAAATTTCTCAAACCGAAATCAGTCAAATTCTTTTTGATTAGCAATTTGTTTTATCCTTTTTTTAGCGTTTCTGTCGCTGTTTTTTCTTTCTCTGGAAAATATGAATGGAAAGGAAGAAGATTTTAGATTACAGGTTTTAGAACACCGATTTCAAAGATTAACACCGATTTCGGAATAGATTTATATTGAAAGTTTCACGAAAGACTTGAAACTAAATTCAAACATAAATTAATCTGTAAAAATTTGCGAAATCTGTGTTTAAAATTATTCCACATTTAAAATCACTGGCAAAACAAATTGAGTTTTTACCGGAATTCCTCGCTTCAAAGCCGGATTTATTTTTGGGAAATCAGTTAATCTCCTGTGAAGAATGCTGTCGATTTTAATTTTGTCGTAAGCCAAGCTGTCTGATGGAAATTGTGGCTCAAATTCCAATCTTGAATCTGGATAAACCGTAACTTTAACCTGAATCGTATCAATCTGCGGATATAAAATCGAAAGTGTATCTAAATCTAATTTCTGCTGGATTGTTACCGTCAAGAAATCAAAAAAGCATTGTTTTCTTGTAGCAGAATCTTTTATTGAATCACAAGTGGCAACTGACGGAAATTCGTCAACCTGTGTCCAGTTTATTTTTTTTAATTCTTGCTGTAAGAGTTCTTCCTCAGAAATCTCGGGCTTTTGGAGATTCTGGCAAGAGTTAAAAAAGATTCCTAAAAAAAGAATTGCAGTCAGTTTTTTCATTATATGTTTGGCAGGCATTTTGTAATATTACGATTTTCAAAAATACTAAAATTAATTTATGGAATATTTTTTATTGATTGCGGGATTTATTTGTGTCATCGGAGGAATTTTGGGAAGCTTTCTTCCTGTTCTTCCTGATGCGCCACTTTCATGGATTGGCTTGCTTCTGCTCTATTTTTGCGACGGAGTTGAAACTGAATATTGGACACTTGGAATCACACTTTTAATAGCAATTATCGCAGGAATTTTAGATTACGTCATTCCGGCAAAAGGAACAAAACGTTTTGGAGGAAGTTCCTACGGAATTTGGGGAACCAATATTGGCCTCATCATTGGATTGATTGCGCCGATCCCATTCGGATTTATTATCGGTCCGTTTGTTGGCGCTTTTGTTGGAGAACTGATTTATGATTCAAAAGACCACAAGCGCGCTTTAAAAGCAGCGACTGGCTCTTTTTTTGGATTTTTAGCTTCTACTTTTATGAAGTTTGTGGTTTGTATGGCTTTTCTGGGATTCTTTCTTTATAAGGTTTGGGAATTTAAAGAGATTTGGTTTTAGATTATATCAAAAAAAACGGAGCAAATTGCTCCGTTTTTTGTTTTAATCAAGTAACTAAATTATTCAATCACGATTTTTTGTGAGTGAGAAAAATCGTCACCTTTTACTTTTAAGATATATAATCCTGTTTGTAAGTTTCCTGCTTGAATTGTTTTTTCATTGCTGAAGCTTTCGTTTTTCAAGCTATAAACCACTCTCCCGTTAATGTCATAAATTTCTACATCTACGTTTCCAGAGAAATCGTTGATTGCGATATTAAATTGACCACGAGAAGGATTTGGATAAACCTTAAATCCGTTTGATTTATCAAAATTATCAACCGACAAAAATGTACAGTTTGGTCCTGCTGGGAAAGCTGTGAAATCTTCAATTTGATCTAATGCATTGTTTGCAGATCCAGAAGATGCGTTTAATCCAACACCTCTTCTTCTAAAAACTTCTGTAATTAAGCAGAAATCTTGACCTCCCGTAGTAGCTTGATCTGCCGCAACTAAAGCGTTTCTGAAATCAACTGTTGATGGTCCGCATGGTTGTAATTTTAAACCGTCAATAACAAGTCTCATTACTTTGTTATTACCTGCAGTACCGTTGTAAATATCTCCACTGATACCATATTTAGCCACATAAGCCCATGTTAAATCCCATAGAACTGTTGCCATAAATTCTCCTCTATCGTGTGGCAAATCTGCAATGTTTGAATCATCGAATGTAAGTGGGTTCACAGACATATCTGTAGAATATGGAAAACGTCTAATTCCAGAACCTGTGGTTGGCTGGTTTGAAGCATAAGTACCAATTGGTCTTGGAGTTGCACCATTGTCGGTTGGTTTTAGTAAAACCATCATTGCGAACCAGTCAGACCATCCTTCGCCCATTTGCTCTGCATTTGATAAACATCCAGCATTTGTTGGTCCTCCAGTTAATCTTCCAGAGATTCCATGTCCGTATTCATGAGCAATGATTCCGTTGTCGAAATCTCCATCACCATTTACGTATGGAGCAGATGCTAGCTGTAACTTACCGTTAACTGTAGCAACTTTAATTTTTGCAATAATTGGCTCACCTACTGCTTGAGACACACAAATTGCAGGTATTGTGATTGTCGCATCAGCACCAGACATAGAGATGTTACCTTCAACATTATTTACGATAACAACGCCAACGGCGCCAGCATTTTGCGCATTTTTTACCTTGTCTGCAAAAGCACATGGCGTTCCACCTAAAGCTTCTGCAACTGATCTTCTGATAACAACAATTTTTCCGCTGATTGCAGCAGCGTTTACTGCAGGAGCACAACCATCTGCGTTATCGGTCATTCCAATATCTGGTGTTCCATCATTATACAGCACTAAGTCTGTTTGGATTGCCGCAGGGGCAATTGGGATTGCAACGTGACCCGGTGAAAATGCATTATCTACACCAGCTTTTGCTCCTGCGATATCTGCTGGAGAATTAATTGTTAAAGGAGTAATCGCCGAAGGCACATTCCATAAGTACATTTGCATTCTTGGTCGTGTTCCATCTGCTGGAGTACTGAAGTTTGCGTTGTTCAAATTCTGCGGAGTGATTCCTGCGCCATCTTGCGCATCTGCTTGCACAGCATCTCCAATGAATGTAATAGTTCCACCTCTACCGTAGTTGTTTTGTTGAAAGTTACCGTTTAGCTCATTAAAACCGTATTTATACCAAACATCATGCATGATATTGTTCATATAAAATAGATTTGTTACCGAAGCGTTCAAGTATGCCGTCGATTGTTCAGAATCTCCTCCATAAGGAAAATCAAATAATAGCGCAGCACCACCATCAGGGTAAGTACCTCCAGCATTATTTGAATCTCTATCATCTACAGCAAAAACGTTGTTTCCTCTTGTAAATGTGTGGTCAGCACCGGTCACGCCGTTTGTATCGTGCCATCCATAAGGTGAAGCTACAACGTCATGTGGATTTGTAACCAGTTGTCTTGCGCCGTGTCTTGGGCTTTCAACTGTGTAAGGATAAACTCTGTAAGAACCAGATTGTGTTTCTAACATCGAACTAGACTCTGATTTGTAAAAAGAGTTATAGTAGTTTACTAGCAAATCATTCTTACTTAATGTATGCGTATGTGGTCTTTCGCCAAAATTACATGAAATAACCATATCATGCTTTGCTAACAATTGACCGTTTGAAGCGTCTATTCTAACACTCCACATGTGCTGGTGACCAATGACGTCAATTGTCAAATCCCAAGCTAAGACTAATTTATTATCGTCAGTCTGGTGGTAAACTAAAGCGGCAGTGATCGGATCTTCAATAGTTCCGTTCGAAATTTTAAATTTCTTTGAGCCCGTTTGCTCTAGAATTTGATGAGAAGAAACATTTGTAATATGCAAGTGACTTTTTGCATAAGTAAGCGCTTCTAGAACAGAAATTGAAGGGTTCACTGCGTTAATTTTTTGAGCTGCATTACTCACAAAACGATCACCAACATTTATAACTTCATTTTTCTTCACCCAAACATTTGAAACTGCTCCGTAGATCTCAGTTCCTAAATAGCGCTGTTTAATGTAATAGTTATTAATATTTGTAGACTCAGAGCTTGCCTCGCTCTCAATTATCCAGTCACTAATATCTTGGGTGGTCAAACCAAGTTTAGTCACGTTTCTATCCAAGTATTGCTGAATTAACTCTTTGTTTGACTGAGAAAATGCAGAAAATTGAATGAAAAAGATAAACAGCAATGTAATTTTTTTCATAATTTAATTTTACGATATAGTTAAGGACACAAATTTATCTAAAATTTTCTTAAATCATAATTTTACGCCATGAAATGCAAAACATTAACTATTGAAGAATCAGATTTTTAATAAAAATCAATAGACAAGAATGTCATTTGTTATTTTTTACTAGAAAATCTGCGTTTGGAAGAATTTTTATTAATTTCAATAATTTAATAACGGTACGTGGAACGTTTATTTTTCGGATTTAGTTATAATCAAAAAAGCCCTCCAAAAAATGGAAAGCTTTTCATTGGTCTAACTACTAAACCTGGTACTTTCGTACCTAAACAACACAACTAATCTTAAAAACCTTTTTGGGACAAAAAAGCCTTTCTTTCGAAAGGCTTCCCCAATTTAGCGGTCTGGACGGGACTCGAACCCGCGACCCCATGCGTGACAGGCATGTATTCTAACCAACTGAACTACCAAACCAGCGCTTAATTGCGAGTGCAAATATAAGACTCTTTTTTGCTTCTGCAAGGGTTTTTTGAAAAAAAATTAAACTTTTTTTTAAAGTTTTATCCAAACAATTGTTTTTCAACCAAATATGTTGTCAAAATTTTTTCGAAATTTTCACCTGTGGAAACCGGAACGTACTTGATTTTGTTCTGAGCGCACGTTAAAGCTAACTTCTTGAAGTAACTTTCGGTTCTTTTTTCATATTCTTCTTTGATATTTTCAGAGAATAAATTGACTTCTTCGCCACTTTCAAGGTCAATGAACTTTCTTGGTGTGCTATCAAAATTGAAATTCAGCTCGGTTTTATTATCGACGACGTGAAAAAGAACCACTTTATGTTTGTTATGTTTTAAATGTTGCAACGCATTTAAAAGTGTTTCTTCTTTGTCAGGTTGAAACATATCTGTAAAAAGAATGATCATCGAACGACGGTGCATTTTTTCTGCAATTTGGTGCAGATAAGTGACGGTGTCTGTGTTTTTAGATTGTTTTGGTTCTACCAATAAATTCTCCAGTTTATTTAAAAGCATTCTGTGATGGCGCTCGCTTCCTTTTTCTGGCGCATAATATTCGTATGAATCTGAATAAATACTTAAACCAACTGCGTCTCTTTGTTTTTTAAGCAAATTCATCAATACGGCTGAGGCCAAAACAGAGAATCCGATTTTGCTTTCGTAGAATTGCTGCTTGTCGTTCAACCTTGGGTAATGCATCGATGACGAGTTGTCTATAATAAGGTGACAGCGAAGATTGGTTTCTTCTTCAAAGCGTTTTGTATATAAACGGTCGGTTTTTGCGAATAATTTCCAGTCGATGTGTTTGGTGCTTTCTCCGGGATTGTACACTTTGTGTTCGGCAAATTCTGCTGAAAATCCATGGAAAGGACTTTTGTGCATTCCTGAAATGAAACCTTCGACGACTTGTCCCGCCAAAAGTTCAAGGTGCTGAAAGCTGGATATTTTTTGTATTTGAGATTCAATCTTCATAAATCAAATATATCGAAAGATTCAATGATTAAAAAATTTAAAGATTGCTTTTTAAACGATTGCTTTTCGACAAAGATTGGGACTGACCTCAACAAAAATTCAAATGGTTTCTCAAATAGCCCTGATGGATGCGACTATCCTTTTGTTCTGGGGTTCAGAACAAAAGATAGTGCAATCCAGCAGGAAAATGGATTGCTGAAATTGCTTTAACTTTCGCTTCTAAACAAAAAAAAGGCCCAACTTTCGCTGAACCTTTTTGAAACTTTTGCTTTCGAATTATTGCAATAATGCGTCGATTGCGTCAGTGTAATTTTGTTTTGGAGCAACTCCCACTTGTCTTCCAACAACTTCTCCGTTTTGAAAAACCAATACGGTTGGGATGTTTCTAACGCCATATTTTGCAGCAAATTCTTGGTTTGCATCAACGTCAACTTTACCTACTACGGCTTTTCCGTCATATTCTTCGCTGATTTGGTCGATGATTGGTCCAACCATGCGACAAGGTCCGCACCATGCTGCCCAAAAATCTACTAATACTGGTTTATCTGATTTCAATACAACTTCTTCGAACGTTGCATCTGTGATTGCTTGTGCCATATTTTTTTCTTTTTAGTTTAAATTCTATGATACAAAATTAGTGATTTAATCTGTAAAGTTTTGTTAATTGAAAATCAGTTTTGGTTATAAATGTATTTGCAAATACTATTTCTGTTTTTAATTTAGTTTGAAATTTAAATTCAAACTTTCTAATTCTCGAAGCAATTCGCCAGAAATATTGACTTTTAATTTTCGGCTTGGCATGGAAAGATACGTGATGACTTTTGTTTCCTCCACGACTGTTGGAACCGCCAATTCCATTTCTTCTTCGATGGTTTCTTCGTCAGAAACATCTTCTGAAACAACTGGTTCTGCAACGACAGCCGGAATTTCTCTAGTTACTTTTTCGACTTCCATTACTTCAAAAGTCACGTTATTGTCGCCCGAATTTGCTTGGAACAAATGACTCAATTTCGTAATCATCTCTGACTGAAATTCCCTGATATTTAAGGTGATAATTAGTTTTTTAGCAAAACTTCCCAAAACATCCTGCAATTGTTTCGCTTCCAAAAACTGCATTCTGGCTTCTGATTTTTTTCCGGTATCGCGATTTACCCAGCCTTCTTTTACGTTGATTTTGAAAAATATAAATTGGTTGTTGACCAAGAAATGACGGAATTTCAAATATTCCTCATTGAACATTCTGAACTCGAAACTTTCGTCATAACCTTCTAATGTAAACATCGCCCAATCTTTCCCGTTTTTCGCGGTTCTATATTGAACGTTGGTGATAATCCCGGCGACGGTCAGGTTTTTTCCCACGTGTTGTTCTAAATTTTTCAGATGCTCTAATTTGGCATTGCAGAAATATTTCATCTCAAATTTAAAATCGTCAAGCGGATGTCCGGAAATATAAATCCCCACGACTTCTTTCTCTTTTGCCAATTTCTCCATCGTGCTCCAATCGTCACAAGGCGGTACAACCGGCTCCGGAATCTGAACGTCGCTCGCTTCACCAAACAAACTTACTTGCGATGAATTTTCATTTTCTTGAAATTTGGCACCATAACGAACTGCTTTTTCTAAGAACGTAATTCCGTCGCCTTCATCGTGGAAATATTGTGCGCGATGTGCCATGAAACAGTCAAAACCTCCGGCCAAAGCCAAGTTTTCAAAAGCTTTTTTATTCGCTGCGCGTAAGTCAATTCTTTTGGCCAAATCAAAAATCGATTTGTAAGTCGCATCTTTTCTGCATTCCACAATGGTTTGAACAGCGCCAGAACCAACGCCCTTAATCGCACCCATCCCAAAACGAACGGCGTAATTTTCGTTTACCGTAAATTTATAAAACGACTCGTTCACATCCGGGCCCAAAACTTGCAATCCCATTCGCTTGCATTCCTCCATAAAGAACGAAACTTGCTTGATATCGTTCATATTATTGGACAAAACCGCGGCCATATATTCGGCAGGATAATGTGCTTTCAAGTACGCCGTTTGGTACGCAATCCATGCATAACAAGTGGAGTGCGACTTGTTGAAGGCGTAACTCGCAAAAGCTTCCCAGTCTTTCCAGATTTTTTCCAAAACCACAGGATCGTGACCTTTTTTAGATGCTTGTTCCACGAATTTTGGCTTCATTTTATCCAAAACATCCTTCTGTTTTTTACCCATCGCTTTACGCAAAACGTCGGCTTCACCTTTTGTAAAGTCAGCCAAAGATTGCGACAAAAGCATTACCTGTTCTTGGTAAACCGTAATTCCGTAGGTTTCTCCCAAATATTCTTCGCAGGCATCTAAATCATATTTAATTTCTTCTTCGCCATTTTTTCTTCGAACGAAAGAAGGAATATATTCCAAAGGTCCCGGACGATACAACGCATTCATTGCAATTAAATCCCCAAAAACTGTTGGCTTCAGATCCTTCATGTATTTTTGCATTCCGGGAGATTCATATTGGAAGATTCCAACTGTTTCGCCTCTCTGGAAAAGCTCATAAGTTTCTGGATCATCAATCGGGAAAGTGTCTGGGTCTAGCTCAATTCCAGTTCTATATTTTACTAATTTAACCGTATCTTTTATCAGCGTAAGGGTTTTCAAACCCAAGAAGTCCATCTTCAGCAATCCAGCGCTTTCTGCCACCGAGTTGTCAAATTGAGTTACGTATAAATCAGAATCTTTTGCCGTTGTAACCGGAACGAAATTCGTAATATCAGAAGGCGTGATGATGACACCACACGCGTGTATTCCGGTATTTCGCATCGAACCTTCGAGGATTTTTGCCTGCTGAATGGTTTCTCCGGCCAAATCGCCACCGTTTGCAATCGCAATTAATTCTTTAATTCCGTCAAATTCATCTGAACGTAAAGCCTTTTTTACGTCTTCTTCTTTTTCGGAAATAAAACGCGCCAAATTCCACTTTGACGGCATCATTCCCGGAATCAATTTCGCAATTCTATCGGCTTCAAATAAGGGTAAATCCAATACACGCGCCGTATCTCGAATCGCAGATTTGGTCGCCATTTTACCATAAGTGATAATTTGGGCCACCTGATTTTTTCCGTATTTGTTAATTACGTAATCCATGACGCGACCACGACCTTCATCATCAAAATCGATATCAATATCGGGCATCGACACCCGATCCGGATTTAAGAAACGCTCAAAAAGCAAGTCGTATTTAATGGGGTCAATGTTGGTAATTCCCAAACAATAAGCCACCGCAGAACCTGCAGCAGAACCCCGACCAGGACCAACTGAAACGTCCATATTTCTAGCTTCGGCGATGAAATCTTGAACAATTAAGAAATATCCCGGATAACCAGAATTTGAAATGGTCAGCAATTCAAAGTCCAAACGTTCTTTAATATCTGGCGTAATTTCTCCGTATCGTTTTTTGGCGCCAACCATCGTAAGGTGACGCAAATATTTGTTTTCCCCACGAACACCGCCATCGGCTTCATCTTCAGCAACAACAAATTCTTCAGGAATATCAAATTTTGGAAGCAAAACGTCACGGTAAAGCGAATAAATTTCAACTTTGTCAACAATTTCTTGGATATTGATAATCGCATCGGGCAGATCAGAAAATATCTTTTTCATTTCGTCTTGCGACTTGAAATAATATTCCTGATTTGGCAGCCCATAACGATAACCGCGACCGCGACCAATTGGCGTTGCTTGTTTTTCACCATCTTTTACACAAAGTAAAATATCGTGCGCGTTAGCATCTTCCTTATTAAGGTAGAAATTATTATTTGTAGCGATTAATTTGACGTTGTGCTTTTGTGCAAATTCAACTAACGTTCTATTGACACGATTTTCGTCTTCTTGATTGTGGCGCATAATTTCGAGATAAAAATCATCTTGAAATTGTTCTTTCCACCAAATCAAGGCTTCTTCGGCTTGGTTTTCACCGACATTCAGAATTTTACTGGGAATTTCTCCGTATAAATTTCCGGAAAGCACCATAACATCTTCCTTGTATTGTTCAACTATCGCACGGCTAATTCTTGGGACATAATAAAATCCTTCGGTAAATGCGATGGAAGACATTTTGGCTAGATTATGATAGCCTTTTTTATTTTTAGCTAAAAGTACAACTTGATTTCCGTTGTCTTTTTTAGTTTTATCTAAGTGGTTGTCGCAGATGTTGAACGTACATCCAACGATTGGTTTAATTTCAATTTCTGTTGGTTCTTCACCGCTTTCAACCAACGTTTTATTTTTGGCGGAAGCCGCTTTATTGTGGTTCATCACCGCACTCACAAAGTGAAAAGCGCCCATCATATTCGCCGTATCGGTCATTGCCACAGCGTTCATGTTATTTTTGGCTGTCGCCGAAACAATATTTCCGATTCCGATTGTGGATTGCAAAACCGAAAATTGCGTGTGATTATGTAAATGCGCAAATCTGGCTGCTTGAAAATCTCGTTTGTCAGATTCTGAAACCGTAGTTTGTTTTCCGGTAGATTCTAACGCTTTTAACTGCTCGCGAATTTTATCTGAAGCCGCTTTTAAATTGATATGTTTTACTCCGATTAATTGAAATTCCTGCGGATTTCTTGTTTTGAAATCTTGAAAATAATTAGCTGGAACATCTAATTCTTCTTTTGTGAAAATTTCTCTTCTGACCAATTCAAGGAAACAACGCGTGGTTGCCTCAACGTCGGCGGTTGCGTTGTGCGCTTCTGCGAAAGGTTTGTTGAAAAGAAAACTGTGTAATTCTGTTAATGTCGGAAGTTTGAATTTCCCACCACGACCACCCGGAAGTTGTAATAAGGACGCCGTAACTTCAGTACAGGTGTCTAAAACTGGCATGGAACTCATTTGAGATTGCACGCCCATTCTGTGGAATTCAGAACCCATAATATTGACGTCAAAACCTAAATTTTGTCCGACAATAAATTTGGTCTTGCTCAAAGCAATGTTGAATTTGGCTAAAACTTCGGCTAAAGAAACTCCGTCTTGCATTGCCAATTCTGTGGAAATTCCGTGGATTCTTTCAGCGTCATACGGAATATTAAAACCTTCTGGTTTGACTAAATAATCTTGGTTTTCGATTAGATTTCCCATTTCATCATGCAATTGCCAGGCAATCTGGATGCAACGAGGCCAGTTATCTGTATCGGTAATTGGAGCGTCCCAGCGTTTTGGTAATCCGGTGGTTTCTGTATCGAATATTAAGTACATTGCTAGAAATTAGGGTTTTATGTTTTTGGAAAATCAAAAAGTGTGATTGACAAAATTAGGTTATTTTTTTGAAAAAAAATGTGGTTATAAAAGTGTGTTGATAAGTATTGACGTTAAAATTTTGGAGCTTTACTTGGTGTGAAATTTAGACTTTAGTATTAGCATTTTACCATAGAAGGCATTTAAGAACATAGAAGGTATGCCGTTTAATTTTTAGGCTTTCCGAAAACTGGAAATTGGCGTGTGGCTTTTACATATAAAGACATTTAAGAACATGGAAAACATGGTGTTACTTGTTTACTGCTTTCTGAAAGCTGAGTATTGAAAACCGCAAACTAATTTTTAGGCATAAAAAAACCACGCTAAAAGCGTGGTTTTTCTCACTATATTTTGGGTTTAGTATCCTCCTCTGTTTCCACCACCACG
>Ga0265780_10001890_pt1 | contig 28994 bp, 21 predicted proteins | sample P1T30metagenome_FD_192432 | JGI IMG/M metagenome (GOLD analysis project Ga0265780, IMG submission 192432) | Plant litter microbial communities from East Loma Ridge, Irvine, California - P1 T30 | ecosystem: Environmental > Terrestrial > Plant litter > Unclassified | place: USA: California... | reverse complement strand
ATCGCTTCCGCTGCAGCCCTGCTGGCCGCTTGCTCGTCGCCAACCAAAGTCGAAGAAACCCCGGTCGTCGAGAAATCGCCAGCAGCAGCACCAGTGGCTGACACCCGTGACATCCGTCCAGTGGAAACCGGCACCGTCGATCCACTGAACGATCCAAAAGGCGTCCTGGCCAACCGTAGCATCTATTTCGACTATGACAGCTTCGTCGTGCGCGCCGATGGCCAGCCAGTGGTGACCAACCACGCCGGCTACCTGACCAAGAACACCTCGCGTAAAGTCCTGGTCCAGGGCAATACCGATGAACGCGGCGGCACCGAGTACAACCTGGCCCTGGGCCAGAAACGTGCTGAAGCCGTGCGTCGCTCGCTGGCATCGCAAGGCGTGTCGGATGGCCAGATCGAAGCCGTCTCGCTGGGCGAAGAAAAGCCAAAAGCAACTGGCAGCAACGAAGAAGCGTGGGCTGAAAACCGCCGCGCAGACATCGTTTACCAATAATCGTGTCGGCTGATTCAGCCGATGACGTAGATTGACAGGGGGCGGGACGCAGTGCAGACTGCTACCCGCCCCTTTTAACTCAGCAACCGGTTTCGTAGAAAGAGCGACGCTTATGATCAAACTGTCCCCGTCCCGTCTCGCCTGCCTCGCGCTGGCCCTGTGGATGCCGCTGCAAGCGGTGGCCGGCCCGTTCGACGACGATGTGGCGCGCAAGGCCATCCTGGACCTGCGCACCAAGGTCGACAACATCACGATCGAGCTCAACAAGCGCATCGACAGCAAGTCGGACAAGTCGGCGCAGATCGAAGCGCTCAACCAGCATGAGCAGACCATGCAAGAGATTGCGCGCCTGCGCGGCCAGATCGAAGTGCTGGCCAATGAAGTGGCCAAAGCCCAGAACAGCCAGAAGCAGCTGTACGCCGACCTCGATGCGCGCCTGAAAAAGGTCGAGCCGCGCCAGGAAATGATCGACGGCCAGGCCGCCGAAGTGCTGCCGACCGAAAAAACCGCGTATGAAAGCGCCACCGCCCTGTTCCAGTCGGGCGACTACAAGGGCGCCTCGGCCGCGCTGCAGGAATTCGTCAAGCAGTACCCGCAATCGGCCTATGCCTCGAATGCGCAGTACTGGCTGGGCAATAGCTACTATGCGCTGGGCGACTACAAGAAAGCGATCGCGGCCCAGCAGGTCGTGGCTACCACCTACGCGGACAGCGCCAAGGTGCCGGACGCCATGCTGAACATCGCCAGCAGCTATGCCCTGCTGAAGGACAACAAGAACGCCAAGAAGTCGCTGCAAACGCTGGTGTCCAAGTACCCGGATTCGAGCGCTGCGCAGACCGCGCGTGACCGGTTGGCGTCGCTGAAGTAAGCGTCGGATCGGTTCGAAAGGGCACGGTTAGCCGACGCAGTGATTGACAGCATCGGGGCCGCGCCCTATAATCTTGCTTCTTCGGGTCGTTAGCTCAGCTGGTAGAGCAGCGGACTTTTAATCCGTTGGTCGCAGGTTCGAATCCCGCACGGCCTACCAAAGATTCAACGAAAACGCCAACCTTCGGGTTGGCGTTTTTGTTTTCAGCCTGCTTTATTATTCAATTTCCCACGCTCCGAGGACGATCGCGCCATGACTTACGAAGACTTTCTTGATGAAGTAACGACCCTGCTCACCGAGATGTACGACCTGGACGACGAAGCCGCGATCAAGCTGGTGGTCGATGCGCAGGACGCCGAGTACTTCGTCGCGCACGACGACAAGGAAGAACTGCGCACCGTGGCGCAGGCCAAGCTGGATGCGGCCGCGATCTACGAAGCCAAGCAGAACCGCAACCAGACCCAGCGCAAGCAGCAGCAGCGGCAGGTGCAGAAGAAGAAAGCGACCTGAGTCTCGCTGCCGGCGCGCCGCTGAGTCCGACGCTTATCCGCATCGCCCGAGCGCGGCTGCGATCCGCGTCAGTTTGCTGAATACAAGACGCGAAGCGCATGCCCCCGCTCTGCTTCGGGGAATGCATTCAGGCCAGCGAAGAACTTGATGGCAGCATCGCAGGCGACGGCTGGCGGGTGGCTGGCCCGCACCGTTGCGTCGGAAAACACGAGGCGCTGCTCTTGCGTCATGCCTTCGGCGGCGCGCTGTGCGACACGCTCCACGGCGCGCGGGTCGGCTTGCATGCCGCGTCTTGCATCCGCCTCCCGCAGCACGGTCGCCAGCAACGCCATCTCGCGCTGGGTCAGCTCGGCCGGCAAGTTGCCGATGACATTCATCGCTCGGCCTGATGGAAACGCCATCTCGACACACGCACTGACGTCGCGCTCGCGCAGCGCCTCGAGCTGCTCCTGCATCAAGGTCTGATAGGCCACCAGCGTCTCGTCGCGCGCCAGGGGCAAGAACCGAGGCAGCGCGGCCGCAAGTTGTGCACGCCCGGCGGTGATGACCTCGGCGTCGGTGGCGCCTTGCTGCATCTTGCCCCAGGCGGCGTCCATGATGCCGTCGAAGTCTTTCGGCGCGCGCGCCTCCAGCAGCGCGAACAGCGGGATCTTTGTAAACTCTGCAACCAGCATTGCCCTGGATCGCACCGCCGTGGACAGCTTCGCCGTCTCGCCCCCCATGCTCTTGCGCGTCAGAACGCCTGCCGACAACAAGACCTCGTGCGATGGATGCCACATGGTTTTGTTGGGCGTGTCGATCGCCTCACGCACAAATGACGCGGGCAAGCCGGCGTCCCGATAAATGCGCCGCAATTCATCGAACTCGACCGAAGCGGTTGGCTGCTCGCCGCTGCCGATACTGCGGCTGGCATGGAAGCCGATCCTGGCGCCAGGATCGGCCGCGCGCTCCTTGCCGGCAAGGAAAGCAATGGTACAGGCCGATGCACAATATCCCTCGACATAGGTATTGAGCCGGTGCCTGCGAATCACCTCTGCAAGCAGCTTGCCTTCACGAACCCAGCCTCCGCCCGAAGACAATACGACGGTGGTGATATCCGGCGCCGCCTCCAGCGCCCGGTCGAGTTGCTCGGCACTCCCGTCGTTGATCCCGCCAGAGAGCAGGATGGAACGGCCATCCGCGCGAATTTCCAGCTGCGTCCCCGGGCCCAGTTGCGCGCCGGCGGCGACATCGAGATGTTCCTTCAGGGTTGGCATCATGCTGGCGATGTCGATCGCAATCCTCAGAGCGCCCAGGACAATCATGCATTTTGCTGCAGTAGCCCAACCCGCCTTGCCGCCCCGCCCTGCGTGCTTGTTTGCTGATGCCCACGTCCCCGCCACTGCCCAGAGCCAGGCCAGAATGCCCAAGACGGTGATGGACAGGAAACCCGTCGAACCATAGCGGGCAGGAAGCCGGTCACCGAGCAATGGCAGCAGCATCATCCCCAGCACGGGTGCAAACAGAGACACCAGGAAGGTGTTGATCCAGTACGAGCGCGCCAGTGAGTAATCACCGTTGTAATGCCGACGGAAGAATGCAAGCGGTCCCTGGTAATCTGTAACACTTGCTTCGCTCGTCGCCTGGATCGCGACATGGGCCTTGCTGGCGGCCCGACTTGCCCTGGCCAAGATGAAGGCGCCGACCAACAACAGCAGCAGCAAAGGCAAAAAGCTGACAAGCGTACCTGCATCCATCTTCGTCGATCCCTTATCTGATAAAAAAAATTACCTTTGGGATACAAGAATGCCTTGTTTTCACGCATCCGTGCAGGAAATCACGTGGCCGCCAAGTGAATTCTCCAATCAGCGCAAGTGTGGCGCGCAAGCTGGTTCAAGCCATTGATGACGAGTCGACTACGCGCCAGCAACTTCCTTGCGCCACGCTTTCCCACATTCGGGTAGCGTACAAGGCATCCAGCTCGAGGAAAAAATCGATGTTCAATATTGTGCTCATCGGAGGGTCGGCCGGTGCGATCAAGGCGCTCAAGGTGATTCTGCCCACCCTGCCAAGTAATTTCCCTGCGGCCGTGCTGATCGTGACGCACATCGGTTCGCAGAAAAGTATCGTTCCCGACATTCTTGGCCGCTGTTCGGCAATGCCGGTGCGCCACGCCATCGACGGCGAGCCGATCATGCCGGCGCGGGTGCTGGTCGCACCGCCCGACGAGCACCTCACGGTCGTGGCCAGGGACGGCAAGGCCTATGTCCGCCTCGTGCATGGCCCAAAAGAAAACCACTGCCGGCCGTCGATCGATCCGCTGTTCCGCTCCGCCGCCTCGGCCTTCCCGGGCAATACGATCGGGGTCATCCTGAGCGGCTACCTCGACGATGGCACCGTCGGCCTGCAAGCCATCAAGGCCTGCGGCGGCAAGGCCATCGTCCAGGATCCGCTCGAAGCCGAAGCGCTGGAAATGCCGGCGAGCGCACTCGAACATGTGGACGTGGACCGGGTGCTGCGCGTTGCCGACATCGGCCCCGCCCTGGTCGAACTGGCCGCCGCGACCAGCCCGCCGGCGGGCGCGGGCATGCGCGAACACGTCGCCAGCGTTCCCGACTGGATCGAACTCGAAAACCGCATGATTGGTACGGAGGGCGATATGGACGTCATCGACCAGCTAGGCACACCGTCCCCGCTCACCTGCCCGGAATGCTCCGGCGCCCTGTGGGAGGTCGGCCCCAAGGCGCCCATGCGCTACCGCTGCCACACCGGCCATGCGTTCACCGCCAAGGTGCTCGAGACGCTGCAGCGCGACTCGGTGGAAGCGGCCATCTGGGCCGCGGTACGGGCGCTGCATGAACAGGAGCGCCTGTTCGGCAAGCTGAGTGAGCGGGAGCGCGCATCGGGCCAGCCCGAGCGCGCCGCCGAGTACGAGGAGAAAGCACTGCAGGCGCGCGCGCATTCGCGTGCGCTGCGCGATGTCATTGCGGCGCGCGCGCTAGTCGTGGAAAACAGCAACGATTAGCGTGCGCAGGCCAATGCGTGTCGTCCGGCTCCCGGCCTGCCGGACGACACGGTCGGTTCATGGAGAAAGCATGAAGATATTGCACAAGCTCGTGTAAGCCCGTCGCCATCCACCGATTCCGGATCGGCCGGCCAGCGCAGCCTTGCTGTCTTTCAAGACGTCTTTCAAGTAACACCTGGTGGAGCGCACGATGATCAGTAACGAAGATGAGGGCCCGGTCCAGAACGACAAACTCGTCTCGGCATTCTGTGCGCTGCGCGAGTCCGTCCTCGACCGCTGGCGGGTGCGGGTCGCCGCCGAGATCCCCGCCGCCGCGTGCCTCGCCGACCCGGTGCTGGTCAATATGGTGCCCACGCTTTACGACAATATTGCCAATGCCTTGTCGAGCGATGTGCCCGTCAAGCTGGCGATCGCCGGAACGAATCTCGCCTCTGACCACGGACGCGAGCGCGCCAATATGACCGATTATTCGCCGCACGATGTCATTCACGAACTCCAGATCTTTCGTGAAGTGCTGTTTTCGATGACGACCTCCCATGGAATAAAGCTGAGCAAGCATCATGCGGAAGTGATCGGTCATTCGATCGAAGAAGCCGCGCGCGAGTCGATCAGCGGCTTCAGCGACGCCGATCGGGAAAAAAGCGTCGACTTCATCGCCACCCTGTCGCACGACCTCAGGAACCCGCTGAACGTCGCGAATGCCAGCGCACAGCTGATCCAGCTGAAAACCACCGATCCTAGCATCCTCAATCTGGCCAAGCGCATTACCAAGAAGATCGCCGAGACAGATGCCATGATCCAGACCCTGCTCGACGCCTCGATGCGCAACGGCCGCATGAAGCTGAAACTGCATCCGACGACCTTCGACATGATGTCGCTGATCGAAGAAGTGTGCGCCGACCTTCCCCTATTCGAACAGCGCGTGCGGGTATTCGGAGAACCGGTCATCGGGCACTGGTGCCGGGCGTCGATGAAGCGCCTGCTCGAAAACCTCATCACCAATGCCCAGAAATACGGCGACACCTCGGAGCCGATCACGGTGCGCGCCTACCAGGAGAATGACCTGCTGCTGGTGTCGGTCCATAACGAAGGCCGGCCTATTCCCTGGGCCGAGATGGACCGCCTGTTCAAGCCCTACCAGCGTATGGAAAACACCAGCGTCAAGGGCTGGGGCCTCGGTTTGCCATATGTCCAGAATGTGGCGGAAAGCCATGGCGGCACCGTGGTCATCGACAGCGCTGAGGGAAGAGGCACGACATTTACCGTGAGCCTCCCCATCGATGCCAGCGCATACGTGAAAAAATAGGCCCTCAGTTTGGAATAGTTGTCGGTGGCGCCGTCATCGACAGCCCACGCCGCATTCCGTTGACCTTCTTGCCGATACCCAATGATCGCCCTGCCCTGCGGGTTCGGGGAAACGCATCCGCAATGCACCGGCTTCGCGCAGCGCATTGACGAAAACAATGCACTTCCCCCATGGGGCGCATCATTCTGGGCACGGTGTCGCGTGTTTGCCATGCCGACAAACAAAGCACGCCCCCAAACCCGGATGGCATGTTAGGATCAATTGTTGCCTTGAATAAACATGGCTTGCGCCTATCGTGCGCACCTTGTCTATACCTGTCAGACATGTAAAATAAATAACGTCCGTGGCCCGGTCGCCTGTGTTTCTTGGGCCACCGCCAGGGATCCCGAATTCGACGCTTTGTACTGGCCCCGCATGTCACGCTGCATGAACCGCCTTGTTTGCCATCCGCCCCCTTCGCGCCAGGCGCGCCGCGGCGCCGCGGCGGTGCGACACCCTCGCCAGTCAGCGCATTCCATCGCCCGACGCGCCATGCGCGCCTGAGCGGCGAACCTTCTCTGCATACCGCCCGGCCCCACGCCGGCCCTTCATTGATTTGGCTTCCCCTATTGGGGATCGCGCTGGAGTTAACCATGAATACCGAACATCTCGCCCGCAACCATTCTTCGATCCATACCGCCACTGCGGTCGACCGCAGCAATCCGCACGCGCCGAACCGCGGCATCGCCAAGGACATCGTCTCGAGCAGCCGCCGCCTGCGCACGCGCATCGGCGTGCTCGCCGGCGTCTGCATCGGGCTGACCGCCCTGCTGGTCGCCTTCGAGTAAGCACGGTCCCCGGAGGACGATCGCGCCCTGGGTTGCCGCATCGATCACGGCTGGGCTATACTGGCCCGCATTCACGCCAGCCGAGATCGCATGCAGTCAACCGCCCCACGCCGCCAGGCAATCAGCGCACCCCTGCGCCGGGTGCTGGCCTGCCTGTGCGCGCTGATCCTCGCCCTGCAGCTCGTGGGCGCCGCGTTCCACGACCACGACCTGGCCGAACAGCTGTCCGACTGCGTCAGCTGCCAACTCGCTTCCCACTCCACGGCCGACCTGCCGTCTGCGCCGCCCCAGCTGCTGGCGATCTTCCTTGCCATCGCCTTCGTCATCGCACGCCTGCCGCGCCCCGCGCCGGTGGTCCTGCGCCGCTACCTGATTCCATGCCGCCAGGCGCCTCCGCGCCACTGATCCGTCCCGCATCCCCGCGCAGGCCCGCGTAGAGCCGATCCCGGTTCCCGACACCGCAACAGAACCGGCCTGCGCGCGCGCATGCGCGTTCGCGCGCGGCGCATCCTGCCCGCGCTGCCGCTGTCCGCCCACCCGCGGGCGGCGCGCGCTCCGGCTGTTCGTTTCACTACAAAGGACCACGATGACCATCCATACTCCCGCCCTGGAGGCCAGCGGCGTCGACGTCGCCTACCACGCCACGCCCGTGCTGCGCGACCTCTCGCTGCTGGTTGCGCGCGGCGAAATCTATGCCCTGCTGGGCGGCAACGGCGCCGGCAAGTCGACCACGCTCAACACCTTCCTCGGCTTTGCCAGGCCCGCCGCGGGCAGCGTGCGCGTGTGCGGCATCGACGTCGCCGCCGATCCGCTGGCGGCGCGCGGCCAACTGGCCTATGTGCCCGAGAACGTGGCGCTGTACGAACACCTCGACGCCCGCGAGAACATCGAATACTTCCTGCGCCTGGCCGGCAGCGGCTGGACCAGGGCCGGCATCGACGAGGCGCTCGACGCCGTGCGTCTCGATCCATCGGCCTGGAGGCGCCGCCTGGGCGGCTACTCGAAAGGGATGCGCCAGAAAGTCGCGATCGCGCTGGCCGTGGCGCGCCAGGTGCCGGTGCTGCTGCTGGACGAACCCACCAGCGGCCTCGATCCGCAGGCCACCAGTGAATTCAATGCCCTGCTGCAGGGCCTGCGCGGGCGCGGCAGCGCGATCTTCATGGTCACCCACGACCTGCTCGGCGCGGCCGAAGTGGCCGACCGTATCGGCTTTCTGGAAAACGGCCATATCAGCCACGAAGTCGCGGCCCGCGGGCCGGAACGCTACGACGTGCGCGACCTGTACCGGCGCTACGCCGGCGCCGGCCATGCCGGGCGGGCCGCGTGAGCGCCGCGACGATGCGGGCGCTGCCCGCCATCGCGCGCGGCGAGTGGCGCGCCATGCTGCGCAACCAGGTGGCCGTCGCCGCCGGCATCCTGATGCTGGCGCTGACGCTGGCCGCGATCCTGGTCAGCCATGAGCGCGGCCGCGCCGTCAACGCCGAACGCGCACGCCACCAGCAGACCGCCGACCGCCAGTGGCATGCGCAGCCCGACCGCCACCCGCACCGGGTAGTCCACTACGGTCACTATGTGTTCCGTCCGCTGAGCCCCCTCGCCTTCTTCGACTTCGGCGTCGATCCGTTCACCGGCACCACCCTGTTCCTGGAAGGGCACCGCCAGAACAGCGCCAACTTCAGCGACGCCGGGCAGTCGTCGGTGCTGTTGCGCTTCGGCCAGCTCACGCCGGCCTTCGTGCTGCAGGTATTGACGCCGCTGCTGATCGTGTTCCTGGCCTTCGGCAGCGTGGCGCGCGAGCGCGAACAGGGCCAGTTGCGCCTGCAGATCGTGCAGGGCGTCCCGGGCGCCACGCTGTTGCTGGGCAAGCTCGCCGCGCATGCCGGCGTGGCGCTGCTGCTGGCGGCGCCGGCCTTCCTCGCGCTGGTGGCGATCGCCATCGTGCATCCCGCGGTGGCGCTGCAAGCGCTGACGATGCTGGCCGGGTACGCGCTCTACCTGCTGCTGTGGGTCGTGGCCGCGGTGCTGGTGTCGAGCAGCCTGCCGCGCGCGCGCGACGCGCTGCTGGCGCTGGTGGCCGGCTGGATCGTCACCGCGATCCTGCTGCCGCGCGTGATGCCCGACATCGCAGCCGGCGACGTCGGCCGCCCCAGCCGGATCGAGACCGAGGTGGCGATCCACGAACGCCTGGCCGCGATCGGCGACAGCCATGATCCCGACGATCCCTATTTCAACGCCTTCCGCGCGCGCACGCTGGAGCAATACGGCGTGCAGCGGGTCGAGGACCTGCCGGTCAATTACGGCGGCCTGCTGATGGCCGAGGGCGAGCGCATGACCAGCGCGCTGTTCGACGAATTCATGCGCGCCGATGTCGCCCGCCAGCGCCAGGAAAACGCGATCGTCCATGCGGCCAGCCTGTTCAGCCCCGTGATCGCGCTGCGCCGCATGTCGACCGCGCTGGCCGGCACCAACCTCGACAGCCACGCGCGCTTCCTGGCCGAGGGTGAGCGCTACCGCTACGGCTTCGTCCAGAAACTCAACGGCCTGCACGCCAACGTCGTCTCGCCGGGCGGCGCGGGCGACGAGCGCATCGGCAAACACCATTGGGACGACACGCCCCGCTTCGGCTACCCGCCCGCGCCGTTTGCGGACGTCGCCGCGCGCCACGCCTGGCCGGCGCTCGCGTTGCTGGGCGGCTGGCTGCTGGGATTGGCAGGCCTGGGCCGCCTGGTCGCGCAAGGACTCGAAAGGAACCCGAAATGAACATGCTCTTCATGGAACTGCGCCAGATCGCGCACTCGCGCCTGGCGGTCGGGGCCGTCGTGCTGCTGGCGCTGCTGAGTGGCTTGTCGGTGTGGACCGGCCTGCAGGCCGTCAGCCAGCAGCGCGCCACGCTCGAGCGCATCGCCGCCAGCCACGCCGGCGACCACGCCGCCATCGCGGCCAGCCAGCTCAAGAGCGGCAGCGCCGAAGCCGGCGCGATCGGCTACTACCTGCCGCACCTGACCGTCAATCCGCCGTCGCCGCTGGCGTTCGCCGCCATCGGCCAGCGCGACCTGCAGCCGCAGGCGCTGCGCGTGCGCCTGCTGGGTTTGCAGGCCCAGTTGTACGACGCCGAGGCGATCAATCCGGAACTGGCCATGCCCGGCCGCTTCGACTTCGCCTTCGTGCTGGTCTACCTGGCGCCGCTGTTCGTGATCGCGCTCATGCACGACCTGGTCACCGGCGAACGCGAGGCGGGCCGCCTGCGGCTCCTGGCATCGCTGCCAGCGGGCGCCGCCAATACCTGGCGCCGGCGCGCCGGTCTGCGCTATGGCCTGGTCTGGCTGGCGGCCCTGCTGCCGCTCGGGGCCGGCGCGCTGGTCGCCGGCGCCGGCCTGGCCGACCTGGCCGCGATCGTCCTGGTGGCCACGCTGTACCTGGCGTTCTGGCTCGGGCTGGCGAGCTGGGTGGCGGCGCGCGCCCGCAACTCGAGCAGCAGCGCGGCGATCCTGCTGGCCTGCCTGGTCGGGCTGACCATGATCCTGCCGACGCTGGCCGACGCCGCGATCGCCCGTTTGTCGCCGGTCTCGAAAGGCGTCGAACTGGCCCTCGCCCAGCGCCAGGCGGTGCATGCGGGATGGGACGTGCCCAAGCCGGACACCTTCGCCAGGTTCTTCCGCAGCCATCCCGAATGGAAGGACACGACGCCGGTCGAGGGGCGCTTCCACTGGAAGTGGTACTACGCGATGCATCAGGTGGGCGACGATGCGGTGGCTGCCGACGTGGCCGAATACCGCGCCAGCATGCTGGCGCGCGAACGCTGGACCGCGCGCGTGGGCTGGCTGCTGGCGCCGGTGAACGTGCAGGTGCTGCTGCATCGGCTGGCGCAGTCCGATCTGCGCGCGCAGCTGGCGTACCAGGAGCGGATCGCGGCCTACCATGCGCGGCTGCGCAGCTTCTTCTATCCGTATCTGTTCAATGAGCGGGCGTTCACCCGGGCCGACCTGGAGAAGTTGCCGGTATACGCGCATGGCGCTGCGCCTGCCGCGCTGCCCGTGGGCCAGCTCCTGGTGCTGGCCGGGCTGGCGCTGATGGTGCTGCTGCCGGGGCTGTCCAGGCTGCGCACGCCGCACTGAGCGCCGCCGTCGCACCGCCTTCGTCCTGGCACCATGAAAGGGCGCCAGGACGGACGCGCGAGGACGAAGGCGCCGTGAAGGAGGCGCCGGCCTGGGGGACTAGTTCAGAACTCTTCCCAGCCGTCGCCGGTGTCGGCGGTGGCGGTCTTGTTTGGCGCCGGCTTCGACGGCGCAGCGTGCGCTTTCGGCGGCACCGGCGCGGACGGTTTGCGCGGCCTGGCCGCGGCCTTCGATGGCGCCTTTGCCACGAGCGCCGGCAGGTTGGCGGTCACGCGCGGCGCCGGCGCGCTGGCGCGGCTGCCCGCGGCCTGGTGCAGCTTGAACGCGCCCACGGTGTGCGCCAGCGTCGTCGCTTCTTCCTGCAGCGAGGCGGCCGCCGCCGATGCCTGTTCCACCAGCGCGGCGTTCTGCGTGGTCACCTGGTCCATCTGCGCCACGGCGCCGTTGATCTGCTCGATGCCGGCGGTCTGTTCCTGGCTGGCGGCGGTGATCTCGGACATGATGTCGGTGACGCGGTTCACGCTCAGCACGATTTCCTGCATGGTGGCGCCGGCGCGGTCGACCAGTTCGGAGCCGTGATGGACCTTGTCGACCGAATCGTCGATCAGGACCTTGATTTCCCTGGCCGCCGCGGCGCTGCGCTGGGCCAGGCTGCGCACTTCGCCGGCCACCACCGCGAAGCCGCGGCCCTGCTCGCCCGCACGCGCCGCTTCGACTGCGGCGTTCAGCGCCAGGATATTGGTCTGGAAGGCGATGCCGTCGATGACCGCGATGATGTCCACGATGCGGGTCGCCGAGGCGTTGATCGCGCCCATGGTCTGCACCACCTGCTGGACCACCGCGCCGCCCTTGCCCGCCACTTCCGAGGCGGAAGTGGCCAGCGCATTGGCCTGGCGTGCATTGTCGGCGTTCTGCTTGACGGTCGAGGTCAGTTCTTCCATCGACGAGGCGGTTTCCTCGAGCGAACCGGCCTGCTGCTCGGTGCGCGAGGACAGGTCGAGGTTGCCGGCCGCGATCTCGCTCGAGGCGGTGGCGATATTGTCGGTGCCGGTGCGCACCTGGCTCACGATCCTGACCAGCGAATCGTTCATGTCCTTCAGCGCCTGCAGCAGGCGGCCGGTCTCGTCGTTCGAGGTGACGTCGATGGTCTGCGTCAGGTCGCCCTTGGCCACGGCGCCGGCGATCGCCACCGCCTGCTCCAGCGGACGCACGATGGCGCGCACCAGCACCCAGCCGACGACGGCGGCCATGACCAGGCCGAACACCAGGCCGGCCAGGCACACCGCGCGCACCAGTTCGAAGGTCGCCTGCGACGATTGGTATTCCTGCAGCGCCACGTCCTGCTGTTCCTTGATCAGCTTGGCGCCGAGTTCATTCAGCGGCACGTACAGGCGGGTCATGGCGCCGTTCAGCAGGCCGATGGCCTGGGCGTTGTCATTGGCGCGGATCGCGGCCACCGCCGGGCTCAAACCCTGCTCGAGGAAAGCCTTGCGGGCGGCGCTGAACTGCTCCACCAGCGCGCGCTCGGTCTCGCTCATGTCTTTTTGCTTGTACTCGTCCCAGACCTTGTCGAGCGCCGCCAGATTGGCATCGATCGTGTTCATCGCGGCGCCACGCAGGCCGGCGTCCTCCAGGTTCACCGCCTTGGCGACCGCCAGCTGGTTGGCCGTGATCAGCTGGGTGACCTGGCCCACCTGGCCCAGGCCCACCAGGCGGTTGTCGTACATTTGCTTGAGCTCCGCGTTCGCGATGCCGAGGTTGTAGATGCCGATGACCGCGCCGGCGACCAGTTCGACGGCCAGGAAGGCGATGACGAAGATGAGGCGCGACTTGATGCTGAGATGTTTGAACATGATTCGCTGGCCTGAAGCCTTAGAGAAAGAAGATGGTATTCATTGAATTATAGAAACAATGTTCAATTAGTGGGAACTATTGTCACTTTCCTTGCGGTATCACCGCACCTCCGTCGCCGTGTCGCAACATTCAAATAGTGATTGAACAAGGCGTCAATGCAGCAGCAGCCGCGCGAACTAAATGACACGAGCACTACGGCAATGCAAGTTTGCCGATAGAATGACGCGATTCCACTGCTTCTCTAGCTTTTATGACATTTCCTGTCCTGTTAAACCTGGTCGTCGCCCTCGCCGTCTGCGCCCTGCTGTACCGCCTGCAGGTCAACCACGTTTCTTTCACCAAGCGGGTATTCGCCGGGCTCGGCCTGGGCGTGGTACTGGGCGCCGCGTTGCAGGCGGTGTATGGCACGGGCGCGAGCGAGATCGGCGCCACCAATGCCTGGCTCGACGTGGTCGGCAGCGGCTACGTCAAGCTGCTGCAGATGATCATCATTCCCCTCATCATGGTCTCGATCGTGCAGGCGATCCTGAAACTGCGCGATGCCTCGTCGCTCGGCAAGATCAGCACACTGACCATCGGCATCCTCCTGCTCACGACCGTGGTCGCGGCCTCGATCGGCATCCTGATGGCCAAGCTGTTCGGCCTGTCCGCGGTGGGCCTGACGGCGTCGAGCGCCGAACTGGCGCGCGGCGAGTACCTGCAGGGCCACCTGGCCACGGCACAGGAGATCTCGCTGCCGTCGATGATCCTGTCCTTCATCCCGGCCAATCCCTTCCTCGACATGACGGGCGCGCGCAAGACCTCGACCATCGCGGTGGTGGTGTTCGCGATTTTCATCGGCATTTCGGCGGTCGGCATCGCCGGCAAGAAGCCCGAGGTGTTCGAGGCCTTCGGCGGCTTCGTCCATGTGGCGCATGTGATCGTGATGCGCATGGTGACCCTGGTGCTGCGCCTGACCCCGTTCGGCGTGTTCGCCCTGATGGCCAGGATGGTGGCAGGCTCGAGCTTGCAGGACATCCTGGGCCTGCTCAACTTCGTGGCCGCCTCGTACGCGGCGCTGGCGCTGATGTTCTGCGTGCACCTCGCCATGGTCGGCGCGGTCGGCCTGAACCCGGGGCGCTACGTGAAGAAGATCTTCCCGGTGCTGGTGTTCGCCTTCACCTCGCGCAGCAGCGCCGGCGCGATCCCGATGAGCGTGGCGACCCAGACCGCGCGCCTGGGCACACCGGAAGGCACGGCGAATTTCGCCGCCTCGTTCGGCGCCACCATCGGCCAGAACGGCTGCGCCGGCATCTATCCGGCCATGCTGGCGGTGATGATCGCGCCGACGGTCGGCATCGATCCGTTCAGCGCGACGTTCCTGCTGCCCTTGCTGGCGGTCGTCGCCTTCGGCTCGATCGGCGTGGCCGGGGTGGGCGGCGGCGCCACGTTCGCGGCGCTGATCGTGCTGTCGGCGATGGACTTGCCGGTGGCGCTCGCGGGCCTGCTGATCTCGGTCGAACCCCTGATCGACATGGGCCGCACGGCGCTCAATGTCAGCGGCTCGATCGCGGCCGGCAGCGTCACCAGCCGGGTGCTGGGACAGACCGATATGCGGGTGTTCCAGAACGACACCGAGATCAATCTGGACGGCGAAGAACAAGCCGTCTGAGCAGCCAATCGGGCTGCGTCACAGCGCTGGCGGCGGGCGCGCGCGCCTTGCCGGACCAGGCAGCAATCGTGCGCTGAGGCCGTGCTGATTCCGTCATGATGACGCCATGTTAACTTTTCGGCGGGCAGTGATGGAACAAAAATGGCCACACGAAATTTGGCTGGTCAGGCACGGTCAGAGCGCGGGCAACGTCGCGCGTGACCTGGCGGAAGCCGCCGCCGGCCACCGCATCGACATCATCGAACGCGACGTCGACGTGCCCCTGTCCGAACTGGGCGAGCGCCAGTCTGAGGCGCTCGGCGCCTGGTTCGCCGCGCTGCCGCCGCACCAGCGTCCGACCGTGGTGCTGCACTCGCCCTATGTGCGCGCCGCCGAGACCGCCAACATCCTGATGCAGCGCCTGCCGCGCGACTCACTGTGCGTGCTCGAGGACGAGCGCCTGCGCGAGAAGGAGTTCGGCGTACTCGACCGCCTGACCACGCACGGCATCGCCCACCACTTCCCCGACCTGTACGAGCAGCGCCAGCACGTCGGCAAGTTCTATTTCCGGCCACCGGGCGGCGAGAGCTGGTGCGACGTGATCCTGCGCCTGCGCAGCGTGATGGATACGCTGGAACGCGATTTCGCCGGCGAGCGCGTGCTGATCGTCGCCCACCAGGTCACGGTCAACTGCTTCCGCTACCTGTTCGAACACCTGAGCGAAGCCCAGATCCTCGAGTTCGACCGCGCCGGCGACGTGCCGAACTGTTCGGTCACCTCGTATGCGTTCGATCCTTCGATCGGCAAGCGCGGCGACCTGGCCCTGCGGCTCGTCAATTTTGTCGCGCCACTCGAAGCGAGCGGGACCCCGGTCACCGTCGCCAAGGATTTGCCGACTGCGGCCAAGGCCTGAGGCGCCCGCCATGGATGCGATCCACCCGACAACCCTGCACGACCTCGACGCCGACTTCCTGCGCGCCTGGCCGCTGCCGCAGCCCGAAGCCGAAGGCGACAAGGAGTTGCGCGGCCACGTGCTGATCGTGGGCGGCTCGCGCGAGATGCCGGGCGCCATTATCCTGGCCGCCACCGCCGCCCTGCGCGCCGGCGCCGGCAAGCTGACGATCGCCACCGGGGCCAGCGTGGCCCAGCTGGTGGCGCTGGCCATGCCCGAGGCGCGCGTGATCGGCCTGGCCGAGAACGATACCGACGGCTTCCACCTGGACGCGCTGGCCAGCATCGAGCCGCTCGCCGGGCGCGTCAGCGCGGTGCTGGTCGGCCCCGGCATGATGGACGCGCCCTGCACCGCGCGCCTGGTGCACGCCCTGCTGCCGCGGCTGGACCAGGCCGGCGCCAGCCTGGTGCTCGATGCCTGCGCGATGGACGTGATGCTGCACCTGCCGCACGACTGGCCCGCAGATCGGGCGCTGCGCTTCGAGCGGCCGGTGGTGATGACGCCGCATTGCGGCGAGATGGCGCACCTCACCGGCCTCAAGAAACAATGCATCGTCGGCGAGCCCGACGCACCCGCCCTGAAGGCGGCGCGCGACTGGAATGCGGTGATCGCGCTCAAGGGCGCGCGCACGGTGATCGCGGCGCCCGACGGCACGCTCTGGCAGCACGCGGGCGCCGGCAATATCGGCCTGGCGATCTCGGGCTCGGGCGACGTGCTGGCCGGCATCATCGCCGGCCTGCTGGCGCGCGGCGCCCCACCCGAACAGGCGGCATGCTGGGGCGTGGCGCTGCACGCGCGCGCCGGCGACCGGCTGGCGCAGCGGCTGGGCACCCTGGGATATCTGGCGCGCGAAATCTCGATGGAGGTTCCCGCGCTCCTGGAACAACTCGGCCCCGACGACGCAACTGGCGGCGCGGCCGAGGCAACGACCATCCGGCCCGTGCCGGGGGACGAGCAGCTGGGGGCGTGAGCGCTCGGCTGCTCACAACTCTGTAAAAAATGTTACGGAGTTTCGCAAGAGTGCGTTATCTAACGAACCGTGTGAAAGGCTTCAGGTCTAATTGGCACAGTTGGATTGATGTACGCACCGGGGCCGCGTATTGCGTCGGTTCCCTTAGTGTTCCGCTCAACAATTGCAATCGGCGGAACTGACTGGCGCCGCAGCGCCTCCAGCGCCTCACCTGGAAACTGCGGCACAAGATAGACGTAAACGAGGAGTTTAAAAATGAATGCAATGACCAAAGCACCAAAAATCCTGCTGACCGCCGCCGTGCTGGCTACCCTGCTGGGCGCTTGCAAGAAAGACGACGCCGCGACCACCACCGTTCCGGCCGACACCTCGGCAACCATGCCTAGCAGCACCTCGGGCGCCACCGGCACCATGGGCGACACCGGCACCGGCGCGACCGGCACCGGCACCACCGGCACCGGCACCACCGACATGGGCACCAGCGGCTCGACCGGCGGCACCGGCACTGCGGGCGACGCCAGCGGCGCGACCGGCACCAGCGGCACCAGTGGCACGAGCGGCACCACCGGCACGACCGGAACCACTGACGGCACCATCCCGGCCGCAGATCCATCGGCTAACCCAAGCACCACCCCGCCGACCGGCACCACCACCCGCTAAGTTGTCGCACCGCGAACGCTGCCCCCATCCGGGGCGCGTTCGGCACCAATCGCGCCCGGCGCCTCTCCGCCGGGTCGCTATCCTTCACGTCCCGTCCTTCCCGTACTGCCCCCGTCGGTACTATTCCGAACCAAACCTTACCGTCCGCTTCCGTCTCGGTCCGTACTGTTCCGTCCTGCACTGTTCCGTCTTGTACCGTTCTGTTCCGTCCCGTACTGTTCCGTCGCGCACTGTTGGGTCCCGTACTGTCCGGTGCCGCACTGCACTGATCGTCCCGACGATCACTCGCCGCACTGCGCGCCCCGCCCGCTCCAGTCAGTGCAGCCCTGAATCTGCACATGGCCGCCCCGGCGTGGTCGCCTGGCGCCCGCCTACTTCCGGACTGCCACGTCGCGGATTAATTGTTCGACGATGTCGAAATCGGCCGGCTTGGTGAGGTGATGATCGAAGCCCGCCTGGCTCGACCGCTTGCGGTCCTGCTCGGCGCCCCAGCCCGTCAAGGCCACCAGGGTGGCGCCCTCCATGCCGGCAATCCGTCGCATCGCCTCGGCCGCCTCGTGGCCGCTCATGTCGGGCAAGCCGATATCCAGGAATACCAGCTGCGGCAGCGTGGCCGCGGCCCGCGCCAGGCCGCCGGCGCCGTCATGCGCCACCGTGACCGCGTGGCCATTCATGTCGAGCAGCGCCTGCAGGGTCTCGGCGGCGTCGACGTTGTCGTCGACCACCAGGATGCGCAATGCGCCGGCCCGGGGCGAGACCTCCGGCGTGGCGGGCGTGCGCGGCGCAAGTGCCATCGGTCCCGTATCCAGCGGCATCGGCAGCCAGAACGTGAAGCGGCTGCCCTTGCCGACGCCGTCGCTGTCCGCCGCCACCCTGCCTCCGTGCAGGCGCACCAGGCGCTGCACCAGATTCAGGCCGACGCCCAGGCCGCCCTGGGCCATGCTGGAGCCCGCATCGGCCTGCGCATACATATCGAATACCGTTTCGAGCGCCGACTCGGCCAGGCCGATGCCGTTGTCGGCCACCGCGATCGCGATCTCGTCGCCATCGATCCCGGCCGTGACCTCGATCGCGCCGCCAGGGGCGGTGTACTTGGCCGCGTTATTGAGCAGGTTGCTCAAGACCTGGGCCACGCGGTGGCGGTCGGCATACAGCGCCAGCGGCGCGTCCGGCAGGCGCACCACGAGTGCGTGGCGACCGGCCTCGACCAGCGGCATGCTCATGTCGACCGCTTCGCGCACGACGTCCGCGAGCAGCACCTGCTCCAGGCGCAGCGTGACCTTGCCCTCGGCCAGCCGGGCCATGTCGAGCAGGTCGTCGACCAGGTGCACCATATGGTCGACCTGGCGCCGCATGATGCCCTGCACGTCGTTGCTGGCGGCGCCGATACGCATCAGTTCGAGGCCGGAGCGGATCGGCGCCAGCGGGTTGCGCAGCTCGTGCGCCAGCGTGAACAGGAAGTCGCTCTGGGCCCGGTTCTTTGCGCCCAGCTCGTGCGCCAGGCGCTGCAGCTCCTGCTCGGCGTGCTTCTGGCTGTCGATGTCCAGCGTGACGCCGTCGAAGCGTTCCGGCTGGCCGAGCGCATCCAGGCCGCACCAGCCGATCGCGCGCAGCCAGCGCGGCGCGTCCCCGGCCACGGTGCGAAACTCCAGGTCGAGCGGTATCCCGGCGCGCACCGCGTGCTCGACGCTGCTGGCCAGGCGCTCGCGGTGTTCGGGGTCGACCGCCGCCAGCAGCTCGTCGACCGAGGCCTGGCGCCCCGCCTCGAGGCCGAAGTGCAAGGCCATCTCGTCGTTGATCTGGAACCGGGCGAATGGCGCGTCGGCGTACCAGACGCCGATATCGCCCGCCTCCGACACCCGCTCGAAGCGCTCCTGCAGCTGCTTCCTGGCGTGGACGTCGATCACGGTGCCGACATAGCCATCCGGCTCGCCGGCGGCGTTCACGCGCGGCAGGCCGGTGTCGATGAACCAGCGGTAGCTGCCGTCGTGGCAGCGCAGGCGGTAGTCGAGCGAGAATGGCTTGCGCGCGGCGCTCGCCGCCATGAAGATCTCGCCCGAGCGCTGCTTGTCGTCCGGATGGGTATGCTCGAGCCAGCCCATGCCCAGGTCGCGCTCCGGCGTGCCGCCGGTATAGTCGTACCAGCGCTGGCTCAGGTAGTTGCACTGGCCATCGTTATCGGTGGTCCACAGCATCGCCGGCGAGGCGTCGACCAGTGCCCGTACATGGGCCTCGCGCTCGCGCGCGTCGCGCTCCATCTCGCGCCGCTCGCGCCCCAGCGCGACCTGGCTGCGCACCCGCGCCAGCAGTTCGTTGGCCGAGAACGGCTTGACCAGGTAGTCGTCGGCGCCGGCCTGCAGGCCCTCGACCTTGGCTTCCTCGCCGGCGCGCGCCGACAGCAGCATCACCGGCAGCAGGCGCAGCGTCTCGTCGGCGCGGATCCTGGCGATCAGGCCGAAGCCGTCGAGCTTCGGCATCATCACGTCGCTCAGCAGCAGGTCGGGCGGATCCGCCTGGGCCATCTCGAAGGCGGCCTGGCCGTCGGCGCAGCTGCGCACGTCGGCATGCGGCGCCAGCAGCGACTTCAGGTAGGCGCGCATATCGTTGTTGTCGTCCGCGATCAGGATGCGGGGGCGCGCCGCGCCGCCCATGTCGACCTGTCCGGCCGGCAGCGCGGCCGCTTCCTCGGCGTCGGCGTCGGGCAGCCAGCGCAGCGCCTCTTCGACGAAGGCGGCGCCCATGCGCTGGCGGTCCTCGGCCCCGTCCGGAACCGCCACGATGCGGTCCTGCGGCAGGTGGGCCTGGCCGAACGGCAGGTCGACGTCGAAGCAGGTCCCTTCGCCGAGGGTGCTCGAGACCGCGATCGCGCCGCCATGCAGGCGCACCAGTTCCTGGATCAGGGCCAGGCCGATGCCGGTGCCCTCGTAGGTGCGGCCAGGCGCGCCCTCGATGCGGTGGAAGCGCTCGAACATGCGCGGCAGCTCGTGCTCGGGGATCCCGGCCCCGGTGTCTCGTACCGACAGCCGCGCCATGCCCGCGTGCTCGCGCAGCGTCACCGTCACGCTGCCGTGCAGCGTGAACTTGAAGGCGTTCGACAGCAGGTTGAAGACGATTTTTTCCCACATGTCGCGGTCGACGTAGACCGGCTGTCCAAGGGGACGCAGGTCGACCGTGTAGGCCAGGCCCCCCTTGGCCATGGCCGATTCGAACACGCCGGCCAGGTCGAGCGTCAGGTGGGCCAGGTCGACCGGCACGTAGCTGGCCTGCACCCGGCCGGCCTCGATGCGCGAAAAGTCGAGCAGTGAATTGACCAGCTTGAGCAGGCGCAGCGCATTGCGGTGGGTGACCTCGATGCGCTTGCGCTGCGCCGGGCTCATGCTGTCGGCGCTGTCGGCCAGCGAGTCGTCGAGCGGACCCAGGATGAGCGTCAGCGGCGTGCGGAATTCGTGCGAGACGTTCGAGAAGAAGGCGGTCTTGGCGCGGTCGACCTTGGCCAGCTCCTCGGCGCGGCGCTGTTCCTGCTCGTAGGCGATCACGTTGCCGACCGCGGTATTGACGGCGGCGCCCAGCAGCTCATAGAAGTTGCGGTATTCGGCGTCGAGCGCGCGGCGCACGCTCACGCCGGCCACCACGAAGCCGAACAGCTCGTCCTGGCCAGGCAGCGACAGCGGCAGCACCAGCGCCGAGCGCGGCGCCTCCTCGTAGGGACCGCAGCGCACACCCTCCAGGCGCGCGGCCACGTCGTCCACCCGCTCGGCCGCATGCGAGGCCCGGCTGCGCGCGAACGGCCAGCAGCTGTCGTCCAGCGCCGCCGTCTTCGGCGCCAGCGCGCAGCCGTCCGGCAGGCCGCCGCCGCCGCGCAGGCGCAGCAGGCCGCTGTCGGGATCCAGCTGGTAGAACAGCATGAACGGCACGTCGCACTCCATGCGCGCGAGGTGCGCGTCCAGCTGCTGGCCGATCTCGCCGATGCTGCGGGTGGCGGCCAGGCTGGCGGTCAGGTCGCGCAAGCCTTGCGTGCGGCGCGCGCCGATCACCTGGGCCGTGGTCTCGGTGATCGGGTGGAAGATGCCGCCCACCGCGCCCGACTCGTCGCGGATGGGCGAGAACGAGAACGTCATATTGGCTTCTTCGAGGTAGCCGCTGCGGTCCAGCTCCATGTGCTGGTCCTTGATATAGGCGCCCTCGCCCTGGTGCGCGCGCTCGAACGCCGCCCCCACCATCGGCAGCGCCGAGGCCCACACCACCTTGAACGGCGCGCCCATCGACGCCGGGTGCAGGTCGCCGCAGATCGGACGATAGGCGTCATTGTAGATCTGGATGTCGTCCGGGCCCCAGCACACCAGGATCGGGAACGTCGACGACAGGCACAGGCTGACCGAGGTGCGCAGGCTTTGCGGCCAGTCGGACAGCGGCCCCAGCGGCGTCTTCGACCAGTCCATGCTGCGGATCAACTCCCCCATCTCGCCGCCACCGGAAAGCCAGTTCAGATTGGCGCCGGCGACGGGTGCAGCATTGGGGGATGAGGACATGAGCGAAAAACCTTACTTACGGGCAATTAATTTGAGGATGCTTGCTAGCGCCATCGGTGTGCGGCGCAGAAATTCCATGTCGGAATGCTCACAAGCATCGCTATTAGAACATAACGCCGGAAAAACTGGATGCGCGAGCCCGGTATCGGGAGGCCGGTACGGGAGTGAGCGCCGCGCGCGGGCGCTCTGGAACGATGGCCAGTTGCCATGCGTGGGGGATGGGGTGGCGCGCGGTGGCGTCGCACGCGCGGCAGAGCGTGGCGATGAGACGGGCTGGCCCCGCACGGGGGCCAGCCAGGCCCATGACGTCATGGGCCGGTCCGGGCTCAGGCCGGCAGCGCCTTGCCGCGGCTGCGGCCGAGGACGAAGCGGCCGAGCCGCACGATGGCGCGGAACACCAGGCGCACCATGGTCAGCGTCAGGATCGCTTCGACCAGCGTCATCAGGAAGGCCGGCACCGAGTGGAAGCGCTCGGCGCGGCGGCCATACTTGGCGATCATGCGGTCGCGGGCAATCTCGATGCTGTCGTAGAAGGTCGGCACCACCAGCAGGGTCAGCACGGTCGAGGTGATCGTGCCGCCGATGATGGCGATCGCCAGTGGCTGGTAGAACTCGCCCGAGTCGCCGAAGGCCAGCGCCACCGGCAGCATGCCGGCGATCAGCGCGAAGGTGGTCATCAGGATCGGACGCAGGCGCTTGCGGCCGGCCGCCATCAGCGCCTCTTCGCGGTCCATGCCTTCGTGTTCCAGGGCGCGCGCCGCGTCGAGCAGCAGGATCGCGTTCTTGGCCACCAGCCCCATCAGCATCAGGATGCCGATCATGCTCATCAGGTTGAGCGTGTGGCCGGTCATGATCAGCGCCAGCACCACCCCGATCAGGGACAGCGGCAGCGACAGCATCACGCCGATCGGCGCAGTGAACGAGCCGAACTGCATCACCAGGATCAGGTACATCAGCGCGATGCCCGAAAACAGCGCGATCAGCATCTCGGTGAACAGTTCCTGCTGGTCTTCACCGGAACCGCCCAGCGCCAGGCCGTAGCCGGGCGGGAAGTCGAAGGTGCGCGCCAGCTTCATGGCGTCATTGGTGACTTCGCCGGCCGAGCGGCCCTGGGCGTTGGCCGACACCGTGATCATGCGCTCGCCGCCCTTGTGGCGAATGCCGGACGGGCCCTTGCCCATGGTGATCGAGGCGATCTGTTCGAGCGGCACCATCATGCCGGTGTTGCCCACGGCGATCGGCAGGCGCTCGATGCTGTCGGTATTGACGCGGTCGTCGGGATGCAGGCGCACGGCGACGTCGCGGGTCTCGCTGGTCGGATCGACCCAGTCCCCCACTTCGATGCCGGCGAACGCCACCCGCAGCGAAGTCGCGGCGTCGCCCACCGAGATGCCCATGGCGTTGGCCAGGCCGCGATCGAGCACGATCTGCAGCTCGTTCTTCGGATCCTGTTCGGACAGGGTGACATCCACCGCGCCCGGCACTTCGCGCAGCTTGGCCATATAGGCGCTGGTGAGCTCCATCAGCTTGCGCGAATCGGGGCCGGTGAACTCGACCTGCACCGGCTTGCCGTTGCCGCTCAGGTCATCCATGACGGTGTACTCGGCGCCGACCAGGCGGCTGACCTTCTCGCGCAGCTCGACCGCGATCTCGGAGGCGCTGCGCTCACGGCTGCGGCGCTTGCCGATATCGACATACACCCGGCCGCCATTCAGGTTGACGTTGCTGTTGGTGTCCTCGGTTTCCGGCAGGGTGCGCGCCAGGGCCGCGGCCGCCTCGACCTTGCGGCGGGCGTATTCGACGCTCGACGAGGCCGGGGTGCGCACTTCGACCATGATGGTGCCGGCGTCCATCTTCGGCAGGAAGCTGGAGCCGCCGTAGAAGTGGTGCAGCGTCATCGCGCCGATCAGGCTGGCGACGGCCAGCACGCTCATCCAGCGGCGGTGGTGCAGCGCCCAGGCGATCACGTTGCCGTAGCGGTCGGACTGGCGGTCGAACCAGGCGTTGAAGCGGTCGAGCACGCGGCCGATGCCCTTCTTCGGCGCGCTGTGGTGGTCCGGCGGGTCGCCCCAGTAGGCCGACATCATCGGGTCGAGCGTGAACGAGATGAACAGCGACACGATCACCGAGCAGGTCACGGTCAGCGCGAACGGGCGGAACCATTCGCCGGAGACGCCCGGCATGAACGCCACCGGCACGAACACGGCCATGATCGAGAAGGTGGTGGCGGCCACCGCCATGCCGATCTCGGCGGTGCCTTCGAGGGCGGCGGTGCGGCGGTCGGATCCCATTTCCATATGGCGCACGATGTTTTCGCGCACCACGATCGCATCGTCGATCAGCACGCCGATCGCCAGCGACAGGCCCAGCAGCGTCATGAAGTTGAGCGTGAAGCCGCACAGCCAGACCGCGATGAAGGCGGCCAGCACCGAGGTCGGCAGGGCCAGCGCGGTGATCAGCGTCGAGCGCCACGAATTCAGGAACGCGTACACGACGAACACGGTCAGCACCGCGCCCAGCACCAGCGCCTCGATCACATTGTTCAGGCTCGACTGCGCGTCTTCGCCGCCGTCGCGCGTGACTTCGAGCTTGGTGCCTTCGGGCAGGCTCTTGCTGGCCAGCGCCACGACCTCGTGCACCTTCTTGGCCAGCGACACGGTCGAGGCGTCGCGGGAACGGGCGATCATCAGGCCGACGTTCGGCTTGCCGCTGCGCATGGACAGGCTGTTGATGTCGGCGAATCCGTCACGGATCTCGGCCACCTGGCTCAGGCGCACGATGGTGTCGGCATTGCGCTTGACCACGATCTGCGAGAAGTCCTCGGGACGCTCGATGCGGCCGACCAGGCGGATGCCCTTTTCGTCGAGCTCGCTACGCAGCTTGCCGACCGGCGCATTGGTGTTACCGCTGCGCAGGGCATTGGTCACGTCCGTGACCGACACATTGAATTCACGCAGCTTCTCGGCGCGCAGCAGCACCGACAACTCGCGCCGCAGGGCGCCGTTGACGGTGACGGTCGAGACGCCGTCGATGGCGCGGAACTGGTCGGCCAGCACGTCCTCGGCGTAGCGCGAGATCTCGGCGTGGCTCTGGGTCGTGGACGACAGGGCCAGCTGCATCACCGGCTCGGAAGCCGGATCGTAGCGCCGCAGCACCGGCTCGCGCATCTCGAGCGGCAGCTTGTAGCGCACCGCGGCGATCGCGTTGCGCACGTCGTCCGACGCTTCGATGATGTTGCGGTCGAAGTCGAACTCCATCCAGATCGACGAGCCGCCTTCGTAGGAATTGGAATTGACTTCGGTCACGCCCTGGATCGAGAGCATCTGCTTCTCGAGGCGGTTGGTGATCTCGCGTTCGGCGGTCTCGGGCGAGGCGCCCGGATACGGGATGTCGACGATGATGACCGGCACCTCGACATCGGGGTTCTGGTTCACCTTCAGCTTGGACAGCGCCAGCAGGCCGATGGCCATCATCCCGATGATGATCACCACCGTCGCGACCGGCTTCTTGACACTAAAATTGGACAGGAACATGGTTGTTATCCTAATTATTATCCTGCATTACTTGCCTTGGACCGGGGCGCGGGCGCTGGCCACGCGCGCAGCCGGCATATCGACCTTTTGCCCGTCCTTCAGGTTCGAAGTCGGCGCGCGCAGCACGATGTCGCCGGCGGCCAGCCCTTGCTTGATTTCGACATTGCCGGTGCGCTCGTCGCGCGCGCCCACCACCAGGTTGACCTTGGACAGGGTCTTGTCGCGGATGCGCCAGGTGTGGCTGTTGTCGCCCACGCGCACCAGCGCGCTTTCCGGCAGCATCAGGGCGTCGGTCGAGGCGGCGTCGACCCGGCCCTCGGCATACAGGCCGGCCACGCGCGGGCGGACGTTGTCGGCGAAGCCCACCAGCACTTCGACCTGGCGCGTGACGGCGTTGGCGGCCGGGTCGATGCGGCGGACGATGCCGGCGAACTGCTGGTCGGCATAGCCATTGACGCGGAAATTGACTTTCTGGCCGACCTTGACGCTGCTGACCGAGTCGGCCGACACCGCGCCTTCGAAGCGCATGCTGGTCGGGTCGATGACCTTGACCAGTTCCTTGCCGATGGTGGCGGTATCGCCGTTGGATACCTTGCGTTCGGAGACGATGCCGTCGAACGGCGCGCGCACCGTGGTGCGGGCCAGTTGCTGGCGCGCGGTGGCGACGCGGCTCTTCGAGGCCGACAATTCGCTCAAGGCGTTGTTGCGCGCCATCTCGGCGTCGTCCAGCGCCTTGGCCGAGGTCATGCCCGAGGCGGTCAGGGTCTTCAGGCGCTCGAGCTGGCGGTTGGCCTGCTCCAGGGCCAGGCCAGCGGCGCGCTGCGCGTCCTCGGCCGACATCAGCGTGTCGCGGATCGAGGTCTCGTCCAGGCGCACCAGCACGTCGCCGCGCTTGACCGGCTCGCCGTTCTCTTTCAGGACCTGGAGCACGATGGCGGACACCTCGGCGCGCAGGTCGGCGCGGCGTTCGGGCTGGATCGAGCCGGTGATCACCGGACCGGACGAGATCGAGTCGCTCTGGATCGTCAATACATCCTCGGGCGCCACGGTCAGCTGCGTCGGCTTGTTGTCCTTGCCCTGGCCGGGGGCCTGGGCGGAATCCTTGCCGCAGGCGACGAGGCTTGCGGCGATGGCGAGAACGAGGAGGGATTTGCGCAGCATTGTGATTCTCCAGAGAAGGACTTGGTCTTTTTTATAGAAATAAGAATAGCGACAGCCAGCGCGCAGTATTCAGGAGGGGCCCGCAAGCGTCAATTGACGAACCTGTATAACGCCGATTTCGATGGATGAACTGCGTTTTTTGGCGATGAGCTGCATTCCGGCCGCGATGAAATGCGGCTGATTACGGACAGCCGGACGTCCGCCATGGCGTCCGGACCGTGTATGTACATCAAAAACCGCCGAGCACGGCATTGATCAGGAAGCCCATGCCGACCCCGGTCAGGACGCCTCCGGCGATCTCGAACTTGGTGTGGCCCATGCGCTCGCGCAGGATGACATAGTCCGGTTTGCCGTCGTGCAGGCGGTTGAGCGAGATGGCGTGGCGGCCGACGTGCTGGCGCAGGCTGTTGGCGTCGATCATGACGATGAAGGCGAGCGTGACCGCCACGCCGAAGGCCGGATGGCCCATGCCCTCGCGCAGCGCGATCAGCGTCGCCATGCTCGACACGACGGCGCTATGGTTGCTTGGAAAACCGCCATTGCCGACCAGGTCGAAGGCCAGGCGCCGGAAGCGCACGCTGGAAACGAGAAACTTGATGGGGCCGACCACCATCCAGGTCAGTACCGGCGTCACGAGGTAGATAAATTCCATGATTTCTTAGGGTGAAAAATGTTGGCGGGAATTATCTCAGAAGGAAGCGACGGCGGGCGACTTTCGGAACGTCCAATTTCGGCCGGAAACGGTAATATTCCTCCATCGGATACGTCCATACAAGAGGTTCTCATGCAGCATTTTCGCTGGTCGTTCATCGTGACGGCAGTGCTCATGGCGCTGGCCGGCTGGTGGGGATACGAGCACCGGGGCCTGTCCGGCCTGCTCCAGGCCCTGTGGATCACTGCCATCCTCGGCGTGCTCGAGGTGTCGCTTTCCTTCGACAACGCCGTCGTCAACGCCTCGGTGCTCAAACACTGGAACGAGTTCTGGCGCAAGCTGTTCCTGACCGTCGGCATCCTGGTCGCGGTATTCGGGATGCGTCTGCTGTTCCCGCTGGTGATCGTCGCCGCCGCCACCGGCCTGGGGCTGTTCGACGTCTGGCATATGGCGATCGACAATCCCACCGAATATTCGCGCCACCTGACCGAGCACCACGCCGAGGTCGCGGCCTTCGGCGGCGCCTTCCTGCTGCTGGTGTTCCTGAACTTCCTGTTCGACGAAGAAAAGGAACTGCACTGGCTGGGCTGGATCGAGGAAAAGGTCGGCCGCTACGGCTCGGAGGGCCTGGCCGTGCTGCTGACCCTGCTGGGCGTGTTCGGCGCCATGCGCCTGATGCCCGAGGCGCGCAAGCTGGCGGTGCTGATCGCCGGCGTCACCGGGGTGGTGATCTATATCGGCGTCAAGTGGCTGAGCGGGCTGCTCGAAGAAAAAGAGCACGATCCCTCCGTCGGGGCCATGATCTCGCAGGGCAGCATCGGCGGCTTTCTGTACCTGGAAGTGCTGGACGCCTCGTTCAGCTTCGATGGCGTGATCGGCGCGTTTGCCATCACCAACGACGTGGTGATCATCATGCTGGGCCTGGCCATCGGCGCCATGTTCGTGCGCTCGATGACGGTGTTCCTGGTCTACAAGGGCACGCTGCAGGAATTCGTGTTCCTCGAGCATGGTGCGCACTATGCGATCGGCATCCTGGCGCTGATCATGTTCGCCAGCGTGCATTACCACATCCCGGAATGGTTCACCGGGCTGTCCGGGCTGGCCTTCATCCTGGTGTCGCTGTGGTCGTCCATCCGCTACCGCAGGAATCTCGCCGCGCAGGAGGCGGCCGCGGCGCGCGGCAGCTGATTTGCGGCGTGGAGGGGTTTTGCGGTTTGCGATTGCGACAAGGCATGGCAGAATGGGCGCGCACCGCCATCGCGCTGCAAGTTTGACAACGTCATGACAACCCGTAACCTTTTTTGATCGCCCTGCCCGACCATGCCTATTTCCAAGCGCCCCGCGGCCCTGCTGCTGTCCGTGATCGTCGTCGTCGCCCTGGTGGGCGCCGCGTACACCTGGTTCACCCTGACCTGGTCGTATTCCGAGGGCGACCGCGCCGGCTACCTGCAGACGTTCTCGAAAAAAGGCTGGTTGTGCAAGACCTGGGAAGGCGAGATCCTGCTGTCGAGCATGCCGGGAGCGATCCCGGAGCGCTTCGCGTTCACCGTGCGCGACGAAGCGGCGGTGGCCCAGCTCAGCGACAAGATCGGCCGCCGCGTGCAGATCTCGTACGAACAGCACAAGGGCGTACCGACCAGCTGCTTCGGGGATACGGAGTACTACGTCAAGCGTGTGGTGAGCGGGCCGGTCAATCCGGTGTCGCCGAGCGACGGCGTACAGTAATAACGCGCGCGGCAGGTCGCTCGCCGCAGCACGCCGTTCCCACATAGGCGACTTTTTTTGCGCGTAAGCGGCAGGTCGTTCGCGTTCACCAGCACGTCGATCGCCGCACCCAGCACGTCGTGCTCGCGCAGGCGGCACGTTGATCGGCGCACCCAGCACGTCGTTCCCGCCTCCGCGGGAACGACGTTTCAGGGGAGCGGGTT
>Ga0265780_10001889_pt1 | contig 29000 bp, 29 predicted proteins | sample P1T30metagenome_FD_192432 | JGI IMG/M metagenome (GOLD analysis project Ga0265780, IMG submission 192432) | Plant litter microbial communities from East Loma Ridge, Irvine, California - P1 T30 | ecosystem: Environmental > Terrestrial > Plant litter > Unclassified | place: USA: California... | reverse complement strand
TGAGAGATGCGCATAGTTGGAAAGGTTTATCTCTCGTGAGATTTGGGTCCAGACGGATCGGTGGGATTTTTTGACGGCGCGCCCGTTGTCTCGACTCCGGAGTTGTGATCCGTTGTTGTTGAGTGACGGGAAGATGTTCCTCCGACTCAGCTAACACCGTGTGGGCGTCGCGATATGGATTTGGGTCCCTCCGAGTAGCACATCATGATGAGTCTAGATGAACATGCAATGCGGATAGAAGTCAGTCAGATTTTTGGCGTTGCGAGGGAAGAACAGCAGTGCGTTCCGCGACGCAAGTCCACGTTCAGAGGGTGACTCAGCGTGCCTGCCCTAGGAATTCCTGACCAGCCGCATCGAAATGCTGTACGACATCCTCGACGCTTTCATCAACATCATCAACATGCTCGCGACTTCAATCGCTACGAGAGCGCATACTCGACGCGTACTGATCTCCTTCTGCATCTCACCTGTGTCTGTATGTTCTGCGCATGTTTTATCTTCTTGCGCCGTGCGCCAGGTCACCAAAATGACACAGTGTCGCTTTGCGCATCTCTCGTATGGTGAATGTGGTGGATGTCAGGTATAACGTAGTTTCAGCCATGATTCCTCTCGAGATTCGTAATCTGTTGAGTCTTCATGAACATTGCGAGGCAAGAAGTTGTCTCACCAGACTCGCCTCACTGTCGCCCTTTCAAGCGACGTCATCATGTCCCTCTTTGTTCGATACTCATGTCTCTGCAATGGCCACTGCTTGCATCACTGCTCACGTGCACAGATGCGCGCTCTTGTCCCTTTGTCGAGTAATTTTCTAAAACGTCTTCTAGATAAGTGTGGCTCCTCCTTGCCTCGCTTTTAGCGACGCCCGAGGGAATGTACGGACGACGAGAAGATACACCGTTTTCAGGAAAACAGCACAGCCAACACAGTTTATGGCAATCTTCTCTTAGAGGCATGGAGAGGCCGGTCCGATCATTCGAGTCGTTCATGCGTACTGCGCCTCCACATCCAACACAACCTCCCCCGGATGATAAGCCTTTGCCAGCGATACCAAGCCCACGAGTAGCGCAAAAGGCGCCAGTATCCGCAGTTCGGACAAAGTCCATACATCGAAAAACCAGCTGGAAGGCTCCCACTGACTGGGACGAACCAAGTTCTCCAAATCAGGATCCTCAGACCTCATCGTTCTCCGCCCCTCGTAACTACCAACTGATTATTCCGGAACCGTCTCCTGACATCGGAGATGATCAAGACTCGATTGTGTGGCAATTCAATTCAAGCCCTACTCGACACTCTTATCTTGCGCCTATAGACGAACAAAGTCACGGCCAACCATCCTCCCCCCACCGCTGTCCGTACTCCGCATCCGCACATACAGCCGTTCCAGGAAACGACTATTGTCTCCTAGATCTACCGACCAGCTCCAATATCAGAACACCATCACCCGATTCAACGGTAACTCAACCAGTCGCGTTGTCCAGTAGTAAGATGGAGAAGTTCTCACCTCCACCGCTCCCAGACGTCATGCTTCGTTCCTCTGACTCAATGATGAAGAAAAAGGCGTTCGCGCAGCTCGGGATCCCTCCTGCGGGGAAACAAGCGGGTCTCCAACCGTCAGCTGACCCATCAAGATCTTTCGAGGCTGGTCATGGAAACGAAGCTGTTCTTTCGATGCATGGCAAGAAACCCCAACAACTTAGCCAAGGAGGTCCCAAGCTTGAAGAAGAGTCAGAGTCAGAGGATTCGAGCGAGAGATCACAACAGCTTTCAGTATCTCAAGATTATCACAATGTTCTAGCAGATCAGTATCACGAAGCTCACCTCCACGAGTCTTCAACCCAGACTGGGAGTACTGGAAAGAACAGAATGGCAAGTCCCTTCCTCATGAAGTCGTCGATAGTGCCTTCGAAAGGTGCTGAGCTCATGCCACAACCGCTGTCATGGAAAAAAGACCCGAATCGTACTTCTCCTGCAAACTCTCGATCGGACATCAACGCGGATGTCACACCAGGTTCCCAAGGCGTAAGGAGAATACATCGGAAGATGACTGCTTGGGTTCCCTTTCATCGGCACACGCACTCTTACCGCCGCTCTAGTCTGGAAGAAGAGCAGGCTCGTTCCGCTAGTGATTCTGCACACGCCACTCGTCGCGAAATCTCCGGTGTAGAAAAGTTTCGCTTGCTGAACAAAGAGATGCTTTTGTCAAAAATTGTTCCTCAAGTCAAGCGATCGAACAACACAGGCGAGAATCCAGCAGGCAAGAACTCAGCAACTACATTGCCCACAGACCCATTTCCAATGGAGCAGTCTCGTCCACTTTTCCGGCTCCCGGGAGGCTTAGCAATCGTGCGGCAGCCGCCCACGACAATGCCAAAGTCGCGAGATAACAGCTTTTCAGGTCCTTCCACTGTCTTGAACATGCCGCAAACCGGCTCGTATGCGGGTTTTTCTGAATCGGATATAGTACCAGCTCCGAGGCGACCATCATCATTGTACAGTCAACAATCGGAATCTCCAGTTGCGCCCGCCATCTCAGTCCGTGGTAGACTACACTCATCTATTGCCTTCCCGCCATCGCCTCAAAGTCGATCAAGCACTTCGTCTCCACCAACGTCCCCGCTTGCTCACGAGATAGAAGCTCCACGTACACCACCACCCATACCGGCTCAACATATACCCAGAGCAGCCCCAACATTGTCAACGTGGTCACAACAGGACGATGATCGGACAGACAGTGCAAATGAAGACGAGCCACAGAGAAGGAGACTGCATATGGGTATACTCGATAAAGCAAGAGATGCTCGTGATTCTTGGAAGAGGCACCAAAGAGACACCAAGCATACAAAATTGAAACAGAGTATTCGCGTGCTTGGCCCGACTGATCCGGGTGTTTCTGAGGCCTATGTGAGGCGCCAGGGCGGTGATTCAGGACTTGGTGATGCTCGTGCTGGTAGACTACCTGGGTATATGGACGGTGGTCTTATATAGAGAAACTTGAATGCAAGAAATACATCGATTCGATCGAATTACACTCCCTTTAATCGGTCTTGTGTGAAATTTGACAATTCTTGGACGCTGAGGCTTAAAACCGAGCTATCTCCGTTAGCGTGCTTGCACAGTTGGACAGTGATGGCCTGCTTCGGGCTCCATCCCGTCAGACACCCTCATCATGCAAACTCTTACGACACCTGCATCGATCACGAAAAGGAAGCAAGCATGTACGAGTTGTCGACAGCGGAAAAAGAAATGCGATGTGCGCGCCCTCGTGTTATTCAAAAGAGCTGCTGCTGACATGCAACAGGCTGCCCGTCCTGTATGTGCTCTTTGCACCAAATGGGGTCTCAGCTGCGAGTATAGTATTCCCGCTCAGGACCGACAGGAAAACATGATGTCGGAGGCACGAGGAGTACCCGTACTTTGGTCGCGCCCAGATGCTACAGATATCATTGACCCCAACCAAACTGGCGCGTTGGACTTCATGTCGTTTCCCGGCTTGAACTTTGACTCATCCACTCCAGTCTTGCCAAAATGGCATCCTGATTCTGGGGTTAGCTCCGAAGACCAAAGTCTCCTGCAAGAGACTCATCTTCCGTCCCACGATCTTCTGGTCGAGCTTGTGGAACTCTTCTTCGAGCATCTCTACCACGTATTTCCGTGTTTTCACCAGAAAGCTTTTACCGAGCAGGTAAAAATGGGCAGAATCCAAGATCGATCGCCGCTTCTGCTTTTTGCAATGTGTTGTGTTACGGCGCGATTCCATGCGGACGCAACGGTCAGGCAACGTGAGAAAGAATGGTACGAACACGCGAAATTCTCATACCAACTTACACAACGGAACCCGTATCCTGCTTTGCCCACCATTCAAGCTGCGCTTCTGATAGTAGAGTACGCTCATACCGCTGGTGACTTTTCGTCGGCTTGGCTCCTTATCGGAAAAGCGTGGAGACAGGCGATTGCACTTGGCATGAATCGCATGGACGCAAGCAGTGCAGTTTCTGGATATAAAAAAATTGATGACATGGATGTCGATGATCACACTGATGCACCAGTCAAGGACGGAAAGGGCCTGAGTGCACTAGACAAAGAAGAACAGCGACGAACTATGTGGCTACTCTTCATCGTGGACCGATATCATTCATGGCCCACTAGCTGGCCGAACGCCCTTCCCGAGACACATTTTAAGGTCGATATGCCCGTCGCAGATTCGGCATTTCAGGCAATGAAGCCGTTAGCAAAGCACGGCGTGGCTACTACAACGCCTTTCACTCGCAATCTTAGCCGCTTGATAACCTCCCCGAATTTGGCAAACGAACCCGTCAAAGTTTTCTGCTACATCTGTATCGCTCATGTAATCCTCGGCCGCGTTGCAGAGCTAGTACACTCCCTGCACGAATCACCAAACACACCTGAGTACGTAGAAGACTGTGAAGAGCTGGACTCGTACCTGGTGAAACTCCGCTTGAGCATCCCTTGCCAAGCTAGCTCAGTACTTGAAGCCCAAGCTTCGGACAAAGGATTCGTTGTGTGGCTTCAGGTAGTATTGAATACATCTGCGATGCTACTAAACTACCGCCGCGCCAAGAGCGTCTCTGCGCCTGATGCTTCATCCCGTTGCCTAGTCGCAGTCGCAGCTGCGCGCCATACAGCACAAATCGTCAGAGACGCCTCACGAGTCTCGATCGAACTGCTCATAACCCCTCACATTGCTTCATCATTATACATTGCGGCCTTGTTGCTTGTAATAGAATGGAGAACCACTGGGAATGCGAAGCTCAAAGAAGAAATAGATCTCATCGCGCTAGTGTTCGATCGCATGAATGAAGCGTTTACATACCTGGGTTTGAAGTTCAAATACGCACTCGAGCATGATTTAGAAAAGAGTCGGGGAAAGATGCTGGAAGAGCTGAGAGAACTTGGGTTGAGAGGTCTTTTGGCTGATTGCTCCAAGTGGTCCCATATCAAAGACAGGCTTGTAAGGAACGGTATACATATCGAAATTACTTGACGGAGCTGCTACGGGGACATTCCAAGTTCGGGTCGAACTCTGGATGTTTTTCCTTTCGGAGCAGACAGAAAATGGACAGCGGGTAACTAGGACCTCTTTGTCTGTTGCACATGAAACTGCAAAGCTGCACCAGATCATTCTCAGATTCTTTCCGACGCCTTATCGAAACTAGACAAGCAGTCTTCCACCATCCGACGTAACAAACGAGCCCGTCGCAAACCGATCCCGCATGAGATACGCATACGCCTCGGCAATATCTTCAGGCTGCCCCAAAGTCTTCGCCAGACTCACAGACTCCTTCATCTTTTTCGCTCCCTCTTCTCCAATCTTCCCCAAATATCTCTGCAGCAACTCAGTCTCAATGGCGCCGGGGATGACGCAATTGATCCTGGTCGGCGCCAAATCCGTCGCCAGACCGCGCACAAGTCCATCCAACGACGCACCCGCAGATGCGATGGTCGTCCATCCTGGCATCGGCTTGTACGTGTTTGTTCCACTAGTCACGGTGAACGACGAGTTGTCGCTCACAGGCACATAAGCGCCCGAGGAGATGAATCTGGCGATGATAGCTGGAACAGCGAGACGTAGGAACAGTGGCTTTAGCGTAGATTCAACCGTCACATCCTCAATCTTGCGCGTGTCGTCACCGCCACCCGCGGTGAAAACGACGTGGTCGACCTTCTTGCTGCCGCCCTCGGTCGCGTTTTCGAACACGCTTTTGAGGTTCGCTTCGATGTTAGTTTGGTCCAGGAGGTCGCATGCGAAGCCGGCGACGTTGGATGCTGCCATGTCGGGATAGAAAGAGCGCAGCAATGCGACCTTGTCGTCAACCTTTGGCTGAGCTGAGCCAGAGATTGTCACTCTTGCGCCTTTGGAGAGCGCCAGGTTGGCGGATGCGAAGCCGATGCCTGAGGTACCGCCGAAGATGAGGACGTGAGTTCCTTTGAGACGGTCTTGGTGAGCCATTGTATTTTGAAGAATTCGATGATCTGATTGAGGTGAAGTAGTAGATGTAGAGGTCGAGTTTGTGATGAGCATTTTACAGACTACAGGTCCTCGTTATATAACTCTATCCTCGTCTTCATTACAAACTTTCAACTCCTCATTTCAAGCTTATGTCCGTTTCGTCCCCGCTCAACGCCGCCATATTGTCAATCAAGTCGGCGGCGGGCACCAGCGGCCTCGATGTTGACTATTTTTAGAAGAGGAGACGTGATTGGCCACTGTGGCGGCGACGCTAATGCATGAGCGGTGAGGTTGGCGGTTTGGACCAGGTGTGTAGTCCGCTACGACCGACGACAAAGTGCTCCCGCACGACAACTCAACAAATCAACTGTTGTGTAGTATCCGGTTTACTACGCTAGCTACGATTCGTGATTTTATGTGGAACTGATGGCTTCCAAGGTTTACGGGGCTAAATTGAAAAACCTCTTTTGGAACATCTTTAGGTGACAGCATCACACCCTCTTCGATTCGCAAAAGGCATATGCTCTCCTGCATCGCTTTATATTATGTTTAGAACACCAAATGAATCTTGGTTTGCTCGCCTATATTCACAAATGCAAACAATCATACCCCGCTGACGCAGACGAGCCTCTACATGACTCTTCAATGCCACCACCACATCCGCACTTCCCAACTTCCTCCGCACTTGCACATCGCTCTCCACTCAATCTCCATCACAGCTTCAAAAAATGTCGCAGTTACTTATACAGCCCGTACTCCACAACGAAGCCATGAAATGCGTACAGATACGGACTGCCAGTCTCGGATCTCTCGTCATCGGTCGGCCCCCAGCATATCCAGGCTACCTTGAGGATCAGGTGGCGACGATACAAAACGACTTGATCAATAAACCTCATGTTCGCCATCTGAAAGTAGTAGATGTAGGTCAGATTATAGCATATGCCAAATGGGAGACATACCCAACCGGGAGACCCGATCTGGAGCAGTTGAAGCAGCCGATGGATGAGCAGTCGAAGCGCGTTGATCAATACGGAAAGCTGCGTGAAGCTGCTCATGAGTATTTTTCTCGCTGCAATGGTGGTCCGATGGGTTGTCGTCCTCATATACGTAAGTCAGCACGGGACAGCCACTTCTCGTGCGAGAGAGCGAGTATGGCAGTGCATTCGCTAACAATCTCTCTATCGGTGCTAGCCTTGCTCGTAACATCAGAAGAGTACAGGCACAAACGTGCAGGTAGTTTACTGCTCCAATGGGGTCTTGAAAGATCAGAGCAGTTGAACATTCCGTGCTATTTGCAGGCTTCTGTGCAGGGCAGGCGGCTGTACGAGAAATACGGCTTCCAGGCTATTGATACAGTTGAGTTTGATCTTGGCGAATATGGATTGGATGGGATGGAGGAGATGACGGAGATGATCCGGCACCCGTCGGTTTGCACAAATGCGGTAAATGACAGGGCGGAGGGTCGAGCTAGATAGTAGGTGAGCTGGATATTGGAAGGAGAAGCAAGGTTGGTTCTAGAAGATCTGAATGCTTCTCCCCAAAAGCGATAGGCAATCAGCATGAGGAAGCATAAGGTTCCCAAACGATACTCACATGCGAAGTTGGACGATTGGATTGGGCTGTGATGAAGATCAACCAGCTCAATATGTCGCGCCAATCATCATCGGCGCCTTAACCAACCCATGATATATGCCAAACGATTGTGGAGGAGCCGGACGAGGAAGAGCCAACGCTAATACTACCCGGTCGTTCACGTTTTTTGTGGGTCCACCTTCACAATGCCTGACACTAGTGGCCTGTATCCCGACTAGCGTGCTACTTGCGCTCTGTTAGTCATTTCGCTGCTCAAGCCGACCTTAATGCTTGGTACACCCTCACGCAAGCTCACCAACGCAAACTGAGTCAACGTTCCACCATGGCGGAACATCACTCGATGACGTCGATGGCTGCCAGCGAAGTGATCGATCAAGACGCCATGTCAGTAACAGCGCAAATGGGGAACGAGTTGTACTGATGAAAAGAAGCTCCCAGCGTAACCAGCGCGACTCCCCGCTCTTACGTCTGCCAGCAGAACTGCGCAACCACATCTGGCAATACGTTTTCAATGGACCGACAATCACAATATCGAACGTGTTCCAAAATGGAAGGACTCCATACGCAGGGCTCCGTTACGAGCGCTGCCATAACCGACTGCACCTAGGTCTGCTGCGCGTTAGTCGACAGGTCCACGCAGAGATGAGACTGCATCAATTCCGCTGCAGCCTGTTCTTCGTCCAAAATCTGGATGCCCTTGCCGAGTTCCTGAGCTGCTTGACCAACGACCAGCAAAACGCCATCGAGCGTATTTCCATGAGCATAGAAGTTTTCGCATCCATGTTTGTCCGCATGAGCAGTTTCTGGGGTTCAGTTAGCAGAGGTGGATTCTATGCGGATACGTCGTACGACCAAGGCACCCCACTCGAAAAGCTGGGTGGACTCCGGAAAGTGAATGTGTCGGTCTCACCCTCCAAACGTCCTCAGATGAAAGCGATTCCAAACTTGGTGAATCACGTCAGGTCGGGACTGAAGCAGCTTGGTGCACCTGAAGGAGTCGGATTGGAGGTCATAGTCGGAACGGGATACAACAAGCACCGGAGCTTCTCATGAGCTCGGGATCTCGAGGATCAACACACCTGAAATATTGAGAAGCACGGAATTGGCAGACCACTGATGAGATTGGGGGATACGGCTCCCTCTAAATCGATCATACCGCATTCACTGCACTTAATATAGACTCCTTGGTCTCCTTGAATGCAATGTGAACCCCCAGACCTAACTCTGATGGTGCCGTCCTCATTCACCTTCTCCAAGTCAGCCAAGCACTCACTTTAGCGTGCCGCTGGTCGATGACCTCACCACCTCAACCTCACTTTTCTACCTCTCTCGAATACTCCGCACCTTCAGCATCTTTTCTGAACGTCGACCATGCTAGGGTCAAGTCGACCAGCGGCAACGATGGCGGCGCAATTGACTGAGACCGACACTGAAATAGCTATCACTGCTCAGGACACGATGTAAGTCGATGTTGAAGTTTTGCGCATGTAACAAGGACTCACCTCTCGATTCTAGTACGGCTCGCAATACTAAGGAGTCGCCTCTCCTCCGCCTCCCCGCCGAGCTGCGCTCCAGAATCTACTCCTACGTCCTCGGCGGCCTCGAGATCGACACCATGCGCAGCGGTACCCGGGACCGACCGATCCTGATCCCCAGAGAGCGCACAGAAAACGACGAGCGGCGCTCTCTCCACGACTGGGTCAATGCGCGCTATGCGCCAACAGACACACTGCTAAGCTGCCGGCAAATCAACTCCGAAGCCAGACTGCTGCCCTTCTCGTTGAACCACTTCAAGCTCTGCCGGTACCCTGCGTTCGGGGCGCTTCTGGACGCGTTGAAGCCTGCGCAGCGTAACGCCATCAGCACTGTACGCGTCTTTGGTGTCGAGTTGAATAGGAGGCTTGGCAATCATGACTATGCTGGATACGGGGCTTGCGACGTCGATGCGTCGCCCCAGTACGACCCGCCTCTGGGCAGACTGCTCGGCTTGAAGAAGGTGGTGTGGACGTACGATGACGATGGTTCGGAAGAAGAAGAGCGGGAACGCTGCCCGGAAGATATGATCAGGTACATCGTCTGCCTGTGGGATGGGCCGGCTGATGTGGAGATTAGCTACGAGGCGTATTCCTGAAAGGCTCCGAGGAGAAGTCGTTCATGAAGTCGATATCGAACAAGAATGCTCGAGTTCCATGTCGAATAGAAAAGTCGGTTCTGTGTACGTTCTAGTACCAGGCAGCAAACACCTATCGCCGAAATCGGACATGTCGGGTATCTAAAGGACTATACATCTCATGAGAGTGCCCGCCCCACCTGTCCTGCTATTACCTTCCGCATCCAACATGCAGTGCTGTCTTTTGTGTTAGTTCATACAGGTGAGATGCAATGTCACGAAGCGCGGAGAAGCGTATTCCTTGGGCGTACCCCTGAAGTCATGTGCTTCGATAATGCATGTATGCGGCCGTGATCCAATACCTAAGCGTAAGCTACCAGTTACCGGCCCATGCTGTTGATCATGTCCCTCTGTGTCGCCCTGTCGCGGTTCGTCTGGCTTAGCGATGGGATGCCTACGACTTATTAGCACATGTCTCATCCCAGATAATTGACAGCAATTCTCACTCCTCAGATCTCCAACAACGTCCTTTGCCTTTCCAAAGTACACCTCCTGCAGCAAGTTGCGCATCTTCAGCTCCATGTCCTCGACCATCTTGCCAATGTTGGCGACGTGCGATGTGTCGTCCTCAACCGCCATGTCTGCCTCTACTTGGCGCACCATGTTGCCGGAGAGGTCGAGGCCGCCAAGGGCTTCACTGTCAGTACCGAGCGAGAGGATGACGGTGGATGTGAGTTTGTAGTGGGCGGTGCGGGCGCGGTCCTGGGCGTCGAAGACGTGGATGCTGTCCCAGCTGCCGGAGCTGGAGGAGTTGGGGGAGACAGCTGGTGCTGTTAGTATGTGAATATGGTCATGTGACAGAGTGTATACCCTTCTTCAGCAGCACGCAGCCTGCGAAGCCATCGTCCATGTCCCAGAGGTAGACGCTCGATATGCCGCCCTCAAAGTACCTGCACGTGTCAGCGCCTTCCACACCTCTACCCGAATGACTAAGCTCACAGCTCCCTATACACATCAAACGCCTCATTCGCCTTGACCTCCATCTTCCTTATGCGGTCGCTGGGCGTGACGCCCTCCTCGATTGGCGGCTCGAACTCATTGCTCCACGGACTGCGCCAGCTATCGCCATCGCGGTTGTAGTCGCAGCACAAGAAGTCACGCCTTGTTTTGGAGCACTTCTTGACTGTGAGCGGGATGTCGACGGATTCGAGCAGGTCTTCTTCGAGCGAGGGGTTGAGGGATATGATGTTGTCGACGTTGCGCTTGACGTCCTTGGGGTTCAGTCGCCGCAGGAGGTCGCTGGAGCTATTAGCGGGGCTGCAATTACTCAGCAATGAAGTGGAAGCTTACAGAGCACTGTCTATAGGGTCGGCCATGCTGTGGTAGGAGATTGCAGACGAAATGGGGCTGTATGTGGGACTGTTGGGGTTGTCCGAGTTGTAGTCGACCGCCGTGCCATGCCCCTCGATGCTGTCTGGCGTCGGCGGTCGGTTGCGCGAGTCATGTCGCTGCCCGCCCATCTTTGCCGCTGGTGCGCCGTGTCCTGGGCCTCACCTTTTGTGATATGTGACGCGATGGTATGACTTCAACAGCGAGAGCAAAGGTTTCCTGCCTTGCGCGGTCGCCCTTTCACTTGCTGCACTCACCACGCCAGCATTTCTAGAACAACATCTTTAAGCCATCATCTGCCAGCATGTTTGCGACGAGAAGAGTTAGTGAAGCTGCTTGCAATCAGAAAAATCGAGTCCAACTGCTACCGGGCGAGCCCCATTCCATGCGCAAACCTCATTCTCAACGAAAACAGCTGCCAAAAGCAGAACGCACAACACCTGGAGGACCTCCAAACTCTGTCACCAGGATTTATTACATGTTTGCAGGCCTAGCTTTGGAAGATGAGCAGTAATTCATGCTGGCATACACAGCATGAAGTCATGGCATCCTACTTGGCTGTGCAACCGGGCTGGGTATCCAGCGTGCGCCAGTCGGGATCTGCAAGAGATGATCTCATCAGCCCTACCATTCATGCACAAATCGTATACTGCGCAGCTTGGTGGGATGGATATGTATAAAGAGCGCGGAGGAATGCACAACACAGATTGACAATCCTCTCAATCGCTTTCGAATGTCAACACCGTTACAATGACTACATACTACCCGTCGACTTCTTCAAATTGCCCGTCGACATCTCCACAGCCCAGCTCTTACTCATCAACATCATCAAGTACAAGCTTACAGCAACCCATCGCCATCCCAGCCACTTCCGCAGCCCTGGGCTCACCTTTTCTACGCGCCTACCCCATCGAGCTCGAAGCATACAACATCCCAGCCCCGACCTTCCTCTCCTTTCTCGATGAGCTCAACCGTCTCATGGTCGTCAGTCCGCCCGTCAGGGTCCTCGGTCTCGCCGGCAACATCGTGGGCCTGGTGCCTTCCGCAACCGCTCAAATCGTTGGTGGCGCTGTGAGTGCTGCTGCAACAATCACCACCGTTGGCATGAGCAAGGGGCGCAGCGAGTTGTTCATTCGCGATGCAAATAAGAAAATGTTCGGACTACAGGGACTGAAGGTCAATATCGTCAAGCTAGAGGTTGTTGCTAAAGCAGCTGAGATGCCGATACTAGATACTGCCGGCAAGATCAAGAAAAGTGCCAGGCTGCTCGCTCCACTCGACAATTCAAGTCAAGACTTATCGGGCCAGCACAGGCGACTCATGGCCATGGCACCATACACAAGTCCATTGGAGGTCATGCCTGAAACTCACAAAGAAACACCTACTAACATGATTGACAAAATGCACGCCTACGCATCCGAACGCCAGCGCACAAGCGAGGAGAAGAAAGTCCTCGAGAAGCGCGAAAAAGCCGCTCGGAAAGCCACAAAAGACAACAACAAGGCGCAGCGAGACTACGAGAAGGACATGGCCAAAATCAACGCCGAGGAAGACAAAGTACGGAGGAAGGAGGCGAAGAAGCCTGAGAAATTGGGCAGCGAGCTACGCAAACTCGACAAGGAACGAGCCAAAGTCCAGCGCGAATACGAGAAGGAATTGAGCAAGAGTCAAGGCGGAGAAGTCAAGGACGACAAAGAAGAAGCTGCAGTCCGCAAAATCCTGTGGCTTTTGATACAGCGCGAAGATTCTGCCTCGACACAGCCGCAAGATAAACTGCAGTACTATAACTCATCGGCCCAGTACCAAGACCAATTGGCAAGATACAGGGCGCGGTCGCAGTCGCAAGGCTCTATACACATTCCGGCCACGGGTCAGTATTTGAACACAGGGCCGTATCTGGGAGGCGTGCAGTATCAGAGGTATCATGCGCAGGTGCAGTCGAGGGAGGGCTTGGGTGTTGATGCCCCGCCGCGGTATCAGGAGAGCGTGGGGTATTAGAGCAATGTATGGGAAGACAAGGTGTTTATCAGTTGGAAGTGTAGATTTTGATGCTTTTATATACCAATAGAACGTACGATAGTCGTATGTATTGCTCTGGCGCATCACGCCCTCGCTGTGCACTTGCAACATGCAACCATGCATCTCTGGCATTGCACACTATGAGTATCCCATGTGAAGGAGACGGCAGCATCGCCTAGTGTTGCACGTGCTTCCATGGCCTAACGCGCAGATGTGCAGGCACATATGGATGGACAAGGTCCCTGTTACTGTTCATTGCTCACAGGAATCCGGAAGCCCTCAAATGAACACATCTAGCTCCGTCATATAGGTCGGCGCACACCGCGCTGAGACTTCCCAATCGGTCATGATGCGGCACATGATCTTCTCCTTCACCTGGCTTTCAAAATTTGCCCGCGACATTGGCAAACGGGCTTTGGCCAATGAAAATGGCCGCAATGAAGATACGCTGAGCGGAAATGAGGTGACTCTATGTTTGTCGCGCACTCATGGCCATCGTATCGCACAATTGCACACTGCACTCTCACTCACCCTCACTTACCAGCCATCCTCAGCACCGCGCTAGTGGCAGTGGCACAGGAGACATAAATACCGCCAGTCCGCTCCATTGCACTTACACAATCTCTTTTCCAGTGCAGTCGGCCATCTCTTAGACAGCTCCAACACCACACTGTTCTCCCTCACATACCACTCCATCCATCCTCTACCACCTAACATCTACTTCCCATCCACCCTCATCACAACCACCATGTCTGACTCCAACGAGACCGGCGCCGCCACCAGCACCAGCGCCTTCACCGACCGCGAGCTCCAAATGCTCGGCTGGGCCATGCAGTCGCTCAAGACCGGTCCCCCCGAGGTACCATACTACCCTCTCCGCATATCCCCCTCTGCTTCTAACACCCCGCAGATCGACTACGAGAGACTCGCCGGCTTCGCAGGCATGTCCAACCCGCGCTCGGCCTCCAACGCCTGGGCCAAGATCAAGAACAAGCTCCTAGTCAACCCCGACGGCACCGCCGCATCGCCCGCGCCCAAGAAGGCTGGCGGTGGCCGCAAGAAGGCCGCGCCCGCTGACGGCGAGGCCGCGACGCCCAAGAAGGCCGCGACGCCGCGCAAGCGCGCGCCCAAGAAGCAGGAGGTTGACGGCGAGGAGGCGAGTCCCAAAAAGAAGGGTCGCGCAGCCAAGAAGACCGAGAAGTCGGAGGAGAGTGAGTAGCGTGCATGTACATGTGGTTGGATGATGTAGGCTAATGCGTGGTAGTTGTCAAAGAGGAGGTCGAGCCGATGGAGGATGTCAAGCCTGATGCGCCGGCTGAGGAGAAGCCGGAGCTCAAGACTGAGGCCGAGGAGATGGTTCAGGTGGAGGTCTAGGTCTCTGCCTGACGATATCGAGGTCGGTCGCGTGTATCACCAGTCTAATGCGGCTCTTGCTCACCCACGCAGGTTCTTTCGACGCTCTCGTTCAAGCTACGCGTTTTGCAGGCGCTGCGATGGTCAGACCTCGATTTCCTTTCTCTTCTGGCGTTTGCTTCTTCTACCTGGAGGGCTCGGATGTTCTGGACGGAAGGCAGGTTTCTGGAAACGATTTGATGGCGTTACAGGCGGACCACTCGTTGCATGGAATGATGGATCTATGGTGTCAGTGGAGGATCAGGATTCAGCACGGCGCCGCAAGTTAGCTGTTCGTCAAGATACGCCGACGCGGTCACATTAGCGAATGCATTCTTCACACTCCCGTCTCTTCCCAACGTTGCATGTGATTTTGTGGTGTTTGTTTATGTCGTTGCACTTCTCTTGGGCTGCGGACTGGTGCTATATCAGCGCCAATCGTCTCTGACATGGATGTTTTGTGCCGAATAGATCATGAAACAAGGCATAGAGCGACCTGATTATTACACATGAGGTAAATATGGTATAAGAATGGAGCGCGCCTTCTTCAAGCTCAGCGCCAGTGTGTGAATAGTGGAGCACAATTAGCTACGTAGACGGTCGTTTGCACACTAGCAGCAGACCTGGGACACTCTAACATAGTTACAAATCACTGTCATGTACATACTGTGTCTTCGGGTAAGTGACACCACGCTCACGTAGATCACTGCAACGCGCCTTCTCTCCCAATATCGACGCGTCACACCCCGCTTTCTCTTCTTCTTCACCCTCCCTCCTCATACTTCGCGACACCGCCCCTCAGTGCTCTCGACGAAATAGCGCCCACGCTCCGCAGCAGCACTCCACTTTGAGATCGCCGCCACCGTTGAAGCGCTATTTACATTGTCGATCAATATCGGATACGACTGGAGGTCAGCTGGACCCAGTGACGTGGGATGACCGGATATTCTATTTTTGGATCGCATCGCATTTCAACAAACTAAAACTACACACCTCACGGAACATGCCCAGGTATATGTCCAGATAGTGAAATGCATCGCGCAACTGTGCACCTCTTCAAGTACCTTCACGGAGCTTGAGTTTCGCAGGGCAATAGTTCTTCCTCTGACCATGGGTTCGTCGCTTAGCAATATAGCCGGCAGTTTCAGCTAGATACACCTAATTCTTCGCCTTCCCTACAGCCTGCGCAATCTACAGCATTCAATCACCGCGGCTGTTGCACAAGACTCATTACGTACCATAGGTAGCAAAGATACGCCAAACGAGATGCGGGTCTGTTGGAACTACAAAGCCGCCTCGAGTACTTTACTTATGTAGGCTGATCATCACACGAAGCGCGCACATCATGCTCGCCCATCAATGTCGTTCTGGAAGGAGTAGCTGCTGACCTCGACTGTCTGGAAATGATGTCGCACAGCAGGCACCCAACTGAGATCGTCGCCCGGATCATGACGAGGATCCCATTGGCGTCTAGGTACTTAACCCTGGGCGTACGCAGCTCATATGTACCGGAACTACAGAACAGTCATCGATAAACGGGCCGTACCCGACCGACGCCTATATGACTGCTATCAATGTCAGTCAGAACAGATCACGCTTACGCCTCCACCACGTGAGAATGATATCTAATGTGCTCGTTAAGATCATCTATGTATAGCCACCCAGCTGGTCCTTTGATCTTACCTCGGGCTACCGTTCTGTAGATCATCTCCGTTGCAGACGTACACCTCAGCCAATGTATCAAACATCCAATGAGAACGGGAGCTTTCTCCGTGGAATTGGAAGGATCAATCGAGCATCAGCCTGCAGCTGTTCTGACACCACACTCAAGAACGCCCCAGAGGTCAATTTACGCTGTGCTCATGTGTAGGGAAAGCTTCATCTTAATGGAATGATCTCCTCGTTCTCGACTTCCACTTTTTGATGCGGATCTTCTACTCCGGTGCCAGAGATTGAGAAATGATACCATTGAGCCTGTTGCTGCTTCTTGGGAGCATATCATGCTCTCTTGCTAGCCCGAACCGCAACATCGGCAGGGAAAACATTGCCATCATACCAAGCGCCTCGCCAAGCAAACCCTCGTTACCCTCCGCAACACCGGACCAGAAACAGCATTCTAAGCATGTCAACGATTTCTACAAGCTGTACGGGTGGCTCAGACCCAACACGACAGTGCCCGACAAAGATCTGCCCGACGCAATTCGCAAGATTCAGAAAGTACTGGAAGAGCCAGTTGATGGAATATTCAGCGATAAGATGATGGACATCATGACAAAGCCACGCTGCGGAACAGAGCAACCTTACAATGAGACTGCAGCTGAAGCACCGACTGGGCTACATAAGCGATATGTAGTCTGGGGATCCAAGTGGGCGAAGTCGACAATTACCTGGCGTTTTGAAAGTTACTCTTCTGATCTGCCTCAAGCGCAGCAACAGTTGACTGTTAGGTAAAGAAGCTCGTTCTCCTATCTATCATGTTCTTCACTTCAAGAGCGTTTAGTCCTAAGATTCCTGCATATTTCACATGACTTGTAACAGCATATGTCCATCGCTGACGTGATGATAGTGCCGCCTTTGCATCCTGGATGAACTTCATACCCATCGTCTTTCAACAGGCCGCACCCAATGTCAGAGCAGACATATACATCAAGTTCAAATCATTGGGGCGCGAAGATACCCGCTACGGCTTCACATCCATGGTCTCCGACGGTGTTTATCTACAATCAGGAAGCATCAACGTGACACTCAACGACGACTACGCGTGGACCGATGACCGTCTGTTCAGCTACACCGCAACCCATGAAATCGGCCACGCACTCGGTCTCAGCCACAGCGCCATGGAAGCAGCAGTCATGTTCGCCTACTACGGAGGTCTGATCCGCCCACTACACCCCGACGACAAAATGGGCATCCACGAAATCTACGGCTGGAAAACGCCACAATGGACACGCATCGACGCAAACAGCGGAACAAGAAACATCATGCAAGTAACCTCGACATCATCAACAAGCTCAACCAACGATGGACTCTACCAACTCCGCTCCAACGGCCAAATCCTCCGCTACTCAAACAACGCCTGGTCCAGCCCCGACAACAACCCCGACACAATCCAAATCGCCGGCGCAGCAGGCAAACTCTACCAGCGCCACACCGACGGCAGCACATACCTCTGGACCGGCGCCGGCCAATCCTGGACCCCCATCGGCGCTGCCTCGGAAAACGTCATCGACATGGTCGCCGCGTCCGACCAGCTCTACTCGCGCCGCAAAGACGGCTGGGTCGTGCGCTACACCGGCGCGGGCAGCTCGTGGGTGACCATCGAACAGCCCACGGCATCCATATCGCGACAAATCGCCATCACAGACTCGAAAACGCTTTGGAATTTGCTGAGTACAGGCGACCTTGTGCGCTCTACTTGGCCACACACTTCTGGCTCCTGGCAAATCGTCGACCAGAACAGTGCCAACGTGGCGATTGCCGTCGGTGGGAATGACTTTTACAAACTGCAAGCTGATGGTTTGGTGGTGTTTTTGAATTTGAAGGAGTACTATTGGCAGATCATTGAGGATGCGGGCGCGGTGGGGATTCATGCGAGTGGCGACTTCTTGTATAGTAGACATGGGGATGGGACGGTCTGGAGGTACACTGGCACGCAGTATGTGTGGGAGGAGGTGGATGAGAGGGGGGATGTGGTTGTTGTTGTTGGAGATCGGGTGGGTGGGGTATGGAAGATGTTGGGGAGCGGGGAGATATGGAGATTGATTTCTTAATTCGCTGTTGCATTGTATTGTTCGAGACATAAACCCGGTTTTGCGGCGAGCAGGCTCCTTACGCCTTTTCCATTCCATCTTGTGATCTTATAGCGAAGATCGTTCTCAGTTCTTGAAATTTAGGGCACTCATCTCAATAAGCCCACTCACTACTATACATGAAACTTTCTCCAGAGCTTGGGTCTTTACGAGGGCTCCGATTATCAAAGATGTGACTGATTCGAGTGAGGCGAAGACACTCGTCGAGCCAATCGTTCTCTTCCATCTCAACCAGATTCAGGCATTTCACCCTAGCTCGTATAGTGATGGAGTCCCGCTCGGGCTTGAATGTCCAGTGATTTCCAACAAAGACCCGGCCTGCGTACACACGATATGGCAGTATCATCCAGCGAACGGACTCGCGCTGCGCAACCAAGCGCTTGTTCAGCCACTTATGCATCGCGAGCTCGCTCTGGAAGGCAAAGCAGTTCTCGCTGTAGGTAAGCGTCGCAGTCTCAGCGTAGATCTGACGACACACGCGCGGTAGGGAAATCGCTAGTTCTTGGATTTCATCCGGATGGGCGCGAGACGAAATTGCGCTACGAGAAATGAAGTGGCGCTCGTTGAAGTAGCAGCCAATCCAGCTGGACCAGTCTGGAATAGAAGCGTACTTGAAGATCATGTTCCTGATCTCTGCAGGGAGGCGCAGCAGTGGAGAAGTTTCTGCATTCGCGGTGGTGCTGCGTCGTCGTAAGTTATTGAAGCCTAGCGTGATAATACGAGATAATACGTACATGGCGTCGAGCTTCTTTGACTTCCTCCAGCTAACAAGGCCTTTGGTGCGCTTGTAACGTTGATTGCGAGCAAGCGGAGCTCGTGGTTTGCGTTTGGAGCCTGCATCTTTGGCAGCTTTGGCACTACTCGCAGTCTTGCGTTGCGTGCTGCTGCGGAGCGTGGGCGCCATGTCGTTGAGCACCGAGGGGTGGCGTCGTGAAGTATGAGGAGGAAGGGCGAAGAAGAGAAAGCGGGGTGTGATGCGTGAGATCTAGGAGAGAAGACGCGTCCGGTGATCAGAAGAGGAAGGCACGCGTGTGCACGTGAGCGAGACGCCACCCACCCCCAGGTGCCCAGGCTTAGTACTCACGGGCATCGACATCAAAAACTTGATGCAGTGTATAACAAGCTTTTGGCTCGATACATGGACCACGGAAGAGACGCTTGAGACCACATGTGCTCAATTACTGGTCACGTGCTTCTGGATCTCGGTGCAAGATCCAGCCCAGGTCTCCGCACTCTCAGCCCTCGTGCAACCTCATCCAATTCATCAATACGTTGATCCTGTTCTTCTAGTAGATGGCGAAGTTTCATGATCATCTGGGACTGCGAGCGAATGATGTCCTGCTGCGAGGCCATGGTTTCCTGCTGCACTTGGATAGTCTGGGCATCAGACGCGATGATGTCCTCGTAGAGAGTGATTAGAGACGCGGACGTAGGATCAGGACTTTTGCTGTCGGAGGTTGGAGATGGTGGAGAGAAGGAGTAAGGTGGTGGAGGCGGTGTATGTCGTTCTGCTCGCTGAGGTCCTTTAGATGGCGATAGTGGAGAGGAGTTGGCTATAGATCTGTCAGCTTGATTTCATGATGCACTTCATGGGAAGAATTACCAGTCCTCCTTGGTGTCGGATGTGCGTGCTCACTCCCTGCTCTTCTCGGCGACGAACAACCCGTCCTTCTCCCTTGCACCTGTATCGCCGCAACCCTACACACCTCCAAATTCAGCCCCAAAAATACAAAGGTACATGCACTCAACGACCTCAGCGCCAGCCACACGAACGCGACATACGCCAAGATCTTCGCCGCATCAGGAACACTCATATTCGGATTCGTCATCGTGTGTGCAAAATAGCATCAAATTTCCATCACCGTCCCCAGCCTTCCCATCACCACGCTATATATCCAGTCGTTCAGCCCTCAACGCTAGGATACCCGGCGTGGCTGAGTCAAAGTCGTAGGTGTGGGATGGGCGGTGTCTCGAATCCAGGTGTTCACGCGCAATGCTCACGCGTTAGCGAGTGAGACACTGGCGTCCGCCTCAATGTCTTCCGATTGGTTTAAGACCGAAGACACCACACCATCATCGATTCTGGTCCACTCGAAATATCCGGCTTTGGTTTATGGAGGGGGAGTTCGCGCGCTCATAGTGCACACCATCTTGGTCGTTCGCGCACCCTTCCGCGACGGGCCGTGGTCATGATCGGTGGCTGTAGGGTCTAGAAGGTGGGGTGGTCTGGTGGGAGATGTGCGCGGCGGGTGGCGGTGGGGTGGAACTGAAATGGAGCACGCGTCCCATTATCAGGGATATGCGTCGCGACATGATGTTTGAAGGGTGGTGCCAATATAGTTCGTTCTATGGACAGGCAGCCACGAGAACAACCGTTGACGAAGTGGAGACGAAACGCATAATTAGATGGTAATATTAATATCGCATGGGTATCTCATCTGCACATAACAACCTCCACCCTTTTCATACCATCTCTTTGGCTTTTGGTCGACCGTGTCGTTGCCTTTCGTCATAGATTTCTGACTCCGTAACATCCACCTTCGTTGTGACAGCGATGCCTCCCAAGCCAACTGTCCCAGGCTGATTTTGCAGCCTTGCGACACTGTCCGAACTATCCTTGCCCTGGTTTAGCGAGCTCCTTCCAGAAGATAGTCGGCTGACATCACCACCAATGTGCTTCTCCGCGCCTATGGTAGTAAGCATGTATGCATCCTTGCCACCATAGCTTTTGTAGTCCGTATCCGCCGTCTTGCTTGAATGTAGTTCTGAGTAGTTCCTCGAGCGCTGCGGTGTCCCTGGTCCGTAGGGTCTCGATATGTACTTGGACGGCTCAGTCTTGCGCGATCCACGTCCGTATGTAGAGCCGAGGACAGAGCGGAAGAGCGGTTTCAAACATGGTAGACAACCCGCGATGATGGCAACGTTGCACTCGATGACGGTCCATATGGTGAGGTTGCGAGAGTCCCAGAGCCAATCACCCGAGCGCCCGTAGGTGGAGACGTATGATAGCTTAACAACCGCAGCAGCAGTAGCGAACATGCCGAGACCGAGAATACCAATGATCGAGGCCTTTTGTCGTCGGTTCATCTGCACGTTCCAGAGCATGGGAATCTGCGTGTCCATTAGTACTATGCGGAGAGGAGGGCCTTGCGTCGCTTCAACTCACCGGTATGGCGACCGAGAAGGCAACATCAGTCAGGATGTTCAAAGCCTGATTACTATAGCTCAAAGACTTGAGTGTGTGCGAGCTCCAACATGTTCCCTTGACGGTCTGGTCCCATTGTACACGAAGATCAGTGCATTGCAGCACAATGGTGAAGAAGCACCCGATCGTGTAGAATGACATGAAGCCTATTTTGTTTAGTAGTTTCCCTGCACAGTACATAGCAAGTTGACCTACACATGATCCCAATGATCAGCTTCTTATAGAAAGGCTGCACAGCGATGCGGAGCAAGAAGAAGCCGACAGAGAGCTTGGCCAGGCAGATTGCAAAGAGATATAGCGGTTGAGTGACGAAATTCAGTTTGAACGAGTTCTGAAACTCGTGAATCTCAATATACTCGATGTGTCGTCCAGCTCCATAGTAAACTTGAGGTACGATGATGCATTGTCCTGCAATACACTTTCGAGTCGTCAGCGTCATGAACAAGAGAAAAATTCCGAGCAACTGACCAATATCATGGAGGTTATCATAACGTAGTCCTGAGTAAACTTATCAGTGAAGATGCTACCAAACGCTGTTGAAGATGCTTACATCCCACCCGACATTCCTGATCATTCGCAACCTGACATACAACCTCGCAATGACGGTAAATAATGCAGCGATGGTGACTGTCAAGGTAGCAGCAAGGATAGTTGGGCCCTCGTTCTCATCTGGCCGGACGGGCGGGTTGTCGCGCTGTGACAATGCGTTCATCGTGAAAGCTACTACAGTGTATTCCACTACGAGAGATCTTCCTCTTGGTGGATCAGCAGGTTCCTGGTATATAGTCGATGTCAGTGCAGTTAGACCCACACCATGCCGTGCATACGAAGTTGGAGTAGAACCCCTTTTGGGCTACGGCCATGCGACGGGTTGTGTGTCAAGGTGTGGCGTGCATGACAAGTCGTCTCAGACGTAAGCGACGATTGAATCAATTTACCCAGCGACTGCGACGCGAAGGAGCAATGTAGGCTTGCAAACATCGATACTGTACGAAATTTCATTTACGGGATCGCCGCTTTGCATGCTTTTAGCCGAACCTGATAAATAGATCGCACTAGACAGGAAGGCACCGTTTCAACACGATAGGAAAGTAGAGGCAGCAGAGAACTGCCGTGGTCAACGACAAATGAGTAGCAAACCGCTTCCTGCAGACTTACAAAATAAAGTTTCGGGCTTTCTGTACATACTGAGTCTGGTAAACCAATGAAGATAGAACCGCTAGCCAAGGTGCGGATCCAGTATCCATAGTTGGTATAGGAACAGCCAGGAACATCCTCTCTCGGTGAGCACGGCATGTTTCGCAAGCATTGTTTCTAGTCGACGAACACAAGGAGCAGAAAGCTGACAGGGCTGCAACGTGATTGCAGCACTCCACATGCACGTGCGAGACCAGGAGACAACACATCCTTGGTTGGTGACTTGTAAGCTGTAGTCAATTATGCAAGAGGCGAACCTCGGCATGTCGCATACAGTGTGTCCGGAGGCCTTGAGAAATAGAGGTCTAGCGTCCGGGACACCAGGAGGCCTAGAGGTATCAGAAACTCGTCTCTAATCGATCCTTCGCAGGTAATGCCTCCTAGTCATTATTCAGTGGGTGGGTATTGCTCCATACTTGACTAATGGCGGATGCGACTTCGAGCCCGACGGGAAGCCCCTTCTGTGGATTGGGCCTTTTAAACCAATGAGTATCCATAGGGACGGCTCGGAAGCTGTCCCCACGAAGCTAGAAGCTGGGGTCAAAACCACCTAGGTATGTTTGTAGCGGCCGGGCCTGAGTGGCGGACGCATATCTGGCACTGGAAGAGTGAGGAAGACATTAATGCAAGTCGATATTATCGAATTGAATAACATGGTTCACATCAGTTATAAACGACGCCGCGAGCATCAAAGCTCGATCACTCTGCCCGACTGGGTGAAGCGGGAGAGCCTCCGGAGGTGCGGGACAAGATTGAAGATCGTTGGAGATCGAATAATTCAAGCCCCACATCTGTAAGCAGCTCGATTAGCGTTTCCCCTGCTGGTCCTTACATAAGCACCCGAGGTCAGTTAGCGCCGGAAACAGGCACCACCGCTCTACTCCGTCCTCACATCAAACTAAAACGCGTTATATGCATAACTTTTGCCGCTCCCTTCGGATTGGGACAGCGACTAAAAATCTGCAGTAGTGGGCCGACAGCCTGGGAGGATCTATCGACCAAGGAGGTCGCGCTGCTGGGATCGGGCGACTCTAGCTGCTTTCTGCGTCAAGCGAGCAAAGCGACATGAAGATGAAGCTAAAATCTCGCCCCCGATGTGATTCACAAGGGACAGTCGCGGAAGCGGGAGACGGGCGAGTCTGTGGCTCGGAAACGTGCGACAATCACTGCGCAGGCCTTCGTCCTTCCATTCGATTACCACACACGGGACGGCAATGTGGCTCAAAATGGGGTTCATGCCCGAGTATGCACATGTGCGGCGTGGTTATACGAGAATTCCGGAGGGCTGCCACGAGGGATCTTTGGAGATTCCTGCAATATTGTCCGACATATTGCGTGTTGGGAGGCTGAACTCAAGGTCAGAATTATATCGAATCTGCGATCAACATGTTTGCTTTTGGTATGCAGGCATTCGCGGTTCCCAGTTACCAGTCAGTCGGCTGTATTGGCCATGTGTAGTCGATCGCGTTCACCATGACTCTGTCGGATGTTCGCCCCACATTGCGAACACTCGCATACGTTCATGGTGTACCGGGCGAATTATTGGAACCCTTTGTAGATTCTCATTTTAGCTGGAATAAGGCATGATCGCTTGAGTTCATTGAGCACTCTCTCCGACTCGTAGCAGGGGTTTAGGCTAAGCAGCGGAAGATAAGTCTGAATGTGGGGAGTCAGCTCGAAAGCACATGCTCGGGCTCGAAAATCATCTGCCGTCTGCTGGCACACACGTGCTATGGGCATTGTTCCGTCGCACCATCTGCGGGTAATCGAGCTGGACGCATTATAGACGGCGCTAACATGTAGTGGTGGCCGTACTGCTTCTAGGCTAGCACAGCAACACAGCCGCATTTTTCAGGGTCTTCACTGACGGGTATCAGTGTGTATTCGGCAAGAAGTGGATTAGTTTGCAATGCGCCAGGTACCAGTGTATTATTGGCTTCAAAGCATGTGGTGGGAGCTCTAGCCTTCTGCAGGGCGATGCTACGCTCAGACCTATGGGAGGGCCTAGCTGTTCTGCACGGCACCAATCTTGTCTTCCTCCACTAATTTCGACCAGTCCGGTCTTCGCCACCAAGCCCGCATTGCTGGAGACATGTAACCGAGATAGTGCGGCAAAGCCGTTTATATGCTGATGAAAAGCCCGTGGAAGCCCGTATCGAACTTTCTCTCAAAGTCGCTCCGGCCCGTGTTTTACAGTCCAGCCTCCTGCATTCCTGCGGATTGTATCACTCTTTACTTCCATCCCAGAGTTCTTATTCGTCCAATTCAAGATGCGTTTCAGCTCTTCTATGGCACTGACACTGGTTGCGGGGGGCACGTTGTTGTACGCCTTACCGGCTCCTCAAGAGGGTGCTGTTGCAACCTCTACCATAGAGCCATCGGCACTTCCCACGACAGCCTCGCCCGACACCAAAGTCGCCGCGGAGCAGCTAGACCAACTAGCTCTATTCGCTCAGCAGCAAGTCAACGCCACTTTGTCAGGCAATGACTTGAAGCGAGGGACCTGCAATAGCAAGAACGTTGCCGTCCGCCGAGAGTGGGGTTCTCTGAGTAACCCAGAGCGGAAGGCCTACACCGATGCTGTCCTTTGCTTCCAGGCAAAGCAGGCGAAGACCCCTTCTTCTCTCGTTCCCGGAGCGAGGTCCCGATTCGACGACTGGGTAGCCACTCACATCAACCAAACCACGACGATCCACTACTCCGGTACTTTCTTGGGATGGCATCGATACTTCACCTGGCAATACGAGCAGGCCCTCCGCAAAGAGTGCGGATACAAGGGATACCAGCCTTACTGGAACTGGGCAAAGACTGCCGAATCTGGTCTTGAGAAATCTCCGATGCTGGATGGTTCTCCCTTCTCCATGTCCGGCAATGGAGAGTTCATTCCAGGTGGCAAAGAAGTCAATCTTGGAGGAAACGGCCTGCCTGACTTCTGGCTTCCTGCTGGGACTGGTGGTGGTTGTCTTAAGAGTGGACCATTCAAGAACATGAAAGTCAATCTTGGACCAGTTCAATTGGGCTTGACTGACGGTACTTCTGTTTCGAATGGCGATGGTCTCGGCTACAACCCGAGGTGCCTCAAGCGTGACTTGACCGACTACTCCAACAAGAACTTCGCCAACGCATCCTCGATCGCGAACTTGATCCTCGGCACCAAAGATGTTGCCAATTTCCAGAACACGATGCAGGGCCTTCCCGGCTCAGGCAGCATCGGTGTCCATGGTGGTGGCCACTACTCCATGGGCGGCGATCCCGGCCGTGATCTCTTCACATCTCCCGGCGACCCGCTGTTCTACCTCCACCACGGTGGCATCGACCGCGCCTGGTGGATCTGGCAACAACTTGACCTGAAGATCCGTACTGGCGCCAGCGGTATCTCTGGTACCGGCACTTTCATGAACATGCCTCCTTCGCCAGACACGACTCTCGACACCGTCATCGACCTCGGCTACGCCGCCGGCCCGCCTGTGAAGATGTCTGATCTTATGAGCACGACTGGCGGACCTCTATGCTACATTTACGCATAAGACCTTATAGTCCGTTCTTGTTCAGCGATGCAGATGCCACACTTGCGGTACGGAGTTATAGATTATGACCGATAACAAAATAATATTGTGTAATGTCCCAAAAGCACCGGTTTTATGCGCTCTGTGAACAATCTTCTTCGTGCCTCAGTGATGTCCGTAGAAGGATGCGACGAAACGCGGACTAATCTCACACCACATATGTCCATTGGGTAGACATACTCCATCGCTCATAGCAGTCTTAGCTCATCACCAAAATAGAATATCCTAATTTCTATTACGTATCCGCGAACCCACCAGGATTGCGCCTGACACGCGCCTGCGACACAAAACCAGTGGTCGTTCTTGCCTGGTCCCGCTGGCGGAAGCAAGCTCCGAAAGAAGCGTGACAGCCGCGAGTCGTGAAAAGTTGGGGGAATCCGCCTGGCGTGATTCTGGAACTACAGAATGTGAGCTGCTAAATTGTATCCGATATATTAAGTTAGTCTTAGTATCATTTAGAACACAGTTACTCTAATAAATATTAGAATATAGAGATTAAACTTAGAATAGATAGTAACGTACCTCACGGGCGAGCTGATTATACAGGCGAGCTAATCACTGTGCTAAGACCCTACTAAAATCTACAGTCCTCTACTATTAAACGCAATGCCTTAATATAATAACGTGCAACTCTCTTAAAAAGAAAATAAAATACAGCTTGCAATCTAAGCTATTAAACGCAACGCGATATTATCCTAGAGACGCGCTGCAGCTATCTATAATATCTCTTAAAGTACACTTAGTACTCGAATTAAAGGAATATCTCTCTAATGCAATTGCACGCTTAACTTAATAAAGCTTCTTAAGACAGAAGAGAATATAATTGCTTAGCATATACTTAACCTTAATACGCAAGAATTTCTGCTCTAGTTAGTTACTATAAAGAATATAGCTAATTCTTTGCTAGCTAAGCAGCACTGCAACTCTATTAGCTAGAACTAGGCTATAACCTTTATTAGACGTCGCTCTAAGCTTAAAGTTAAGTTTAATTGCAAGTATAACTATAAAAGAGCTCTCTATAAAGATCCTAAGATTATATAAGACTAGTTCCGGCTTATAGAGAATATAAAGGCTAAATATAGTATCCTTAATAATAATACTTACAACTTTAATAAGTCTAGCTTTATAATAGGCATAATATTAACTAGAGTAGTAGTTACTGCCTCTAAGCATTAAGAATAGCTAAAGATAGTATAGCAGAGCAATTAAGAGTAGACTACAGTAATCTAGGGCATTAACGCAGTAGGGTAGGTAATTCTACTCTTTATTATCTTCTAGAGCAAGCACTACCTCTCTGCCTAGTATAAGAAGAGCAGCGCGCCTTATAACTAGGTTATTATAGTCTCTAAGAATAGCTAGATAATAAATAAGCTTAGCCTACAGTAGTTAAAGCACTTTAATAAGCATATAAAGAGAAGAGTTATTAGCGTTTATTAGCTGCTTATTATTAATAGCTATAAGAGCTATAACTCGCTTAAATTCTAGCAATACTATAAAAAGAACAAGATTATTACTATCTATATACCTTCTTACTTATTACACCTCCTGCAGCCTCTTAATATAAGGTATTTCTCGCCTTTAAAGAAGGCGTATAGCTGCTAAGCTAAGGATCTAATGCGCAATAAGATTACCTATATTACTAAACTAGAGTTTCTACTATGCTTTAAAGGCGCTTTTAATACTACAATTACAAAGGCTAATATATAAGGAGGCTTTTAAGGCGCTAGCTTAGTCCTATTTAACCTAGAGGCTATAATATTAAAGCTTAACGTCCAGCTCTATATACTACTATTACCTACTATTAAAGACAGTCTCTAGTAGTTACAAACTCCTACTAATACTCTAGAGTTTAGGTTGCAGTTAAAGCTAATTTAAAAGAGAATTTAGAGATACGTAGATAGCTCTCTAACTTTAATAGTAGAGGCTCTTACAAAGTTTACAAAGAGGGCTAAGATAATAGCGCATTCTATAATATTAATAACTAAGCGTAACGCTAAGCTTTAAGCTGCTAATAAGGCCTTAACTAAGCAAAGATCGCATAAAAGAAAGCAGGTTTAGCAGCAGAGCACCTTAATAATTAATAAGGGCGTTTAATTAATAACTCTAAAGAAGTTTAGAGCGCGTAGTAATAAGAAGAAGGCAAAGAAGAGAGTGCGCATTAAGGTAGATAAGCCTAGCTAACGACGCTATAGACGCTGCAGCAAGGCAGAGCATAATACGCGCATATATAAGCAAGATGCAGCAGTAGATTCTAAGTAAAATAGTCTATTATAATTCTTAATTACTATTGTTAACAGTGCTTTACAGTTATGTACAGTTGTGATTTTAGTAGGGTCTTAGCACAGTAATCAGCTCGCCTGTATAATTAGCTCGCTCGTAAGGTACGTTATAGTAAAAGATAGAGTAGATAGCATTATTAGCCTAAATTAACTAACTATCCGCTACCAGCACCTTTTACAGCAGGTTAACGACAGCAGTAACATTCTCTACGATTAATAGATTCCAAGAAATTGCAAATTTAGGCAACCTTGGAGTTTATTAATTAGAGAGAACATTTCGTTATTCATGAGGTTATAAAACGGCGTGCTAATTCTTACCGAGCAGAGTAAATTTGAGAGTAGCTTTGGTGGTATTAATAGCTAAAGACTGGTCTTAAATATATAAGGCGAGCATATTAGCAGAATAAGAGACTACGATAGATAAAACAGCAGAGATAACGAATGTAGAATAGAATATGTTAAGTGTTATAACT
>Ga0265780_10001886_pt1 | contig 29011 bp, 43 predicted proteins | sample P1T30metagenome_FD_192432 | JGI IMG/M metagenome (GOLD analysis project Ga0265780, IMG submission 192432) | Plant litter microbial communities from East Loma Ridge, Irvine, California - P1 T30 | ecosystem: Environmental > Terrestrial > Plant litter > Unclassified | place: USA: California... | reverse complement strand
TGACAAGTCTTTCTACATCAAACATATGCTAATGCATGCAGTATATCCTGGCTCCCCTCGTCCATATCTACCAGTATATGTCACTCTCAATGATCAGAGTTTGATGCATGGAGTTTGTCGACGGTTCTTGAGACTTGGATTTTGGTCCCGGCTTTGGGGGTCAGTTACCGTGAGTTTGCTTTTGGGTCATAACTTCTTCCCCAAACCACCTGGACACTTTCTGATGCCAGTGTTGTGTTTCCGTTGTATTTCTGAGCCAGTATATGGTGTTGCATGCATGCATGGATTTTGGTCAACGTCCCCCCCCACCCCAGAATGGGTATGTAACCCCCTAACCCCCTAACCCTAACCCATTGATGGAGTTAATTCCTGATCTGGGCATGGGGGCAAAACATGGAGACCCCGCGCGCCACGATATTGTGTTAAGGCCTATGTATGCCATATCTACCTGTCGGGACAGATTGGGGCAGCTCAAATAACTTGGATTTGGCTCCATTTGTATTTGATAATGCATGTGAATTGAGCATACGATGGTATTATGGTACTGAAGGAAATGGAAGTATTTCCTGGCGCGTTACACGTGACTGAACCAAGACGCGTTGAATGACGCAACTGAACCGAGACGCGTTGAATGACGCGACTGACCGGAGACGCGTTCAATGACGCGTCGTGATAAGCGGTGATCTTCAGGTACGGCCGTGGATCAGGTACAGCCGCCGGCCTCCTTTCAGCCGAATGTTGGTTTCTCTCTTCTTACAAGGGCCTTAGGAGGGAGAGAGGGGGTGCGATCCAATTCAATCTATACACTGGTTCCCGATGCATGGATAATATCCGCTACTGACAGAGCCCTTAGGAGGGGTGGAGAGGCACTGCTCGACATATTCTGCGTCTGCATTCCCGTACATAGGCATTTATCTCTGTTTACAAGGCCCATGGAGTGATAAGAGAAGGGTCATTCACCGCTTTTTGCTCACCCAGCTCCTATCCAAGGCAATTCTGCGGTCATTTTGCCAAGTATGTACCAATCACATGGCAAACCATCGTTTGTGACGAGGGGGGTGGTCACAAGCCAGGCTGATGTTAGGGAATCCCATGGGGGATCTTTATCGCCAACGCCCCAGCATACTGCAGTGAGATCGTGCCCATGCGGCTTTGAGCACCAGCCACCCAGGTCTTGTCTTTTTCTGGGCAGTTGGTGCCGTTATCGTCGGCGCCGTGACCTTCTTTTAGAATCCCCGACTGGACACATCCGCTTACCGGTTTTTGACTCTCTTCCTTTCCTTTCATACATCGCTGACCTTGTTAGCATACCAACAGCATTACAATGGATGTTCCCGACTCCTCTTTCTCTCCTCATGTTCCTTGCCCCGGAATCTCCCTGGTGGTTGACGCGAAGGGGACACTACGAGCAAGCTGCGCGATCGGTCGAGCGTCTCGGGCGAAGGTCATTGGTCAATTCCACCGAAGCGGTCGCCATGATGAGACGAGTCATCGACGCAGAGTCTGAATCTTCACCGCATCTTATCGAGCTGTTCAAGAAGACCGATCTACGACGAACGGCCATCGTCTGTGGTTTTTATGCCTCTCAGAACCTGGCTGGTAATCTTATCGCCAACCAGGCCGTCTTTTTCTTTGAGCGTGAGTCCTTTGCTTTTCTGCTCATTGTTGAACAGGCGGCTCTTTGGATAGGCGGCTAATAAAGCAGAGGCTGGGATGGCAACCAATACGGCTTTCGCCCTCGGACTGGCGACTTCGGGTCTTCAAGCCGTTTTCAACTGTCTGTCTTGGGGTCTTACGAGCTACTTTGGTCGACGGCCCATCTACATCTGGGGTACCATCTTCAACGTCGTCATGCTCGTTGCCCTCGGTATCGCTGCCTCGGTTGGCAAATCGTCCGCTGCATCCAATGCCCAAGCATCCCTCGGCTTGATTGTCAGTGTCAGTCTCGCTTTTGCTACCGGTCCGATCACATGGACGGTTATCGGCGAATCTTCTTCGATCCGATTGCGGCCACTGACTACCGGTGTTGGTCGAGCTCCTTACTGGGAGAATCGGCAGCTGTGGGGTCGCGCTGCAATACGAAGGACTACATATCGAATGTCCTGATCTGAGCTCTCTATAATCACGCTAGTCTGCATCAATAGCTAGTCATACGTTCTGGCATCTATTCGGTATTGTTAGGTATGCATCCGAGAAATCAAAGTCACGACCTCAACACCTTTATTTCCGGTAGGTTGCCAGGTTCGGATTTGTCGTCATAGTCGTCCAAGACTGTCGCCTCTACGGTTGTGTCAGACATGTTTTCCAGGCTCTCTTTCTTTCGAACGCTTCGGAGATCTCTTCGTTGAAGCAGGTGTATGATAGGTACCAGTATCGCGGCTATCACGCCTGCAGCCCAGGAAGTGATGAACCCAATCTTGAAACGGGGACCATCGGTTTGCTTGAAAATTAGAGTTGGTAGCCAAGCATCCGTTCTATAGCGTCAGCAACCTAATAGCTCAGGATGATCGGGGTACTTACGCGTACCAACCACCGGTGATACACCCGGTTATGAAAGCTCGCTGAGTGGTGTCCATGTGACCGACGCTACAGATATCCGCTACCCAGGCGTAAAAGATCGGAGTGACGTAGGTGGTTCCATTGATGAGGAAAGCGGCTACCCGAATAGCGTTCGAGTCCGGCCAGAAGGCAAGAACAGCATTGGGCAGAGTTGCCCAAATTAGGACTAGTCCAATCCACCATCCTCTTCCGTATCTGACAGTTCTGTCGGAGATGTACGAATAAATGACCAGACTGAAGATGGTGACGATGGAAGCCGTCGCTGGCAGCGTATTGCGTTCGGAGACACTGTATCCGTACGCTTTGAGATATACACCGAAATTTCGTCCGATGACGGCTTCCAAAGAATAGAAAATGTTGAACGGCACCAATAGCCAGAATTTCCAGTTGCGAAGAGATTGCTTAATGATCTTCTTGTCGATTTTTCCGGTCATTCTCGCGGCGCCTGGGCTGTCAGTATGCGCAGGTGGAAGATCGGTTGTTAGAACTCACCATTCCTTACTATCCTGTCCCTCGCAAGTGTCTTCTCATCCGCCGTCAAGTACCAGGTGGTGGTATTCTCGGGAAAGTCCGGCAGAAGGAAAAAGGTCAAGATGCCCAACGGCAGAGTCTGGAAGTCAGTGATCCTTTGAGCAAGCAAGCCAGCTTCTGCCAACATACAATGATACCACAGATGATAAACAGCCAACGCCATCCCGCTAAGCCCGCGACTCCGTCCAATCCCTTGTATATGCCGGCTTGGAGATATCCTGAGAAAGCATTGCCTGCCGGCCCGGCAATGAACCACAGACTTATGCGCTTGCCGAGTTCAGGTTTCGTATACCATGATCCCAACAAAAAGAATGCGACAGGATAGTAGGTCGATTCAAAAAGCGCGACACAAAACCGGAATCCGTACCCGATCGATCAGCACTAGCGACATGCTGGGTGTAACTGTCGAGTACTCACATATGACCTACAGACTGCGCGCCGGCTTGCGCAAACGTGAAGATCCCCCATGCAGTTTCGCTAGCCGCCAAGAGGTAGCGAGGTCGAATCTTCATGACGATAAAGTTACTCGGTACTTGCATCACAGCAACTACCGCCGCGTATATCGACAGCATGTACGTGTACTCGTTTCCATAAATACTGAGGTCTTCTTTCATGCCAGAGACATAGGCGTTTGATAACTAGAGCGGCTCAGTGAGGGCGACATGATGGAGGGTGCTTCGTACGTTGCTTTGATCCAAATTTTTTATCCACCAACCGATAGTCATGGTCGTGAGCATCACTACGTCCAGCTTGAAGACAAGTTTACGCTCGGCGGGAGATTTATCGTAAAAGTCCCTGTTTATCAGCACTTAAAGCTGTCAGTGCCAGCTAGTATCACTCACGCGTCCCATACCCACGACACAAACTTCTGCCATCGGCCATTGGTTTGGTTCATCGGCTTTGTCGCATCGCGTGCTTGCAGGGCGTTGACCGGGACCAGGACAGATGGCTCGATCGATTCGAGCGGGGCGCTCATGTTGACAAAACGCGCGAGAAAGATGAATGTGCCATCGTCAAGCTCACTCACTTGCACCTATTATACATATCTGCCCACAAATGATGAGTATACACTTCGAGACGCTGTCGTGACGATCCTTTACTAACCACGACAGATCACGTCATATTCTCGGCGCCCACATAGAATGTGCAAAAGCTATCCGAGCCGCCCACATGACGAATTGTCGCGATACGGTCTTCTCCGAGACTGTGGTACAGTTTGAGCGAACCCGAGAAACGACCAACGGGAAAAGGTGAGGAGGACATCCCTACATTGGAGTCCTGCAATGTCGACCATCAATTCGGTGACGATCAATGGAGCTAGACTAGCTTACCGCATCAAGGGGGATCCCTCCCATCCTTTGATGATTACGCTTCACGGAGGCAGAGGCTTCGGTAAGTCCTGCCATGAACTCGACCACTGACTTCGTTGCAGGGTCTCTTCAAGGGGACTTCATGGCTTTTGAGCCCTTATCAGATGTCGTCCGGTTAGTCTCGTTCGATTATCGAGGACACGGAAGATCATCGGCTACCAAGCCGTACACGTTTGCACAACTTGTGGACGACGTAGAGGGACTTCGAGCGCACTTTGCAGGCGATCAGAAGGTAATCGTTTGTGGCGGCAGCTTTGGTGGGTTCCTGGCGCAGCAGTACGCATTGACGTACCCCGAGAACGTCAGATACTTGATCCTTCGAAGTACTGCTCCGTCTTACCACCGTACGGTCTCCAAACAGTCTCCTCTCTGATGACTTAGATGAATCGAGTGCTCTGGAGAATATCAGGCAGCGTGCACCAGTCAAAGCGCCGATGGCCAGCGAACAAATGTTGGGCAAAGTTTTTGGCTCGTTTCAAGACGACAACGAATTTCGCCTTACCATGTATGCGATTTGGCCCTTGTACTCTGAGGGTCCAGTCCACCCAGACGAAACCTTGGAAGCGATCAGGAATATTGCGTTCAACGCCGAATCTCATAGTAGGTCCTGAACACTGGATTTCCAGGCTCACTCCTCGTAGACGATTTGTATTCAGAGTCGGAAAAATATTTCGACTATCGAAGCCGCTTGCCTACACTCAGGGTACCGACACTGATATTGGCTGGGGAGAGGGACTGGATCACCCCTTTAGGTATTGTGTTCCTGATCAACAGATATGGCCTGTGTTGATAAGATACCAGACCAGTCTCGTCTCATTAGTGATTTGATCAAGGACTCGAAGTTGATCATCTTTGATGGGGCCAACCACGCTGTGCACCGAGATCGTAACAAGGAAGTACTGCAGGCGATCAGAGAATTCATAGAATGAGCAAGCATGCATGTTGAATTCCGCTCGCATAAAACGACCGCTGGATCCGAGGCTACGTGATCTCCTCGGAGAATTCCGCCCCAGCCTCTCCCGGCTCCTTTTGCTATACTCAACTTGATTCTCAATCAAATGTCAGCCGCAAGCCGAGAGCGGAAGAGGCTAGAACTTGACGTCATGCTTCATGATCATTGCGACCTCCCGGAGGGATAATCGGTATCCGTGGATTGCGTCATGTGGGCATCATTTGATATTCGTGATCTACATGGGCAAAGGCGACTTCGAATACTATTGTCCGTGGGCGTTTGTGGGCCCGTCATAAAGGACACTCTGCGGGTCGAGGGTCGCCTATCACTACAATCTCACAATTGAAACCGAGTATGGAGACTGCAGGATTAAGAATCGCCATCGATCGCGGAGGCAGTAAGTTTGACAGGTCCAATACTGCTAACTTACGCAGCTTTTTGCGATGTCTGGGCACATGTCCCAAGTCGTCTTTCGCCTTCCAATGTTCACACTTCAAAGTACCTTCTAGGTGCAGACGTAAAACCATCCCCACCAGAGATAGGGGGTATAGAGATTACTTTCAAATTACTCAGTGTCGATCCCGCATCATACGACGACGCACCCAGTGAGGGGATCAGAAGACTCCTTCAAATTGTGTGGAATCGCGACATTCCGACAGGGGATGCCTTACAGACAGATGATATTGGTATGAGCGTCCTCTTCAAACTGCACTAACCGTAGAGTTTGTGCGGATGGGGACCACCGTCGCTACCAATGCTCTTCTAGAAAAGAAAGGCGCGCCCTTTGGGTTTGTTGTGACGAAGGGATTCAAGGACTTGCTAGAGATCGGGGATCAAACCCGACCCGACTTGTTTGACCTGTCGATATCCGGAAAACCGGACCTTCTCTACGACCCGAAGCATGTTGTGGAGGCAGATGAGCGAGTTACAATGGAAGGCTGGTCTCTGAACACAGAGGGGCTCAGTCCGGAGGAGCTCGTCGCAAGGGCGCACTGTAGTAAGGACCCAGGTAGAGTCGTTCTCGGAGACAGCGGCGAAGCAGTCCGCGTGATATCTGCTCTAGGTAAGCTAGATATCCTGCGCTCCAGCTGACGTCAGATACTGCTCGGATGGAGCGAGACCTTCGAGACCTCTATAATAGAGGCCTGCGGTCATTAGCTGTGTGCCTCATCCACTCGTACACTTTCTCTGGTGAGCGCGACGTCGCTATCGCCCAATACTTCGCTAATGTAAAGAACACGAGAAAGTCGTCGGAGAGATTGCTGGTCGCATCGGCTTCACCCAAGTATCCCTATCGTCCACTCTTTCGCCTTCCATCAAAGCGGTATCTCGAGGAAATTCATCGGCGCTCGACGCGTACTTGTCCCCTGTTTTGCAAAATTACGTTACTCAATTCAATCGACGTTTTGTGAACGGCCGAGCAGGTCGCCGAACGGACTTTATGAAAAGCGATGGGGGTCTCATCGCGGCGAGCAAGTGAGTGCCTCCTGTATTCGTATGTGGGAGCTTATGATAGATTTTCCGGACTACGTGCGGTCTTGTCTGGTCCAGCGGGAGGTTACGTTGGCTGTGCACTTACCGCCTATAGCAAGGTTAGGTCCAGACCCGTGATTGGTTTCGATATGGGAGGGACTTCCACCGATGTCTGTCGATTCTCTGGCGACTACGAGCTATCGTTCGAGAACGTGATTGCAAATATCAAGGTCGCCTGTCCACAACTGTCCATTGAGACCGTTGCAGCGTGAGCTTGGGTTCTATACGCCAATGCATGCTACAGCTGACACCAATGCAGAGGGGGTGGCTCTCGGCTGATGTATAAAAACGGGATGTTCATCGTTGGCCCGGAAAGTGTAGGCGCCCAGTGAGCCTAATACCAAGAGCTTGATAATCGGTCAGCTGATTCTCTAGTCCTGGACCTGTCTGCTACAAGAAAGGCGGACATCTCTCGATCACCGATGCCAACCTAGTGATGGGTCGACTTGTGCCGTCGTTGTTCCCCAGTATCTTTGGGCCAGAGGCCAATGAGCCACTAGATGCTACGGCTTCATTTGCTGCGTTTGACCAGCTTACTGCGGAAATCAATTCCCAGCGAGCTGCATCCGTTCCTTATACCACATACCAGGTCGCTGCTGGCTTCCTCACTATCGCCAACGAAGGCATGAGTAGGCCAATGAGGAAGTTGACGGAACAGAGGGGCTTTACTCTCGCTTCTCACGACTTGTGTTGTTTTGGAGGGTTAGTCACACGAATCGAAGGCGATATCCGGTAAGGCCACCTGCTGACCGACAGTGCCGGTGGACAGCATGCCTGCGCTATAGCTAAAGGACTTGGTATCGAAACGGTCGTCGTGCCCAGATATTCCTCGATCTTGTCTGCCTATGGCATCGCATGCGCCGATCTTACGGACGAATCGGTCAATCCGCTTACTGGCGAGATTACCGACGATTTTCTCTCGTCCGATCTTTACCGACGGATTGTGGAGACAGTGGCCCGCTTAAAAATGGAGGTCGAGCAGAAACTCGTCTTGCAGGGCCTCTCGGCGGATCAAATCACGTACGAGGTGAAAGCTGGTGTCCAGTACGATGGCGCCGACTCGGTCTTTCAGCTTACGGTGGGCCCGGAACTGAAGCAGCGCTTTATCGACCAACACCTGCGAGAGACGTCTTTCAGTCTCAAGAGAAAGGTCAGACTATCTGGGCTGCGAGTGGTCGGAGCTGGCAGATCGTTGGGTCCCAGACCGGCTGACTTTGGACTCGAACTAGAACGGACGATTCACAAATACAGTGATCCCATCAAGGCCGATTTCACTCAACGCGCCTACTTCGAGACTCCCGATGGCGTCGTAGGCTTCGAGACCCCCGTCTACAGCTTGCCTGGTCTGACGGTATCGACCAAGATCAGAGGGCCTGCGATAATTGCCGATACCACGCAGACTATAGTCGTCGAACCAGCCGTTGAAGCCTTCATACTCCTCAATCATGTTGTCTTACGAGTCCCGGAACCGCAGACTGCCACCTCATCTCACGACGAAGGGCCCATCGAGACCGATCCAGTCACTCTCGGGGTCTTTGCCAATCGGTTCATGTCGATCGCTGAACAAATGGGCCACACTCTTCAGCGAACCTCAGTCTCTGTATCGATCAAGGAACGGCTCGACTTTTCGTGCTCTATACATGGCACCGACGGCGCCCTTGTCGCCAATGCGCCGCATATCCCCATCCACCTCGGCTCGATGCAATTTGCTGTGATGGCTCAGCATGATCACTGGCTAGGTAGGCTACGACCTGGCGATGTGCTATTGACAAATCATCCCAAGTGGGGTGGGACACACTTGCCAGATCTGACAGTGGTCACGCCAATCTTTGGACCTAATGACCCGTCAAAAGTACTTTTCTACGTTGCCAGTCGAGGGCATCACACAGACATGTAAGTCTTCGACAATATCATACGGAGTTGACGCGTTAGCGGCGGAACTGCAGTTACCTCGATGAACCCGATCTCCAAAGAACTTTGGGAGGAAGGTCTACAGGTAGCCACCTTCAAGCTGGTCTCACAGGGCGACTTTGACGAGTCTCGAGTGGTCGAGCTATTTAACGAGGCTGGCAAGTACCCTGGCACCAGTGCGACCAGACGGATTGATCACAATATCACAGATTTACACGGTGAGCCAACTACTTATAGTAGGGATATGCACTGACTAGCGTAAGCTGCAGTATCTGCAAACCAGCGGGGCTCGCACCTGGTTCAGAAGCTTTTTGACGAGCATGGAACTGACAAAGTTCTCCTATACATGAAGGAGATACAGTTGGTTGCCCGGGAGACCGTCGAGAACTTCTTTCGCGCGAAATATGATCAGTTTGGTGGACGGACCCTCAAGGCGACAGACTGGGTGAGCGTTGAGCGGGCGAACGCTCGGACGACTCGCTGACCAAATCAGATGGACGATGGCACTGAAATCGTACTTGAGGTTCGGATCAACCGAGAATCCGGGTCTGCAGTTTTCGACTGGACGGGCACTGGTCCCCAGACACATGGCAATGTACGTCCTTTGTGGCACTTTTGTAGTCCGCTGATGTCGACCAGTTTAATATGCCACCATCATTGACACATGCAGCGATCATCTATTCGCTGCGAAGCATGATCGATGGTCAGTACCGTTCCCATTGCTTTAGCTGATAAACAGCAAAAATACCAATGCCGCTCAACCAAGGTGTAATGGACCCCGTCACCATCATATCTCCAGAAGGGACGTACATCAATCCTTCAGGCGTGGTCGCTATAGCTGGATCCACCATCGGGACCCATCGACTGATTGACAATATTCTCAGAGCTTTTGAAGCTTCTGCGTGCTTTCAGGGATGTGCCTCAGCGACCGGTTTCGGTAAGACCTTTACCCTCTGATTTCAAAGGAATTACTTGCTTATCTCTATGATAGGCTTGGGCGGAAAGGATGTGTACGGTAACGTAACACCCGGTTTCACGTACGGGGAATCGATGGGAGGGGGTACTGGAGCGGGACCGAATTGGCATGGAAAGCATGCCACTCATGTTGTGAGTGCCGCTACGGGCCATATCTGCGTTGCTGATCACAATTCAGCACTGCACCAACACGCGTCTTACGGACGTCGAGATTTTGGAGCACAGAACCCCGATGCTTCTGCGGCATCTGCAAATCAGACGGGGCAGCGGGGGTCGCGGTACCTTCAATGGTGGAGATGGTATGGAGCGTAGTTTTGAAGCACGACTAGACGTCAACTGCTCGATCGTGAGTCAGAGACGAGTATTCGCGCCACTCGGGATGAAGGGAGGCGAGAACGGAGCCAAGGGCGTCAACACCTGGTACAGGAAGAATGCCCATGGCGAGTTTGATGCGATCAACTTGGGTAACAATGGACTCTGCCGCCTTCGAAAAGGAGATGTCTTAACTGTCAAGACACCTGGAGGTGGTGGATGGGGTGCACAATTATAGACTCGTCTAGCGATCCGAGAATTCGAGACTATGAGTATGCACGCACTGGTCGCTTCGCGGCAGGTGCATTCATCCTTGACGCTGTACATGTGAGAGTAGGCACTCGATCAATAGTCACTACAAGATGCTGTAATTCGCTGTGGTCTTTCTCAGAGATGGTACTATCAGGGCTCAAGCATATTCTTGGGGTTTAGCTCCAGACGCCAGCAACTCGCGAATCCTCAGATCTACCATGTGGAGACGATCCTGACCCCAGAAGATCTCTCCATTGACCACATAGTTTGGTGTTCCGAAGATTCCTAGACTCATCAGTCTCTCGGCGACAACGCAGCATGACAACGTACCCAATGCCACTGCCTCCAGATGATTCGTATTCCACTCCTTAACGCCAGCATCCGTCGCGTCTGAGCGGTTGTCGCTTACAGCTTCTATCACTATGTCTTCATCTATCCCGCACCTCCTTGCGATGCTCCGCAGCACTTCGATATCGCAGTGATCCCCTTCTTCGGTGACCCAGATACATCTCTGCACCTCATAGGAAAACCGCTTGACAATGTCAGCGCCAACACCATAGTGGTGCTGAAGTCTGATGATTGCCTGTGCCCCTATTTCAATACCTCCTGGCGGTTGAGGGTAGTAGCGCGGATTGGCTTTAAGTGGGATACCAAGATGCGCCGCGTATCTATTGAGATCGAGGGCATGGTATGCCTGTCGAGCTTCATGTCTCGATTTGAGCTATCATAAGCGTCTAAGAGTACCTTTGGGTACGTACTCTAACGCCTCCGTTCTCAACTATGACGGTGATGGGTTTCAAGTGAATCTTCAAATCATAAAGCGTTGCGATTCGGTCAAGTTCGGGTGCGCCCAAGAATGCCCAAGGCGAGGAGATCCCCTAGTATACTTCCAAGATGATGGGGCTAGATACAGCTGGGGAAGCGGTTAGGAAGCCCATGGTCTCGAGGAGGATTGCAAGGCAAAGCGAATGCCATCAGGACACCGATCTGGTTCGGAAAAAGCCTGACGGTAGCGCAAGGAAATCACGCGTTTCTGCGCCCACATGAGTCATGCGATATTGCCAATCCAAAGCTCCGGTGATGCGTACCCCGCGTGGGGTCGGATTCACCCGACCCCCTCAGCAGCTCCGATTGATGTCTTAAACTCACATAACAAATCATGCCAGCTGATCTCGGGCCTCGAAGACACTACTGCCAGCATCTGGGTTGCGACAAATCATTCACAAGGCGAGACTATCTGGAAGTAAGCAGTCTCCTCTATATTCTTGACGATCTGACCTTTCAAGCGACATGCTGTGAATCGTAAGCGTGTGTCTTCCTTTTTGGCTTGCGTTGCTCACGAGCGGACAGATAGCTCCGAGAAGCCTTTTACCTGCCCTAGATGTGCCAAATGCTACGCTCGAGCCGACGTACTGAAACGGCACATGGCGGATCATCCGAGAGAAAGATCGCATGGATCGACTTTTCTGGGCTCGCCCCGGGGTGCAGGAGTGTTGCCCAGCGGTTCTGACGAGGCACTTTTTCCTTTCACGTTTATGGGCGGACAGGAAGCCATGTTCACGGAGACATCAAATCCAGACCCGGGGTCACTTGTTTTCGGTAATACGAGCGACTCCAATATGCCAGAATCCGTCGATTCCCTATTTACCTGGTACAATAACGCAGACATCGACCTCGAGCCCTTTATTCTGGATGCGGAGAACATCATGAGGCACACGGTCAACACGCCGACGCAGATCCCGCTCGATGGCCGCGGCGACTTCAAGAGCCAGGCTGCGAAGACACGGAGTATGAACATGATTGAAGGGTGGGGAGCTGCCAATGAGATGATCTCCGTGGGTGAGAGAACGACGGACTTGGCTGAGGTGATCTAGTCGTTCCAGCTACAGCTGCCAGTGGAAGGTTGGACCAAACCGGAAGTAAGCCGTTATATAGAACTGTATTTTCTGTGAGTGATAGTCTGGGGATACTCTGTATTGACATCAGTCACTTTGATAAACTCCATCCCCTGATCCATCGTCCCACGATAATGGCGAGGGGCTTGAGTCCGTATCTATTTATCGCGGTAGCTTGTTTGGGAACGGTGTTGTCGACGACCACTGTGAACCTCGATTTCCTGGAGAAACTGCAGTTGGCCCTGAGATTTCACCTCCTCTCGGTCAGTTAATCTCGCGCTTACGGAGCCGCCTTGTTTTCAGCCTGATTTCCAGATTTTGGCGCAGACACAGCGTCCCAAGACGGACGTGCTCCTGGCTTTCTTCTTGATCAATTATTATGGCAACAACTATTGCTCAGAAGCCTTAGCCACCACCGGTCAGGTAAGCATCTCTGTCGTCTACACTGAACGAATCAGATGTTTCATTCGGCAGCCGTGACAGCTGCCAAGGCAGCACTGACATTCACCTCGCAGCTAACGATCCCCGCGCCCCATCTGGACCTCCATGAGCAATGGCATGTCTGGGCCGAGGAGGAAGAACGAATAAGATTGGCCTGGGCGTTTTTCACACAAGACTGCTTTGGGTCAGGCGTTCTCCGGTAAGGCTTGATGTATCACCGAGGTCCGATCACGTTGCTAACGGGTCAGCGAGACCGTCATGGTTTGTTAGCATCTGTAGGCTGGGTGCAAAGCTGATCTGACTCAGTTGCAATGCTGTAGGTGAAGAGTGGGTTGGAGATACTGATACCAGACTCCATCACCAGCCCGTTTCCATGCGAAGAGTCGAGATGGAACGCAAGATCAAGTCAGTCTTGGAAAAACACGTCAAGCGATGTCGACGGTCCCCGGTTCCGTCCCGTTATTCGTCAAATCCTTGCAAACGGAAGTTTGCCTGATGGATTGAGTGACCTAAATCTGTGGATCGTGTTACACGCTCTGGTTACGCTGACGTATGTTCGGCGTTCGGAACGTAGCTGAGCTTAGATGGGCACTCTCCAATCAAGGCCCCGACATGTTTACATTGGCTCGTCGGGCTCAAATTACAACCTGGAAAGCTTCGGTTTTCAACGCGATCGATCAGTGGCAACGTGCCAGTCAAGCGATCGGTATGGAGAGATGCGGTTCGGCATCCCACTCCACTTTGGGACTGACCATCAGCAACATCTGTAAGTATGAGTACGTGCGATGGCTGAGACAAAGGTCTGATTGCCCTGCTGACTGATTTGGACTCGGTGAGAATACTTGCTGGCGCTCAGTGTGAGTGGGCATTCGACTGGGCGGGCTGGCTAACGTCAGTTCTAAACGGTCGCTCAATCGCTCCTTGCGATAGAACCGCCTCGCGTGAGCTGCTGGAGGGTTGGGCACAATCCAGCGAGGGTAGACAAAGTTGTTGGACAGCTATCGCTTGTGAGTCCTCTAGCCCTCTATATGCTCACGATAGGTCTTAGGTCGACGTTTCAGGCTACAGGATCTGGCGATGTGCAACAACCATTCCTTCCTACACTCTGGTGTATAGTATGCTGCCATACTAGCGAGATAAAATGAGCTGACTGACCAGTATATCGCCACTCTCACCTTATGGGTTTACACCGTTCTCATCGAAGAAAGGACGATTGCGTATGGCGGTTTGAGCACTGGCACACGATGTCGGATCGAAGCCAACTTGGCGCGAAAATCGGCCCTCGAGCACCTCGATAGAATTTACGAATGTGGACATCCAGTCAATCTTCCGGAGGTTGCCGATTGGGATTCTTGTACAGCAGTGGTCGCTTACGCGGCTTACCTGTGTGGACGCGACTCGTGGGGCGGGCTAGCTGGACCAACACGCGTTCTCTACAACCTCTTGAAGAATTCGGAACTGTCAAGGCAGCAACATTTTGCAGACTGTTAATGTACGGCGGTACATGCCCTGAATATGAATCTTGTTTGTCTGATTTGAAGGTTCACTGCATGTTCACTGCCGCGGAAGGTTCCGAGGGACTACAGATCATCACCGAGTCACTGCCTCACCTGCGTCCTCAGTGTAACGCGCCGATTCCCTGTCTCTCCTGCACTTCAGCGAAAAAACCATCGTCACCGAGTCCATTCTGGTCTATAAATCGTTGGTGGGACGAGTCGGGAGTGAGGTGAGCAGCTGATCGATGCGAGCTGACGGCGGAAGTAGCCGGACTTGTATGCCATTGAACTGTAGAGCGAGGGAGCTCACTGACAGCGGAGATCACCAATGTGTAGTGGCGGGCGCGGAAGACGGTAAACAGGATGGTACAGTATAACGTAGATGCGTTGAACGCATGTCCTAGAAGTCAGTCAGCCCCGGCTACGTGGAGGGACTTACTGTATTATGGGTGATAGGCATTTCCCTCTGCTGAGGCTGCATGGTCCGCACCCTCCTACTCATATCCTCGATCCACGCCCATCCGTCTTTATTTCCTCGCATGTACGTGTACGTGTAGTGATAAGAATGCCCCATGTTACTGTGCATCTCCGCTTGACGTTTTGGTCCCACAACCAACCCTCTATATGTACATTACAGCTTGATCACACCTTCCACACCTCGGCCGGTCCCATGTCACTTTATTACAGCGCCTGTCGGCAATATAGCGGACTCCCTATGCATGCATACAGTTTCTTGGATCGCTTACCCTAAAAGATCCCTAAGCCTGTAACACCGATTGTCCACGTAGCTAAATGCATGGTACTGCGGTGACACACCGTCACCTGGATGTGAGCTTCAATCCCAGCCAACCCGTACTCACTATATGCCTAGCTCCACAATGGTCCATTGCTCAATTCCAGGGTGTACATCGTTCAACTTCCTCGCGCCCAGAAGCCAGCCCATCGGTATATCGTCCTCTTTCGCGTCTCCCATCGCTGCTCCCTGCCAATTGCTTGATTCGGACTCGTATGTCCACCTCGCGGTCAAGACTCCAGACTCAGCACCATCTACCTGCCTGATGCCTTGCGCAAAGTCGCCGACCCGGATAGCGAGCCCAATCAGCTTTTCTTGGTGGTGCAAGACAGCTACCGTGTATGGGGTGTCAGCGTGCTTACGGCTGATGTTGAGGGATGGCGGTTTCGTCCAGTACTCCATGAAACGATCCTCCTTGCCGGTCTCTGGATTCTCCAGTAGTCCCACTTCGATCTGGTCGCCGTTAACAAGCACGAAGAGGTCGGCCCGATCTACCCCTTCGGTGTTGCCCATACTATCAATCGGGTGATTCCATTCCCCTCTAATCCCGACCCCTGGACCCTCGTCGAGATCCGGCAACGCTGTGTAGGTAACTTGACCACCGAACGCCCAGAATGGTCCGCCAGTCGGCTTCCCCTGGAGCGCATATCGAACATCTACGTAGTAGCGATTCGGGGAGGTGAGGACGAGAACGGAAGAGTCTTCCTTCCGAGGATTGAGGCCCCATGCAATGCCTCGTCGCGTCGAAATGAGTGGTTTCAAGGGAAAGGAGGTCGACCCGAGTACCATCTTAAAAGTCGTGGTTATGTGAGTTTAATGGTAATACTGCGAGGACCACTGATGTTGTAGATGACTGACGAGATGATCTTGATTCGCAGGTCCACAAGCCTTTGAAGTCAGCAAGCGCCCTGGACCGGATCTCAGCGGAGTGGAATAGTTTTTCCAGGTTGAGCCAAGCGACATTGCCGGTTATGACTCGGCACATGTCTCGTCATGGCAGAACGAAGTGTTGCAACGTGAGGTAAACTACTGTCTGCATTGGAAAGAAACGCGAGTACGGAATTGGAATATCGGACAACGGTCGAGTGATCCCTGACTACAACAATTCGGCAACTGCAGCCGTCACGGGAGGTCCCACAAAATGACGTTTACCCCAAAACAAGTACCAAATGAGAGAGATCGTAGCGAATCCAATGTACACCACTGACGCATCTACTTGTTAGGAATCTTGTATATCGAGGATCGCGTCACTTACAGTTCATGGTCGCCAATGTAACGGGAATGGTAGTAGGAAACGAAAGCAGGGGGATGGCAAAGATATACCAAATGATCGCAACACTAACGGTCAGCTATTACTCAGGTGCAATAATCGACTCAAAAGACGTGCCAATTACAGAAGTAACCGAGCTTCCCTTTGTAAAATTTGCCCTGCGCAACTTCTCTTCTCCCCCGAAAGAAAGAGATGGCTATAGGGATTAGATAGCTCGTCCCCAAACATATGACTGCGACCGAAATGAAGGCGTTGAAGGCTGCCGTCGACCCGAAGTAGATGCACGTCAAGGCGGCTTGAAGAATCACGTTGACGAAAAAGGCGTTGACAGGCATCTCGTGACGCTGTGAGACACGCCCAAGCCATTGATGACCGGGAAGACCGCCATCTCTTGAAAATCTAGACCGTTAGCTGAGTGCAATGTTCTGACATCAAACACAGGAAAGACCCACGCCCAAATACACCTTGACGCGGCCTGGGAGCATGCTAGTCCACACGCCAGGCCATTGACGAGTACTGCCAATTAGCTGGGCGAGGACGCGAAGAAATAACGTCGAGCCAAGAAAGAGGGCTTACCGACGAAAAATAGACCAAAAGCGGCGCCTTGACTGCCGGTCGCCTGTAGGAACATCTCGGGGAGCGGCTGCCCGGTCACGCTTGCCAAGATTGTGTCGAGATCGCCGAGAGTGAACAAGATTGGTAACATGTATAGAAGGCCGAAGAGCGCACTGAGAACGATCAGAACTGATAACAGGCCGCTAGAGACCATTGACGTACTTGAATCCTATTCCATATACCCTTTCTGGTCAGCCGAAGCCGACACGACTGGTTCATGGGGTTCGGAGCCACTCACATAGCTCTTGGAATCGTCTGCTCTGGCTTCTTGACTTCCTCCGACATCGAAGCAAGCATCCCTGTGGGACTCAAACAATACGCCCCTTGGATCAAGCCCATGAAGAAAGCCTGAACGGTCAGTCTGTTCAAGGCAATGACGCTCTATAGCTCGCCGACATTGCACTCACCCATCCTTTTGGCCAACCAGAACCCATGTCGACAAACTCCCTGCGAGCGTCAGGACTACTTCTATTTGATCTCGTACGGTACTCACGTGAACACGTAAGATGCACTACGAGTCCCAACAGCAGCCTTGATGGGCAAGGTGATGGCAGTAGCAAGAACACTGCCAGGTGTCAGCATATCCCGAATCAGTGAATGGTCGTAAACACTGACCCAGCAATAATCCACACGATTATAAATGCCTGGAGTCAGCTATCGATTCAGGTCATCTTACTCACATCGACATGCGGCAGGTAGCGCTGTCCCAGGATGGATATCGAGCCGAGGATGACTATCCTGACCGTCAGACATGAGTTGTAACGGAAGGAACATCTGGTCTGGGCTTACAGTGCCCAAGAACACAGTACAGTGTGCCACTGTTCTGCAATGTATTCGGGATGATATACTGGACGTTCAGCTGGATGGGACCCGTCTTGAAAACAAAATTGAGACGTACTATTGATCGACGCAAGGATCAATTGTGTAGTGCTACGATATTCTCAGCACAGGATCAACACTGACGAGTCTGATGAGTGGTGCATACCCAAAATTGGCGGTCAATGTGACGATCACATTGCCTACGACAGAAAGCCATCCCACGATCCATGCCACAATTGGGCCCCAGCCGCCCGGACTAAGCATAAAAGCCCAGTAATACGTTCCTCCGGCCACGGGATACCGAGATGCTATCTCGCCAAGAGAAACAGCGATACACAAAGTGATTAGAGACATGATAATCCAGCCCCATATAGCGACGAAGGCGCCTCCGTTGATAAGAGAATAGACTACAAGGCGTCAGCTCCTAAGAACGCCGACATGTCTAGACACATACAGAAAGTAGTGCCGATACCGAACGGGACAGATGAAAGAATGACCATCATGAGGATCATGTTGACAAGGCCTTTGGTCTGGAGAGATCAGCCGTAACTTTCGGTTGTGTGTTTTGGACGACGTACCCTTGGCATGGCTTGTGCGTAACTATGTATTTGTCAATGAAGCACAGCATGATCCAACGGCTGACTACTCACCCAAAGTCCTCCTCAAGCGTCGCTCCATCCTTCTGCTGCCGATCATCGACGCCCTCTATGTTGATACTTGGGCTTTGCCCATCCTTGACTGGCAAGTCGTTCTTGCTCATAGTTGCTGTTGAATTATCTTGTACCAGATGATTGGCCCGCCAGATGGATGTGCGACCCCTGGACCTGATCGCATGTCTTATGTACTATGTATGTTATCGAGGTGCGACGTGCAGCTGTCCTTATCCGCCAGCGCTGCGTCGTAATGTCTAGCCGGAGTACCGACACCCAATCCAGGAGCAGGTTCGCTTAATGCGGAGTGTGCTGATAAGGTCCGATGGGCCAGAGCAGAGAGCGGGATCTTCCGGCATTTTGCCAAAACCCGGATGAATACATCGCGCTCAACTCCGTGGTCGACCTCATTCCTCCATCGTTTTTCCAGCTTCCGGTATCAATCCAGTTCGATGCCTCCCGACCAAATTCAAAGGCTTAGAACGACAAGAGCTTGCGACGTAAGCTTCAAATGCGGATTGAGACCTACTGCGCTGATTATGTAGCAATGTAAGGTGTGAGTCGAGCACCATCCAATGTGCGACGCAATGCCGGCAGATCTGAACGTGTAGAGGACGCAAACGATGTGATGGCTCCACGCATAGAACGTCCACCTTTGGGATGGACCCCTGCGAATCATGCAGACGGGCGAATCAAAACTGCACATACACCATACCAACACGAAGAAGGCAAGCCCTCTCATGAGATTCGCTTGCCGCACCTACTCATTGACTTAGAGGTCCAGCGCCCAACAGAGACACCGCTACCTACGGAGTGGCTCCCTTCGCTATGTTGGGACATGCGAGTGTAAATGCGTCCAGCGGCTCATCGAGTGGCCATCTTCCTGCAGAGCATGAGCGACTTGTTACGCCTCAAGTACAGACAAATAGTCAAGCCATGCCCGCGGACGTGTTGGACAAGCTTCTCGTCATCTATTTCACCCATGTACACGTGAGTGTCTATATCTGTCTCATGTCCACTGCTGACCGTAGAGAACCTTTGGCCAATCATTTACAAGCCTCACTTTACTATTGCAAACACCCCAACACCACTGCTGAATGCGATGCTTTGCGTGGCAGCTTGTGTTGTGCCGACATCAGAGCGAGACCGCTACGATAGCGAAACCCTCTTTGAAACCGCTAAACAGAGTGTTAAAGACTGTTGGTCTCAACCTCAGATCGAGACGGTACAATCGATCCTCCTCTTGAGCCTCCGTCAAACCGGATGTGGAGACAAACAGAGCGCATTTGGCTTTGCGGCTCAAGCATGCACGCTCGCATTGAGCTTGGGTTTGAACAATGCTGTACCTCGTGATACGAATAATGGTGAGGTAAGGAACGGTCTTTTCATTAGACCGATTGATCACTGACCACATAGGGCCAGTCACAGATGCGTTCAAGAGTGTGGTGGAGCTGTTACTTGATGGACAAATGTTTGGCAGAAGAGACCGGCCGTCCCTGTCTGCTGAGATATAAAGGATGTACTACCGCCCTTCCCGCCCTTGACGAGATGGACGAGCTGGAGATGTGGCCACCTTTGCCCGTTACATCCTCGACATCGTTGCCGAAAAGTGTAAATAATGTGAAACCCCGTCGCGGACATATCGTCAGTGCGTTCGTCTGGACCTGTAGAATCGCTATGATTGTGGAAAATATCCTGGAACTCGAATGGCAAGGGCCTCCGGCGATTGAGCCGTTCGACGTCCGCTTTCGAGCAGAAACTATCTCCGTCCAGTCCGACACACTTGCAGGCATCGTTGCAGGTCAATTGGCCGACTTTCGCGGTCTTCTACCATCTCATCTGAACTTCGACTCGACCAGCTCCGGGCCTCCGTTGCCTCATATTGCGATCATGATAGCGGTGAGGGCGGATGACCGAAACTTGTACTGATGCTCAGTGGCATGCGACCGCAGAAATTCTGTTCTATGCACGTTATATTCGACCGCGATCCGAGCCGGTGATCATGGAGCCCGTTGCTCATGATTTGTTCCTGCACGATAGGGCATATCAGATCTGCGCACAAGCATCGCAGACCGTCATAAATACCATTCAGCAACTCGACAAATATCAACTGCTCAGGGAGGCTTGCGCCGATTTTCTATACATCATCAGCCTGACTACGCTGTTCCAAAGTGAGTCGCGTCATTCTATCTAGCTGATGTCCCAGCGTTTGAGTGTACGAATCCGATCTCGTCCATCGCCGAGCGATCGAAGGACAATCTGAAACGGTGTTGTCGATGGCTGAGAGAGTTCTCGAGTTCCTGGCCTGCCGCTTCTGCTCAGAAAGTTTTTTTTGAAGGTCGTGAGTCTGTTCCGACCTGGAGGTCATTGACTATGCTGATCTTTGAGTGATACAAGGAGGAATGCGCCTCTCATCTCCTGACGACAATCCCGTCGCTGCTGATTACGCATCTCCCACAGAGGGCGGCGCGCCAATGGAAGCCTCGCCTGTCCGGTACACATCGACCTCTTTCCCGGGCGTCCATCGAGCTCTATACGCCGTACAAGGGGATCGACTCAGTCAGTCTAACGATGTCGACATCTCGAATCTTTTGCAACTGCCTCAGTATTATTGGAACAATTGGGATCAGTGGATGGCTAATGCCATACCTTCCGCGGAAGATCCGAATCAAGCGGGCGCCCTCTCCTTGGATGACTCGGGACTGCCGGAGAATATTGTCTGGAGTGTTCCGCCGGACGCTTCAGAAGGGGATGCCGGTGTGGGAATGACGGTACAGCAGCACCAGACTTCGTCTAGCGCCGAGGCGCAAGGCCAGGCAGCAGTGACCACCGCTCTCCTCAGATACATGCTCGAGGGATCACAAGCCCGAGCTTAAGTAGGCGTCTCCTGTGTTTTGTATATAATCTACCAACATTCACCACAACGCCTCGGGACAGCCTCGCTGATTATCGGCGCAACAATGCTTCTCCAGGTCAAGCAATAGACTGGCACTAGGGAACACACTCAACTCCGACCACTCACTCGATCCCTCCGCTCAGCGGTTTTCGACCACTCTTGTCCATATTTCTCCATATGGTAACGAGCTAAGCAATATAGACCTTCCATCGTGTTTTTATCTCATCGACCAATGTCATGCATGAAGTCATCGGTCCTAGATCGATGCCATGCACGTGCATCCACATTCATCCGCTTCAAAATTACCAACTACACAATATTGACATAGACTACCTCTCACGCTTCTACCCCCACAAACCTAAACATCCCAAATTAAACCGTCACGCTTGTTCAGTATGTGCGGACAGCTACATCCTCATCGTGCTCCAACTGCAACTCCTTCTTCTCGTCATGAGACTCAACGTTGCCGGGGTAAGTCTCAGTCTGAGCCTCAAGCCGTCTAACAAGTGAGACTGCGTCGTTACCATCGAAGATTCGACTGATCTCTTCCAGAGGCAACGGTCCATTGGGACCTTTCGTTTCGATGATGGTGAAGTATAACCATACAGTCTCAAATACGAGGAAAGCTCTGTAAAAGGTGTCAGGGCCCCCATCTCTCGACAGAATCAGGATGCACTTACGTGTAGACGATGTAGTATTTCCATCCTAGAGCAGGAAGCGCAATGGGGTTGACGTATTGGTTGAAGACGAGGGAACAGTTGACCGACATGGATGAGACGAATAGTCCTTTTGTTCGAAGGTTGTATGGTAAAATCTCCAAGGTGTAGGCACAAAGCAGAGGTGACATGGCGAGATTGTAGAATAGATAGTAGATGAAGAAGAATCCAACCACCGCACGTCCGGCGCTGACATTTGGATCAGCCTCTGGAGAGTTTGAATAGACAGCAGAGCAAGCCGTGATGATGGCATAGGTAACGGTCATACCCGCGGCGGAGGTGAGCCACAGAGTACGTCGACCCAAGCGATCCACCGAGAGCGCACCAGAGTAGGCTGTGACGACATTCCAAAGCTGCAGCATACCGTTGATAAGGTTTTGCTGTTCAGGTGAGGTGATACCGACACCTTTTAGCGCAAGATTGAGGTAATACGAGATGATACCATTCTTACGGTCAGCATATAGTCAAAAGGGGTTTACCAACGACGACTTACACCAGACCACTGGGAAAAGAACGAGTAAGGAATGATGGCGAGCATTCGTCGCCTGTTACCAGGAGTAGCGAACAAAGATCGATAAGTAGTCGTCTGGGCAATCTCTTGGTCAAGTCGGATGCCCTCAGTGATCTCGTGCATCTCGAAATCGATGAGTGGATCGGTTTCGTCCCCGTTGCAGTGCCACTTCAAAAGAATAGCTCGGGCCTCTGGGATACGGCCATGCGAGACCAGCCATCTTGGGGATTCTGGAACCAACCAGAAGACGAGGAGGATCTGCACAAGACTAGGGAGTCCCTGGAGAGCGGATGGAATGCGCCAAGACCAGGTGTTGTTGAGTCGGAATGTTCCATAAGTGACCCATGCAGCAATGATACTACCCATGTACCAAGTGCTATATCGATCAGAAATCGCACAGACACTGCTTGAATCACGACTTACGTGTTGTACAATCCGGTGATGGGGGCTCGGTGAGTGGGGAACGCAAGCTCGGTGATGAGTACTGGAGAAGCCATGCAGGCGAAGGCGAGACCGAATCCGATGAGGAATCGGCATCCAATGAACATGCCGACGTTCTGAGCAGCGGTTTGAATGACTGTTCCGATGATGATCACTGCAGGATCAGCTCGCTGAGTTGCTAATTGATCTATGATCACTCACAGACATTGCCAAAGAACAAAGCCCAACGTCGACCGAATCGGTCATTGGCGTACGGAGCAAATGGCAGACCGGCAATACCTCCGATAGATTGGATAGCATTGAAGACCCCAAGCAACGATCCGGTAGGGTGACCGAAGTATTCTTGCCAATTGGTTACCGTCTGTAGACCTAAGCGGTTCAGCTGATACACAAGGCTGAGATTGACGCCTACTCACCATTCATCATCGAACCATCATAGCCGTTATTCATTGATGTCATGATCAGGAGAAGCTGTCTGACTTAGCTCGGTCCGATGACACAGCTGTAGAGTACATACCAGAAGCGCGTTGAGTTTGAGATAATGACCCTTGTACCATTTGACGTCTCGAGCGCCGATAACAGCTTCGAAGCCCGCACTACCGCCGACGGCTGCTGAGCCCATATCCAACTTCATTCTTGGTAATTGAGATTGAGATCCAGTAAATGTTTCGAGGATGAAAGATAGTCGTTACTGGCGACAAGCTTCGATATTTATGACCGATTGATGCTCAAGGCAGATTCGCGCACGATGGGCTGCCCCACCCTCTGACCCGGTTGCCCCAGCATCTCTCCGTCAAACGCCCGAGCCCCGTGTACCCCCGCAGTGTTGTTGAGCGATGTATCTCCCGGGGGCTGCTGACATGCAGATCACCTAACAGTCAAGGTTCCGGTCGGTAGATAACGCGTCCTGAGCTGCCACGCTCGAGCATCATTGGCCCCGGAGAATCTTACCGTATATCCGCCGGGCACCTCATGGTACACTATCCACATTTGATCGATGCAATCTACCGACGACTATGAAAAGCCAAGTATTAAACTCAAGGTTCACGTCGGTGCAAATAAAGAGCTATTTCTGGTCTCGCCGGGGAGAATGCTGTCGTAAAGTCTGGGCGTTGAATATACTTGGCATGAACCAGCTTTGGCCATGAATGGCCCGGATCAGCCTTGGCGGAAACGACCCTTTTACCCAGGAAAAATGCCGTTGTTGAACATGCCTTTCAAGTCTTCGTTGCATCATGTTGGCCATTTGTTTTGCAATTGTCGCTGGGTCGAATGTGCCGAGTCGGGAGATACGTGACCGGCGACGGAGGTGTATCGACCGTCACTCAGCGGAGTCGGAGCATTAGAGACCTATACGCAAATTGAGGATGTCGCCCCACTAGCAATGTGGTAGCATGAGGGGTGGGGGTGCACGTTCATACTGTTGGCAGATATCTCTCCCCCAGGAATGCGAATCGATGAGCGGTATTGGTGGGACACGATCGGCAAATGACCATGTCCGAGCACTCTCAGGCTCTGCGACGTGACTCGCAGTCCGGACGAGGATGTTATGAGAAACGGGGATCAGGCTTTAAAGTGTGCCAAGAGATAGGCAGCCGAACTCCAGCAGCGACCGTCATCAGCGACGAGAGCGGACAAGCGCCGAGCGTATCTTTTTGCATTGACTTTGGTCTGTCTTCGCGGGGAGAATAGTCACTGATACGAGCAATGATGTGGCTTACCACACCACGACATTCACCATTTCAAACGAACACTGCTCGCGCTTCGATTTTCGATTCGGCATCCGCTTACGTTGCAAAGGGGGATTGGAAGAGTGGACTCGTCGCCGCCCGACCTTATGCAAAAGTGAAGGGGCTACTCCGTACGACATGTTATAGTCGAACATGACGACATATTGGCGAAGTGGTCAGTCCATATTGTCAAAGAAGTCAGAGTCAAAATGGTCAGTGAGACTCGTCAATTATGCTGCTCTGATATAACTGGATACCTACATGTACCTGGTGATAGGGACAACCTGGTAACGCAGGAGGGGGGCGGAGATGAAGGCGTAAGGGGAGGATAGGGGAAGCGAGTGACAAAGTACATGTCAGACAGTCGTGGAAACGCTTCTTCCTCGGCCCCTAGCCGATGAGACATTCGATACGAGACCTTTGAGCAAAATCGTTACATCCATCCTCTTCCGCCAGATCCGGTACATACAGGAGGCTTCCCTTCAGATCGCTAGAGGCGCTTTGATGCATTCACATGCGTACGACCCGACTAAGAAGTTGAGTTTCGGAAATGGAGGCGACGCCGGGAACGACGAAGATGGGGAGCACGATATAAAGGGCACGGCAACGGGATGTGCATGGAGGGTCTGATTAAATCAGATAGGCTTGATTTGGCGCGGATGACTGTGATCGGAATAATCGAGGGCGAGAGATGATGACGGGATATTAAATAAACATCGACCAAGGACCAACCAAGTCGATGGGGAGATATTCCTTGCTGATTCTTGCGATGTAGCTTTCATCTAATATCGCTGTGCAGGCTGCAATTCAGCTTGGAGTAGTGTTGTCACTTATCGATGAAAAGAGAATAGTGACGCACAAAGCTGTAATAGAACTTCCAGTAGGTTGGCGAGAACGCCATTCTCTTCTCCAACCTTCCTTAGCAGATAGTTGCCGACTTCTTCCAGCACCCCTTCTGCAAACAAATCGCGAAACCTTGACGGCTGATGTGGACATAGGCTGCTTATCAGCACCCGCATAAGAGAGAGCACCTACTGTTGGGGAATGATGTCCTGTCGAACCGCGAGCCCGGCCGGCCAGATGTTTTGTATCATCTTGTAAGCGGATTTATGTTAACTTGCCTGATATTGAGTGATTGCGCCAGGAGAGATCATTCGGAGACGAAAGACTCACTAGCAGCTATACAGCCCCTATGCTCACGTTGTGATCCAACTCCTCTCGATGAGCTACAGCATCACGTCCTCCAGTCTACCGCGGTCGATGAGCCCTGCTTATTGATCGGTCGGAAGGAGTGTGAGGGAGAGCGACGAGCCGGTGAAGTGTATTGTCTCACGCTCAGTCACGATGGGATCCGTTATTAGAGCCAGAGTGTCGAGCGCGAGGTTCATATGCGGATTATTCACAGGACGATACGCAGAGAGGTAAGAGACCGGAGCGACTGAAACCATGCGTGCGGCATGAGTAGGTCGCCCAACCCCCGATCGATTTGTGGGATCTGCCTCGCTTGTCCGATCTTCTATCACTGTGGAGATCGTGCCGTCTGCGTACCGATGACATTGGATGCATGACAAGTGGTGTGTAACAATGATAAAGGAGGTGAAGAATGAGGATCGACGCGTGACGCGTGAGGACAGCCTATCAGCCAGCCCAAGCGAACCGCCTATCTGCTCTGCCAACCGCCAATCGGGCGCCCGCCTGCCTTCACTCCGCCTATCTCTACACATGCCCTAGTCAGAGAGATATCATACGTAGGTATAGATCCCGGCATCGGGTCAACATCGGAAGCTTCGCTCTGTTCAACGGGAAACCAGACAAGAAGAATGGCAAAGTGTTTGAATGGTCGTTAAGATGGAGGAGATCGGAGAAGTGACGAGCGCACCAGGTTTCGATCAGCATCTTCAAGGTTTGAGATAGGTATTTCTACGTAGTCTGATGTACTCGTGCAATGCGTTTGATTTTCACTACTGAATCTCGCTTGACTCTGAGCCGGAGTGTTCCAGGGTTTATCCGTTGCGACGTTACATGTTGTGCATTTGTGTCTTCTCTTGGCTCGTTGTTATTCCATCCGCTTAATTCAATTGTCAAGACTCCCATATGGTGAACGGCCCGATGGAAGCAGACAGAAGGCGTCATCTTTTGAGACACCCGACTTTACGGATCGACTTGATCGGAACCTTGCTGGATGACGAGTTGGTGTCTGGATACCGTGGGATTCCCTACGGAACGGTCGAAAAGCGCTGGTCTAGAGCCACTGCCTATTCGCATCAATCTGATACGGCTTTCGACGCCTGTAACTTTGGGTATGCCAAGCTACCGGTGACGTACTGACAGTCTAGTCCGAAGTGTCCGCAGCCGGCAGAACTGAACTGCACTAAAGATTATGGCCCGTCAATCCCTTTCCCAGAAGTGCCCGAGATCGATCTCGAATGCCTCAATCTGAACGTATATTGTCCCACGACGCCGAGTGCGGCTTCAATACCGGTAATGATCTGGATACACGGGTAGGGCGGACTGCCGACACACGAATTCACGTTGCTGATAGTCAGCGGGTCGCTATGTGTCGGTGCTGGGTCAGATCCCATCTGGGGTACTGCTCTATCACTCGAGTACAATTTTCCGCTGACTAGAAGATCCTGCAAAGCTGGTGCAAGAATCGATTCGACTCGGCAAACCCATCGTGGCTGTTTCGATCAAGTGAGCACGACAAAGGTAGAGAGACAAAGCTGACGCCCCCAGCTATCGATTGGGCCCCTTTGGCTTTCTTGCTCCCCAAGTAAGATTGCATTCAGCGAAGACTTACATATAGGATCCTCATGATCATACCGTTGAACAGGGCAACTTTGGCTTTCACGACCAGTATCTGGCTCTTCAGTGGGTCCAAGCTCACATCGCTGGGTTCAATGGCGATCCGGGGCGAGTCACGATCGGGGGCGAATCGGCTGGAGGGTGTAAGTAGGCATGTATCTGAGAGTGCTCAAAACACGGCCACTGATGTACAGGCTCCGTTCATGCACAAATTGCTTTTCAAGCTCGTGGGACAGAACTGCTATTCAAGCGAGCCATCCTGCAAAGTGGAACTCTTGCGGTCATGGGTTTCATTGACAAGGGGGCGATGGCTCAGCTGTGGAAGAAAGCTCTTGCGGAAGCAGGGATAGAGTCAAACGACGCCGCGTTGGAAAAGATGAGGAATATGAGTGCTCAGCAGATCATCTCAAATCGGGCGCTGCAGGCAAGTCGTCGGGCAGTTCTGGCTGACTATACAGCTTGATGGCTATGCCGTTCTCCTGGATGACTTCCTTGTCGCTCCGCCATTGATCTCAAAGACCGGTTTATTTGAAACACATCCTACGGGAATAGACGCCGTTTTACATGGCGACAACGCACATGAAGGGAACTTTTTCCGGCTCGCTGCCCAACAGCCCGACGCGTTGAACGAGCTGAGGCGGACCGCTACACTCTTGCTAGGGTCAGAGGATTGCGCAAAGCTGTTCGAAATCTACGAGCTCTCCGACGACCTGGATCGACAAGAATTGGCGTGGCGCCTCCATCAATTTCCAGAGGATGTACGGTTTTATTTGCACTCCGACGAGCTGCAGCGGGCATGGCCCGACTCGGCTTTTTACCACCTTTCAGCTCCATCGCCGTTCACCACATCAGCATGGCCTAAGGAGTCTTTCCATACTCTTGACTTGTTGTATGTGAGTACCCTGAGGCGCGTCGTCATGACAAAGAGGCTGATAGGCAGGTGTTCGGAAATTTCGACCAATTTCTCGCTGCCGAGGGCATGGCAGCGCATTTGCGTGTCGGTCAGGAAATGCGGAACGCTTGGCTCAATTTCATTTGGGGTCAGGAGGCTTGGCAAGGTTGCTTTGATGGGTCAGCGGTGACGTTTGGCATAGATGGGATGATGCAAAGACGGTTCGAACAATGTCGGGACTGGCCCAGCAAGCGTCGCCAAAGACTGCGCGATTTGCAGATGTTGGGAGTCGATCGTGTCACTCAGGTCTGCACAGTACTATATCCTTGAAGGGGACCATATGTCTCGCTACATAGCTCCGAGGTGTGTGGGCCGTCCGTTGCAATGCAGAACAATCTAGGTGGAATTTAGAATGCCAGCATGAGGAGCGGTTCACGCGTCGGCTGGAAAGCTCAATGATGTTGTAGTATTACACAATTGATGTTGTAGTATTACATAATGATGCATATGGTCCGTATCCGTCGAAACAGCTTGTCGCTTGCCGTACTTCAGACCGGCCAATCCATTGTTTGAGTCAAATTATGATGGACAGCCTTGACTTGTGTGTACGCCTCCAACCCGTACGTGCCCAACTCTCGCCCGATAC
>Ga0265780_10001884_pt1 | contig 29017 bp, 33 predicted proteins | sample P1T30metagenome_FD_192432 | JGI IMG/M metagenome (GOLD analysis project Ga0265780, IMG submission 192432) | Plant litter microbial communities from East Loma Ridge, Irvine, California - P1 T30 | ecosystem: Environmental > Terrestrial > Plant litter > Unclassified | place: USA: California... | reverse complement strand
AGCTCTGAAGCCGCTCGAACTGCCGACTACCCGCGGTGGCTGCATCATTACAATCACCACCGACCCCACACCAGCCTCAACGGATCAACACCAGCACAACGCGTTCACAACCTCACAGGGAACTACACCTAGCGCTCCGCCGGCTCCGCGGTCACGGTCAGGGTCTGCACGAGACCCGCGGCGAGCGGCGCCAGTCGGATCTCGACGCGGAGGCGACCGGCCGTCCCCGGCAGCCACCACCGCAGGTGCGACGGCGTGGTCGACCGCTCCGCCACCGGAACCGCGGACAGGTCCGCCCCGACCGACGCCGCGGCCTCCGCGATCTGCCGCCGCCGACGGTCGTACGGCACGTCCATCGCCACGTTCGGCGCGAACGTCGCGTCCGCCAGGTCGTCGCGCCAGTCGGCCAGGAGGCGCGACACCGCCGCCTGCGCGGCCCGCGTCGCGCGGGCGGTGCGGCGGACGCCGGGCGCGGTGGAGCGTTCGACGTCCGGTCCGGCGTCCGTCCCGTCCGCGGGGCCGACTGCGTCCGCGGCGGCGAGGACGAGGTCGAGTGCGGCGTCGGCGGCGACGGACACCTTGGCCTGCGTGGCGTTCTCGAAGGCGACGACGCCGACGCCCAAGTCGACCGACCACCGCATGTGCGCCGAGAACCCCGGGTACCCGCCGGAGTGCGAGACGAGCTCGCCGAAGCGTCGGTCCTGCTCGACGAAAAGGCCGAGACCGTACGCGGTCGCCCGGTCCGACGACGGCAGCACCGACGGCGGGACGACCCGCGCGGCCTGCTGCATGAGCCGTCGGTCGGCGGGGGAGACCGGGCCGGGCTCGGGGTCCGCCGTGGACGCCGAGGCCAGGTGCCCCGCCCACCGAGCGAGGTCGGCGACCGTGGAGAACAGGCCGCCGATCGCCGAGAACGCGCCGGGACCGGTCATCGGCAGCGGTTCCCACCCGCCCGCGTACGGCCGGACCCCGGTGACGACGTACCCGCGGGCCTCGTCCGCCGCGAACACGGTGTCGTCGAGCCCGAGCGGCCCGAGCACCGTGCGCGCGGCCACTTCGGGGTAGGGCGCGCCGGCGACGACCGAGACCACCCGGCCGAGGAGCGCGTACCCGGCGTTCGAGTACGCGAAACGCGTGCCCGGGACGGAGTCGAACAGCAGCCCGGCGCGGAGGACGTCGTCGAGCTCGGCGTCGGAGATCGACTCCTGCCGGTCCGCCCACGGGTCGTCGGTCGGCAGACCCGCCGACATCGTCAGCAGCATCCGGAGCGTCGGGACGGGCGAGTCCGCCGACGGCAGCGCCACGTCGGCGAAGGCGGGGACGAAGTCCGTCACGGGTGCGTCCAGCTGCACGCGGCCCTCGGCGGCGAGTGCGAGGAGGGTCGCGGCCGTGACGCTCTTCGTGCACGACGCGATCCGGTACACCGTGCGGGCGTCCGGCGCCGCGCCGTCGCCGCGGTCACCGTGACCGCCGGAACCGACGAGCCCCGTCCGGTCGAAGACGCCCCAGACGCTGCTCGGCGCGGTGCCCGACGCCACCCGGGCCCGGAACAGCGCGTCCACCTCGTCGAGCACGGACGGCGCGATCACGGCCGTCACGACCGCCGCATCCGCTCGTACGCGTCGAGCGCGCGCTGCCGGGTCGCCTTCAGGTCGACCATCGGCTCCGGTCGGTCCTCGTCGGCGGGGACCCAGCGGCGCACGTACGCACGGTGCGGGTCGAACCGTTCCAGCTGCCGGTCCGGGTTGAACACGCGGAAGTACGGCGCGGCGTCGAAGCCGGAGCCCGCGACCCACTGCCAGTTCGCGGCGTTGTTCGCGGGGTCGGCGTCGACGAGGGTGTCCCAGAACCACTGCTCGCCGACGCGCCAGTCCACGAGCAGGTTCTTCACGAGGAAGCTCGCCGCGGCCAGCCGGACCCGGTTGTGCATCGCGCCGGAGTGCCACAGTTCGCGCATGCCGGCGTCGACGAGGTCGAACCCGGTGTTCCCCGAGCGCCAGCGGTCGACGTCGGCGTCGGACGTGTCGCCCCAGGGGAAGGCGTCGAACTCGCGGCGCACGTTCACCGTCGCGATGTCCTCACAGTGGAAGTACTCGTTCCAGTTGAACTCGCGCCAGGCGAGCTGCCGGAGGAACGCGGGCGCCTGCTGGCGCTGCTCCGGCTCGAGCCGCCCGTGCAGCCGGTGCCAGACCTGGTACGGACTCACCTCGCCCCAGCGCAGGTGCGGGGAGAGGTCGCTCGTGGCGGCCATCGCCGGCTCGTCACGCTGGTCGTAGTCCTCGAGCCGCTCGTCGACGAACTCCTCGAGCACCCGGTGGGCCCCTGCCTCGCCGGGCTCCCACGCGTCGCGGAGACCAGCGGCCCAGTCCGGCGTGGTCGGCAGCAGCGCCCAGTCGGCCAGGTCGTCGGAGCGGACGTCCGCCGCAGCGGGGAGGTCCCGCGGCCGCGGCAGCGGGTGCCGCGGCTCGGGCATCGCCTGCGCCGCCCGCCAGAACGGCGTGAAGACCTTGAACGGCTCGCCCTGCCCGGTGAGCACGGTCCACGGCTCCCACAGCAGGTTCGCCGCGAAGCTGTGCGCCTCGGTCCCCGAGTCGGTCAGTCCCTTCTTGATGCCCGCGTCGAGGTCGCGCTCGACCCTGCCGTAGCGGCGGTTCCAGTACACCGCGTCGGCGCCGGTCTCGTCGACGAGCGCCGGGAGGACGTCGGCGGCCGGCCCGCGTCGGAGGACCAGTCGGGAGCCGCGGTCGCGCAGCGAGGCGTCGAGGGCGGTGAGGGAGTGGTGGAGCCACCACCGGCTGGCGCCGCCGAGCGGGCGGATGCCGGGGCTCTCCTCGTCGAGGACGACCACGACCGTGACGGCACCGCCGTGGTCGATCGCGGCGCGGAGCGCGGGGTTGTCGGCGAGCCGCAGGTCCTCGCGGAGCCAGACCAGTGCGCCGCTCACACCGCCGCCGGGTCCGCGACGGCCGCGCGGGGAGCACGGCGGGGTGACGTCGTGCCGGCGGCGAGGCGCAGCTTGGTGCAGAGCTCGGTGAGGGTCCGGAGCTCCGCGTCGTCGAGGCCGGCACCGACCTGGTCGGCGATCGTGCGGGCGTGCTCGACCGCCACGGACCGGTAGACATCGAAGCCGTGCGGCGTCAGCGCGACGATGACCCCGCGGGCGTCCGACGGGTCCGGCTGCTTCTCGACGATGCCGCGGGCGCTGAGCCGCTCGACGAGGCGGCTGACGCTCGGCTGGGTCAGGAGCAGGTGCCCGGTGAGCTCCCGCATGCGGCAGCGACGTCCGGGCTGCGTCGACAGGTTGAAGCAGACGTCGTACTCGTTGAAGGAGATCTCGCCGCCGGGGAACTCGGCGTTGAGCGCGCGCATCACGGTGACCTGGGCACGGAACAGTGCCTCCCACGCGGCGACCGCGGTCGCCTTCTCGCTGCGAGGTGACTCGTCCACGCTGGCGCTCCCTCCGGTCGTACGGTCATCCCACACTAGCGACGGGTGCCGACAGCAGGCCCCGTCGGCGCGCGACGACGCCACCGGAGGCGCCACCCGGGAACGCACGAGGGCCGGCCGTCACGGGGACGACCGGCCCTCTCCCTTGCACCAAGAGTGTCCTGCAATCACATTCCGCAACCGGTGCCACAGCAAACACCGACTGCACGACCGACTGTATAACGAAGCGGTAACGGCACGCCAGCGTCGACGACGCTCGTTCCCTGCGAGTTCACCGGGAACGGTCGGAGCGGCTCAGAACAGGTCGGGCGACGGCGTCGACGCGTACCGCACGGCGACGTCCGCGTGCCGGTCGAAGCGGTAGCCGACACCGCGCACGGTGCGGACGATCTCCTCGAAGGCGCCGAGCTTCGACCGGAGGCGACGGACGTGCACGTCGATGGTGCGCTCGTTGGGCGTCTCGTCGTCCCCGTCGGACCAGAGTCCCTCGATGATCGCCGCGCGGTCCACGGTCTGCCCCTCGCGGAGGACGAGGAACTGCAGGAGCTCGAACTCCTTGTAGGTCAGGGGTGCGGTCTCGCCGTCCAGTGAGACGCGCTTGCGCGAGATGTCGATGACGACACCGGTCTCCTCGGGCTCGGGGTCGTCGGCGCGCTTCCGGGCCGCCACGGCGGAGCGGTCCTGCAGGGCGAGCCGGACCACGTCGACGTCCCGACCGCCCGAGCCCTCGGCGGCGACCGCGACGGCCGCGTACGTCTCGGCGGTGGGGACGAGCTGCGCGGTCAGCGCCCGGAGCTGCTCGACGACGGCCGCGAGGGAGGTGCCGGCCGCCGCCGCCGCCTCCTCGTCGATCCCGACGTAGAGCGCGAAGCCGCGCGCCTCGGTGCCCTCCGGCAGTGCCCGGTTCCGCTGCGGGGCGACGACGGGGCTGGTCGGCACGCCGGTCGTCGGCGGGGCGGCCGGCGCGCGGCGCGGACGGATCGGCGTGACGGTGCCGAGGTCGGTCGGTGCGGTGGTGCTCCGGAGGGTGGTCCGGGGCTGGGCGATGGTGAGCGACATGGTGGATCTCCGGGCGGGTGGCTGCGGTGTGGTGCACCGCGGCGGTGTCGAATGCGTCGGTCCGGGTACGGCGGATCGCCGTGTCGCCCAGCGGTCCTGCGGTGGACCGGGGCCTCCCGGGGTGCGGGTGACGGACGTCTCGTCGACGCAGGGGCTGCGCGTCGTCGAGGTGGGCGTCACCCGGGGATCACACGCGCGCGACCGGGGTGGTGTCGCGGGGGATCCGGCTGGAACGGGTACCGATCAGGCACACATTCGACAACGCATGACCGCCATCGCCGGCATCATCATGCCGGCGGTCCCCAGGGCCTCGCAGAGGACTCGGGTGGACACGGTTGCAGTCATGGGACGAGTATCTGCGGTATACCAAGCGCCTGTCAACCGTCCACCCGGACGGTGGCGGGGGTGGCGGGACGGCAGACGCTCCCGTCGACGCGGAACGCCGCTCGACCTGCCGGACACCGCGGGATGCGGCGGTGTCTCGGCGGGGGAACGGCGTCTCGGCGTGGCGGGGGCGTCGGGTCCTACTCGGCGAGGCCGTACAGCCGGTCGCCGGCGTCGCCGAGCCCCGGGACGATGTACCCGTTGTCGTCGAGCTTCTCGTCGAGCGCGCCGAGCACGATCGTCACGTTGCGGTCGCCGACGGCCTGTTCCACCGCGGCGAGCCCCTCCGGCGCACCGAGGATGCAGACGCAGGTGACCTCTTCGGCGCCACGGTCGAAGAGGAAGTCGATGGCCGCCGCGAGCGTGCCGCCGGTCGCCAGCATCGGGTCGAGGACGAAGCACTGCCGGCCGGAGAGGTCGTCGGGCAGGCGCTCGGCGTAGGTCTGCGGCTCGAGGGTCTGCTCGTTGCGCGCCATGCCGAGGAAGCCCACCTCCGCCGTGGGGACGAGCTTCACCATGCCCTCGAGCATGCCGAGCCCGGCGCGCAGGATCGGCACGACCAGCGGCCGGGGCTTCGCGATGGCGACGCCCATCGTGTGCGCCACCGGGGTGTCGATCGGGGTCGCCGTGACCCGGACGTTGCGGGTGGCCTCGTACGCCAGCAGCGTCACGAGCTCCTCGGTGAGGGCTCGGAAGGTGGGCGAGGGTGTCGTCCGGTCGCGGAGCACCGAGAGCTTGTGGGTGATGAGCGGGTGGTCGGCGACGTGGACTCGCATAGGGTCGAGCCTACCGTGCCGACCGAGCCAGGAGGTCCCGTGGCCGACCCCGCCGCCCGCCCCTTCGTCCCCGCGATGGAGTGCGCGCTCGACGAGGCGCGGGCGTGCCTCGCGACCGGCGACGTCCCGGTCGGGGCGGTCGTGCTCGGACCCGACGGCGAGGTCGTCGCGGTCGGCCGCAACGAGCGCGAGGCGCTCCAGGACCCCACCGCGCACGCCGAGGTGCTCGCACTCCGGGCGGCCGCGGCCGTCACCGGTGACTGGCACCTGTCCGAGCACACCCTCGTGGTCACGCTCGAGCCGTGCCCGATGTGCGCGGGTGCGATCCTGGCCGCGCGGGTGCCGCGGGTGGTGTTCGGCGCATGGGACCCGAAGGCCGGGGCGAGCGGCAGCGTCTACGACATCGCGCGCGACCGACGCCTGCCGCACCGGTCCGAAGTGGTCGGGGGCGTCCTCGAGGACGACTGCGCCGCGCTGCTCGACGCGTTCTTCGCGTCGCGTCGCTGACCGGCTCGCCACGCAGTGGACGGGAGGCACGTGGCGGCGCCGCCACGTGCCTCCCGTCCGGTGGGCGGTGCGGTCCGTCAGCCCCAGAGGACCGCGATGAACACGTTCGCGATCGCGAGCGCTCCCGCCGAGTGGAAGAACGGCAGGGCGGCCTTCTGCTTCGCCGCGCCCGCGTCGGCGCGCTTCTGCCGTGCCCGCGCGACGAGCGCGAGGACGAGCGCGACCGCGGCGACGACGAGCTTGACGCCGAGCTTCGCGTGGTTCGCACCGCCGTCCTGCGTCGCGTCGATGACGCCCATCATGCCGAGGCCGGTGACGAGTTGCACGACGAGGCCGACGACCACCCAACCGGTCTGGAAGCCGCCCTTGCGGCGCACCTGGACGAGGAAGGCGCCGATGACGGCCGCGAGGCCGAGGAAGTGCAGGATGAGCAGGATGTCGAAGAGGGCCGTCATGCCCTCCATCGTGGCGGACCGGCGGGGGCGGCCGCCAGGAAGGCGGACCTCAGTCGGCGGCCCGGAGCACGATCGCCTCGGTCGGCGGGCGAGGGCCCGTGCGGAGCACGTCCGGCTCGACGTAGATCACGCGGGCGATGGGGACCGCGCGGCGGACGCGCTGCTCCACCGTGTCGATGCCCGCCGCGACGTCGCCCAGACGACGGTCGCCGTCCACGGCCACCTTCACGCCGACCATGAGCTCGTCCGGCCCGAGGTAGAGCGTCTTCAGGTGGATGATCGACTCGACCTCCGGCCCGTCGAGGACCGCGTCCTTGATCCGCTGGACGTCCGCCGCGCTCGCACCCTCGCCGACGAGGAGGCTCTTGGTCTCGATGCCGAGCACGACCGCGACCGCGATGAGCAGCAGGGCGATGAGGATCGTCCCGATCGCGTCGAACACCCCGTTGCCGGTGAGGACCGTGAGACCGACGCCCAGGAAGGCGAAGACGAGGCCGAGCAGGGCGGCGGTGTCCTCGAGCATGACGACCGGGAGCTCGGGCGCCTTCGCCCGCCGGATGAACTGCACCCAGCTCTGCCGACCCTTCTGCGGGCGTGCCTCGCGCACCGCCGTGCGGAGCGAGAAGCCCTCGAGCCCGATCGCGATGACGAGGACCGCCAGGGGGAGCCACCAGCTCTCGAGCGGGTGCGGGTGGGCGAGCTTCTCGATGCCCTCGTAGAGCGAGAACACGCCGCCGACGGAGAACAGGACGATCGAGACGACGAAGGCGTACACGTACCGTTCACGCCCGTAGCCGAACGGGTGCTCCTCGTCCGCCGCACGCCGGGCCCGGCGCCCGCCGAGCAGGAGCAGGAGCTGGTTCGCCGAGTCGGCGAGGGAGTGCACGCCCTCCGCGAGCATCGACGCGGAGCCGCTGATGGCCGCCGCGATGAACTTCACGATCGCGATGCCGACGTTCGCACCGAGTGCGGCGAGGATCGCCTTCGTACCGCCGGAAGCGCTCACTGCGTGTTCCCCTTCTGCCTGGCCTGCGCCCACGATCCTAGGCACGACGCGCTGGATAGGGTCGGTGACATGACGATCGAACTGCCCCGCACCGCCATGCTCGGCGTCGGCTCCATGTCCGGCGCGGTCCTCGAGGGACTGCTCGCCGCCGGGCTCGACCCCGCGACCGTGACGCTCACGACGAGGTCCGAGGCGTCGGCGGCGGCGCACCGGGAGCGCGGGCTCGACGCGGCCGCGACCGAGACCGACCCGGACGCGAACCGTGCGGCCGTGCGCGGCGCCGGCCTGGTGGTGCTCGGGGTGAAGCCCTACGCGATCGCCGACCTGCTCGACGAGGTGGCCGCTGCCCTCAGCCCGGGGACGGTCGTCGTCAGCGTCGCGGTGGGGACCACGATCGCGACGATCCAGGCCCGGGTGCCCGCTGGCGTGCACGTCGTGCGGGCGCTGCCGAACACGCCGATCGGCGTCGGCCGCGGGGTGACCGGGATCAGCGCGGGCACCGCGGCCGACCCCGACGCCGTCGCGCTCGCCGCGTCGGTGTTCGCGGTGTCGGGCGAGGTCGTCGAGGTGCCGGAGGCGCAGCTCGACGCCCTGTCCGCGGTCTCCGGGTCCGGACCCGCCTACGTCTTCCTGCTCGTCGAGGAGTGGCAGCGCGCCGCTCGTGCGCTCGGCTTCACGGAGGAGCAGGCGGAGACGATGGTCCAGGGCACGCTCCGCGGCGCCGTCGAACTCCTCGCCGCGTCCGGCCGCGCGCCGGAGGACCTGCGTCGCGCGGTGACGAGCCCGGCGGGCACCACCGAGCGCGCGGTCGCGGTCCTCCAGGAGGCCGACCTGGCCGGCACGCTGGAGCGGGCCTCGCGCGCCGCGATCGCCCGTGCCGAGGAGCTGGCGCAGGGCTGACCGGTCACTCCAGCGCGGCGAAGCGCTCCAGGTCCGTCTCCGAGCCGGAGACGATGATCACGTCGTCCTGACCGATGACGCTCTCCGGGGTCGCCGGCACGAAGGCGCGCCCCGGCGTCTTGATGCCGAGCACGGTCAGGCCGAACCGCGTCCGGATCACCGTCGTCGCGAGGTCCTTGCCGCGCACCGCCGCCGGCGGGAACATCTTCACCACGGCGAAGTCGTCGTCGAACTCGATGAAGTCGAGCATGCGTCCGGAGACGAGGTGCGCGGTCCGCTCGCCGGCCTCGCGCTCCGGGTACACGACGTGGTTCGCGCCGATGCGGGAGAGGATCGTGCCGTGCGAGCGGCTGATCGCCTTCGCCCAGATCTGCGGGATGCCCAGGTCGACCAGGTTCGCCGTGATGAGCACGCTCGACTCCAGGTCCGAGCCGACCGCGACGACGGCGATCGCGAAGTCCTGCGCGCCGATCTGCCGGAGCGCGTCGGTGTCGGTCGCGTCGGCCTGCACGGCGTGGGTGACCCGGTCGGACCACTTCTGGACGAGCCCGGCGTCGGTGTCGACGACGAGCACCTCGCGCCGCTGCCGTTCGAGCTGGCCGGCGGTCGCGGCGCCGAAGCGGCCGAGGCCGATCACGAGCACCGGGGCGTCGTGACTGACGGCACCGGCGGGTTGACGGGATGAGCGGCGGTCAGCCAACGATCGGCCTCTCCTCGGGACGGCGGAACAGCTGCCGGCTCTGGCTGGCGGCCAGGGCAGCGGCGATCGTCACTGTACCGACCCGGCCCAGGAACATGGTCGCGGCGAGGACGTACTTGCCGGACTCCGGCAGCTCCCCGGAGATGCCGGAGGAGAGTCCGCAGGTCGCGAAGGCGGAGATCACCTCGAACAGGACCCGGTCGAGCGAGTCGCCGGTGATCTGCAGGAGCACGATCGTCGCGACCGCCACGATCGTCGCGCCCCAGAGCACGACGGCGACGGCGACGCGCAGGACGTCGCTCGGGATGCGTCGCCCGAACGCCTCCATGCTCTGCCGGCCGCGGGCCTCCGCCACCGCGGCGAGGAACAGGACCGCGAGCGTGGTGACCTTGATGCCGCCCGCGGTGGAGGCCGAACCGCCGCCGATGAACATGAGCATGTCGGTGACGAGCAGGCTCGCGCCGTGCATCTGCTCGACGTCGATCGTCGCGAAGCCACCCGACCGGGTCATCGTCGAGAAGAAGAGCGCCTGGAACGCGGTGTGTCCCGCGCCGGCGTCGCCGAGGGTCCTCGGGTTCGACGCCTCGAGCGCGGTGTAGACGATCGCGCCGAGCACGAGCAGGGCGGCGCTCGTCGTGAGGGTGAGCTTGACGTGGATCGGCCAGCGCCGCGGGTGTCGGAGCTGCTTCCACAGGGTGCGGATCACCGGGAAGCCGATCGAGCCGGCGACGACCGCGACCATGAGGAGCGACAGGAACCAGTAGTCGCTCGCGAACGGCGCGAGGCCCTCGGCGTTGGGCGAGAAGCCGGTGTTCGTGAACGCCATCGCGGAGTAGTAGAAGGCGTCCCCGACGGCCGTCCAGAACGGGTACCCGGCGACCAGCACCGACGGCAGCATGAGCAGGCCGATGACGACCTCGATCGCCAGCGTGCTCACGGCGACGGTCGCGAGCAGCGTGCCGACCTCGCCCAGCCGGACCGCCTGCCCCTCGGGGACGGCGCCGTGGTGGGTGCGGAGCGGGTTCGAGTCGCCGGCCGCGATGAGCTTCGCTCGCAGGCCGAGCCGGCGGGTCACGACGAGCCCGAGGATCGAGGCGAACGTCAGGACGCCGACCGCGCCGATCTGCGTGCCGATCACGACCACGGCCTTGCCGAACACCGACCAGTGGGTCGCCATGTCGACGGTGGACAGCCCCGTCACGCAGACGACCGACGCAGCGGTGAACAGCGCGTCCGCGAAGTGCGTCGTCGAGCCGTCTACCGAGGCCATCGGCGTCATGAACAGTGCGGTGAAGACGAACACCAGCGCGACGAAGACGAGGATCGCCAGCCGCGAGGAGGAGGACCGCAGCACGGCGAGGAGCCGACTCTCCCGCCGGTGCGCCAGACCCGGGTGGGCGGACGCCGGCTCGGTGCGGTCGAGCATCGTATGCCTCCGGGGACATGGGCGGGGACGGTTCGCCATGGTACATCCGTGGGGCCCCGGCTAGCCTTGGCGCATGGCCGACATCTTCAGCGTCGTGGCGGACCCGACCCGTCGGGAACTGCTCGCGGCCCTGCTCGACGCGTACGGTTCGGACGCCACCGGCGGTGAGCTCAGCGTGGGCCAGCTCGTGACGCGGCTCGGCGTCAGTCAGCCGACGGTCTCGAAGCACCTCCGGGTCCTGCGCGACATCGGCCTCGTCTCCAGTCGCGAGGAGGGGCAGCACCGCTACTACCGCCTCGACCCGGAACCGCTCGTGGCCGTCGAGGAGTGGGTCATGCCGTTCACCGGCGCCGTGGACGCCGACGGCACGCCCGCGACGACGGCGTGGACGATGGACGGGCAACCGGTCTCGATCCGCCGCAACGGCGCCGCCGGCAAGGCGACCGTGGAGGTCGGCACCGAACTCGGCCGGGTCATGGCGGAGGCGTCGTACCGGGCGACGGCGGTCGTGACGGGCGCCCAGCACGGGTGGGGGCGCGTTGTCGACCGGTCCCGCAAGCGGTTCACCCGACGGGCCGAGGACGACTGAGGTCGGCCGCCCCCTCGCCTGCCTGGACACCGCGTCCCACGCGCCTCTACAGTTGCCGGTGACCACAGTGGTCACACGAACCCGAAGGCGGACGATGACCGGCAGTTTCGACGATGTGCGATTCCTCACCGTCGCGGAGGTCGCCGAGATGATGCGCGTCTCCAAGATGACGGTGTACCGGATGGTGCACGCTGGCGAGCTCCCGGCGATCCGCTTCGGCCGGTCCTTCCGGGTCCCGGAGTCCGCCGTCGCAGATGTCCTGCGCGGCGGCGGGATCGCCGACGTCGGCTGACCCTCGTTCGACACGGAGGCTGCGCTCCGCTAGACTCGGCCGGGTTGATTTTCCGCGGTCTCTTCGGGCCCGGTGTCCACACATCAGCATCGTTCCGAGCGAGGTCCACTATGGGTTCTGTCATCAAGAAGCGTCGCAAGCGCATGGCGAAGAAGAAGCACCGCAAGCTCCTTCGCAAGACGCGCCACCAGCGCCGCAACAAGAAGTAAGTCCAGTACTTGCACTCGAAGCCCCGGTCGCCCGGGGCTTTCGTGTTCCCGGGGGCCGTTATGGTGGGAGCATGCCCGTCGTGACCCTCCTGACGAAGCCCGGCTGCCACCTCTGCGACGACGCCCGACCGGTCGTCGAGCAGGTCGTGGCGGCGCACCCCGGCGCCACCCTCGAGGAGCGCTCGATCCTCGACGACGACGCGCTCCGCGAGGAGTACGCGGAGGACATCCCCGTCGTGCTCGTCGACGGACGCGTCCACAGCAACTGGCGCGTCGACGCCGACCGGCTGCACCGTGCCCTCGAGAAGGCCGAGGCCCGAGCATGATCCACCACGTCGTCTCCTGGACCCTGCGCGAGGACCTCGACCGCGCCACATCGATCGACCGCATCCGCGAGCTGCTCACCGGGCTCGTCGGCACCGTCGGGTCGATCCGCTCGCTCGAGGTCGTCGAGAACGTGGCCTACCCGGGGAAGAACCAGGACGTCGCCGTCGTCGCGACGTTCGACGACCTCGCCGGGCTCGACGAGTACCAGGTGCACCCCGACCACCAGGCTGCGGCGGCGGAGATCCGCGGACTCGTCACGCAGCGGGCGGCCATCGACTGGCAGAGCTGAGCAGCGCCTCCAGCCCGGACCCCGGTCGTCGACAGCCCGGACCCCGGGCGTCCACTGAGCAGAAGACGTCGCCTCCCGCACGGGGAAGCGACGTCTTCTGCTCAGTGGCGCGCCCTGCGCCCGCGCCGGGCGCCCTGGCTACGGGGTGAGGCGCGTCGGGCCGCGGAACAGGTACGTGACCTCGCGGATCGACGGCTCGTGCAGCGCGAGCATGAGCACGCGCGCGAGGCCCATGCCGAACCCGCCGTGCGGCGGCACGCCGTAGCGGAAGAAGTCGAGGTACCAGCCGAGCTCGGCCGGGTCGAGGCCCTTCTCGACGGCCTGCGCCTCGAGGGTCTCGACGCGGTGCTCGCGCTGGGCGCCCGTGGCGATCTCCGCCCCGTTGAAGATGAGGTCGTAGCTCTTCGTGAGCGTCGGGTCGTCCTCATGGCGCATGTGGTAGTACGGCCGGATCGAGGCGTCGTAGTCGGTGACGAAGACGAACTCGGAGCCGTGCGTCTCCTTCGCCCAGGCCGCGACGCGGCGCTCGCCCTCGGGGTCGAGGTCGCCGTCGGCGCGGACGACCTCGTAGCCGCTGTCCGCCACGATCTTCCGCGCCTCGGCGAGGGTGACGCGGGGGAACGGCGCGGTCGGCACGACGAACTCGAAGCCGAAGACCTCCTCGATGTCCTTGCCGTGCTTCTCCTTGACCGCGGTGAAGCCGGCGACGAGGAGCTCCTCCTGCATGGCCATGACGTCCTCGTGCGAGGAAACCCACGAGAACTCGGCGTCGACGCTGGTGAACTCCGTCGCGTGCCGGCTGGTGAAGGACGGGTCGGCACGGAAGGCGTCGGCGATCTCGAACACGGCGCCGAAGCCCGCGGGCTGGGCCATCTGCTTGAAGTTCTGCGGCGACTGCGCGAGGTACGCGGTCGTCTCGAAGTACTCGAGCTGGAAGAGCTCGGCACGCGACTCGGACGGGGACGCCATGAGCTTCGGTGTGTGCACCTCGATGTAGTCGCGCTCGACCCAGTAGGTGCGGAACGCGTGCTCCATCGTCGTCTGGATGCGGAAGATGAGGTTCTGCTTGCGGTTGCGCAGGTCGAGGAAGCGCCAGTCGAGGCGCTTGTCCAGCGAGGAGTCGTCGGCGATCGGCGTCTCCGGGATGGCCGCGGAGATGACCTCGAGCGAGCCGACCTTGACCTCGAGCCCACCGAGCTTGACGCGCTCGTCGTGCTTCAGCGTGCCCTGCACGTGGACGAAGGTGCCGTGCGCGAGGCCGGAGATCTCGTTCGTGATGCCGAGCGCGAGCAGGGCGGCGTCGTCGCCGTCCTCGGCCTCGCGCGTCGCGGGGTTGACGAGCTGGGCGGCGCCGGACTCGTCGCGGAGCACGACGAACTGCACCTTCTTCTGGTCGCGGACGGTCTCCACCCATCCGGCGACGGAGACGGGGCCGTCGGGCAGTGCGGCGAGGTCGGCGATGCGGGTGCGTTCGATCACGGTGGTCGAGTCTACCGGCCTCCTCCACAGGGTGGGATCGGGTCGGTTCCGTCCACAGGGCGGCCTGGAGGCGCGGTGCGCCCCCGCGGGATCCGTAGCGTTCTGACGTGGCCGGGTCGCGAGTCGGAGGGAGGCCCCACGTGACGGCAGGAGTGGAGGGGCTCGCGGCCTGGCCGCCCGCGGCGGTGGCGACGGTGGTGGCGGCTTCGGTCGCCGTGGCGTCCACCGTGCTCGCAGCGGCCGTCGGCGGGATCTGGGCCGTGCTCAGGTGGCGACGCGACGTCGCGCGGGAGGAACGAGACCGCGCATGGTCGCGCTTCGTCTGGACCGTCGACCAGGCGTGCGACGGAGACGTCGGTCGTGGCGAGATCGGTTTCGCGAGCGCGAACACGATGTACGAAATGCAAGCTCTTCGCGACGAGGACGCCGTCTACGGCAGGGTTGTCCTGCGGATCATCACCGGGAGGGATTGACGTCATGACCAGGGATCCCGTGCTGGAGCTCCTCGACCGTCGGGATGAGGAATGGCGAGAGCGCATCCGGCGCAAGTACCGGTTCCGGCCGTGGCGAGCACGCCGGATCATCCGGGAGCACGACGATCTCCTCCGGCGACTCGACGAGTGGCGGGAAGCGCGTCGCGAGCGTCGGCGGCTCATCGAGGCGGGGGAGCTGTCACGGGAGTGACGCGCGGAGGGACCCCAGGGTGCCGATGAACTCCTCCGCCATGCCGGCCCGTTCGACGAGCTCCGCGTGCCGCGCCCGGGCGTCGTCGAGGTGCGCGTCGAGGCGGGCCGCGAGCGAGGGCCGGTCAGCGGCGGCGGCCTGGTCCAGCGCATCGACGACGCGCAGCAGCTCCGCCATCTCGTCGAGCGTGAAGCCGAGCGGCTTCATCCGACGGATGACGAGCAGGCGGTCGAGGTCGCCCGCCGTGTACACCCGGAAGCCGCCGGTCGTCCGGCCGCTCGGCACGAGCAGTCCGACCTCGTCGTAGTGCCGGATCGTGCGGAGTGACATCCCGGCGCGCTCCGCGAGCTCCCCGATGTGCATGGTGTCGGGGGCGTCGGAGCTGGTCACGCTCGTCATGGTGTCAGAACTCCCGTCGTCGACGCTGGGTGGTGCAACCCTACCCTCACGTGAGGGTAGGGTTCTCCTGATGTCCGCGATCACCCACGCCCCCACGCCGACGAGCGTCCTCAGCGCCCTGCGCTCACCCCGGCTCCTGACCCGCGAGGTCCTCGCCGGCGTCGTGACCGCACTGGCCCTCATCCCGGAAGCGATCTCGTTCTCCGTGGTCGCCGGCGTCGACCCCGCGGTCGGACTGTTCTCCAGCGTGGTGATCGCCGTCGTCATCGCGATCGTCGGCGGCCGCCCCGCGATGGTGTCCGCGGCGGCGGGCTCCGTCGCGCTCGTCATCGCGCCCCTCGTACGCGAGCACGGCATCGACTACCTCGTGCCGACGATCGTGCTCGGCGGACTGATCCAGCTCGTCCTCGGGTTCCTCGGGGTCGCCCGGCTCATGCGGTTCATCCCGCGCAGCGTCAACGTCGCGTTCGTCAACGCCCTGGCGATCCTCATCTTCACCGCGCAGCTCCCGAACCTCTTCGGCGGCGACGTCCCGCCGGTGGTCTGGCCGCTCACCGGGCTCGGCCTCGCGCTCATCGTCGGCTTCCCGTTCCTCACGAAGGCCGTCCCGGCGCCGCTCGTCGCCGTCGTCGTCATCACCGCGATCACGATCCTGTTCGGGGTCGCCGTGCCCACGGTCGGCGACGAGGGTGCGCTGCCGACCGCGCTGCCCGGGTTCAACGGGATCGCGACACCGTTCAGCCTCGAGACGCTGACGATCATCGCTCCGTACGCGTTCGGCGTCGCGGTCGTCGGTCTCATCGAGACGCTGCTCACCGCCCAGCTCGTCGACTCCATCACGGAGACCCGGTCGAGCGCCTGGCGGGAGTCCTGGGGGCAGGGCGTCGCGAACGTCGCCTCCGCATTCTTCGGCGGTACCGGTGGCTGCGCCATGATCGGGCAGACCGTCATCAACGTGAAGACCGCCGGTGCCCGGACCCGGGTGTCGACCTTCGCCGCCGGCGTCTCCGTCCTCGTGCTCACGATCGTGCTGCACGACCTCGTCGCGCAGATCCCGATGGCGGCGCTCACCGCGGTGATGATCATGGTCTGCGTGGCGACGTTCGACTGGCACAGCATCCGTCCGCGGACCCTCCGCCGGATGCCGGTCGGGGAGACGGTCGTCATGGTCGTGACGGTCGTGGTCGTCGTCGTGACCGAGAACCTGGCCACCGGCGTCCTCGTCGGCGTGGTGGTCGCGGCGCTGGTGTTCGCCCGGCGTGCCGCCCACGTGGTCTCGGTGGTGCGGGAGCCCGTCGACGAGCACACGGTGCGGTACCGCGTCCGCGGTGCCCTGTTCTTCGCCTCGTCGAACGACCTCGTGACGCGGTTCTCCTACGCCGAGGACCCCGAGCACGTCATCGTCGACCTGTCCGAGGCGCACGTCTTCGACGCCAGCACCGTCGCCGCGTTGGACGGCGTCGAGCAGCGGTTCGCCAAGCACGGCTCCACGGTCGAGGTCGCGGGCCTCAACACGGCGTCGACGGCCCTGCACGGACGGCTCTCCGGCGAACTCGGCTGAGCGGTCCCGCATCCGTGAATCCGCTGTGCGGGCGGTGGGAAGGGCGGAGCGACCTAGACTGGAGGCCATGCCCGCGACCCGAATCCACCTCGTCCGGCACGGTGAGGTGCACAACCCGGACCGTGTGCTGTACGGGCGCCTCCCCGGCTTCGGCCTGAGCGACCTCGGCGCGCAGATGGCGCTCGCGTCCGCCACCGCCTGGAAGGACGCCGGCGTGGACGTGCGTCGGATCGTGGCGTCGCCCCTGCAGCGCACGCAGGAGTCCGCGGCCCCGTGGGCGGAGGCCTACGGGCTGGACGTCGCACTGGACGAGCGGTTGATCGAGCCGACGAACCGCTACGAGGGGCAGCCCCCGGGGTTCACCAGGCGTTCGATGGGACGTCCGGCGGAGTGGCCGTGGATCGCCAACCCGCTGCGACCGAGCTGGGGCGAGGCGTACGAGTCCATCGCGAACCGCATGCTCGCCGCGATCGACTCGGCGTGGTCGAGCGTCGACGAGGGCGACGTCGTCCTCGTCAGCCACCAGCTGCCGATCTGGACGGTGCACCGTCGCCTCGCGGGCGAGCCGCTCTGGCACGACCCGCGGAAGCGCCGGTGCGACCTGTCGAGCATCACGACCGTCGAGCGTGCGCCCGCCACTCCGACCGGCCGGTTCACCGAGGTCGGGTACGCGGACCCCGCGCAGTCGTTGCGCGCCACCGCCGTCGACGAGGGAGCAGTATGAGGACCACCACGGGGCGGCTCCGGACGATCGCGGCGACGGTGGTCGTCGCGGCCCTGGCCCTGGCCGGGTGCTCGTCGGACAACGACTCGCTGTCGAAGCAGTACGGCGACGGCACCACCCAGAACTACATCTCCGGCGACGGCGCGGTGACCGAGGTGTCCGCGGACGACCGGACCGACGCGGTCGAGTTCCGGGCCGAGGACATCGACGGGGACACGGTCTCCTCGGCGGACCTCCGCGGCGATGTCGTCGTCCTCAACTTCTGGTACGCCGGTTGCCCGCCCTGCCGCGCCGAGGCGGAGTACCTCAACACCGTGCACGACGAGTTCGCCGGCCAGGACGTCGCCTTCATCGGCGTCAACGTCCGCGACGAGAAGGGCACGGCCGAGGCCTTCGAGCGCACCTTTGGGGTCGACTACCCGACCGTGCTCGACCAGCGGAGCGGCACCATGCAGCTCGCCCTCTCCGGGCAGATCGCGCCGAACGCCGTGCCGGCGACCATCGTCCTCGACAAGCAGGGCCGGGTCGCCGCACGTGTGCTCGGCGCCATCGACGGCCCCGGGATCCTGAACACCCTCGTCCGCGACGAGCTCCGCGCCGACACGACCAGCGGCAAGGCCTCCTGACCCGTGTCCGGCAACCCCTTCGCCGACGCGATCCTCAGTGGGCAGATGGCCGTGGCGCTCCCCGTCGCGGCGCTCGCCGGACTCGTGTCGTTCCTCTCGCCGTGCGTGCTGCCGCTCGTCCCGGGGTACCTCGGGTACGTCGGCGGCGTCGCCGAGGGCGGGCAGCGCCGCGGACGCGTGGTGCTCGGGGTCGTGCTCTTCATCCTCGGCTTCACGGCCGTCTTCGTCGCGTACACGACGGTGTTCGGCGCGCTCGGGTTCTGGCTCGTCCGCTGGCGCGACCTCATCACGCAGGTCCTCGGCGTCGTGGTCATCGCCATGGGGCTGGTCTTCGTCGGCCGGTTCACGTTCCTGCAGCGGACCATCAAGCCGGCCTGGACCCCCGCGACGGGGCTCCTCGGGGCGCCCCTGCTCGGCATCGTGTTCGGTCTCGGCTGGACGCCCTGCCTCGGCCCGACGCTGGCGGCGATCAACCTGCTCAGCGTCCAGTCGGGCAGCGCCTGGCAGGGCATGTGGCTCGGCGTCGCCTACTGCCTCGGGCTCGGCGTCCCGTTCGTCCTCGTCGCGCTCGGCGCCGGCTGGGCCACCGGTGCGATCCGCGTCGTGAAGCGCCACATGCGCACCGTCAACATCATCGGAGGAACGATCCTGATCGTCATCGGTCTGCTCATGGTCACCGGCATCTGGTCGGCCGTCATGTCGAGCCTCGGGGCGGTGATCCAGAGCTTTGTCCCCGCGGTCTGACAGCGAGAACACCACGGGGGCCGCGGTCGGCGCCGAGGGGACCGACGTCGTCGCCGACCCGCAGCGACCGTCCGACCACGTCGACGGCGCGGCGCCCGCGGACCGCGGCGTGAACCAGCCGAAGCTCGGACCGATCGGGTACCTGCGGTTCTTCTGGCGGCAGCTGACCAGCATGCGGACGGCGCTGTTCCTCCTCATGCTGCTCGCCCTCGCGGCGATCCCGGGTTCGCTCGTGCCGCAGACCACGGCGGACCCGAACGGCGTGGTGCAGTACAAGGCGGACCACCCGACGCTCGCCCCGGTCCTGGACACGCTGCAGGTGTTCGACACCTACACCTCGGTGTGGTTCTCGGCGATCTACCTGCTGCTCTTCGTGTCGCTCATCGGCTGCATCGTCCCGCGCACGAAGCACCACTGGCAGGCGCTCCGCACCCGGCCTCCGAAGACGCCGGTGCGACTCGGTCGGCTCGCCGGGTACCGGAGCGTGCCGGTCATGCCGAGCCCGACCGGCGGGACCGACACGACCGGGACCGACAAGGCTGGGACCGACGCGGCCGGGGCGGCCGACGCGGCCGGCGGAGCGGAAGCGGCCGCGCGCCTCCCGTCCGCCGACCACGCGGTGACGCGCGCGGCGGCGCTGCTCAAGCGGTCCGGCTACCGCGTCGAGCGCTTCGGCGACTCGGTCAGTGCGGAACGCGGCTACCTGCGCGAGACCGGCAACCTGGTCTTCCACGCGGCCCTCGTCGGTGTGCTGCTCGCGGTCGGCGTCGGCGGCGGGTTCGGCTTCACGGGACAGCGGCTCCTCGTCGAGGGGCAGACGTTCTCGAACGTCCTCGGCTCGTACGACTCCTTCAACCCCGGTCGCTGGTTCCAGCAGTCCGACCTGCAGGGCTACAACCTCACGCTCGACAAGTTCGTCACGAAGTACGAGGAGCGGAACCTCGACGCGCTCGGACAGGCGCTCGACTACTCCGCCACCGTCACCAGCCAGGAGAAGGGCGGGGCGCCGAAGACCAGCCGGCTCGGCGTCAACGAGCCGCTGTCGGTCGGCGGGACGAACGTCTACCTGCTCGGCAACGGGTACGCGATGTCGGTCACGGTCCGCGACGGCGACGGCAACGTGGCGTTCCGGGACACCGTGCCGTTCCTGCCGCAGGACGCGAACTTCACGTCCCTCGGCGTCGTCAAGGTACCGGACGCGCAGCCCGACCAGCTCGGCATCCGCGGGTTCTTCTACCCCACCGCGGTGAAGAACGGGATGGGCGCGTTCACGTCCGCCTACCCGGACGCCGAGAACCCGCTGCTCACGCTGCAGGTCTACACGGGCGACCTCGGCCTCGACGAGGGCGTGCCGCAGAGCGTGTACACGCTCAACACCGGTGGGCTCACGCAGATCGCGGGCACGGACGCGGAGACCGCGAGCCTCGAGCTGAAGCCGGGGGAGACGAAGACCCTCCCGGACGGCGCCGGCTCGATCACGTTCGACGGGGTGAAGCGCTACGTGTCCCTCGACGTGCACCACGACCCGTCGCAGCTCTGGGTCGGCGGGTTCGCCGTCCTCAGCGTCCTCGGCCTGCTGACCTCGCTGTTCGTCCCGCGGCGACGGGTGTGGGTCAAGGCGGTGCCGCGGACGGGCGACCCGGACGGCGGGTACGACCTCGAGTACGCGGGGCTCGCCCGCGGTGAGGACCCCAACCTGGAGCGGGCCGTGGCGGACCTCGCCCGCCGGCACCTGTCGGACCTCGGAGTTAGGATGCCCCAGTGAACCCGGACATGACGACGAACCTCGCGACCTACTCGGTCGTGCTGACGTACTCGGCCATGGCGGTCTACGTCATCGCGTTCATCTCCTTCGCGCTCGACGTCGCAAAGCGCTCCGGCAACGTCGCTGCCGCGGCCGCCGGCTCGGCGGCTCCCGCTGCCGAGGCGAAGACCGTCGCCACCGTGCAGGGCGGCACCGTCGTGCTCGAGCGCGTCGACGCCGGCCCCGCCGATCCGGTCCGCCGCGGTACGAAGTTCGAGCGCGTCGGCATGGCGATGACGATCCTGGCGCTCGTGCTGCACGTCGGCTCGGTCGTCCTCCGTGGCATCGCGGCCGACCGGGTGCCGTGGGGCAACATGTTCGAGTTCTCGCTGACCGGCACGGCGCTGATCACCCTGATCTTCCTGCTCGTGCAGCTCTGGCAGAACCTGAAGTTCCTCGGCGTCTTCATCACCGGTCTGACGATCATCCTGCTCGGCATCGCGACGGTGAACTACTGGGTGCCGGTCGTCCCGCTGCAGCCGGCGCTGCAGTCGTACTGGCTCGTCATCCACGTGTTCGTCGCCATCGCCGGCACGGGGTTCTTCGCGCTCGGCGCCGGGCTCGCGGTGTCGCAGCTCGTGCAGACGTACCGGCAGGGCCGTCCGGCGTCGACGAAGCTCCGCTTCATGGAGACCCTGCCGGACGCCGACCGGCTCGAGGTCCTCACCTACCGGGTGATCCTCGTCGGCTTCGTGCTCTGGACCTTCACGCTCATCGCCGGGGCGATCTGGGCGGAGCGCGCCTGGGGTCGCTACTGGGGGTGGGACACCAAGGAGGTCTGGACCTTCATCATCTGGGTCGTCTACGCCGGCTACATCCACGCGCGTGCGACCCGCGGTTGGCGCGGTGCGCGGTCGTCCTGGCTGGCCCTCATCGGGTTCGGCGCGGTGATGTTCAACTTCTCGGTCGTGAACGTCTTCTTCAAGGGCCTGCACAGCTACTCGGGCCTGTGAGTCGCTGACGTGACCACCCCCGGTCTGGAGGCGCACCATGCGTCGTCCTCGACGCGCGGAGCCGGCGTGTCCTCCCCGCTCGGCGGACACGAGCGGCATGTCCCGACCGGTCGCCGAACGCCGGCGCCGTCGCCGCCCGGCCCGCGCCGCCGCCGTAGCGGCGCAGCGCCGGCGGCGTCAGCCGGCCAGCAGGGCGTGCACGCGCTCGACCCGGGCACGCCACCACGCCGCACGCTCCGGCGACGCCGCGTTCCGTGCGAGCAGGTCCCGCGAGACCTCGACCCGCCGCACCGGGATCCGCCCGGCCTCCGGCAGGAGGGGCGACGCCGTCACGTCGGACGTGAACATCGCCGCCGTCCCGAGCCCGGCCGCGTACCCCGGCGTCATCGCCGTCGCGGCGAGGAACGCCCCCATGCCGAGGCCGACCGACGTGTCCAACGCGCTGGACACCACGCACGGCAGCCCGGCCTCGGCGACGACCGCCCCCGCCGCGGCGACCCCGCCGAGGGGCTGCGCCTTCACGACGAGCACGTCGGCGGCTCCGGCACGGGCCACAGCCAGGGGGTCCGACGCCTTCCGCACGCTCTCGTCCGCCGCCACGAGCACCCCGAGCCCGTCGATCCGGGAGCGCAGCGCCGCCAGCTCCTCGACGGTCCGGCAGGGCTGCTCGGCGTACTGCAGGCGGAACGGTGCGAGGCGCTCGAGCGCGACGGCCGCCTCGTCGACCGACCAGAGCCCGTTCGCGTCGATCCGGACCTCGGCGTCGGCACCCATGACCCGGCGCACCTCGGCGACGCGCGCGACGTCGTCGTCGATCGTGGTGCCGGGTCCGGCGACCTTCACCTTCGCGGTCGTGCAGCCCGGGTAGCGGGCGAGGAGGTCGGCGACTGCGTCCGGTGCGACCGCGGGCACCGTGGCGTTGACCGGGACCGAGTCGGCGGCGGCGGCGTCGTGCGCGCGCCAGCCGAAGTCGACGGCGGCGCGGAGCCACGCGGCGGCCTCGTCGTCGTCGTACTCCACGAATGGCGAGAACTCGGTCCAACCGTGCGGGCCACGGAGGACGAGGGCCTCCCGTGTGGTGATGCCGCGGAACCGCACCCGCATCGGCAGGGCGACCACGTGCGCGTCGGCGAGGAGTTCGGCGAGGTCGGGGAGCACCCTCCCATCCTCTCCCAACCGCGTCCAGCGCACCCGCCGGTTCCTCGGAGGGGACCGCCAGGGCGGCGCACTAGCATGCACCGGTCGGCCTGGCCCGGCTGGGTGCCCGTACCCGCCGCGACCGGCCGCTCCACGTACGAACGCCCATCCGTCGGTCCGCCGTCGGTCGGGCGGGCACAGCACCGGACAGCGAGAGAGGGAGGCACGGTGGCGCCGGATCCGCAGCGACGCTCAGAGCGTTCGGCCGCACCGCCGCGCACGACGCCGGCCCGCTCTGCCGCGGCCCCCGCGCCCTCCCGCGCCGCCGCGCCCTCGTCCAGGCCGGCACCGTCCCGTCAGGCTCCGTCCCGTCAGGCACCGTCCCCGCAGGCTCCGGGCCGCGGCACCGACGAGTTCGCGCGCCTCGTGCAGCGCAACACCGTGGACGTGCGCGACCAGCCCCGTGGGAACCGGAAGCGCAACCCCGTCGTCGGCAAGATCGCCCTCGGCCTCGCGGTCGTCTCCGCGGCCGTGGACGCGAGCGCCTTCGCGGTCTTCATGGGCGGTGACACGGACTTCGCGTTCGGCATCTGCTTCGTCGTCGTCTTCCTGACCCTCGTGGCGGCGGTGCTCGGCTTCGTGGCGGCCGTCAGGTCGTTCGGACGGTGGTACGGCGCGGTGGGCGTGGTCCTGGCGTTCGTGGCGAACCCGGTCATCCTCATCGTCCTGGTCGTGATCGTCGCGCCCGAGCTCCTCACCGGCATGGGCGGCGACGCCTCCGGGACATAGGTGCCGACCGGTAGATTCGGGGACATGACCGCCCCCGTCTCCGACCTGTTCGACCCCGACGTCTGGACCGAGGCGCCGGTCGCCGCGGGCTTCACCGACATCACGTACCACAAGCACGTGTCGAAGGGCATCGTCCGGGTCGCCTTCGACCGCCCCGAGGTGCGGAACGCCTTCCGGCCCCGCACGGTCGACGAACTGTACCGGGCCCTCGACGACGCCCGGCAGGACCCCCGTGTCGGTGTCGTGCTGCTGACCGGCAACGGCCCGAGCCCGAAGGACGGCGGGTGGGCGTTCTGCTCCGGCGGCGACCAGCGCATCCGCGGACGCAGCGGCTACCAGTACGTCGGTGACGAGGGGGCACCGCCCGAGGGTGTCGACCCGGCCGCGGCCCAGGCGTCGATGGGGCGCCTGCACATCCTCGAGGTGCAGCGCCTCATCCGCATGATGCCGAAGGTCGTCATCGCCGTCGTCCCGGGATGGGCGGCGGGCGGCGGGCACTCCCTGCACGCGATCTGCGACCTCACGATCGCGAGCGCGGAGCACGGGCGGTTCAAGCAGACCGACGCCGACGTCGGCTCGTTCGACGGCGGGTACGGCAGCGCCTACTACGCGAAGCAGATCGGGCAGAAGTTCGCCCGCGAGGTCTTCTTCCTCGCCCAGGAGTACTCGGCGCAGCGCGCGTACGAGATGGGCGCCGTCAACGCCGTCGTCCCGCACGCCGACCTGGAGCGCGAGGCGATCCGCTGGGGGGAGATCGTCCTCGGCAAGTCGCCGACGGCGATCCGGATGCTGAAGTACGCGTTCAACGCCGTCGACGACGGCCTGGTCGGGCAGCAGGTCTTCGCGGGCGAGGCGACGCGCCTGGCGTACGGCACGGACGAGGCCGTCGAGGGACGCGACTCCTTCCTCGGCAAGCGCGACCCGGACTGGACCGCGTTCCCCTGGCACTACTGATGACGCGTCCGCTGGTCGCGCTGAGCGCGTCCGACCCGATGGCCGTGCTCCGCGGACTGGAGGCGGCACTCGCCGGCGGTCCCGCGCTGCTCCCCGTCGCCGAGGGCGCCCCGGCGCTGCCGACACCGGCTCCGGCCGACGTCGCGCAGCGGGTCGCCCTGGTCGTCGAGACGAGCGGTTCCACCGGCACCGGGAAGCGCGTGGCGCTGTCCTCGGAGGCGCTCCTCGCCGGGGCGGCGGCCGCGGACGCGGCGCTCGGCGGGCCGGGCGGCTGGGTGCTCGCGCTGCCGACGCACTACATCGCCGGGCTCAACGTGCTGACGCGGTCGATCGCGTCGGGTACCGAGCCGGTCGTCGTCCCGCCCGGGCACTTCGACGCCGGTGCGTTCGCGGACGCCGCCGACCGGCTCGTGACCGGCCCGGCGGCGCCGTGGCGCTACACCTCGCTCGTGCCGGTGCAGCTGGCCCGGGTGCTCGACGACGAGCGGGCGGCCAGGGCGCTCGCCGGGTTCGACGCCGTCCTCGTCGGCGGACAGGCCACCCCCGCCCCGCTCCGCGAGCGGGCGGCCGCCGCCGGGGTCCGCGTCGTGACCACCTACGGTGCGAGCGAGACCAGCGGCGGGTGCGTGTACGACGGCGTGCCGTTCGGGACGGTCCGGACCGGTGTGGTCGACGGCGAGCTCTGGTTGCACGGTCCGATGCTGGCCGAGGGGTACCTCGGCGACGAGGCGCGGACCGCCGCGGCGTTCGTCGAGCGCGACGGGCTGCGGTGGTACCGGACGGGCGATGCGGCCGAGGTCGGCGACGGTGTGGTGCGCGTGCTCGGCCGGCTCGACGACGTCGTCATCTCCGGCGGCGAGAAGGTGCCGCTCGGACTCGTGGAACGCCTCGTCCGCGAGCTGCCCGGCCAGGAGGGCGCGGTCGTCACCCGTCGTGCCGCGGGGGAGTGGGGCGAGGTGCCCGTCGTCGTCACCGCGGTCCCGATCGAGCTCGCGGCCGTCCGGGACCACGTCGGCGCGGTGCTCGGCCGGGCGGCGCGGCCGGCGGACGTGGTGGTCGTCGCGACGGTGCCGATGCTCGCCTCCGGCAAGCCCGACCGTCGGGCCGCCCGGGTCCTGGCGTCCGCGTAGCCGTCGGTCCACCGGTCGCGAATAGGATGGACGGTCGTGGCACGCTCGAAGAACACGACCCGCTCGAAGTCCCGCTCCGGCAACCCGGCGAGGGCCGCGTCCGGCCGGCAGGTCAAGCGCACGGCGACCGCGGCCGACTGGATCGGAGGCGCGCGCCTCCGGACGCTGACGCTCGGCGTCGTGCCCGTGGTCATGGGCACCGCGGTGGCGTTCGTGGACAGCCGCGAACCGGGCGACTTCGGCGACTACCTGGCCGGCGACGCGCACCTCGCGGTCGCCCTGCTCGCGCTCGCGGTCGCACTGTTCCTGCAGATCGGCGTGAACTACAGCAACGACTACTCCGACGGTGTGCGGGGGACCGACGAGTTCCGGGTCGGGCCGGCGCGGTTGACCGGAGCCGGGCTGGCGAAGCCGCGGACGGTGCTCACCGTCGCGCTGACGTTCTTCGGCCTCGCCGCCGTCGCCGGGATCGTCATCGTCGTGCTGACGCAGCTGTGGTGGCTGCTGCTCGTCGGCGCCGCCGCGATCGTCGCCGCCTGGTTCTACACGGGCGGGAAGAAGCCGTACGGGTACAACGCCCTCGGCGAGGTGTTCGTGTTCGTGTTCTTCGGCCTCGTCGCCGTGCTCGGCACCGAGTTCACCCAGATCGGCCGGGTCACGCCGAGCGGGTGGGCGGCGGCGGTCGCGGCCGGGTTCTTCGCCTGCGCGGTGCTCATGGTGAACAACATCCGTGACATCGACGAGGACCGGCTGGCCGGCAAGCGGACGCTCGCGGTCGTCCTCGGGCGTCCCGTCGCCCGGGTGCTGTTCGGCCTGTTCCTCATGCTGCCGTACGTGGTGCTGCTCTGGTTCGTGCTGCTGTACTTCCGCGCCGGCTTCACGTACTTCTCACTGCTGCTCGCACTGCCGGCGCTGGCCATCGGGGTGTCGTCGCGGAAGCCGCGCGAGCTCATCACGGCGCTCCAGCTGTCGTCGTTCTCGTCGCTGGCGTTCGGGGTCGTCCTCGCCGTGACCCTCGCGGTCCAGCCGTAGCGGTCGGGCCGGCGGGGTCCGGCCGGGAGGTCCCGGCCGGCGGGGTCAGTCGGCGTCGCGCTCGCGCCGCGCCTGCCGGTCCGCCTCGGGCTCCGGACGCGCTGCCGGCGCATCGGAGTCGGCCGCATCGACGAAGTCGTCCTCGAAGTCGGAGTCGGCGTCGCGCTCCGGCCGGCCGCGTCGGTTGGCCAGGCTCTCGGTGACGTCGCTGCGCAGCCGGGGCAGTGCGATGTACGAGACGAGCAGCCCGATGACGGCCGCGAGGATCGTCGCCCAGTACCACTGCAGCCCGATGACGAGCAGCACGGCGAGTGCCGCGGCGAAGATGCCGAGACGGGCCAGGGTGTAGACGAGCCACGCTTTCACCCGACAAGTCTACGGATACGCGACGGGCAGGCGCCCCACAGCATCGCGACCTAGACTCCGCGGCATGGTCCGACTGTGGTTGATCGTCGTCGTGGCCGCCGTGGCGTTCACGGTGTTCGCAGCGATCGACTGCGCGACGATGCCCCGGCAGCGGGTGCGCTCGCTCAGCCGCGGTGTCTGGGTCCTCCTCGTGATCGTCCTGCCCGTGCTCGGCGGCGTCCTCTGGTTCCTGCTCGGCCGTGCCCCGGCGGGGAACGACGGCCCGCGACCCCGGTACCGTGGACCCGAAGACGACCCGGACTTCCTCGGGGGCCCGCACGGACCCGAGCAGCACCGCACCGACAAGGACCAGGACGACGAGACCCTCCGAGACCTCGAACAGCAGTTCCGCGACCGGGACCGACGCGGCGACCGCGACCGACCCCAGGACGACGACGGCGGCGCCGATCGCTGACGGCCCGGCCGGCTCCGGCAGCCCCGCGACCGACTTCGCCCTGGCGCTGCTGCGCGAACTCGTCCGCGCCGGCGTCACCGACGTCGTCGTCAGCCCCGGGTCACGGTCGCAGGCGCTCGCGCTGGCGGCGGTCGCGCTCGAGCGCGCCGGCGGCACCACCGTGCACGTCCGTCTCGACGAGCGCACCGCCGGCTTCTTCGCACTCGGCCTCGCGGTGGAGACCGGACGACCGGCCGCCGTCGTCACCACGTCCGGCACCGCCGTCGCGAACCTGCACCCCGCCGTGCTCGAGGCGCACCACTCCGGTGTGCCGATGATCGTCCTGAGCGCCGACCGACCGGACGAGCTGCGCGGCATCGGCAGCAACCAGACCACCGTCCAGCCCGGCATCTTCGGCGCGGCCGTGCCCTTCGTCCGCGACGTCGAGGCCCCGCGGACGCACGGCGTGGACGCCGGCACGGTCGACACGGTGCGGTCGCTCGCCCGGCAGGCCGTCGCGGCCGCCTCGGGGCACGAGGGGCAACCCGGCCCGGTGCAGCTCAACGTGGCGTTCCGCGAACCGCTCTCGGCCGGGCTGGGCGACGAGGCCGTCGAGCCGGTCCCCGAGGACGAGGTCGACCTCGGCTTCGCCACGCGTCGCGTGCACTCCGGACTGCCGGTGGCCGAGCTCGCGCCGGACGACGAGCCGGCGACCGTCGTCATCGCCGGACACGACGCCGGGGCGGACGCCGAGCGCATCGCCTGGGAGCTCGGGGCACCGCTCGTCGCCGAGGTGTCGAGCGGCGCCCACTTCGGCCGCAACCTCGTCGTGGCCTACCGCGACCTGCTGCCCGATCCCGCCTTCGGCGGCGCGGTCCGCCGTGCCGTGGTGCTCGGTCACCCGACCCTGAGCCGTGAGGTCCCCGCACTCCTGCAGCGGCCCGACGTCGAGACGATCGTGGTCCGCGGACCGGGCGCCGACCCGTTCGACCCCGCGCGGGCGGTCCGTCCGGACGCGACGACCACCTTCGTGTCCGACGTCCGCGTCATCGGTCGCACCCGCCCGGAGCACCGGGCCTGGGTCGGTCGGTGGGTGGCGACGAGCCGTGCGCTGCTCGGCGACGGCGACGCCGGGCCGGACCTCGACGCGAAGCGGTCGACGGACCGCGCCGAGCGCAACCGGTTCCTGCGCGACGAGGTCGCCCTGCGCCGTCGGGCCGTCGACCGGCGGATGCTCGCGGACGCCGTGTGGGGTGCGACCTGGCCCCACGACCGACTGGTCATGGGCGCCTCCCAGATCATCCGCGTCGCCGACGCGCACGTCGTCGGCAAGAACGTCCGGGTGCACGCCAACCGAGGACTCGCGGGGATCGACGGCACGATCTCGACCGCGCTGGGCATCGCGGCGGCACGCGAGGGGTCGTCGATCGGCACCACCCGGGTGCTCCTCGGGGACCTCACGCTGCTCCACGACCTCGGGGCGCTCCTCACCGGCACCGAGGAGCGGCGGCACCGGGTGCAGGTCGTCGTCGGCAACGACGGCGGCGGCGCGATCTTCCGCGGTCTCGAGGTCGCCGCGACCACTCCCGCCGCGGACATGCGCCGGATGATGACCACCCCGCAGCAGGTCGACGTCGAGCGCGTCGTGACGGGGCTCGGGTGGGAGTACCGGCGGGCGGCCACGTGGGGCGACCTGGAGCAGGTCCTCACCGACCCGGCGGAGCGCGTCGTCATCGAGGTGCCGCTGGCCGACTGAGCGGACCGCGTCCGTCGGTCCGCACCCGGCGGACGGGAGGCGCGGTGCGGGCCCGCACCGCGCCTCCCGTCCGTCAGGAG
>Ga0265780_10001883_pt1 | contig 29017 bp, 14 predicted proteins | sample P1T30metagenome_FD_192432 | JGI IMG/M metagenome (GOLD analysis project Ga0265780, IMG submission 192432) | Plant litter microbial communities from East Loma Ridge, Irvine, California - P1 T30 | ecosystem: Environmental > Terrestrial > Plant litter > Unclassified | place: USA: California... | reverse complement strand
CTGCTTGCAGAGCCAGTGGCTTGAGCGCTTTTGTTCTTCCTATGGAAATAGGCCACCCGCCTTTCAACAGGCTACTCTGTTTCAGCAAGGAGATTCCACTTGTTTTCGACGACATGATGGGCATAGTTTCCCTCGCCAGAGCGATGCTCACTGGCACCTACACCTCGCGACGTGAAGGAGCTCTTCTAATCGATTCTGAGCGTCTAGGCACATGCCTCATCGTCACGGGCGGCGTCGTCATGAGGACTGCAGCCAACGACAACAGGGAATGGAGCGAAGCTAACAAGCAGACCTGGGGAGCCATGCTGAAAGCCATTTGGCGCCTCATCTCACCACACGACGGTGTCCGCCTCGAGACCACGGCCATGTTCCATGCAATCATGGTGGCTGTGATCGACACAACCGCTGACCGCATATGCTCTTTTCTATGCGACGGAGACCTCCTTGACGACATGTCCTTCTTGCTCAGTTTCGTGATATTTCATACTGGCCAATGGATGCCGAGGCGTATGGTGCGAGCAGAGTTGGAAGCAGGCCGTATTACCCAGCCTCTCGCGTTGCCACGTATCGGAGCTGAAAGGCACCTCAGGTGGGCAGATGAGTTCACATCCCTGGCGTTTGATCCCCGCGTGTAAGAGAACAGGAAGATATCGATGACTCCGTCTATACAAATAACCTTGATTGCACACCTCTCCAGGTGTGTTGTTCATGTCTGGCTGGAATAGGGAGAACAATCGATGGCGATTGATGGACTGGATGAGACGAAGATGAAGAGACGGAATGCTCTGTCTGTACAGGTAACATTGATCAAGCCCCCTTGCCGGGGATCTCGATCTTGGTTGGCTGTAATACGGGAGCTGTTTGAGGTTAAAGGTCACTAACAATTTTTCTTGCTTTGTGTTCTTTGTTGTTGTTGGAAATAGACTGTCGAGGACAATACAGACCTCGTTGAATAGAATTCGACTTTTAGAACTCACTCTCGCCGTTTCAATCTCGTTTCCTTGCATGAAATCACCATTGTTTGATATTCTCAAGTTCCGAACCACTCAAGTCGAGACTTGCCTGTTTTATAGTACAGTACTTCAAGCTTTGCCGGCATGTAGTTTGCCGGTCGCTTAGACTATCCTCGTTCACCGACCAATGAAACGAGAGCAAATCCTGTCGCCTGCGGCAAAAGGTCGATCAATTGATTGGCCGCTTCGACGACTGAACACAGCGTCTCTAACATCGCACCTTTCAAGTAACAACATTGGCCCATTGGAAGCCATCTACATCACATCATGTCTACTCAAATCCGCTCAGATCGATCACTCCGCATCGTGACAATATGTACAATCATCCCAGCCTCAATCCTGCTCATCGCCACCGGTATTTCCACAAGAGGAGTCCTACCGACCATCGGACTGGTCCCAATGACTCTCTCTGCCCTTCTCGGAGCATTGAGCCTCGCCAGCACGAAAGGCCATGTCCCCTACAAGTCACACATGGATCTGGTCCTGGCGATCTTCTTGATGGCCATTCTGGTGCCCACGTACGTGAAATGCGGTACAGAGGACGTTTTGACTCGAGCGAGACTGACAATTGATTGTGCTTTTTCCGGCGATATAGCTGGGTATTTCTAGCGTCGGCGTGGAATCCACGCATGGCCATGCTGTGTTCGTATAGCGTGATGCCTCTGATGGTGAATTTGTACGGCAAAGGTTTCTCTTATCTGATGATGCTCTGATCATGTTGACTGATCTACCTGTAGCTGCATCCACACGTACCTCGCCCTACATGCATTGCCAAAGGTCGAACTCGACATCTTCCGTCCGCGCAGTTGCCCTAATTGCGACCATGTCATGCCGCCAATCCTGCCACGCTGGCAGCGTCAGACCGATGTCCACTGTAGTGCTTTGGAGGAACAACCATGCAAGGGTTCCATCGATGACCATGTCAGCAGCAACAACGATCTTCGCCGGGGGTTGATGCATGCCGCGATTTGGAACCAGCATGCAAGAGAATCGAGCGAGTTCCAGACGAGCGGTTTCAATACCCCTAGGCAAAGTTCCGACACACTGGACACATCGACAACAGGGTACTCATGTAATGAATCCGAAATCTCTAATGTGTACAAGTGATTCGAGTTGGGAAGCCAGGTTGTGAGAAAAGGGAGCGGGAAATTATACCTAGAAATGATGCCGAGTCGCAGACCACACACACTCGATGTATGAAGTTGAGCACTTGCCACCTCGATTATCCAGTTGTCTCACCATACGCTATAATAGGTACAAGTAATGCGTAGCTGTTGAGGTTCACCCTCTCATAATAATTTACATCTCAACTCCCGCTCTCCTCATCTCGGCAGCATGCCCCCTCAAGTTCCTCGCCAACTCCGTCTCAGCATCAGCGTCGTCAAGACTAACAGCAGTCTTTCCAGCTTTACCAAACAGACACTTCCACAAATCACTCTGGCCCACCAGCTCGCCACCAGTCTTGCCAGTCGTGAGCAAGTTTTGAATAGGAGCACTCTGCATCTCCTCAGTATCCGCGGCCTCGATGGCCATATCGCCAAAAGACGTCGGAGTGGTAGAACGCGATTTCCCATTCCGTCTGTTCTGTTCGCGAGACTGCACGTGCGACATGCGGCGCGCGACCGAAATCTCGTAGATGCTCTCTTCGACGGTGTCGTTGATGAGGTACATCCAGACTGTTGTCTGGCGCGTCTGGCCGATACGATGGACACGGGCAATAGCTTGCAGTTCGACGGCGGTTTGGATTAAAGGTTCGCAGATGAAGACGTGGGTGGCGTTGACGAGCGTCAAACCGGATGAGTCTGTCTTTGCGTCCAGTAGCAAACAATCGATACTGGCGTCATGTCGGAATTTCTCGACAGCTCCGGGGCGACCGAGTCGGCTACATCCGATCTTGAAGGTGGCGAACGCTGGGCCAAGGACATCGAGGAAGTCGCGGTACTGCGAGAACACAATAGCTTTGGCGCCCGGGTCATGCTCGCGGATCCAGAGCAGATGGCGACCTAGATTATCAATTTTGGTGCCAAAGCTGGCAGGCAAGTCAATGCCCTTCACCTCGTCCATGAGACTGCTGTCGACCTCGGAGTAGATGGCAGACTTTTGTGGGGACGATTGATTGGCTGCATTGCGACTTCCACTAGGTGACGAAGAACTGGCATTAAGCTCTTCCTTCGCGCGAAGCTCTTGTGGCTTGTAGGTGATGTTGTGGAAGTCGACAAGAGACAGGCCTCGCTTACAGACTGGGCATGTTCGATGCGCTCGCCACCAATGTCCAATGCACTCTTTGCAGTATTGGTGGCCGCAAACGGTAAGCACGCCGTTCTCGAACGAGCACTGGCAAATCACACAAATCCTTGGGCCTTCCGCTCCTGTCTCGTCACGAAGGTGCATGAGGAAGCGGTGTTTGGTCTTGAGTTGCGCAAGCGTTGTGTTTTGTTGTTCTTCTTTCGCCATGACAAGCTCCAGTGTTGCCACATCAAGCTCGTCGTCCAGCTCCTCCTTGTACGGTACAACGGCATCCGAGACGTCTTGAAGCTGTTTGTAAAATTGCAACCTGGCGTTCTGCGTCGAGCGGAAGATGTCGACCTCTTTTTCCAATCTTGCCAGAGCTTTCGTGTAGTCATTGAACACAACCTGAAGAGCTGCGATGTGTTGTTGAAGGATTGCTGCCTCGGTGTCGGCTCGAGAGTTGCCGCCTTGCCATTGCATAGCACTCTCCAACGCGCGAGCCTCTTGGATAAGACCACGTACCGATCCGACCTCGTCTCTGCGAGACCTGAACTTGTTTCGAATCTCGAAAAGCGCGAGCACTCTCTCAGGGGCGTGACATGGTGCCAGAAGCTCGTCCACATCATCAGGATCCGAGGTTCGTCGCGCTAGTTTTACGAGCCATTTTGCTTCGATGTCGATAAGGGGGGCGCTTTCTCCGGTAATGAAAGTATTGAGATCAGCTTGTACTGCCTTGAGGACATCAAAATACACGTAGAGCTCGTCTTGCTGTTTTGTTGATTCCTCGTACTCTTCGCCGGTGATCTCGTTCCCAACTTGATCCTCGTCAACAAGTGGTCTGACCAAGAACTCTGCCATTTTTGCACGCCACTCGGCAATTACAGCACACTGCTCCCGGATGACGTCGAATAGTTCATCGCTCTTGTCTATAATGCGTCGGTTCTCGATTCCTCCAGCATCCTTGAGTTCTTCAATCTTTGGGAGATCAGTGTGTACTTTCTTCTTCTCCGCATCCTTGATCTTTTTCATCAAGCCTTCGGCCTTGCGTGAGACATCCTGCAGGATTTCACGACGCACCGCCTTTGCTCGATCGTAAAGATCAACTTCCTGCGCTTCAAGTCGTTGGAAATCCTCGGATTCGGGCTTTGTGAGATTTTCGTTGACTTTGATCTGGTAACATGCGGTTGCGGCGAAGAACGTACACACGTGCTGCAGTTCTAGGGCCGTTCTCAGGTTGTTTCTAAGTCCACTTAAAAGCGGCGACGATTCGTTTGACGACTCATCATCTTCAGCAGACGAGACGTCTTCTGAAATGTCGTGAACCTCCTTCGCATGGTCCAGGCGTTGCCGCGCTTCTTGGACCAAGGTGTCGCTCTTTGTCATTGCCGATCGATAGATCTCGAGGGCCTTCTCACTTCGATGTTCATCTTCTCGGTTGTTGCCTAGTACATGTGCGCGCTGCAGTTGGGATTGTAAAGCCGTGCGCTCCTCAGTCCGAGCAGCGCTTTCGTTTTGGTTGATCATGACTTCAAGAACTTCGGCAACAGTGCGCAACGGCGCTTGACCCTGACCACGTCCAAGTGCCTTTCTGTTTCTCCCACCGACCTGTGGATGCAGGCAAATTTGTCTCATGCGAACAAGCCATTTTCGCATGGCCTCCACTGTGGCAGTGTCTTCGGGGTCCCAGTTGCCACGTTTCGGTGAACCATCGGCATTCAGCTCAAGCTCCTCGCACATCTCAGCAAAAATGGTGTCGTAATGTTGACTTTCAACGGCCGTAAAGGGCATGGTGATAACGACTCGTTTTTGCGACGGCAGATGCAGTTCGTCTCGGATCTGACTCTTGGTATGCCTCAACGCTATGGTACCAAAGATCTTGCGGAATATGTGCCTGTGATTCGTAATCACATGACTCCACAGTCGTGCGTCTTCGTCGAAGGGCTTGAAACGCAAGAATATCAATAGTCCGTGTAGGTCTTGCACATCTTTACGCAAAGGCGTACCGGAAACAGCCCATGAATGTACCCTGGGAATACGACATGCCACCCGTGCGGCAGCGGTGACGCTGGTCTCTATCATTTGTGCCTCGTCCATAACAGCTCTCCAGAATTGTACTCGAACGAGAGGACTGCGTTTGCGCTCGAACTTTGGCGCTCGGCGCATGTTGCGGGCTGGCGGCTCTTCAGCGAAATGCACTTCCCGCGCCAGAACCTGGTATGTCGTCAAGATCACATCGTAGTTGACCGTCAGATTTTTCAAGACCTTGTCCTCATCGTTTGCTTTTGTCGCAGGTGGAATTCCTTGATACTGCATGACCCTCAGTTTTGGAGCATGCTTTGCCAGCTCGGAGCGCCATTGAGGCAAAATTGATGTTGGGGTGACAATCAGCGTCGCTTTGGAGGGTAAGACGTCTGTGCCGGATGTCATGTCCATAACATGACTGTCCGGTATCTCACTGCGTCGATGGAGTGACACCAGAGCCATGAGCTCAACTGTTTTTCCGAGGCCCATCTCTTCGGCCAAGAGACCTCCTGACATGCGATAATGAGATTTCTCGGGTCTGTGGCGAGAGATGATGCCCTGAAGGTGATTGACGTAGCAAGCGTTCCCGTCTAAATCCTTCACTTCTTCGTATTGCAGAGTCTCAGTTTCTTCCAACTCCTGTGCAGGGACTTGTACTATGGCTCCACTTACAGGAGTCACACCTTCCCTCCTGAGCATCCAAGCGACTGCACGCTCCTGGAAAGGATAGAGATGACTCTCGAGGACGTCTCCAAGATCCAGAGTTTGATCACGGTTCGGGACATGCACGCTCTCGTAGAAGTCTTGAGGCGTCCATGGCTGAGTATGTTCCTGCTCGTTCCTCGATCTGTCCGGGAAGAAGCGCTCTTTTAGACCATAATCTGGATATGGGCGAAACTTGCCTGCAGGAACGCCGGCCGGAAACGCAGATGTCCCATCTCTCCATGCTATTGAAGCTTCGAATCTTACAACGTTGTACAGTTCTCCCATCGATCTTTTCAATACACAGCGAGCGATCGAGGCGGGATGGTCCTTAGTAGCGATTCCATGCGCGCATGCGACTCTCTCCTGTTTAGTATGCAGGATTATGGCGCGAATATCGTCTAGAATTTGGGGAGGCACGTGGCTCAGATCAGCCTTGAGCAATACACCGTGTCGAGTCGCCTGGGCAAGTCGCATCTGCACGCCCTGTTCATCCTCGCTAATTCCGTCGACGATGACTCGGACTTCATCCGTTCCTGCGAAATCTACATCTTGGTCAATAGTCTCTGTTCTCGGCGTCTTTTCTGCAAGTGTCTCTGGAAAGTGTAGATCGATGGTCACTCGCGCCAGCGGGATATTCTCAATCACTTGGACCGGCGCCGGCGCTGGTTTTGATTTCGTTTTTACAGGCTTCGTAAGCTTTGCACGCTTTCGTGGTGGCTGTTTACTCTCGTCGTCGTCACCATCCGTATCCTGTATGCGCTGAGCGCCGTGCTCAAGGAACCATCTCATGGGCGTGAATCCACCAGCTTCGACGAGGATTGATCTTTGGTCGTACGCGACAACTTGCGTCGAGATGACGCTCGCTACACAGTGTGGGTGTGTCGGGGCCATTATGACGATGGAGACCAGCTCCGGACCGGCACGATGTGTGAGTATTGATGGATGGATAGTTGGTTTTATTGAAGCGAAGGACGAACTTTGAAAGATGCACGCCTGCAAGCCGAGGCGATCGCATTCGCGTGAGGTTACGTCAGCGTGCAGCCGTGCAGCGCTAGATTGAATTGGGCACATATCTCGCCTCAGGCATCCCCCTGTTACTCTCTCTGACGGTCTGACCTCGCTCTCATGGAATCGGATATCACGGAAGCAATTGCTCGAGACGAGATGGCAGTGTACATTGCAGCTATAATTCGTTGGTTCATATCGTCGTATTGTTCGTCGCTGCCGGTCTTGAGCAGCCTCGAGGGGCTGAGCTCAAATTCTACAGCATTTTAGCGAGACCGAGCGAGATGATGTAGTGTTTGTGCTACCACCGGTACAATAATCGTTTGCATGTGACACGTTCAACTGACGTTCCACAATACCACGATCTTTACTACTGACTCGCAGAAACATGACACAAGAAGCAACGCTGATGACCGACGAGCGACCGGCTCGTCTTGAGAAGGTACTGTAGCTCATATGTCCAGCCTAGGCAAATCACTCGACTGACATCGATCCAGGGGCGACATGTCAAATATTGGCTGAGATGTCTGAAGACACTATTGCCAAGCATGTACACTTCGAACGACTCGAACCGCATGTATCTGGCGTATTTCATACTCTCGGCGTGTGATGTGCTAGATATCCTCGTCTCCTCAACAACAGCGGCAGAAAGAAAAGACTGGATCGACTGGGTCTATCATTGCCAACATCCTCATGGTGGCTTCCGTATGTGGCCTGGAACTGATTTCGGCGAGCGTGCGAATAGCGAGAACGCCAAATGGGACCCAGCAAACATCAACGCCACTTACTTTGCTCTTGCCGCGCTGCTCATCTTGGGTGATGATCTCAAACGCGTGCGCAGGGTCTATACACTACGCTGGGTCAATAAGATGCAGAGAGAAGACGGCTCGTTCGGCGAGACTCTTGTCGAAGGCAAACAAGAGGGCGGTAGAGATGCAAGACTCGGTTACTGCGCCACTGGCATCAGATACATCTTGCGTGGAAACACAACACCCGGTCCACTTGACATTGGCGGCGAGTTGGTGGAAGACATCAACCTCGACACATATGTCGATTGTGTCAGGCTCTCCGAGGTATGGTTCACCGTGATGACGCTTATAACGTCAATGGCTAACTTTAACGCAAGTCCTTTGACGGTGGCATAGCCGATGCGCCCTTCCATGAACCACAAGCAGGCTATACTTTCTGCTCGCTCGGTTCTTTATCTTTCCTCTCGCGCCTGGAGTCCAGTCGTGTCAACCGAGCACGCCCGAATTATGGCCCTTCTTGCCCACCCAGCGTGGTGCGCTGGCTTCTTTCTCTCCAGACGGACTTCATCGACCCCGACACTGCACCTGCCGTGGAATTGAGCATTCAGCCTTCGACCGGAAAGTCCCCAGAAGAAATCGAGGCAGGGCACCAATCTTCGAAGATCCCATCGTCCGCCTCAGACCTACATCAATCACCTGACAAGTCGACCATGTGGTCACCTCGGGACTTCGATAACAGTCTTGACGGCACGCTCATCTCCTCTTCCATACCCAAGTCATCGCCCTCATACTCCTCGCCATCAGGCATGTGCGGTCGCCCTTGTAAACCAGCCGACACCTGCTACGCGTTCTGGGCTGGTGCATCCTTGCAGTTACTTGGACAAGGCCGCGCCAACGCTCTTCACGATCCGGCAGCTCTGCGCTCATATCTCCTGACGTTGACTCAACATCCTGTCATGGGCGGTTTCAGCAAGTTCCCTGGCGACAAGTGGGCTGACCTCTACCACAGCTACCTGGGATTGGCAGCTCTCAGTTTGGCTTCGACGGAAGAGGAAAGAGAGGAGGACGGTGTGAAAGAGTTGGACGCTGGGATGTGTGTATCTGTCGAAGTCCGCGGTCGACTGAAAGGAATCTGGGCCGGAATGTAAGAAAAGCTGTAGAGTCACAAGCATTCTAAAAGTTTTGGCAATGTCAATGTGCATACTGAGGTCCGTTGATACAGTCGAATGTATACATACATGTGTGTCCAGAGCATCTCTATGCCAGTAAAACACTGGACAAGTCTTGGAGGTTAAAATCTAGGATTTCACAGGATCAAGCGGTGGTAAAAACGTATCATAGATGTGCTATCACCGATAATGGCCCAGAGCCTGGTGTAAAAGACAGCATGTCGGGAATCTCAATTTCTCTTTTCCAATGTCCAAATCACTCTATACCAAGCTATAGTTGGAATATTCCAGCGATTACTACACCATGCTTAAGTCAATGGCTCTAGATGTCCGATGTCCACTCAAATATCATTGTAGCCCTACTTCTGGTCGGATGTCTGCGGCTCTACGTAGCCCCAACCCTAACCCTACAAAACACTCTATCCCGACGCGAAGTCCAGACGCGAACGCGTTTAGCTCAATTCACCGCTCAATGTTTGAGCATACAACAGGAGTACGACTGAATATCGGCAAACATGGTGAAGAATGGCACAGGCGACGATGCCCTGCTGTCGCAGCCAGCGTACGTACAATACTCAAAAAGCAAAAACCCAATGCTAACGGATCCACAGAGACCATGAACCCACGAGCCTCAACCGCACGCCCTCACATTACAACCCTCTATCCAACTTCGCCCTGCCCAAAGGCGAGAATAGGCACTACCAGCAGCAGTTTGCCGACATGTATTTCGCGCGCCTAGCGCAGCTCAAACCCGCCGCGGACGCGATAGCAGCCGAGTCCTTTGGCGGTTTCGAGATTGCCGGCGAGACTGCTTCACGAGTGGACAGAGTGTTGGACGTGCGGCAAGGAGAGCTATGCTGGGTCACTGGAACCGTATATATGGAGTTGCCCTTGAAGCCGAACATTCTGGACGACATTGGCAAGGATCACTGGATCGCTGCTCCACCGCCCAGAGTCAAGTTTCTGAGCCCAGGAGGAGGCGACCAGACCATGTTGGAAGACGAGTCGGGACGTTTGAGACTGGTGGGAAGTACACTGAAGGATGTCATACTGGTCACTGGTGCTATCATCTCGGTTCTGGGAACGGAGAACGCAGACGGCGATTTCGAGGTGTTGGACGTGAGGGTACCGGATCTGCCGAGGCAACCACAGAGATGGGAAAGAGATGATGGAGAGGCAGCGACTGGTGGGAAGAAATCAGCAAAACGGGAGAAGAGTGGCAAGGTAGCCATTGTCTCTGGCCTTCGAATGTCAGGCGAGGATGGCGACACCCTGGGTCTGGATCTGCTGGCGGAATACTTGCTCGGCGAAGCGGCATCCCAAGAAGAGCAAGAAGAAACGGCAACAATCTCGCGCCTTATCATAGCCGGAAACTCCGTCAACGCCTCGCCTATACCTCATCATGATGAGCTCGCTGCCAAGAAAACGAAGAAATACGGCTACGACAGCGCCACTTACAACCCGGTACCGACTGACAACTTCGACGCATGGCTCGCAACCCTGCTGCCTTCATTGCCAATTACTCTTCTCCCCGGCGACGCAGACCCGACCTCAATCGCCCTCCCGCAGCCGCCTATTCACCAAGCGATGTTCCCTCACGCACGAGCATACATGGAACTTCCCACATCCGGCCTCATTGGCAGCTTCGACTCCGCAACAAACCCTTACGAATTCGACCTCGACGGCTGGCGTTTTGTTGGCACTGGCGGACAGACCGTGGACGACGTTTTCAGATACGTGCCAGGCGACGACAGATTAGAGATGATGGAGGCAATGCTGCGATGGCGATTACTGGCTCCCACAGCGCCGGACACCCTGTGGTGCTACCCATACCAAGATGGCGATGCTTTCGTAATGAAGGACTGCCCGCACGTGTTCTTCGTTGGCAATCAACCCAAATTCGAAACCACAATGGTCGAGGGTCTACTCGGACAAACGGTGAGAGTCATCTCTGTCCCCGAGTTTCGAAAGACGGGTGAGGTCATATTGCTTGATCTGGAGACACTTGAACCGGAATTGGTCAAGGTTGGTATCTTCGAGGGCTGAAGAGTTGGAGGTGCCTTGCTTTTACAACGAAACCATCAATGCGCTTCGTCCGAAGATGGCGAAGTTTCTGAACGCAGAAGTTTGGGAATCATGAGCAGAGCTGCTAGGCTCATCTCATACCTAAACAGCCAGACATTGCCTCCACGGTCAAAGACAAGGCCGATCGCTGCACAAATGGCCCCCAATAACGATCGGACAGTCCGACAAGGTCGAAGAAAGTCTGGTCAGCGGTTCGCGTGAAACAACGTGCAAGCAAGACTTGGGATGCCACACCGCACCAGATAAATAGATCCCACCCGACCCGTACGAGTCAAAAATTGATCATCGATCCTCCAGCATGGCGCTGCCAGCTATAAGACTCCAGTCTCAATCCACTCTGTTTGCGAGCACATATCTTAACTCTTCACACCGACGTCGCTTCTCACTTTCCGGACTATACAATCAGGTAAACGATCTACTACAAGACGACTTCGCGATTGCACCATGAAGAGACTCGGCAATAGTACTGGTGTTCTTAAAGACTGCGTCCTTGTTCCCCCAAGCAATACATAGACCGCATGGCCACTATTCCCGGCAAACCCGAATGAGCCCAATGCCTTGATCTCACCGCTCGATGGTATTCATCTCATCCACGCTCGGCATCATCCGTGACCATCCACTCCGTTCGACTACTGAGGTTTTGGCCGTCGGGAATAAGTTGACTTTAATGCGAATTGACCGGTAACAGACAAGACAGTAAGTTAGGACTAGGGCAGCTACTAGCGGGATTCGGTAGAGGTATTCAATGGAGTATCATGGCACGTGCATGTATGATCGAAGAGACGTAGGCATGCGGCCAGGTGGTGTGAATTCAATGTGACGATCGTATTTTGATCGATATAGGTTCGTGAAACACTCGTGCAAGCAGGCCTAAGAAATAGATTTGATCCAAACTGTGAAATCCCTTCAACACTTCTTGTCGACAAAAAAGATCCCGGAAATAGATGACTTCTCTTCGAAACCCTTACAAAACAAATAGATCACCGCGTTAAATGCTACCCAGCACAAAAACATCGAAGAGCTAAGCCTTCCTCGACGTAAACACCAAATCCAACTGCCCCGGATCAACAGTGAAGTGATCCTTGGTCTGCGTCAGAATCCGCGAGCCATCCTCGCCCGGCGCGAACGCCACGTCAAACTCGAGCAGAATCCTCGCCGTGAGCGTGCGGATCTGCATGTAAGCCAGGTTCTTGCCAATGCAGCCAAAGGGCCCCATGGAGAAGGGGGCGAAAGCGTCCTTGTGCTTGATCAGCTCGTCGCGCTTGCTGTACCAGCGCTCGGGCAGGAAGGAGGTTGCTTCGGGGTAGATGCGATTATCTAAGGGAGGGAGAAGTGTTAGTGAATGGAGTCGGTGTAGAAAGAGCGATACTCTTACCTCTGCCCATGACATATTGTGGCATCCAGAAGTTGGTGTTGCCGGGAATGAAGGTCTCTCCAATGTGCATTCCTTCCTTGGGCGTGGTGCGTTGCAGACCAGAAGGAACTGGAGGGTGAAGGCGGAGGGCTTCGTTGATGGCTCCGTTGAGGTGCGGGCAGTTCTTGATGTCCTTGTCGCTCCATTCGCCTGTGGTGACAGGGCGTAGCTCCTCTCGAATCTTCTCCACTTGCGCGGGTTCTTGGGCAAGGTGGTAGAATAAGAAGGTCAGTGAGGCTGCAGTGGTATCGGAACCGGCAACGATAATCAAACGTGCGTCGGCTTGCAAGGTGGGATCATTCTCTGGGTGCGGGATCTCTGTGAACGCTTTGAGCAACCAGCCCATGATGTCGCCGTTTGCCCCCGATCCTTTCTCGCCGTCGTTCTGCACGCGCCATGCCAACTCGTCGCAGCAGAATTTCACAAACTTGTGATAGCCCTCGGCGAGTCCAGGGATGTCTTTGAGGATCCGGAAGAACCACATCGGCATGAAAAGTCCAAGCGGTGCCATTCCTTCGCTCAAGAGCTGAAGAGCCCAGTGCTTCTCACCCGAGTCAAGCATGCCGTAATCTTTGCCGAAAGCCAGACGACCCATGGTATCGAAGCTGTAGAGGTTGAACCATTTTGTTACATTGACGGGTCCGTTCTTGAACTCTTGGAGACGCGTCATGACCTTGTCGTTGAAGTGGTCCAGTGTCGACTCGTATTCACGGAGAGCCTTGTCCGAGAATGCAGGAGCCCAAACTCGACGGCGTTGGTCGTGGAGCTTCTTCGACCGTGTGGTGTGCACAGAATCGCGTGGCGAGTCACCTTCGTACCAAGGACTCTTGCCTGCTTTGGCACCGATTCCGTAGGTTATCTGCATGCCTTCTGGGTCGACGATACTGAGATCGTGGGATCCAATGCGCACAACATCGCCATGCTTGTCGTGAAGTGCCTTGAGCTTCTGGTAGCCGTCAGCCTTGCCGAGTTGCGCAGACCAGGCGATGTTGCCTAGCCGTGTCCAATAAGGGCCTGGGAACCGGTTCAGAGGGTTGAGGAATAGGCGGTAAACGGCCAGACTGCTGTAGATGCCGCCCAGGACTGTGGCTACAAGAGAAAAAGACGAAGTGATTGCTTGGGCGAAAGGAAATCCGTATCCTCTTGACAAGACCAGCATTCCAGAAACAAATGTGAGCAGGGTGGTGAAGATGTAACCCCAGCCATAGAAGTGATGTTCACGCCCATTGAACCAGAGTGCATGTAGTGCTACTCCTGAGGCAAATGCCAGGGCATGGATTGCTGCCATGCTGCGAAGTCGCTATGTCGGATGAGACGTTTCCGTGTGCCCAACTGGTGAGTCGAAAGAGGATGGTTCTCTCAAGGAAACCCCGAGGAATGCAACAGATGTTATACCCGCCATAGCAAATACTCATGACCCTGCCCATGCCCATAATAAACGTGGGCCACTATTCCCCGCACGAATCGCGTCCTCGTCAGCATCTGGCCAAAGGTTGTGAATAGACTCTGAAGCTACTGTGCAGCTCTGGTGTGGCCCGGACCACGGGGACTATTGCATGCCGCATATGAGTATAACCAGTAACATAAAATGCGTTGTCAGACATGACCTGAACCAAGGGCTGAGCCATAGCCGGGTTCACTGATGTTCAAGGGAGAAGATAAAGAAGCTCGAGATCTCAGCGTATCCCGCGCCGTTGGAAAGAAGCTGACTCGTGGACCAGTCTAACACGCTCCGTCGTGGATAAGAGGGTCGGTAGTTGTGCTGTACTGAACGGCAAGAGATGATTCAAATGTTGTTGTCCGAAGCTTGAGGATACAAAAAGGAAGCCGACACGATTTACAGTACAGTATATACCTAGGCGCCGCGAAAGGGCTCAACCCTGAGCGTGCCGAGATCATCTCGGGCCGTGTACATGTGAAGTGTACCGATACCGATGTACAGTACTACCGAGCATCCTTGGAAACCGAACATACTCTAGCCTACAGTGACATTTATGGAGGCTAAGGGACACCAGGGGATAACGGATGCATCGGTCTCCACCGTAAGCAATTAAGGGTGATGGCGCTTCTTGCCACTTACGGTCCATAGTATGTAGGCAGCCTCGTTGAGTCGGGGTAACTCATACTCATCGCACCGCACGCCCTCCTGGCGAAGGCACTGCAGAGCGGGTACCTCTGATATGGCACATTACAGCACACCGCGACAACCAAAACCACCACAACAAACACGGATATAAACAAAAACAAAAGGAATGTCCTCGCGACTTTAGTCCGCACGTCTTAGCTCACGAGCGCGCAGGTCTGAAAGAGCCGGAGGTTAAGCCTTTGGCGCGAGCCACAACCCCGACACCAGCTCCCCATCAGAGACAAGGAACCAGCAGAAGGGGAACGGCTCGCAACCGGTGGCCGGATGATATTGCGCAAACCCAGCCCGGAGGCTGGATGCTAGTGACCTCACCGCAGAAGAGAGGGTTCCCCTAGCCCCGTGAAGGGCATCGGAGGGGATGCTGCGGTGGGCGTGTAATCTGTTCGCTGCGCTTGTTGTGTGTATGTTGGAGGTTTGGGAAGTTGCAATGGATGGACTTTTGTAGGAAGAGCGGCGCGCGCCAAGACTTTACATCTGCACTGCTCTGCACTTCCTTCCTGACTTCACATTCACACTTGGGACTGAGATTTCATGTCATGTTGTCAAAGGCTGCTGGCTGGTGAACGCATTCACAGGTACAAGTTGCGCATATACATACAAGCAGTCAATAATAGTCGTCGTCAATGCCTGGCCCCGTTGACTGAGCCATTGGGCTGCTGTGGTGGAGGCGTTGCCTTGCCGTTGGGCAGGGCCTGTTGTTGTACCACGGGTGGTGGAGGCGGCGGCGCAGGCCCAAATATCTTTGCCTGCTGTTGCTGCTGCTGCTGTTGCTGTGGATGTTGCTGGACGTCGAGGCCCTCCTCCTCGGTGTCATCCTCATACTCGCCCTCCTCGTCTTCGTCGTACTCTTCGTCTTCGTACTCGCTCTCTGTCTCCCCCTCGAGGCCCTCGTCGAACTCCGCGTTTGGGTCGTGACCCGCTGCCATGCCACCTGCCATGCCGTACCCGCCGGACTGCATGGCACGACACAGCTTCTTGAGTTTTTCGTTCTCGCGCGCCAACTGGTCGATTGTCTGCTGGCTTTGGCTCCGTTCTTCGGCCATCTGGAAGATGTTCTTGTTCGTAGCTTCTTGTTTGCGCGTGAGGTTGAGGTTCTCCTTTTCGAGGCGTTTGGTCTTCTTCGACATCTCCTCCATCTCCTTGCGGAACGTTAGGAACAGGTCGTTGCTGTTGTTGAGCGTGTCTTCTACCTGCTGCGGAGTCAGTCAGTTACCTTTACTGACAACCGTAGCAAAGTGCGTGGTGCCCACACTGAGGCGAAGTGCTGGGAGGGAATTAATTGTGGCTTAGAACGTACCTGTTTGAACTTCTCCACGTAGACGTTCAGCTGCCCTCTGAGCTCGTTCTCGGTTTGGCTGAAGGTGCTGACTTGTCTAGTCAACTGGTGGCTCTTACTTAACTCTGATTCCTGTGCCTTCTTTAGTTGATCATGCCGTGACATCTGGTATGCGATCTCGAGGTCCTTTGTTCGTAGCATAGACTGGAAGTAAAGCTCTCGCAGCTCGTATTGATGTAGGAAACTGGTGAACTTTTCCCGGAATAGCTTGTCCTGTTCCAGGTCTGCTGATTGTCGTTCGGGCGCTCGTCGGTCCATGATCACTTCTTCGACATCCAGTACAAGGTTCTCAAGTTTACGGTGCAGTTCCTCGTTCCTGTCGCCACCGCTTTCCTTCTCGTCGCGCAAATCCTCCTTCAGCTTCTTGTTCTCCCGTGTCAATTCCCTGCTCAACTTCTCCAACTTGTCCTTCATCGCCTTCTCTTTCGTCAAGTTCTTGCTGACCTCCTCCTTCTCCTTTTGCAGTTGATCGCCTCTTTTCTTAGCTTTGACGTGTTCCCGCTCAACTCGTTTCATGTCGCTCAAAAGCTCACTGTACTTGCGTTGCACGATGTCAAGCTTGCTGTTGTGTGGCTCCATCGTACCCAGAAGCTGACTCAAGTCCCTGTTCGCCTTCTTGACTTCAGCCTCAATCTCGCCCTCCTCCTTGGCCGTCTCAGTACTGGAAGCCTCCAGCTGCGAAATCTTGGACAGCAAAGCCTTGTGCGCGTCATTAGGGTCGCCGGAATTTGCTGCTGCTTTCTTTCCCTTCCCCGCCTTTCCCTTGTGCGCGGGCGCATTGCTTGGAGGTGGTGGAGGTGCGGGAAGTGAGGTGTCCGAAGCCGAAGCATCGCGGCTGTAGTTGTCCACAGGTGAGTTTCGCGCGCTGCTGCTTGGAGGCAGCGGCTGCTGGTTTTGGTTGGCCACGGCCGCCATGTCTGCCATTCAAGGTGTACCCAGTCGTGCTAAAATAGTTTTTATGGACACTCCGGGTGTGTTCGATGCGCTCTCGCGCGGAGGAATCCTCCCGGCTTGTCAAGCAGAAATCAAGAACAGGCTTTGCACGAGACGCTCCTCTAGCATCGAACGACAGGCCGAAGTTATCTGTGTCGGGAGATCGAGCAGAGCGATGATAATGTCCAATGTATGCAGGTTCAAAGCTGCTTGCCGAGGTGTCGTGGCGAGATGGCGTAGCGCAGAGGAAGACCGGGGGGTTGATGCGAATCCAGTATACGTAGTCGGTCGTCCAGTCTCACGCGTCGGCGGGTCACCAGTAGCCAAGAATGTATGCTCGCGGATTGTTGCTGTATATGATGTGTTGATCGGTGTCGTGTGTTGCAAATGCTATGCCGTGTAGCATGTAGAAGAGGCGTCTACCACAGAGGCAGGTTCTACATCCTTGCGGAGGTCAAGTCTGCGGCAGATCCCGGCCGGCGTGTCGATTGTCTACCATCATGTCGATCCAACCAGCGAGACCCATCTTTGATTGTTCACTTACACTCGACCACCCTTTCCACCCACCACACATATACCCGCGATGCTTTCGGCGCTGAGGACAGCTCCTCGACTCCAAGCGTCTGCAACGGTATCCCGTCTGCAGCGCCTCGCCGCCAATCCTCGTCGCCACTATGCCTCGGTGCTAGACTCGCTCCCCAAGCCGGGCGATCGCATCCATGGCTTCACCCTACAGAAGACGAAGCATGTGCCCGAGCTGGAGTTGTCGGCGCTGATGTTCCAACATGACAAGACTGGCGCCGACTACCTGCACGTGGCAAGAGACGACGAGAACAATGTCTTCAGCATCGGTTTCAAGACGAATCCGCCTGATGCGACTGGCGTTCCTCACATCCTCGAACATGTCACTCTGTGCTCGAGTGAAAAGTAAGCAATTCAGCAGGAACAGTAGACAGGGCAGTATATTGACCTCAAGGTAGGTATCCGATCAGAGACCCTTTCTTCAAGATGCTTCCTCGCTCTCTTAACAACTTCATGAACGCCTTCACAACCCTCGATCACACCATGTACCCTATTGCTACCACCAACAAGAAAGATTTCCGCAACCTCATGACCATGTACCTGGACTCTACTCTTCACCCACTGCTCAAGAAGTCCGATTTCGTTCAAGAGGGATGGCGCATCGGCCCGGAGAACCCAGCTGAGCCTGCGGATGCGACTGGCAAGGACTTGGTGTTCAAGGGTGTTGTGTACAACGAAATGAAGGGCCAGTTCTCGGACGCGACCTACTTCTACTATATGCGCTGGCTGCAAGAGGTGTATCCGTCGTTGAACTTCTTCGGAGGAGAGCCCCAAAAGATTACGGACCTCACATACGAGCAACTGCGTGCTTTCCACAAGCAACATTACCACCCCAGCAACAGCAAGATCCTGACGTACGGAAACACTCCTGTGGAGGAGCACCTCGAGATCGTTGGAAAGGAGCTGGACAGATTCTCCAAGATCGCAGTGGACCAAGAGAACAAGCTGCCCAAATCGCTGGCGAATGGGCCGAGGGAGATTGTAGTCCACGGTCCTGTTGACCAGATGGCACCTCCCGATGCACAGAACCGCACTTCCATCGCTTGGACCATGGGCAACAGCAACGACATCCAGGAGTCGTTCGCCTTGAACATCGCCACCTCTCTCTTGATCGACGGCTACGGTTCGCCGATGTACCGCGCTCTTGTGGAATCTGGCCTTGGAACAGACTTCTCACCCAACACTGGCTACGACTCGCACACTGCAAAGGGAACCTTTGCGCTTGGCTTGAACGGTGTCTCAGACGCAAACTTGCCCAAGATCAAGGAAACTATTTTCGACGAACTCAGAGGCGTTCTCGCTAACGGCCTTGATCTGCAGAAGGTCGAGGGTGTTCTGCACCAGCTTGAGCTTGCAATGAAGCACAAGACTGCCAAGTTTGGTATCAACGTTGTGCGCACCGTTCAAGGCTCGTGGTTCAACGGCAAGGACCCCTTCGACTCGCTCGAGTACAACAGCATCGTTCAGAAGTTCAGGAGAAACCTTGCCAAGCCGCGTTACCTTGAGCACCTGTTGGAGAAGTACTTGCTCACGGATGACAACTTGACTTACACCATGAAGCCTTCAGCTACATTTGCCGAAGAGCTCGTTGCGGAAGAGTCTCAACGTCTCCAGAAGAAGATCGCCGAGGAGTCTGAAAAGCACGGCAGCCTCGAGAAGGCACAAGAATTCTTGCGAAGGCAGGAAGCCGAACTTGTCGAGGAACAAGATGCTGGCCGCACTCAGTCCAACGATTGTCTTCCTATGCTGAACGTCAGCGACATTCCGAGGAAGCAAAAGGAGATCACCCTCAGAGATGGCTCTGTCGAGCACGCTACGGTGCAGTGGCGCGAGGCTCCTACCAACGAGATGACCTACTTCCGTGCGATCGCTCCCCTCAAGGACTTGCCTGACGAGCTCCGTATGCTCATCCCGCTCTTCTGCGACAGTCTGATGCGCATCGGCACCAAGACCAAGGGCATGGAGGAGCTCGAGGATTTGATCAAGCTCAAGACTGGTGGCATCAACGTTGGCTACCACGCAGTCGGCTCGCCGTTCGACTTGCAGGGAGCTGAGGAGGGTCTGAGCCTGTCCGGTCACGCGTTCGACCGCAATGTGCCTGCCATGTACGAGCTGCTGCAGACCGTCTTGTTCGAGACCGATTTTGAGTCACCAAAGGCCTACAAGATGATCAGGGAACTACTTCAGTCCGGTGCCAGCGGTGCTGTCGACGCCGTTGCTGGCAGCGGTCACATGTATGCCGCGATGTACGTCAATGCAGGCCTGAAGCCAAGTGGCAGGATGGCTGAGCAGACCGGAGGTCTGACTCAAGTCAAGCTCATTGCCCGTCTCGCTGCTGCTGAGGAGAACCCCGAGGCAATGAAGGAGCTCGTCCAGAAGCTCAAGGCCATCCAGGCCATCGCCGTCAACAACATGAAGACCAATATGCGTGTCGCATTGACCTGCGGCGCTGACTCAACTGGCCCGAATGAGCAAGCCCTCAAGCAATTCCTCAGCTCTACCTCTGCCACCGACTTCACTACTCCCGAGGTCGCTCTTAATGCTCAAACTGCCACATACCCTTCGAGCGGTAACACATTCTTCAACATGCCCTACCAGGTCTCCTACTCCGCCCTTGGTCTGCCGACAGTGCCCTATGTTGACCCTCGCGGCGCTTCCTACGCTCTTCTGGCTGCTCTTCTCACACACAAGCATCTGCACCACGAGATCCGCGAGAAGGGTGGCGCCTATGGCGCTTTCGCCTACTCCCGGCCTGTCAACGGCATCTTCACACTGTCGTCGTACCGCGACCCGAACCCTGAGAATACGCTCAACGTGATGAAGGATGCTGGCCGATGGGCTGCTGAGCGCGAATGGACAGCACAGGAGCTTGAGGAGGCGAAGCTGACCGTCTTCCAAGGAATCGACGCGCCCATGAGCGTAAGTGCAGAGGGCCTCTTGCGCTTCGAGGTTGGCGTCACCAGGGAGATGGAACAAGAGAGGAGAGAGCGCTTGCTTGATGTCACCAGAGAGGATGTTAGGAAGGCGGCTGAGGATGTTGTGAAGGGTCTCGGTGAGGGCAAGGGCAACTTTGTCCTCTTGGGCCCCAGGAAGCCTTTTATTGACGAGGCTAATGGTTGGAAGGTTGAGGACATGGCCAAGGAACTGGCCGAGAAGGCGGCTTAGATTTGTTGATGTTTGGCGGCGCGAGATGTAGATACCCAGCTCTTCTGTACGATGACTACTGTTAATTGTATTATATTAAGATTTCCAACTATGTAAGTCAGACGTTGTTTCTTGTCGTGGTCAATCTCCAAGCATCGCGAATGCTGGGGTGTCCCTTCGCTGCGAGCTGACATCCTTCGTAGGTAGATTGACATGCCATTGTAATTACCAACCTAGTACCGGCATACCCAGCAGCAATGGAGGAAACAAGATCCGTTGACATCCACATCATAGATGGCTGGGCATAGCCAGGGTGGCTTGTGAGGTCAAGGCTTGCTGGCGAATTCGACCTCACTTCACTTCAAGTCTTGGCGGCCGACCTCGCCTGCACCCGCTCAACCTCACATCACGCAATGACGTCTTCTTTTTGTGAACCGGCGTTACACACACTAATAACGAAGCGAATAGAGGAGACTAGATCCCAACCTCATTTCCCTCGCGAGCGATCGCCCGCGCAAGTGAGCCAATGACTCCTCAGCACAGACCATCTCAACCTCACGTCACAACATGTTTTGCAGCGCTTCACTCAAATGAAGAGCAAGCCAGCCAATGGCAGAGGTTGAATTCAAACTCATTTCCCCTTTGAGCGACCGCCCCCTCCGCACCGACCTCCAATCACTCTTCAACCTCACCTCACCGCAGCAAACATGATGACGCCTCCTCCAAAAGCCCGCACACACACGCACTTATAAGTATTTTCCTCCTCCCACTCCTCCGGCTCCTCCTCGACACCACCAACCATCATCCCCATTTTTTTCTCTTTGCTCCCTCAACACCACCACTCTTTCCTCTTCCCTTTTCCCTCCTTCATCGCCACCACTCGTCCTCCTTCTCCTCTTCCTTCTCTCCTTTCTCCACCACAACACCACACCGCCACTAACTCGTCAACCTCGACAGCACCAGCAGAAGAACAAGAAGAAAGCGTCTGACGGCCTCGCCACAAGCGAGCCGTCAGACATCCATACTGACCAAACCCACCAGACACCGAACCCGAACCCAAACCCGAACCAAATCAGGCTCAACGCTTCTGACACCCCGTACCTCAACATTCGGAGGACAACAGGACTCAGGACGACATCCGACACCGTCCCGTGGCTGATCGTTCTTCGGAACCCTTAAGCTCCAGAGGCTAGGCTTGAATTTTGTCTTCGGACCTCTTCGCCAGTGACGCGCTCGCTACCATTTGCCTCCGGTGGGCGTCTGGTAGCCGGGAACGATCGGAGACGCCAACCCAGCAACATCTCGATATCGTCCCGTGTCGCATCGGTCCTCGGACCTCTTAAGGCACTGAGGAAGTTAGGTCGAAAGCGCTCTGCCTTCGGGCAACCTATTGACCAGTGACGCTTTCTTGCTGCCTGCGGCTTCGGCCCCGGGTTCAGCCGGGTGATTGCGATCGATTGACTGGAGAGGAGAGAGGAGCAGGGAGGAAACCGAAGGAGGAGACCGAGCAGGACAACCCGAGCACGACCACCCAACACGACCACCCCGAGCACGACAACCACCGAGCACGACAACCCCGAAGACGACAACCCCGAAGACGACCACCAAACACAACCACAACCACCACCAAAACCCGAGAACCACAACCGGTATGTATTAACTCCAATCCATTTTGAGGCCTGTCGGTCGCTTTCTTCTTCTTCTTCTTCTTCTTCTTCTTCTGCTGCCACTTCTGGCTGCACCGCAAGGTATGTTGTCATTATCTCCCCAGTGAATCACTAACATGGCCGTCCGACACTGATGGAGTGGAGATATCTGGCATCGGGTCAAGTGGAGTGGGCATGGATGCAGGGTATTTAATCAGTTGAATCAATGTCTTCATCAATCCAACCAATTTCCCTTCCTCATCAGTTCAATCGATGTCTTCATCAATTCAGTCAATATCTTCACCAATATGATCAGACCTCACCTGAAGTTCAACATGCACAAGTTCCCAGAGTAAAGTTGCAAATGGCAGCAAGCTCAAAGCTTGCTCTTACCACCACTGAGGTATGATTGCTGTGTCTGCATGATGTCCACGCACTCTGCCACCATCTCTTCGACGATCTCCTTCGCCGGCTGCACCTTCTCGATCACACCAGCAACCTGACCCATCAAGAAAGGTATGTCGAAGTCCTTGTCTTGCTCCATATCTTGCTGCAGCGGCACAATGCCGCTGTCGCAAAGCTGCTTCACCTCCGCCGGCCTGTCCACTTCCCAGGACTTGATGTAGTCGTTCATCTTCACTCTGAGCGGTCGACCGGACACCACGAGTGTGCGCAGAGTATCTTCGAAAGACGCGGAAACCACGGCCTCCTTGTGCAGCTCACTGCACCCAGCCTCCTTGGATGCAACAAACCGCGTTCCCACCCAAGCTCCAACCGCACCGAAAGACAACATCGCCGCCAGAGAGCGTCCGTTGTAAATGCCTCCCGCAGCAACGACCGTCGCAGGCTTGCCCGTCAGAGGGCTCGTGTACTGCCTCGCCACATCAACCACCGACGGGATCAGGATGCTAGTCGCAATGTCGCCAGTGTGCCCGCCACCCTCACCGCCCTGAGCGCAGACAATATCCACGCCAGCCTTCAAAGCCTTGTGTGCATGCTTGGGGTGGCCAACCATGTTCATGATGAGAATACCAGCCTCATGCAGCCTCTTGATAACATGCGCCGGCGGCACACCCACAGCACTCACAAAAAGACGGGCTTTCTCCTCAATCACAACTCCAATAAGTTCGTCCAGCTGGCCGTGCGTGTAGTCGTGGTTCGTCTTCCTCGCCGAGCCACCGACCTGCGGAAGAGCGAGGTCCACGCCGAAAGGCAAGTCCGGACTTGCAAGGTTCGCTTTGAGCTCGTGGATGATCTCGCGCATCTGCGCCGGCGTGTACCCCAGCCCTCCAATCGTCCCAAGGCCTCCGGCGTTGGACACAGCAGCTGCCAGCGGCCCGGACGATGTGCGAGCCATTCCAGCAAGCAAGATCGGGTATTTGATGCCGAGCAGGTCGCACAGGGGCGTCTGAAGCGTGGGAGGTGACATGGCGAAGGGTGTAATGTGTAAGAAGTCCCGTATTCAGATGTTTTTTGGTAGTAGTGTTGTTGTTGACTACCTCTAGGTTGTTATCGAGCTTTAGGATGCAATCAAATGTGGAGTATGGTATGGTATAGTGGCACTTTGCCCTTTGAACTAACACTGCGCTTCCATGTGTAGAAGTAGCCCTTTCGGTAATAATGGTCTTCGCTTACGGCTAACATCGTCTTAGGACTCCTTGAAGTGAAGTGGTTCGTTTCTGCGGGGTGCCTCGGTTCTTCAGGGCGACATGAATCGCACGTGGTCAGGCGTCCTGGGAATGGAACTCACTCCATCCCATTAATTCTGGAAGACCGAAAACCGTACAAACTTGTCTCTGTTCACATACCAGCTGAGGAATTCTGGGCTCGACGGATGGACTTTCAGGAATGTCAGAAAGTGTATCTAAAGACACAGAAGGCAAGCACGGCAGGGTTGAACACCACTATGCCGGAATCAGCACCCCTGCATGGCCCTGGTTTGACACGATCCACTCCGCTCTGCTTCGGATGAGTAAGCTCTACTTCGCTTGCAACTCGACGCACAACGCATACATGCATCAATCTGGACGACTGGTGCTGAAGGGACGATGCACTGCCGGCCTGAAGATCGCCCCTCACAGGATTTCTTCTCTGGACGCTTTTGGTGCGATAGTGCGCCCTGGAGATAGTTGAGCGCCTGTAACTCCGCGAGCCAGAAAATACGGAGATAGGTGGACTCCCATGATGTAAATGACGAACGGATTTACTGTAATGAACGCATAGCCCACAGCGTCATGTCGAAAAAAAAGAAAAGACAAGACGGGAGAGCGTAAGTATACTTAAGGAGGCGGTGTTGACAGCTTTGATTGGTAAGTGTCTTCCTTTCCCATTCCAGAACAAGATTACCTCTATACCAGCCAAACACAATCTACTACGCTCAACATGTCTCAAAACCCTCTGGCCAAGAAGAGTAGCAATGGCGTCGACTTCACACCCACTATCCGCAACGACACCTACGACTTCGTCAAGCCTGAGCAATGGGATCTCTCCTCAAGGAGCGTCCTCGTAACCGGAGCCTCCAAGGGTCTAGGCAAGGACAATGCTATCAGCTTCGCCCGCGCCGGCGCATCAAAGATCGCCATCGCAGCGCGCTCAGGCATGGAGGAAGTTGAGAAGGAGATGAAAGCCGCCGCGCAGAGAGCAGGCAAGAAAGAGCCCACAGTCCTGTCGCTCAAGCTGGACGTCATGGACAAGCAGAGCGTGAGCGACGCCGTGGCCAAGATCGAGAAAGAGTTTGGTGGCTTGGACATTGTCATCAACAACGCCGGCGCTCTGGAACAATTCACGCCCATCGCCGACTCGGACCCAGATAACTGGTGGAGAACGTGGCAGGTCAACACTTTCGGCGCCTACCTGGTTGCGCGCGGCACCATCCCTCTCTTGCTGAAGAAGGAAGGCGGTCTCAAGACGATTCTGAACGTCTCTAGTATCGGCGCTCATTTCGTCATGCATGGCGCCTCGGCTTACCAGACGAGCAAGCTTGCTCTTATAAGGTTCACAGAGTTCGTCAACGCCGAGTATGGCGAGCAAGGGATTCTGAGCTTCGCGGTGCACCCTGGTGGAGTGATGACTGAGCTCTCGAGTGGCATGCCTGAAGCTTCTCACCATATGCTGTCAGACAAGCCTGCTCTCGCGGCGGACACCTTTGTGTGGTTGACTGCAGAAAGGCGTGACTGGCTTGCTTCGAGGTACATCTCTTGTACGTGGGACATGAAGGAGTTCAGTGAAATGAAGGAGAAGATTGAGAAGAGAGACCTTTTGAAGGTTCGCCTGGATGTTGGTACGGACTAGAGTGTTACCTTCTGAGCGTTCTGCATAACGAATACGATGGGATTCATTTGCCATGTCCACAGCTTCACGTACATGATTCGGAGCTCATCGACGTGGCTGCAGAAGTCGAGCCCCCGTAGAAAGTAATGACAAGGAATCACGTTAACTATCTCGCCATCTCGTTCAAGCACAACGGAACGCTCTCGGAAATCGTGGGGGCCCGTTTTCGTTTCCGAAGCTGCGAGCAAGCGACATCGGCATTTGAACATCTGCAAGAACGACAGACAATGTATACAACAGCCAACATCAAAGTAGGTATATAGTTACGACCTGCCCGTATAAGAGTTATCCATTGCTCCGTCCATAGTGATTCGTAGTAGTCGAGCCGGGGTGAGCCGCCACACCACGCACGGCAGTGCTGGGTTAAAGTCATTGCCGAACTCTGACCTCAGCTTGACTGCCGATAGATGGAGACATCATCAAGCATTATTTAATCGCGGCTCTACCCCTCAACAACACCCTTTTGTTGCCTCCCATTCGTTTGAGGCATTTGTGGTATACCTACACGCCAGACCTTGTAATCAGCTTTCGTACTCAGGATCAACATGGCCCCTAAAAATGTGCTCGACTTGCGCATCGCGATCATTGGAGCCGGTAATTTCAGATCTCGAACATGAATTTCTTGACAAGTATCTGACGATGATGCAGGCATGGGAGGACTCGCTACGGCATTGGCTCTCGCAAAGCAAGGCTTCACACAGATCGACGTCTACGAGGCAGCTTCAAATCTAGGCTTTGTCGGAGCCGGAATCCAGCTAGCACCAAATATGGCCAGGATCCTTGACAGACTGGGTGTCTGGAAAGACATTGAAGCAGAAGCAGTCGACTTGAAAGAGACGTTCATCAGGCGTGAGTCCACAGCTGCGTTCCTCAACCAATCGACCAATGTGACTTACAACCACCACAGAGGGGTCCACCAACGAGCAGCTCGCCCACGTCGATCTCGCCTACATCCGCGAAACATACAAATACCCTCACATGGTGGGCCACCGCTCAAATCTGGCCAACTCTATCTACGAAGGCTGCAAGCGAGAGAAAGCAGTCAACTTCTTCTTCGCCACCGCCATTGACTCCGTCACCTCCTACGGCCCCACGCCCTCGTTCAAAGCAATCCCTCGCAAAGGCGGGGAGCCCTACACGGTCGAATGCGACGTCCTGCTCGCCGCCGACGGGATCAAATCAGTCGTCCGCGACCAGCTCCTGAAGCAAACAGGCGTAGACGCCAAGATCGTCGACACAGGCCAGGCAGCCTACCGAATCATGCTGCGCCGTGACGAAATGGAGCACGACCCGGAGCTCCTCCAACTCATCGACAGCGAAGCCGTCACGCGCTGGATCGGAGAGAAGCGCCACATCATCGCCTACCCGGTATCGAACAAGACCATCTACAACCTCAGCAGCGTGCAACCGGACCGCAACTTCGCCGAAGCACCGTCGGCGACTTACACGACCCGCGGCAGCAAGCAGCAGATGATGGACACTTTTGGTGACTTCTCGCCCATGGTGCTCCGTATGCTCGACTTGGTCAAGGACGGCGAGGTGTGCGAGTGGAAGTTGCGCGTGCACGAGCCGCTGCCTTTCTGGACGCATGAGCAGACGGCGCTGTTGGGCGATGCGTGCCACCCGACTCTGCCGCATATGGCGCAAGGAGCGGCGCAGGCGATCGAGGATGGCGTTGTGCTGGGCGTGGTGTTGTCCAAGCTGCCCGACACATCGCCCGAGGCGATCAGGAAAGCTCTCAAGGTCTACGAAGAGGTGCGGATGGATCGGGCGTACCGTCTGGTCGAACTGGCTGCGGCAAGCGGTCGAGCATTACACTTGCCCGATGGCGCTGCTAAAGAGGAGAGGGACAGGCAGTTTGCGGCTCTCAAGGAGAAGAAGGGAGGCGCTGTGCCTGATAAGTGGGCGGATGCTGATGTGCAGAGGATGATTTACGGCGAGGATATTGCGAAGACCGCGGATGAGAAGTTCGAGGAGCTTTTCGCAAAGGCTTGATCTGGTTGGAGCATGTTGCTGTATATACTTGGTATGATACCAGGCCTGCTGCCATTCTATGAAGGCAAGGAGACCTTAGCGGTAAGCCGACACTTCCATGCACTTGATCAGGTTTTCGACGAAGTTCGACATCTCCTTCGGGGCCTTGAAGAGGTTCTGTGCTGTTGCGGTAGGAGATTGTGTACCAGAATCACATTGTGGCGGCTAGAAATCCCTCCCATCCCGATATGTCGGCATACAGATTGTAACTAGAGTAGCTCACCCTTGGCTAGATCAATCTTCACTGTTACCATCCTCTACGCACCTTTGCACCCCAGGCTGTCAAATAGGTACTTCGTCACAACGAAACTTGGCCAGCTGTTTCGGGTCTTCGAGCTGTTATCAGGAGTGGCCGGGATCCCTGCAGGGTGTGGTTGCACAAGCATAAGCGAGCCGTGGCCTCCGTGCCTACGCGCCTATGTTCTTTGATTATATGGACCTCGCGTTGTAGTACAAACGCAACACGCGTTCTGCCTAGACCTGTGTACCTCTGAGTGATTAAAAGTACCTTCGCACACTGATATCGCAAACAACACCCACCGTCCACATCCCCCGTCTAGGTGCTAGTTAGCAGTCACAGAAAAGCATCCAGCTCATCATGTCAGCACTCCGGCTCCTACATTCACGCACCACCCGGGCCTTTGCTCTCGCTTCGAAATCGCCACTCGCGATGCAACATGTCTTCCACCCAAGACATATGTCACGGCTCAGACCACCAGTCATCCGTAATTTAAAGAAAATCAAACGCCTCGAGAACCAAGTCGCGGCGGTCATGGCGAATCCCAACCTCGACGAACAGCACAAGTATCGCGTTTCGAGGCGACTCTGCGCAGAAATCGATTACGAAACGGCGTTTCGCGACACGGTGGCGCGTCACCAGAAGCTCCTCGACGAAGTCCATCATCTTGTGGGACTGGCCCCGGAGGAAAAACTTGGTTATTACGAAAGGGTTGTAGAAGGTGTCTTGAAGGAGTGTTTGATCCTCGAGAGGCAGCTGTCCAGCCGACTTTGGCAATCCAAGAAGCTGTGCGTTTCCGCACCTTGGGGTGAGGTTCGGGTGTCTCATCGCGTGGTACATTTTGCCATGCTACTGTCCCTGAATGGAGTTCTTTCGCCTATATGGCGTCTATCTCTGCGGGCTTTGTTGTCGATCATGGGAACAGAAGACCTAAGAGAATATTGGAGGCACGGCCATTCATGCTCTCCACTGCTGTTGTAACGTTAGCTCGTGAGGAACATTCGGGGCCACTGCACGCTTCAAGATTGAAGCACATTTCAAAGAGAAAGATTTGACTTTCGAATCATGTCGAGCTGAATACCAGAACTACCTTTGCTTTCTATGGAAGACGGCGCGTCAGAGAAGAGCCAGAGAAGGAAGACATAAGACCTTTTTGCCAGTAATTAATGCCGTGAGGAATGCGCTTTAATCCCATGCAGTCACAGGAACACCAGTAAGAAATACGCAGAAGTCGCTA
>Ga0265780_10001882_pt1 | contig 29027 bp, 45 predicted proteins | sample P1T30metagenome_FD_192432 | JGI IMG/M metagenome (GOLD analysis project Ga0265780, IMG submission 192432) | Plant litter microbial communities from East Loma Ridge, Irvine, California - P1 T30 | ecosystem: Environmental > Terrestrial > Plant litter > Unclassified | place: USA: California... | reverse complement strand
TTCTGATTGTCGGTGGTGGGGATATATAATCTCAGAATGGGATTTTGAGGGTCTCCGGGTAATTCCTGGAATTCTGCTTGTCAGCCACGTATCACCTCCACGATTTCAAGGCGACTCACTTGGCGCTCCATCCCTTAAAGGCTTGAAGACCTCCTCCGCCCATCCCCCCGTCTTCCCACCTGCAGAAGTGGACACGACATCCCCTTGTACCTCGTAAACCCTAGCCTTAGTGGTGATGACTACCCAGGCTCTCTTCTCCTTCTTTGCTTTCCCAGGCCAGAACCCAAATGCTAATCCGCCAACAGGTTCATTTTCGGGCAGAGTGTAGACGTGCTGAAGATCCTTTTCTAGTGATTTCGAGCCTATTGCGACTGATTTGAAGATATCGTCTTGGGGCGGTAGAGGGAGAGAGAGGATTTGACCATTTGCTGTACCTAGTAAGACGTCTGTTGGGGGAGGAGTAATCGCGTCCCCTTTCCCACCTTGCTGTGTCGTGCCATCCTGACTAGGAGCAGAGGGTCCAGAGATAGGTGACCATCCGACCGCTAAGACCGTTTGTCGAATTCTCAGTGGTCGAGGTCGACGCGATTGCACGGCTGAATTACCGGGACTTATGGGTAGATAGAATGTATCACCCGTGTTTGTCGTTATCAACAGATGTCTAGCTGTCGGATCGACAAATAATTTCGAAATGACGGGTACCACCGCTTGAGATTGATTCTTATCCTTTTCTGGCGCTGGACGAGGTAGGTCGACAGTAATGAGATCATCTGGCTTATTGAGATCGATGATGATTACTGTCAAGGGGTGAGAAGCGAGGAACAGGACGTTGTTTGCTGTTACAAGCTGAATGATGGCGGACGGAGGGGCGTATTGGACAAGCGACAGAGAGAAGAGTGGGGGGAGCCCGGTCTGAAGTCTGGTGGAGGGTATAAAGCCAGTTTCCATCTGCTCATCAGCTCATCCATTCACACTTAGGCATGAGTGAACTTACCGCGGTCACGACCTCCTGACCTCCTGCCTCCGCTTCCGAATCATCCGACTCATAGCCTTCATATTCGACTTTCGAGATATCGGGTCCAGCTACTCCGCCATTTGGGTTATACCGAGCCACAGATGGCCCGGAGGAATGCTCGACGACTACTGTCAGCTCTTCAGAACACGGTCATCACCACCAATGACTCACAATCGTCTAGCAGCGACATCCAGCCAGTCTATCGTCTATACTAAGAGTGCACCGTCCTTACAATACTCCGACGTCACTTGGCAGATGAGGTTCTTGTTAGTTACCTCCACTTAGTAACTCAAATCACGTGACTCAATTCAAGGTCGGTCATGACGGTGAAAGGTGTCTACGACGCTGAATTCAATTATCGAGACACTCGAGCGACGATTACTGGTATCGATAGTGTAGCCCTCAGGAAAAAGAGGCTCGCACCATGAGCGTCCCGAATCCATCGAACAAGGAACATACGAATCTCAAAGTCCTCTCTTTCAACGTCTGGTGAGCGCGTGTCAAGAGGAAAGTACTGATATCAGGGGTTTAGCTTTCATCTCGAAAGATCGACCAGCTAGAATCAATGCTATTGCTGAATACCTCTCTCAAGCGGATTACGATGTAGTATGTCTTCAGGAGATATGGATATACAAAGATTATGAACATGTCCGGGACATTGTTTCGCATAACCTACCTTGTTCACGTTTCTTTCATACGTACGTCGAATTCGTCTGTATTCACTTGATATATGGCTGATAGTAGTGGAGCGCTAGGATCTGGTTTGGCGATTTTCACCAAATATCCAATCATCTCCGCCGAGGCTCATCCGTATTCACTGAGTGGTTGTCCTCATCACCCTACAGAAGGCGATTTCTTCGTCAACAAGGCAGCGGGATGTATTGTCTTATTGCACCCTTATCTTGGGGAGGTAGAAGTATGGAGTACACATGTGAGTCTTTCGGCCGTGGAGTCAGTGGTAGGAGCTCATTGTAGATGCACGCTTCTGGTGAACATCCTCCCGATACCCGCCAGGCGCATCGTATTGCCCAGTCATGGCAATTGGCTAATCTGATACGGAGTGGAGCGGCCAAGGGGCGATACATCATTGCTGTGAGTCTTTGCCACTCTTCATTGTAACAACACGCTGACGGTCAGACTGGCGACTTCAACTCCCAACCCCATTCCATCCCTATTCAGATCCTACGCACCCATGCCGGAGTTTCCGATTCATTTCTCGATACCCACCCCAATGCCAATACTGCAACGGCGATCAACCCAGAAGACGGCTTGAAATCGATAGGAATGACATGCGATTCATCGCTGAATACATGGTCAAATCATAAAGGTGTTCCCCAACATATCATGAATATAGGTGGGAAAAGGCTTGATTACATATTCTACCGACAACCTGAAATCGCCAAGCGAAGGCCATTGATATGGGGACATCGAGAAGGTGATGGGTCAGACGAGATGGAAGAAGGGAAACCGATGGACAAATCTCTCGAGCAGGCTCCTAAATTACGATGTACGAAATCAGAGGTTGTACTGACGGGTCGTATACCCGGAGGAAACGTTTCGTATTCTGATCACTTTGGTCTATGTTCGACATTCACTATCGAATCGCCTACACGCAATAACTCTCACGAGGGGCAGGGCGGATCAAGCGGCAGATCATTCTCACCCTTACTCGACCAGAATGACCCAAACCCATCCATCTCGTCACTCCCCAACTCGTCAATATCTCCCGGAGATAGATCAAATAGGAGTAATTCCGATAAATCCAAAACGATCCGACACGCGCTACATACTCTAAGGATGTATACACGTATATCCCAGACTACCGCCAAATTCCATCTAAGACTGTTTGCAGCAGCTATAGTCTCCTTATTGGCCCTAACGATCGGATCAGCATGGCAACCTAAATCATGGCTACAGCCGATCTTCACGCTTCTCGGAGGCGCAATCGGTGCAGGAGGGGCTACGATGTTGTACTTCGGTTTTGTATGGGGTAGGTGGGAATTGGGCTTATTGACTGAAGTTACGGAGGAGATGGAATTGGAATTAAGAGTATCGGAAATGGAGGATAGTGGGGATTCGTCTTGATTCTTGGCATCTTTAAAGAAATATCTATAATTTCAGATGCAGCATGGTCTGTATGTGCATGTAAGTATGCCTTGTATCCCTGCGGTCACACCCAGCGCCGTCTCTCCCTCGTCTAAAGGCTGCAATGATGAACATGGGCCAAGCAAGTTCATGTGCCTGGAGAGCAGGGTGGAGGTCGATCCGGTCAACTTTCAGCTATTTCACTATCGATTGCTCACTTGCTACTGGTCTCTACCGCAGCGTCTCGCTTATATCCGCCTGAAACCCAGGGTCAAAGAGGCTTGATAGCGGAGCTATCGAAAACCTCATCAAGCTATCGGCCTGCCTGCGGGAAACAGCCACCATGAAGTTCATGATTGATGACCTACCGGTCTTGTTCCCTTATGACCGGTAAGCTGTCGCCTTTTGTGATAAGGAGGAGAGCTAACACGCAGGATCTACCCAGGTCTGCCCATTATGTTGTAGTCCGGGCTTTGGCAGCTGATTACCTAGAGCAATACTCCTACATGTCGGATCTCAAGCAGACTCTGGATGCAGGGGTATGTCATCAATGACTGGCGGGCATATCTGACGGACAGGGTCATTGTGTACTAGAGATGCCTTCGGGAACAGGAAAGACCGTATCACTACTATCCCTCATCGTGTCCTACATGCAGGTATGCCCCAATCTATGTGATCATGTCGAATAGTAGAGGGGAGATTAATGATAGTTTTACCCGACCAAGAGGAAATTAATCTATTGTTCCCGAACAGTCCCCGAAATTGAGAAGGCGTTGGCAGAATTGAAGAGATTGATGGAATATCGGATGTAAATGGGAGCTAAAGATGAGGAATTTAGGGGTTTGGGATTGACTTCAAGACGGAATCTGTGTTTACACCCAGAGGTGCGTCTCATCTTTCCTTGTCCCTAATACCAAATCTTGACTATACGATCGTGAGCGAAACTGATGAGTAGGTCAGCAAAGAGAAGAAAGGCAAAGTCGTCGATTCTCGATGTAGGGATCTGACATCTGCATTCGCATGTGAGAAGGGAAGGGCGGAACCGGGTAGTGTACCCCTATGTTCTTTCCACGAGGTAAGCTGTCTTCTACTCTCGGCGAGATTGAGCTGACGAATAGGAACTGAATAATTACGAAGCGGGAAACTTGATCCCTGCTGGTGTTTATACGCTGGACGATGTCAAGAAGTATGGACAAGAGAAAGGGGTTTGCCCATATTTCACAATCAGGCGAATGGTGAGTCGCCATGCTTCACGACCACTCTCTTCACACACCCCGACTTCACACCTTTGTCTTTGCAACTCTGACCTCTTTTGATGATCATCCTCTCCGATATCTGCGGTGGAGAAACAGATACTGATGTAAGATGCCTTATGTCGATATCATCATTTTCTCTTTCCACTATCTGCTAGATCCCAAAGTCGCCGAGAATGTCTCGGCAGAATTATCGAAGGAGAGCATCATCGTTTTCGACGAGGCGCACAATATCGGTCAGTCCCTCCATACTGTAACCCACAGAGCGACTTGAGTGAAGCTGATGGGCAGATAACGTCTGTATTGAATCGTTATCGATTGATTTGACTAGACCGATGTTGGAATCTGCCGCTCGTAGTGTCAACAAAATTGGAGATCGAGTTGAAGAGTGAGCTTTCGGAACCCCTTTGACGGCGGTGTGAGCTGATCAATAGGATCAAGAACACAGACGCCCAGAAGCTGCAGGATGAATATGAAAAACTAGTCTCGGGACTTCAACAAGCAAATGATACGCGTGAAGATGAGGATATGATGGCTTCACCAGGTACGTCCTTCGTCTGCCTCTCTATATGGTGTTGGGCTAATGAGAAGTATTGTCGAAAGACATGTTGGATGAAGCTATTCCTGGTAATATCAGGAAAGCAGAACACTTTATTGCTTTTTTGAAACGTTTTATCGAGTACCTCAAGGTATGCTATATTGCATACAGGCTGAGGCTGATATCAGACTCGTATGAGAGTTTTACATGTAGTCGCCGAAACGCCACAGTCGTTCTTGGCCCATTTAAAAGAAATCACTTTCATCGAGAAGAGACCTCTTAAGTGAGTCCTGTTGATGTCGTCCAATTGAACAGGGTGCTGAACACAGATTCGCCGCTGAACGTTTGACGTCACTTGTCCGGACATTGGAATTGACGAACATCGACGAGCACTATGCGTTACAAAAAGTCGCCTCTTTTGGTACTTTGATTGCGACATATGAGAAGGGCTTCCTGTTGATTCTGGAACCTTACGAGACGGAACATGCCACCGTCCCAAATCCAATTTTCCACACTGTGTACGTCTCCCTCTCACTCCATTCTTCAAGTGTGAGGATCTGATGGGCAGATGCCTAGATCCCTCATTAGCGATAGCACCCGTATTTGAACGATTCTCCTCGGTCGTCATTACATCGGGAACAATCTCGCCTTTGGACATGTACCCCAAGATCCTACAATTTCAACCTGTTCTAGTCCATTCCTACCCCATGACGCTCCAGCGAAACGCTTTCTTCCCGATGGTCATCACTCGTGGTTCGGATCAAGTCCCAATATCAAGTCGATTCGAAGTCCGTAATGATCCCGCGGTAGTGAGGAATTTCGGTAGTATCTTGATTGATATGGCCAAGACTGTTCCTGATGGAGTTGTGGCTTTCTTTCCTAGTTATCTGTATATGGAGAGTATCGTCTCGGCTTGGTATGATATGGTACGTCCGAATCTGCGTTTGTGGTGATTCAGCTGACGTATAGGGTATTCTGAGTGAGGTCTGGAAACACAAATTGCTCTTTGTCGAGACTCCTGATGCCATGGAGACCAGTGTCGCATTGAAGAACTTCAGAGAGGTATGATCACATCGTACAGCGGGAGGGATCAAGCTGATGAAAAAGGCATGTAACAATGGACGAGGTGCTGTCATGCTCTCGGTAGCTCGTGGAAAGGTGTCTGAGGGGATCGATTTCGACCAGTGAGCTGCGCCTTCCCGTGCGATGAGGAGTACAGCTGATCCAAAGCAACTACGGCAGAGCGGTCATCATGTTTGGTATCCCATACCAATATACTGAAAGTCGTATTCTTAAAGCCCGACTTGAATTCCTTCGAGACAATCACAGAATCAAAGAGAATGATTATCTCACTTTCGACGCTATGCGACATGCCGCGCAATGTGTCGGACGTGTTTTGAGAGGTAAAACAGATTGGGGACTCATGATCTTTGCCGACAAGGTACGTCTACCTTCATTGATCTATCACCAGGGGATCAGCTGATGATAAGCGGTTTGCTCGTCAGGATAAGAGGTCGAAGCTTCCTCTATGGATCAATCAATATATCACTGAAGCTCATTCAAATCTGTCTACGGACATGGGTACGAATCTAGCCAAAAAGTTTATCAGACAGATATCACAACCTTTCGATCATACCCAAACCGGAATTTCATTATGGACAGTAGAAGATATAGAAGCGAAACAACGTAAAACGGCTGAAGAGAATGAAAGGGCAATGAGGGAAGCTGGGGACGCTGGCATCGATGTGACTCGAACTGTTGCGCCTGTCTATGATGGCATGAGTGGGGAGATGGAAGATGTAGAGATGGATTTCGAGGGAGGAATCGGGGATGATGAGTTGGCCTTGTTGGATGTGCCGGATATGGCTGCGCCTGACCGTCCGGATATATAGCGCCTATCGTTGAGGCTGCAAGAAGAGGAGCTCATGCGATTATGTTAGGCAGGTGTCAGCTGTATAGTCATTGTAACAACACCATGTATTTCGAGTTGTTCCGAAAAAATCCATGCATACATATCCTGCCAAGCTCCACTTTTGTACAAATCCAATTCTCGGCCTAGAATGAAGCGACCTGCTTGGGGTCATCCCTGCCCGCGTAGAACTTTTCGAGGAATGTCTGGGGTGCAGGTGGGTCTTCGTAGCTCTTGAACCAATGTAGGAGATGTGGCTGGTCATCAGTCTCTTCTCGTGAACCATCATTGAGGAAGAAAACCTACCTCCTGCTTCCAACAGTTCATTGTCTCTTGGTACTCCTGCTGATTCTTATGTAGCAACATGTCGATGACTGGTAGATCCGTGATATCCCTGTTCTTCTCAAAGTCCTGCCTGATCTTTAATCTAATCATTGATGGTGCGATATTTAAGGCATAAAGAGATACTATCTCGGGAGCCTGACATTAGTGTTATACTTAACGGTTGATTGCAATGGGGACATACGGAACGGTACCATGCGCGGTAAGCATTTAGTGATTTACTGCGTGCTTGTTCGATGGTCGTGGATGATGAAGTGAGTTTTGCTAGACGGGATGGGATAGTTGTCATCGTGCCAGTATAGAGTGTATTATAGGTTATAGGTTATAGGTTATAGGTTAACTTGATGCTAGTTGCAGTTGATGCATACTCAGGTATCAGAGTGCCACACTCGCATCTCGATGTGCAATAACTCCGATGTTGTATTTAAGGTGTTGTTCTTTTGCGCGCCTTCACTCTTAACAAGCCTATCCTCCTTATCGTTATCACCCGCCCCTCGCCCCGCCCCTCCCTCCACTCAAGGATGGATCAACAAAATCACCATCCATTCGTCGACTTGGATAATCATGAATCACAAACAGATGCAGAAGCACTAGAAGCTATTCGAGTGGCAATTGGTCAATCTGCCGACTTTGGTGCTCAGCCTCTGTCTGACGTATTGCACAATCATGATCATAGCCATGAGGATCAGGAAGGACACCTAGAACAACAGGATACTAGCGGTTCAGTAGGACCGTCTTCAACTTCCGGGGTGAACGTGGCTCAGCTGGAGAAATCCCTCAACGAGTTGTTGGAAGTCAGTCAGGCCTCATTATGGGAAATTGAAACCGCAAACGCTCCTATATCAGGCGACACCCTAGTGCGAATTCAAGGACATGGCAAGAAACAATTGCAGTTGACCAAGAATCTGCTTGAATTGGTGAAGCAGCAGCCACAGCCTTGTAAGTGATACCAGTAACGTTATGTGTGTGGAGCAGACAGCTGACTAAGAGCACTCATTGACCCATCACTGGGCAGCTATCATGTGTTGAAATCCGACTACGACTCATTGAGGTCGAAGTACGATGCCCTGTGGGCTGGCACCGATAATGCACAAGCTCGAAAGGCGAGGAAGCGAGCTCGGCCGTCCACTTCACAAGTAGAGACCAGGGTCGATAGTGAGATGGAGAGAGACGCAAGTGTCACACCGGTAGACGAAAAGTCTAGAAAGAAGAGGAGCATGAAGTTAGAGGTCGGTCTCATCTTCCACGAAAAGTTGTTAGTAGCTGATCATTAGCACCTCATACATCAACATGCCAATCAGAAATTGGGTATCGAGTATAATGTGTCGAAATTTGAGTCGAAAGGCACTCGAGACCTACCTGATCCCTCATCTACACCCAAAGGCCCCTTGGAATCAGTCAACAACTGCCAAGAGTTCAGACCTGATTTCACGGCCGATGTCAAGGCTCCCACCGTTAGACCGTACTTGAAGCAAGTCACTGATGATGTGATTTGCGATTGGGAGATGGGATTATCACATGGAGAACCGGTAACATCCAACGACAAGATCAGAGAGGCAGTCGAGGTTTACTGGGTCCGACTTGCTGTGAGTAGCATACTGTCTCGTTGGTGCACTGTGCTGACTATGGCAGAAACGGTGGAATGAACAATGTATTCGAGCAGTAGGCGGTGTGCACAAGGATGAGCTAGTCAGACGAAAACAGAACCAGTATCGTCGTCAGCAATCGGTTCGTCATATTTCACACTCACAGAATCCTAATATTGACATCACAGTTGGTGGCCAGACGTCAAGCTGCATTCGATCAATCACCTCTCAACGCCTGTAAACTTCGATCACTATACCGTACACTCCTCACGCTCGACTTTGCTTCCAAGACAGTCGAGCGACCCGACGAGCACCGGAGATATTCCAAGGAAGAGTGGAACGCATATCGGAAATCGCAATATGGCGTTCAGGCGGAGTCTGCGCATGAAGTCTTGGACCAGTTCTGGTTGTCCGAAACCGTCAGTCTGAGCCCCAATCGAATATTCCCCAACTGACTGTATAGGCGCGATCAATCTTGTGTGTGTTGGATGTCTCTGCGACAGACCAGAGTTCCCGTTTGAAGAGAAAGGGTAAACCCAAGGGGCCTGCACATGGTTTTCACCTACCCCGCGAGCTATGGGAGTACTCGACCCTACCTACCCTTCGCCCCAAAGATGCTGAAGGTCTTCCGATACCTGGAACACAAGGGCTCTTCTTGTTCCGATTCCAGGTCGATGAAAAGGTCGCCGCTGAGAATGCCATGTGGGCCGAAGGACTATACGACAATCCACCCATCCCAGAGGGCGATTCTCTTCTTCCATCGTTACAAGAGGTCATGGCCAACAACGCTTTTCAACACCTACGACCCATCGTTAAAAGCACGCGCGAGTTCTGTGATGTCAAACAATTCACACCTCAAGAAATCGAAGCTATCAACGCTCAACCGGATGAAGATATCGTACCGACCATCGCAGCTGTCAATGACGCTTTTAACAACGCCATACCCCTCCAGGATCTCACCAACGACAACCTAGATCTCTCGCTCGATACTCTGGTCAAGATGACCGAAGACCAATACCTGGTTCCAGGATCTTTCAACAGTCAACTGGCTAATCTCGAAGCTACCGATGGTAGTGTGGGGGTGGGAACACCTAGTAAATCTGCTTTGGGAACTAGTGTACATGCTAGAAAGATGGGGAAGAGAACGTCATTACTTCCACCCGGTGGAGCTGCTATGCCTGTTCCCAAGAGGTTCAAGGCTGATCCCGGGTCGATGGGATTACATGATTACAACGAGCCAGATAATGAGTTGGTGGCGGATGCTGGATTCTTAGGGGAGTTGTAAGGTATGGTTGACCGGCCGCTAGGACAATGATTCTCTGATTGGTAATATAGTAGCGTGATGTATATACGTGTCATTATCGATGCGCGCCATCGACTTTTGCTATTCTGCCGTATCCTTAAAAGAAGTTGATGAAGTATAGCTGTGTCGGTTCCTTTATACTGATGGAAAGATGTAGAGTGAATGCGAGGTCTTTGCCAAGGGCATGTCGCGAGCGATCGGCCGGAGAACCTCCTTTCACACCAAACTCCGCCTTTCCCATTCAAAGGCTGAATTTACAGGCAAAGTCTACTTGTAAACCACTTTTACGGAAGGTGGCGCGCATCATGTACCACCCACAATCGACACAACTGGACCGACCTCCATACCTGACATACCTGCAACCGCCTGCTTTCCTGCCAGTACATTCCCACATTGGAGCTCCCGCTCAATGGCCTCGCGACACTGAGTACAATTTCGAGTATACCGCGTCCGCCTCGAATGCTGCCCGCAGTTCCGCACGACCCCGATCTATAAATGGACCGGACGAGCGGTCTCTTGTCGAAATCGTCGCCGACGACGCGTGGCGGAAGCAAGTTATGATAGATTATTGGACCTCGCCGTCGTATCACGAGCTCAAGACGGAACCTCCACCACCTGGTGACTTAGACATCCCTATGCGGAACATGAGTCTTGGATACCCGCAAGGTCGGCATTCCGTTGCAGGCAGAACTTGCAGTGTCAGCCTGAACATCGCCAACACACTGTATCGCGTCGTAAGAGACAACCGTGGCAATGAGACAAGTCGATACGCTATACGACGCTTCGCGGACGACGAGACCAGGAGGATCATGACCATCGCTTAAGTTCATAGCTTACGGTCGGGAGCACTTGGAGGTGGAAGGTTTTATGACTGGCCCACGCCTTCGATCGAGGACCGGAAAAATGGGTTTATGATCTCGTTAGCTGCGATAGGTGACGGAAAGGTCGACACGAGCCACTATCAAGTAGATCTACAGACAAAGGTCGTTGGACGGTCCAGAATATGTTCAGCTCACGGTCGAACGCTGGAATGCGACAGAAAGGGTAATCTGTTCTCGGTGAACATCGAATTCTACGACTACGACGTTCAGACGACGGACAATCAAGTGTCACGATCTGACTCATGGTAGTGTACTTGTCGCAAGATCTGCACCCATGCACCAGCTGTCGTACTCTGCTCTGCGTCAAGAGATTATCAATAGGAATGCACTCGACTTGTGCCTCCGCCCACTCCTGTCTATCATGGTATTAGCGACGTGGTCAAAACCCAGACGCCGTAATATGATATCACACTTCGGTGGGAAGATTCTCGGTGCTGGACGTTCGCTGGCTTCTCTTCTGTGACAAACACGTAACAAATGAGCGGGCCCGTGTGGAGCTGTGGCGGCGGTTGGCTTACAGGTAATAACGGGATCTCGAGGTGCCGCTGATGCGTTTTTGATGGTTGCATGTCGTAAGGATTTTGAATCCGGACTCGTGCCTATCATATGATCGAGCCAGATGTCAGGGGGACAGAGCGAAGCGTGAGATCAGACAGTGTCCATCATCCAGGAACGGTCCAGAAGGGGGGCGGCGGGATGTCATCTTGCTGAGTCAATGGGTGTCTTTTAGTGTTTGTCGTTCCTGACTTCTTCCGGCTTCCGGTTTCGTATTCGACTTTCAAACAAGCTTGGCGTGATCATGGGCGCCGACGGTTCAGAGGCCTTCGGGCAGCAATACGTCTACTTTTTATCTGACCATATATAACACAGAGGGAAGTGATCATCATCTTATCATTCACATTGTCCCGACTACAGCGACAATTCGCATCGACTTCAGCAATCGATAGCTAATTAGGCCAATCACCACTAGTGCCACCCGCTGATATACACTATAAAGAGCATCTAGTCAAGATGTCTTTAGTCGGTAATTTCACCCAGAACTACGACCGATCTACCCAACAAGGTGGATCGAGTCTCCAACGAGCTCACTCCAATGTCTCCTTCCACCAGGACGATACTGTTCACGCTTCGACTACCGGTAAATCCCATCTCCCCACCATCGCCCAGGAAGGCCAGAATTACCCTCCCACCGATGGTCAACTCTACCCCACTGGAGGCTCCGACAACGATCAAAGCTCTACCCCCATGTCCATGACCGATACTCTCACTTCTCGAACACAGCATGTCACCTCGCTTGCTCGAAACCTGTCCAGGAGGTCGGATCAGCAGGGAAACTTGTTTGACTACGAGGAGGGCTCAGATCTCGATCCTTTCTCCAACAACTTCAACGCTCAGAAGTGGACGAGGCAACTGTCGACTATGAGGGACGAGGGTTCACCAGGAAGACAAGCTGGTCTGGCATACAAGAACATGTCGGTCCACGGTTTCGGTTCCGATGCCGGTAAGTTCACCTCCGTCGGAAGTATGAGCGAGCTGACAACTAGACTACCAGAAGACAGTCTCCAACATGCCCCTGTCATGGGCAGGAGCTATTCGAGACAAGATCTCTGGCAGAAAGCGCAAGGTCCAGATCTTGAACGGCATTGACGGTGTCTTGGAGTCTGGAGAGATGCTAGTCGTCCTTGGCCCTCCTGGATCGTGAGTCAACTTCGACCACGGTAAAATCTCCGCTGATATACCCAGTGGTTGTTCTACTATGCTCAAGACCATTGCTGGAGAGATGAACGGAATCTACCTTGAGGAAGACTCCGAGCTCAACTACCGAGGTATTACCCCCAAGCAGATGTTGTCTCAATTCAGAGGAGAGGCCATCTACACCGCCGAAGTCGATGTTCACTTCCCCAAGCTCACGGTCGGAGACACCTTGTCGTGAGTTGGCATCCACGCCTGAGGCAAGACCAGCCGCTGATGATCTAGCTTCGCCGCTGAGGCTCGAGCTCCCCGAACCCCTCCGGCTGGTTTGAGCAAGCCTGAATTTGCCCGTCACCTGAGGGACGTGATCATGTCTGTCTTTGGTATTTCGCACACTGTCAACTCGATCGTTGGTAACGATTTCGTACGAGGTGTCTCTGGTGGAGAGTGAGTTGACCACTTCATTTCACGAATGACACTGATCAACAGACGAAAGCGAGTCACTATCGCTGAGGCAGCCCTCTCTGGAGCTCCTCTACAATGTTGGGACAACTCTACCCGAGGTCTCGACTCCGCCAACGCCATCGAGTTCGTCAAGAACTTGAAGATGGGAGCAGAATACATGGGGACCTCCTCCGTTGTCGCCATCTACCAAGCTCCTGGATCAGCATACGACCTATTCGACAAGGTCGCAGTTCTTTACGAGGGAGAACAGATCTACTTCGGAAAGACCACCGATGCCAAGAAATACTTCCTCGACATGGGTTTCTACTGTCCCGAACAGCAGACGACTCCTGATTTCCTCACCTCCCTCACTTCTGCCAGTGAGCGAACACCAAGGGAAGGATTCGAGGGCAAAGTTCCAACTACTCCTCAGGAGTTCGCTACCGCCTGGAGGAAGAGTGACGCATACAAGAGGTTGATGCAGGATATCGAGGATTTCAACAATGAGCACCCAGTCCAGGGTCAGCGATACGATGACTTCTTGGCCAGTCGACGAGCCCAACAGTCGAAGCATATGTAAGTCATCATTAGGAATGGAGATAGTGCCGCAGCTGATCGACAGCTCCGCCAAGTCGCCCTATACCCTCTCTTACGTCCAACAGGTGAAGCTCTGTCTCAAGCGAGGATTCTGGCGACTCAAAGCCGATCCCAGTCTGACATTCTTCCAACTGTTTGGTAACTCGGCCATGGCCCTCATTCTCGGTTCCGTCTTCTACAACATGGCGGAAACGACCGACACATTCCGATCTCGAGGTGCTACTCTCTTCTTTGCTGTCTTACTCAATGCCTTCGGTGCTGCTCTTGAAATCTTGACTTTGTACGCTCAGCGAAACATTGTCGAGAAACATGTCCAATACGCTTTGTGAGTCCACCTTCTTCACCACTCGAGTACTGCTTACCATCAGCTACCACTCTTCTGCTGAGGCTTTCGCTTCTATGCTTACCGATTTGCCATACAAGATCGTCAACGCCATCTTTTTCAACTTGATCATTTACTTCTTGCCCAATCTGAGGCGAGAGGTCGGTACGTACTTTCTGATCTTCCGCGATCTCGACTGATATTCAGGCGCTTTCTTCTTCTTCTTCCTGATCAGTTTCTTCGCTACCCTCATGATGTCGATGTTCTTCCGAACGGTCGCCGCTACCTCTCGAACACTTGTACAAGCCTTGACGCCCGCCGCAGTTATCATCCTCGGTCTCGTCATGTACACTGGTTTCGCCATTCCAACCACCTACATGCTTGGCTGGTCTCGATGGATCAACTACATCAACCCTATCGCTTACGCATTCGAGGCATTGATGATCAACGAATTCAACAATCGAGAATTTGCTTGTTCAGCTTTCGTTCCTCAAGGTCCTGGTTACGCCAATGTACCTGCTACTTCGCGGATCTGTTCAACACTTGGTGCGACCACAGGCTCCGACGTCGTTCAGGGTACCGCCTACATCATCCAATCGTACGCATACTACCCTTCACACAAGTGGAGGAATTTCGGTATTCTCGTCGCGTTCATGATCTTCTTCCTCTTTACTTATCTCGTCGCTACTGGTACGTCAACTTCCGTTCAATTGGTCACTTCACTTGAGCTGACATCCAGAATACATCTCTGCCCAGAAATCCAAGGGTGAAGTCTTGGTTTTCCAGCGAGGTCGAATCCCCAAGGCTCTCAAGGAAAAGAAGAACGCCGATGCCGAGTCTGGAGGAGAAAACGGAACTGTAAAAGCTGATAACGTCAAAGAAGGAGAAGGCGGAAAAGCCAACGAGAGCATCATTCAGCGACAGACTGCTATTTTCTCTTGGAAGGATGTTGTTTACGACATCAAGATCAAGAAGGAGACTAGGCGAATTCTGGATCACGTTGATGGTTGGGTCAAGCCAGGTACTTTGACTGCACTCATGGTAAGTCGCATCTCGATTGCCATGTTGAAGACAGACTGACGATTAGGGTGTTTCCGGTGCTGGTAAAACCACTTTGCTCGATGTTCTCGCCACTCGAGTAACCATGGGTGTCGTCACTGGTGAGATGCTGGTTGATGGCCGACAACGAGATGTCTCTTTCCAGCGAAAGACTGGATACGTTCAACAACAAGATTTACATCTGGAAACTTCTACCGTCAGGGAGGCTCTCCGATTCTCTGCTATCCTGCGTCAATCTAAGAAAGTCCCCATGAAAGAGAAGCTGGAATACGTCGAGGAGGTTTTGAAACTCTTGGAAATGGACTCTTATGCCGATGCTGTTGTCGGTGTTCCCGGAGAAGGTACGTCAATACCGCTCTATCTGAAAGAATAGGACTGATAATCAGGTCTCAATGTCGAACAGCGAAAGCGACTCACTATCGGTGTCGAACTCGTTGCCAAGCCCGCTCTACTGCTCTTCCTCGATGAACCTACTTCCGGATTGGACTCCCAGACTTCCTGGAACATTCTTCTACTTCTGCGAAAACTCACTGAACACGGCCAGGCTATTCTATGTACCATCCACCAGCCCTCTGCCATGCTGTTCGAGCAATTCGATCGACTCCTCTTCCTTGCCAAAGGTGGTAGAACTGTCTACTTCGGTCAGGTCGGCGCTGGATCCAAAATCTTGATCGACTACTTTGAGAAGACCGGCGCACCACCTTGTCCCGAGGGCGAAAACCCCGCTGAATGGATGTTGACCGCTATCGGAGCCGCTCCTGGATCTCACACCGACGTCGATTGGCATCAAGCATGGCTGGATAGTAAGGAAAGGGTTGCTGTTAGGCAGGAATTGCAGAACCTCAAGGATGAGGGATTGAAGAAGTCTGAAAGTCAGGGCGAGGAGAAGAAGGACAAATCTGCCTACACCGAGTTTGCTGCTCCTTTCGGTCTTCAATTCATCACTGTCTTTATTCGAGTCAGTCAACAACTCTGGCGAACTCCAAGTTACATCTACTCGAAAATGTTCTTGTCCATCATTGTTGGTCTCTTTGTTGGATTCTCATTCTTCAAAGCCGACACATCGCAACAAGGTCTTGCCAATCAACTCTTCTCGGTCTTCTTAGTATGTCTAAACTTGTACAAATTAGTACAGTGCTAACATTTAGCTTTTCACCATGTTCGGTCAATTGGTACAACAGATCATGCCTCAATTCGTCACCCAGCGAAGTCTGTACGAAGTCCGAGAACGACCCGCCAAAGTCTACTCCTGGAAAGTTTTCATCCTCTCGTACATCCTCATTGAAATCCTATGGTCGGTCCTCGTCGGAACAATCCTCTTCTTCTGTTGGTACTACCCCATCGGATACTACAGGAACGCCATCCCTACCGATACCGTCCACGTTCGAGGTGCTCTCATGTGGTTGTATGTCCTGATGTTCATGATCTTTACTGCTACTTTCGCCGTCATGGCTGTTGCTGGTCAGGATACCGCCGAGAACGCCGGTAATATCGCCAATTTAGCATTCTCTCTCTCCCTCATCTTCTGCGGGTATGTCCTTTTCTCAAGTTGAACATTAATGTCAAAACTGACCAATAGTGTGTTACAACCCGCCGATGCCCTACCTGGCTTCTGGATCTTCATGTACCGAGTCTCGCCATTCACTTACTTCGTTGAAGGAATGTTGGTAACAGCAATCGCCGGAACAACAGTCGAATGCTCCGCTATTGAATTCCTCCAATTCGAACCAGCCGGCGGACAGGATTGTCAAACCTACATCGCTCCATACCAGTCCCAGGCAGGCGGTTACTTGAGAGACCCAAGCGCTACTACCAACTGTGAATTCTGCGCTCTACGAGATACCGATACATTCTTGACGAGTTTCGGACTCGATTACGGAAATCGATGGAGGAACTTTGGTATTCTATGGGCATACTGTATTGTCAACATTATCGGAGCTATCTTGTTCTATTGGATCTTTAGGGTTCCAAAGAACAGCGGAAAGGAGAAACCTACCGAGGATGGAACTCCTGAGCCCGAGAAGAAGATCGAGGGAGGAGAAGCCAACCAGGAGAAGCCAGCTCAAGAGAAGAGGAATTAGGTGGTGGTCGAGGTGTGGACCCGAGTCTTGGGTGACTCGCGGTCGTGTAAGATAGGAGTAGTTTAGATATAGACTAGGATTGTGATTCGGATAATTACCTAATTAGCATTTATCGTGTATGTATCAAGTCTCGTTCACATCGCACTATGATTACCCCCTCCGGCCTCTTGTCATCGGTCGTCCTAGCTCGACAGATTGCCTCGCCGCAGACGACCTCGAGCTGAGCCAGATAAGCTAGAATACACGGATGCATGCACCGACAGACACTCTACTAGCTACTAGCTTTACACTACTCTTTCCTCCGCGATACATTTACACCTTCTTTTTCTTGTCTACACTGTCAGTACTGACTTCGATCAAGTAACATTGAAGTGACATACTAGTTTTAGCAGGTGCGCTTGGCGTTGTATCTCTAGAATTCGTTCCGTTACCATTCTTCAACTCATCAATCGGACGTTTCTACACATTAGACCCTTTCTTCGCGCTCCCTAGAGACGGAGGGAAAACATACCTTGCCAGCAGCTGGTTTACCCTTCTTTTCCTCCTCGGGTTCCTTATCTTTCATGATCAACAACAATAATGTCGCTCCTCTTCTCCTCAATTCCTCTGGTGTCCTCGACTTGAAGAACCAATCGAATCTAAACATCAGCGCCTCTTCTCCATGACCCAAACTAATAGTCAAAGAAGACATACCGGAAAAGAGGCCACTCTCCAATATCCCTCTTTATCAATTCATAACAATCATCCCGATCAATCCCATGATGATGCATCCTCACAATCAAGAATCGGTCCTCGTCCTCTGTGTATGATTTACCCTTGTTTTGACCATATTGGAATTTAAGTTCCTGCATCGGATACTTGACCGAGCGGACTTTGCGATGTAGAGCATCAATCCTAGAGCCTTGTTCACGGAGTTTGGCCTCTCCAGCAGTGATTCGATCCATTAATCTGTCGGCATCTATGATCAGCTACTGCCATTTGGTTGAATCAGAAGGAAGACCCACCCTTGAGATCCTTGTATCGCTCAAAGAAGACTCTTGCGTATTCTCTTACATTGTCCTCGTCATGATCGGGAATCTCGGCAGCAACCTTATCTAGAGCATCTCGTCCATATCGCTCGAGACCCTTGATGAAAGCGAGGAAATGGAGTCGTTTCCAGGATAAGAAGCCTTCGCCTGACAGCTCGTCTTTTTCGGCCACCTCCTCTTCTGTCAGAGGTACGGCTGTTGTTCAGCGGAATCCAGTGGCGAAGCGAGATACACACCATTGTTGATTCGCTCTTGCTCCTCGATGACCTCTGCTTCTGCCTCTTCAGCAGTCTGGCCCTCCTCAGGCTCAGCAGCGGGCACGATATAATTCTGAGCTTTCTATCTCGGTCAGCTAAAATTCGCCTGTACCGAACAAAGCCAACTTACACGATGAGCATCATATTCCCTGTTCTGCAGTTCGACGAGTCTGGCGGGATAGAATTGGAAATCGTTAATGTGCACCTGCTTTGGTGGTCTGGGTACTTTTGGTTTATCAGATTTCGTAGCTGGACCCCCGACCCTCATATTGTCCCGATAGTATTGATCGATCGAGTAATTGCCTTTACGTTCACGCTTTGCAGGCTCAATCCAAAGCATAGTCTTCTTGTGCTATACATCAGCCCTAGCTCCAGCGTCTGCTTCCATTATTCAATGAGTGGACTGACCTTGCCAGAGAATTCTTCACCTTCCCATGTCTGGACCATACTTTCAGACTTGAAGTTGTTTAGAGCGTCAAGGTCGAGCCCGGCGTATTTCGAGTTGATCTCGGCTGTCTTCTCTTCTCCACGCTTGATGATCTCGTCAATGTCGTCGTCGATCAACATACTACCCGTCAGCCCGTTCATATGAATATTCAGAACCACATACCTCTGAGAATTGTTGATGATCTTTTCAGCACCGTGTTGGATCATTTCAAGTAGATCGTCTTTGTTCTGGCCGACTTCCCATCAGCATATCATCAAAAGACAAGTTGGTGGACGCACCTTTCTGAGCCTGCTGAGCCCTACCCTCCTGAATAACCATCTGATCAAGTTTCAACTTTTGTGTAGCTCTATCCAGAATTCGTTCCTCGACAGCATCCTGAGTGATGAACCTAAACACATAGACTTGCTTGGTCTGACCAATTCGATGAGCTCGATCCATAGCTTGTAAATCGGCCTGAGGATTCCAATCACTATCGAATAGAACGACGACATCGGCAGTGACTAGATTGATACCCAAACCACCAGCTCGGGTAGTCAGGAGGAAAACGAATTTCTCACTATCGGGAGCATTGTAATCGTCGATAGCTGCGATTCGGGCTTCATGATCGGTTCCACCATCAATTCGGCAGTACTCTGTATTCGTCAGATCTGGTCAATTACGTGGAAATGGGGACTCACGGTGACCACGGAATTGACAGTAATCCTCCAAAATATCCAATACTCGACTCATCTGGGAGAAGATCAAAACTCGCGATCCTTTTGCCTTCATCGATTTGAGGAGTTTATCGAGAATGACCATTTTACCGGCATTATCAATGAGGTGCTCATCGGTCGTGAAGGGTGGTCCTGGTTCCTGCAAATCAGCTTTGCAACACGTTGCACGATCCAGCTTACAGCACCATCAAAGACTGAATAGGTTAGCTCTGATCCCATCAAGCGATGAGGGGCTTACGATATGGATGATTACAGCATTTCCTCAGTTGCATGACGATGTTGAGCAACCTCGTCTTTCCCTCCTTTTTACCAGAGGCACCTGCTGATCAGCCGAGATTCCTTGTGTTGGGGGTACGTACCGTTGACAGCATCAATATCCTTCTCCAATAACATCCTGTACCATTTCCTCTGCATTTCCGTCATTCCAACATAGAGGTTGATCTCCTTCTTGGGTAATAGCGAATGCTCTACATCCGCCTTTACTCGTCGAAGAAGGAAAGGTCTCAGGACTTTATGTAATTGCTTGACAACAGCGTCGGGGTCGCTAGCATCTCGGTTCGAGAACCAGGCGTCAAAGTCCTCACTACTTGTCAGTTTCAACTCGACGGCCGCATCGGCAAGCTGACCTAGATGAGAACACATCGGGCAGGATGAAATTGAGTAGAGCCCACAACTCTTGCAAGTTGTTCTGCAGAGGTGTACCAGTGATCAAAAGTCGTCCTCGACTGACGAATGTCCTAATGATTTGCGAGAGGAGCGAATCGACATTTTTGATTCGATGAGCTTCATCAATGATGATATATTCCCAACTGAATTTTCGCAAAGTCGATTTCTCCCTCATGCACATTTCGTATGATGTGATTAAGATATCGAACTTCTGAGCCAGGATAACGTCGGTAACAATGCTGGCCTGAATAATTAGCTGACGTCTCCGGAATACTAGCTATATTGACTCACTCGGTCCTCTTTGGTTCCCTGGAGTACGGTCGTTCTGAAACCTGGAACCCATTTCTCAACTTCTCTAGCCCAATTGTTTAATGTCGATTTGGGGACTACAATTAAATGGGGACCAGCGGTACCCTGATGGAATTTTAGGTAACCCAAGAAAGAGATTGTCTGAAGTGTTTTACCCAAACCCTACAATATCAGCAAGTTGATATCACCTAGTATGGGAACTCACCATCTCATCAGCGAGAATACCATTGATACCATTATGATGTAACGAGATCATCCAGTTTAATCCCTGGACTTGGTAATCCCTCATCTTTCCCCCTTTAACGACTACCAATCAGTCTATGCTATACGATAATGTCGAGACGTACAAGGAGCACTTTCTTCAAAGACGAATGGTTCCTCCTCCTCGTCCTTGTTCTCATTCAACAACTCCTCATCTTCCTCCTTCTCGGATTTACGGTGTCGATTGTCGCTATCCATCAGCTCTGTGTACAAAATGTGAATGGTGACATACTTGGCTTTCTTCTTGTTCTTTCCCGCGGCCTGCTTGCCAAGTTGTTCATCCAGCATAGCAGCGAATTGAGGTTCCCGTTGACGCTGATATCAGATCATATTCCAACCTCTTGTCGCACGTAGTCTTACCTTGAGATCGATAAAGTGCTGAAACAATTCAGTCTGTCCAAGGAGGTATGTAAACCTCTTCATCGAATCGGCAAGCTATCATCAGACCGCATTCCCTGTCGATACCAGGAAAGACAATAGCGTACCTTCTTCTGCTCAACCGCACTTCTCTTACTTGAGATATTGGTGATATGTGCTCTTCTCTCATCATTCGCAGCTTTCCTAGCGTTTACCTGGTCTGCGCGTCTTTTAGCCGATGGCGTAATTTTCTGCCCGTCAGCTTGACCATCCTACATGTGTATTGAAGTTGACTCACTGATCCGCCTGCGATGGCATCCTCATCGAACTCCTCGTCTTCCTCTAGTAGCTCATCCTCTCCGTCCGATTCCATCAAAGATTGAGGAGCGGTATTGATGTGATGCTCATCTGCAGCTGCTACCGATGGCTATATTGTTAGAACATTCGGAAGACCTGTAGTACACATGTGAAAGCCCGCTGGCGAAACGTACCGCACGAGAGACCGAGATATCACGAGATTCGGGCACGTAATCCGATAAGGTATCATCATCGTTTGGATTTCGATTGGCATTAGCCGCTGCCAATAGGGGGTTCTGGATATCAGTATTTGTCTTTCTCAAGTGATTTGTAAGCACTATCTATGAATCAAAGCACACGTACCATATTGCCAGGTAGGTATATGGCCAGGGTGTAATGTATCGACAGATGAATTAGAAAGAGTACCCATCACATGAAAACACAGACGCGACAGATTAGACGCGCCTATAACTCTGTAGAAACACAGGCGCACGGTCATCCCCGCACTTACCGACACACACAAGTCAACCATGTCTCGTACGTATATATTAGTGATCCTCAGAGTATTATGGCTTCAGCTCCTTCTCAGTTTGGCCCAAACCAGACCGCTGGGCCTAGCGATTCATCCTCTTTCTCGACACCCTCCGCGACTCGGACCATGAATCCCGGCTCTAATGGAATGACTGGAATGTCCACACCCTCAATCCCACCGCGCTCGACATCTCCTAGTAAACAACCCGACGTGAAACCTGTGAATACAGTCAAGAACGATCGACCTATTGATATAAGAGTAAGCCTACATAAAACATAGACCAGGCTGATATGATAGGCAGAGGAAGATGCGGCTAGACGATATAATATAGGAAGGGTCACTGGGAATAATCGATATGGAGCTGGATCAAGGGGAAAACGGACCGATCTATTTGGTCCGGAACTCAAGATGAAGCTGGAGCGAATGGGTACGACCTTCTTTGTGATAGGCCAGAATTAAGCTAACGAGATAGCAAAAGACCATCAAGTCACATTCGACGATGAATCCCTTGCATACCTATCGATGGCGGCTGAAACCCGATTACGCGATATTCTCACATCATCAATATCAGCACAACAACACCGTACAACCACCTCATACCTCCATCCACCACCTACCGCTCCCAACGCCAGCGGCAGCGGCAGCAAGGGAAAAGAAAGGGCAATGTGGGCGGTATCCGTCAACTCGGACCCGAATGCTTTATTCGAAGTATTGAACAAACAAGCAAAAGAAGCAGAGAGGGAATTCAGGACTTCCCGAATGACTCGATTGGCGAGGGAACATGAGATGGATCGATTTAGGGATAGGCAGACTGGAGGCGAGACTGGAGCGGAATCGAGTAACCAACAAACGTCACCGAATGAGGATATCACGTCGACTTCTGCGAATACGAATGCCCCAACAGCTACTTCGCCCGAACGTGCTAATTCGCCACTTCCCAAGGCGGATGTCAATTCTACACCGACTTTTGGAGGTGTGTCGGCCAAGAAGGTGAATAGGAATAAGAAGACACCCACCTTTTCGCCAGATGTTCAGATTAAAATGTCGAATGCGACTGCTATACGAAGTACGGGGATGGGCAAGAAATACAGCTGGATGAATAATGCGCCAAATATCAGTAGTCCATTATCTGGAAGGAAAAAGGGCAAAAAGGGTCAACAAGAAGAAGATACCGAAGAAGGAGGTGAACCATTGGGAGAGGATCTGGAAGGTAGCAAGAAAAGGAAAAAGAGTAATTTATCGAATGAAGTAGGAGAGGAGAGTGGGAAGAGGCAGAAGAAACGCCGTATGCCCAGTCTACCTTCTAGGCGAATGGTCCCTGTCACGACACCTGGACCGCCTGGGTTGGCGGGAACTGAAAAGATGGTGCCGGACGATAGATGTTTGACAGTTTCAGACTTTGTGTTTGCGTTGGACAGGGATGGCGGAAAAGGAATGGGAACGGGTGATGAGATTGTCAGGAGGACAATGGCAAGGCCAGGTGGGCCATGGGGAGTGGCACAGGCTAAGCGGCCATAGTGGGGGCACTGTAGCGTAGATGTGGGTGGAGGGGCAGACCTTTGTTAGACTCCAATAGATTCTACAGCGATCGACCTCAACCCTCTAATCACAATGCATATCATGTTGTAGTATCCCAGCGTGCTCCTGCCTTGTACCGCAATCTAAGCGCGATTACCGGATGACAGTATGAGTACCGATGTGGTCGGAAACGAGTTCCCATAACTAAAATGCATCACAACCCATACCAACAATCTAATCTACCCAAACATAACAACTCGACTGTACTATCTATCTATCCACATCCAACCATTCCCACTCTAAGCGTAAAGCAGCCTCCAAGCTAGATAAGCACCAATCAAAGCGACTGGGATGAGGTAAGTCAAGTTCCTACCTCTGTCAGCTCTTCTCTCTTATGAATACAACACTGAAGCGAGGAGACAGGACATACGATGAAGATGAAGGTGCACCTGATGTTGCTACTCCGATAGATGATTTCTTTGATTTCTTCTCAGTAGCCTATTTGTTTAGCTCCATCCGAATGAATTTCATCTGTTGTTCGTCCTCTGTCGAACAACGAACACGTATGAGAGGTGGGGATGGTAAAACTTACAGCACCCTGGAAATCACCTAGGTACATTTTCGGTAACATATCTCTTGCTTCATCTGAATGTCCAACATCGTCGAAAGCCTCTGTTCCATCTCGCCCTATCTGTCAGCCTTCAAAATCTCATCCACATGGATCTCTACAGTCGTCTCGATCTCCAAATGGGCCGTGAGGAGTATGGAAATGCACGTGCACCCGTCACCCGCCCCAATGGATTTTGAGAGGATTGAGTATAAGAATAAAGGATCAACGTACCAGCTTCCTCTACTAATACTTCATCTCCACCAGGGTGCTACTCATCAGCCTCCCCTTCCTTGACCACTACAGGAAAGAAAACATACCTCATCCATGAACTTGGTAACATCGTATACTTTTCCATTAATCAATAACCAAAGATCGTCCCTTGTGTTGTGTGCTTTAAGAGTTTCAATGGTGTATGGGTGAGGAGTAGGAGTCTCGGTTGATGTTGATGCGTCTGCCATTTTGGTGGTTTGTATGAATGCTTAAGAGTGGAAGTGAGTGGAGTATAAAATGAATTGATTTATATGGATCGAACGACAAAGTCGATTTCTCTGACGCGTGGCGGTCAAAGCATGATCTTTTTATTGGTGGGGCAAACATTTATGCACCCTACCTATTTCACGGCATATACCGATTTACAGTATTGATGCGATTCATCAATATGGGCAGTAGTCAAGATAAGATTGTGCACGCTGCAATGCTCAACAAAGTTGTGCTCATATCATACATGCCAGATAGATCCGACAGACCTATCACTACGCACAAAACCCAAGCAACTACCAACCACAAACTTATAGAGTAAGGTCGACCTTCTTGGCATCTTGACCAAGAGCCTTTGCCCTCTTCTTCAACTTGTGGATACTGCATATCAGCGACTGATCATTACAAGTGGATATATAACTCACGACTTGTTGCCTCGGATACCACCACCCCAGTGTCGTCGAGACTCCTCGGACTTCTCGAGGTAGTTTGCCTTGGAGGCAGAGACGAGGTTAGCGAGAGCCTGAGAGTCCTCGGATCGGACATCGGTGATGGCAACAGCGGCGGAGGTCTTCTTGCCTGAAATGTCAGAAGTGTTCAAAGTCGAAAAGGAAAGCCAAACTTACCGGTGACTAGACCGAGCCTGGACTTGCCCTTGACGATAACGTAAGGGACACCCATCTTCCTGCAGAGAGCGGGCAAGAAGACAACGAGCTCGATGGGCTCAACATCGTCGGCAATGACGACGAGCTTGGCCTTCTTGGCCTCGACAAGGGCGACAACGTGGTTAAGACCGTACTTGGCGTAAACGGGCTTCTTGGAGTCAGAGGTGGTAGCCTTGTCTCCCTTCTTCTCTCGGGACTCGGCCTCGGACAAGAGACGAGCCTTCTTCTCCTGCTTGGATTCGGGCTTGTACTTGTTGAGGAGCTGGAAGAGCTGGGTGGCGGTGTTCTTGTCGAGGGTCTGACCGAACTGGGCGATTGCGGGGGGGACCTGAGATGTTAGCGGGTATTCATGGTACTATCATCTCGCGAAGCTCACCTTTAGTCGCTTGTTGAGGATGACCTTCTGCCTCTGGAGTCGGACGTACTCGGGCCACTTGACGAATCGGGTCAAGTCCTGCTTGGGGGGTAGATCACCACCTGATATTAGCGATGTTGCCATGGAGAGGGGGATTTACATACCGATACCGAAGGTCTTGGACTTCTTCTCGAAAAGGGGGTTCTGGGGGGTCTTGGCGACCTTCTTGGTGCCGTCTAAAATGTCAGTCTGATTGCTCGAGTCAAGGCATAGCAGATAAATAGTAACGTACAAGGGGCGGATGCGGGCTTCGATTTTCCTTTTGCGGCCTTGGGCTGCGGGTCATTGAGTCAGCAATGTATTCCATCTTTCTAAAGACTGGAATGGCATCACGCTCTAACCCTTTGACATCAATCTACCAACTTGTCTGGAATCACCCTAGACAAGAGGTAGGAGAGAATCAAAGGGTGCAGCTTGATCGGGAGTATGCAATCACCTGTTCCCATAGGTATATGATTGACTCCTATTGAATTTCATCGTCTTGCAGTCCATCCTATCCTGTTTCACACTAAGGTGGGATAGGGACAACTTTGGACTCGTTCAATACTTGATTCTTTGAGATCGTCGGATTGAGTTTGAAGTGTAGAAGAGGTGTGAACAGAAAGAGGACTCGAAAAGTGGTTCATCGCCTTGAAAGCGGATCACCATCATTCTCTAATTCCTTCTGTCCATTTCCCTCTTACTCTCTCTCTCCCATTCCGACAGATCATAGTATCTACCAGCGATCTAGGCTCGATTGCGGCGTGATGCCATGTATGTTGCGACGATGGCTCACCATTTTGTTGATTGTCGTTGTCGTTAGTAATGTAGTAAAGAGAGGGTGAGATCGATGGCACAAGGGGGGAATCAAAGGGAACAGAAGGGAACGGAATGTAAAATTGCTTAACGCCGAATTTCGTATGGTAGAAGGAGTGCCACACGTCGGAGATATAGTATTGGTGCAGGACAAAGATTGGACGGAGTTTCGATTTCCCTAAGATAATTTGATCCCGTTGTTGCTGTCTGTGTTTTGGTGCAAGGGTGTCAACGAGTATCTCTATCCGTCAAGTGGTAACATAGTCAAAATGGTGAGTGAGATTTGAGATGGAGACAGGTTGGGGACAGGGCAGTACGACACAGCACAGTCAGGAGATTCGGATAAGGACCTGGATGGTCACGACAGGCGTAGTCAAGGAATAGGGCATGAGATGAAGGAATTGGAATACGACTCGGCCGGGGAGAGTAGACGCCCAAGTATGGAGTTGAGGACATCTTCGCCCTAGGAACGTCGGGCTGCGTTAAGGCGCATGGAGATATGTGATGGAAGGGAGATCTGCTATGCTGTGCTGGGTCGTCGTGCTGTCATCAACATTGATCTGCGGACAACAGGAGGATTTGACTAACTTCTAGCCCAAGCAAATCCACGACATCAAAAAGTTCCTCGAGATCGCCCGAAGAAAGGACGCAACCTGTATGTCGTTTGCTCTGGACAACATGGACATAGCTGATCTAGTCTCTCTTTCCTGCTGCCTTCCCGCCTACCTACTCGTCTATGAACTCTAATCTACACCTACCCTACATCCTCGCATTAATCCACTTGCATCAACAGCCGCACGAATCAAGAAGACCACCCTCAAGGCCAAGCCCCACTCGACCACCTCTTCCAAGTCCAAGGCTTCTTCCAAAAACACCACCGTCACTAAATTCAAGATCCGATGTTCCCGATACCTATACACCTTGCTCGTTAATGACGCCGAGAAGGCCGAGAAGCTCAAGCAGTCCCTTCCCCCAGGTATGTTCTAGTCTCTGAAGAGCTAGCTGTATTCGTTGCTTGGGCATTGCTGATAAATCAGGGCTCAAGGTTGAGGAGGTCGCCGTCAAGGGAGCATCCAAGAAGAAGTAATCTATTCTATAATTTAGATTAGGTATTCTGGGTTCTGTCATGGAGGAGATGCATCTGTACATCATGCGAATTGTCACATCCTTGGGAGGGTTTCGAGTATCTAAGATATCACTTGATCAAGTCTTTATTGTCAATCTAGCTGTCGTTACCTAATTTGTGACGCTGCCAGATCTCCGGATCCCGGTGAGGACTGTGCGGACCTCCGTCCGTGTGTGTCCAATCAGCCATTGCGAGGAGCATCTTTGTCTATTGTCTCTACACCTCTATAGCTACGATGTCGTCCTTCACCGAGACCATGCTGCAGCGCTACGTGCGTATTCACCCTATACCGAGTATTGATCAGCCTGACATCTAGGAAGTCGACTTTACGAAAGCGACTCAACACCCCTTTTTGGTTCAAGCAGGCGACGGATCTCTAGATGCTGGAACACTTACTAAATGGTGTAGGCAAGATTACCTATACGCTTTTGTGGGATATATCAAAGTGCGTTAGATATAGCCCTCGACTCCTACATTCGCGCTGGAGATAGGTAGGTGCATGGGCTGATGAGTGGTACGCTTCCCTACTCCTTTCTCGACTTCCTCTCCCCTCGTCACCACCTACCTCATCTAGAGAAAAAGCCCTCTATTCGGCCATAGATCTTTTGACATTCTCGCTCTCAAATGTGAAGAGAGAGACGGACTTCTTTGTTCAAACAGCTAAAGAACATGGACTTGATATTCGACCTGAAGGAATCATGCCAGTGATTGATGAACATAATGGTTTGGGGGAATATGAAGAGATCACCAGATCATACGTCGATTATTTATGGGGAGTAGGGGCTGGTGGAAGTATCGAAGAGGGTCTGGTGTTATTGTGGGCTATGGAGAAGGTATGTCGATTCGTCCTCCTAAGTGCTAGACTTGACAGTTGACAACGAGGCGTACTTTGAAGCATGGTCTTTTGCTAAATCCCATTCGCAATCAATCGACAATCCAACAGAGACGCAGAAAGCATTGGAGAAGTTTATTGATAATTGGACTTGTGACGAGTTTGTGGGGTTCGTAGATCATTGTAAGGAAGTGGTCGATGGGTTGGAATTGGAGAATGACCCGGAAATGTCAAGGAGGTGTGAGCAGGTGAATAGTCTTCGTGGTCTTTCTTCATGAAGTGAGGCTGACAGGTCAGGTTTTCAGGAGGGTCATGTATCTCGAACAGAGGTTCTGGCCTGATGTGAGCGAGAAGTAGAGTCTAAGTGAGGATGTCCACTATATGTGTATCAGTGATGAAAGTGACATGCCAACCAGTCATCAGTGATGGTCAGGTTTTGACGAAATATGAGATGTAGTGGATGCATGGCATGGCATGTGCAAGACCCGTATGAAAAATGTGTAAAGCATAGGATGTAGGGTAATTATGAGTGGAACAGATCGAGAGGGAAACAAGAACAACGAGGCGGTATTTACAGTCATGTACAGGCGAGGGAGGGGGGGGGGGGGGGGGTG
>Ga0265780_10001881_pt1 | contig 29039 bp, 28 predicted proteins | sample P1T30metagenome_FD_192432 | JGI IMG/M metagenome (GOLD analysis project Ga0265780, IMG submission 192432) | Plant litter microbial communities from East Loma Ridge, Irvine, California - P1 T30 | ecosystem: Environmental > Terrestrial > Plant litter > Unclassified | place: USA: California... | reverse complement strand
CCCAACCGGCTTCCCCTCACCACCACCACCACCACCACCCCCAATCCCCCCCTCCCACCAAACCCCAACCCCACCCTTCAAAAAACACCTCTCAACCACAACCCCTTCCCCACCCACATTCTCCACCTGCGCCTCCAAAACCCACCTCTTCAGCTTCTCCCTCCCTCCACTCCCACCGCCGCCAACCACCCCAATCTTGCTCCTAACAGCCAACACAGGCTGCGCGACAAACTGGTACAGTTTCCTAAACGTCCGCGCCGCGCTGCCGACCGCCACGCCGTTTCCGTCCAGCGAGGTGGAGGTGTAGGCTACGGTGACGGCGAGGACGTGCGGGCCGGGTTCTTTGAGAGGGTGGGAGAGGGATTTTTGGAGGGTGGTTGTGGGGGGGAAGGAGGTGGTGGTGTTGTTGTTGGTTGGGGATTCTGATTCTGAGGCTTCTTCCGAGGCTTCTTCTGAGTATTGCAATTCTAGGGGGAAACCGGCTTGGTTGCTGGGGGTTTGGAGGGAAGCGGTGATTTGGAGGGCGGTGATTGTTGGGTTGTTGGGTTTGGGGTTGGGGTTGGTGATGTCGTCTGAGGGTGGGGGTTCGAGGTCGTTGTTGATCGCGAGAGTGCACGCGAACGTCTCCCCTACATAGGCTGCGCCGAAGGAGGATGGGAGGGTGAGGAGGGGGGTTAGAGGCGATGGGGTTGATGACGGGTCGGTGGATGGGTAGGCTAAGGTCGCGTCGGGGTGGATGTTGAGGGATGCAGGGCTGAAAGAGGTGGCGGATAGGGGGGTTTGGGTTGCGAGGGAGGGGCGGGACAGGCGGAGGACTTTGAGAGAGAGGGGGTGCGGTGTTGATGATGGGAATTGGTTGTTGGCTTGGGCCATTTTGTTGGTTTCTTCTTCTGTGGAGTGGTGTTGTCTTTCTTGTTTTCCTTTCTTTTGGTCTGATCTTTAGTGACACTCCGTGTTGGCCGCCGTACGATTCGGTCTGTCGATATTAATTGATTGTAGACAACCGGGCTGATGTTTGCTCTAGAAGCGATCAAAGCTCGATGTTATGATGGATGTGAAAATACATCAATAGGAGTGTTGTACACCGGAAGAGTGCGGTGTAGCTCCCCGCGAACGGACGGACGAGCGTGTAGGGTGTTGCAGTGAGATCTACCTGACCAATCTATAGTTGTTCTTAAATTACTGGAAGGGAAGATCAGTCTCCAGGATTGGAAGCAATAGACTATAAGTTGCTATAGAACGACTCGGATGGGTATACTTTTGAACATAAACAGACGCCTATGAGAAATGCATGCAGACTCCTGGCGTTCCTCAGCTACTCTTCACAACGCGCCAGTCTAACACGGTCATTATTGTGTAACATATGTACAAATCCCCTTGATATACAAATCCTCCCACTCTACAATTCAATACATGTATTTTACAGTCCTCCCCATCAACCAAAACGTCGAGTAGAGTTTCTATCCTTACAACACCCACCTTTACAGACATGTTGCAATCATGTAGTCTTCTTTTGTCGGCCAACTTTGTAGCCCCAGCCACGAAGTACTCTCGCAACCTTGGGTGTCAAAGCTGCGGCGAGAGGCACTCTCAAGAAAATCAGGATAGTCTTGTGAATACCGTAGGCAATTGCGAGCTCGGTCCAAATGCCTTTTAACAACGAGTCAGCAGTATTCCAAAACAGTCGTCTACACGGATGAACCTACTGGCAGCAGCCGGACGCTTCTCGGCGTGCTCGTCTGCCTCTTCGACCGCCTGGCCAGCCTCGTCGACTGCATCCTTGCCCTTGCGCCAATTTCCAATAATCGGCTCGACCATCTCCCACAGCGGCGCGGTGACGGATTTGATTCTAGTCAAGATTGCGTGCTCAATCTGTCCGATCCTTTCAGGCCCGGCCAGTCGTACCGCTAGGAAGCAGAAGGGAAAGTCCAGGACACTCAAGGAGAGGTATACACCCAACGCAACCCAGCCATATTCCCTAGACAGTTTTTGTAGACGCGCTTTGATTCCTGTAGGCTCAGGGCTGCCGAGATGCGGTGTTGGGTCAGGACGGGGGCCGTTCTTCGATGAATTGGAGCGGAAGTTGCGGAAAGGTCGCAGGAGGAGGTCGCGGTATGTTGTTTGCCATGATCGTAGGGGTTTTGACTTGGTTGTTCGGGCGGTGAAGTAGGATCGTGAGAATGCGTTTATCTTGAGGGTGCGAGGTGTCTGTTTGGTGAGAGTTCGCCTTGTCGCTGCCTGGAAGATGGATTCTTGGAGCGGCTTCTGGCGCAACAGCTGGGCGGTGCGCGGAGAGACAAACATGATGGATGGATTGATGTGAGGGTACGGCCCTGCCTGCCTGCGTAGGTGATAGGAATGTCGCCGCCTGTATCGTATCGATAGCCCTACCTTGTTGTGTTCATTCCCGTAGTTACTTCATACTTTCGCGGAGACAAAGACCCGGACGCGGATCTAGATCCGTTCTGCTGCCTGAGGCACCAAAGCTGTTTAAGCTTCTCTCGACGACGATGCTTTCTTCTGCAATGCGTTCTGCTGCCGAGGAGGCCTGAGAAACACAACAACGATGCCAGTGTGTATGTAGACGGACGCTTCGTCTTCGCATCACGATGTGGACCGTACAAACTTGACAGGTCAGGTGACGAACGCCAACTCCCAAGACCTGTCAACCCCTCTCACTAATAACATCAACTTCCGGCTTCCGACAACAAGGCTGTACCTTGGCATCACTCGCAGGTCGCAGCCACGCAGCTCGCAGGTCGGAAGTCATGAGGCTAGTTGCAGGAGCATGCTCATCCACATGGTGGGAGTCTGTGCCTACCAGAAAGGTGATTTCTTTCTGCTTTTAGGCTAGGAGGCCGAAAAGTCCCAAGCCGCTAGCGGGGCATCAACCGCCCAGAGGGTTCAAGATCGGTACTTTAGGTTTCGCGCAAAGCCGATTGGCTATGTGCATCTCGTCCCCGGCCTCGACTCCGCGAAACCCATCCTCTTTGACACGCCAACGGCCCTCATTTATTACACGGCGGGCGGGAGAGGGAGGGAGGGGAGAGGGGGGATGAAGAAGATCACAGCGGATGATGCCAAATCATTCGAGAATAGGAACGCCTATCCACCCGTGCCAGACGGCTTTAGACCCTTGGCCCAGTCAGAAAGCAAGTAGGCGAGCTTTGTGAGAGCTCTGGCACTGACGGGTCGACCATTACCCTGGGTTCTACTATGTAGGTAGGGCATGCCGCCCATCGAAAGCCTGTGACTCCGAACCGCACTTGTGAGACGACGCGAGATGAGGTGCTGTCGCAGTCCACCAATAATGCCGCGGCCGAACCGCCTCAACCAGAAGTCGCAGGATGGAAGGATCAATAAATGTGACAGCTCAAAATGATACATGTTGCGCTTTTGCACGCTGGTAGCATACGGGACCGAGGCGAGTTAACGCAATATATGCATGGCGGAAAGCCATGGGCGTCCCATGTGCCGGTAGATCACACTCACAGCACGGAGCATGCCGGTTGTCGGTCGATTGAGCACTGGAACCTCGATGTTTACATGTGGTCAACCGGCAAGGCCGCAGCATGTGCGGTGTTTGACATTTTGCAGACCCTCTGTTTGGGATGGACACTGGCGAATGGCCATGACACCGGATATTGGACCTTAACACATGTTTACGCATCATTGTGACGCTGCAAGCGAAGTTCCACGAAGCGAATTTGCGCGAGCGCGGTATTGTCAGTGGATACGGTTTCACGGAGGTGTGACCTACTTTCTTGTATATCGGGCGGGCACTTCGGCTCAAAGTAGGAGGTTTAACGGCCATATCGTAAGTACCTATAACAACTACCGAGAAAGTAGCGCTCGGGCTTCATGAGTAACAGAGATGGAGGCTCTCGACGGAGCACGAGTCGCTGCTACGATCAATCAAACTCACGACGACAGAGGTAGGGCCAAGAGGCAAAGGAGACCACGGAGGACAGGCCAGCGGTGACGCCCTGGGATGCAAAGTCAAACGGCCATGTGGCTCGGGACAGAGCTGAGTTTGAGTAGAGGCAACCTTGTCTTCACCCTTGTCGCAGGAAATGCTCCAGGCGTGGTTCGGCCGGCGCGCCTCGCCTGATCACATCCGGAGCATGACGGCGGCAAAGGGAAGGCAGACCGCGCACAAGCGAGGCTGCAATGCAGACATGAAGACGGTCTTGGTGTTGAATGCCGGTTGTGCAAGTGTATACTGCGTCCGGGAAAAAAGTTGGCGGACTACAGCACCACAGGCCTGCTACTACTGCATTATCATCTACAAGGCTACACGGGTAGCCATTCTGCCACATCTGCCGAAAGGGTGTCCCCACCCTGCGACGATTCCTACAGCGAGCAGCACAGGCTTGCGCCACCGGTGGACCCCAAGCTTCATCGCCGCAGGTTGGCCATGTCGCCCATCGAACAACTAGTACTGTAGCAGTACTGTTCTGCGCTGTGCTGTGCTGTCGCTATTAGTCCTAGGCGAGGAGTGGTAAGTTTAACCTTACCACTGCACCACCACCGCCTGGCCTGCAACACAAAAGCTTCCCGGAGTGCCTTGGCGGTGTCGCGGGCCATGCGGTGGATACATGAAGTGATTGCAGCAGCATCTGCGAAAGCTTGCTAGTCACGCCGCCAGCGTGGTGATGATATATACTAAGGCAAGTCGGCGCTCGATGCACGGGGTAAGCAGGCATCGCATCGTTGTCTACACGCCCAACAATCGACCGCAATCCCTTCCATCTCCCATCTCCCATCTCCTGCCACTCGGGGAACCCAGCGCCAGCGCAGGCCAGGCTATCTTCAAATCCCGTGCCTTCACTCATATCCTCACTACTAAACCGACCATGTCTATCCTCTCTATTCCTGCTCCCGCCTACCCAACACCCCCCCGTCGCGCCTCATCGTCTCCGGAACGCCTCCTCCTTCGTCTATCCATTTCATCCACATCCTCTGCCATGGGCGCCGTCAACAACAACAACTACAATCCCGCCAACAGCGACGGCATCGGCGAGTTGACTTACCAGCGCGCCATCGACATCGCCCGGAACACCGAGGGCGATCTCGACCCCAATGTCACCGCCTACCTCGAAGAGGCCGTCACGGAGATCTCCAACAACCTCACTTCTTACCCCGACTCCTACGTCCTGAGCAAAGACGAGTTTGCCGTCTTCAACTACTTCCGCCATCGCTTTCAAGGCGACCTTGCGGAACGCGCCGTGGACCGATATTGGAGAAGCGCGCACGCATCCGACCAGCAGCTCGATTCTGGTCGCAGCTAACCTGTCAAACGTCACTGTGAGCTCACCCATTATAACATCAATCCACTATTCCGAGCGTATCAGCTCATCGTAACACAAAGCTAATGCAGTCGCGGCAGGATGACTTAGAACCTTGTTGTCGTGCAGACTCGACTGGTTACCATTGGAGCGACGTTGCTGCTCATCACGTGGGGGAAACGCACGCACTAGACTAAGGTACGCTGAAGGCGGGAGCTCCAAAACGCCACGGCCACTCGAGTCAGCCTGTGAGCACAGTTGCCTCGTCCGGCGAGACCGAGTCCTGCCTGCAGGGCTTTCTGGCCAGGACGAGCAACCTACAGCGAGACGACTTGCATACCCGTCTTGCCAAAACATCAATTCTCTCGATCGAGCGCCCGTTTGCAAGGCTGCAGCCGGAATGCTGGCATCAATCTGCATGTCGAGTCCTGTCAGCTGGCTTGTGACGGCCGAGAATACGCATGGACCTGCGCCAATCGAAATTGCAGCTTACCGCCGCGTTTAATCTTTGGATTGACGCCGAGGGAGTGTTTGGCGAGTAAAGCAGGGCAATCATGTAACGCGGTTTCGGCTATGTCGCTCTGACGACCCGCGTTTACTCGGTCTGGCACAGGCCTGGCACAGGGGGCACTCCCGGCGTCATCGCATCCTTCGACGCTACATGCAATCTTTTCGACACTCTTGGATGCATCCGCTTCGAGTTGCCAAGGCGCTGGCGTGACCCTTTGCATACGTTACTTTCCGGTTCGTTAGACGACATGGAAAGTGCGCCAACCTCGACTGCAGGGTAGTAGCATCGCTCGTTAACAGCTACGAAGACGCTTGAAGCATCACCGCTACTGCTACATGCCCGGTCTCGCCCTCGACTTGGACGAGGCATCGTACTCAAACGGCTTTGGCTCTGGACGACAATCATTTCGATGCCTCTGTAGTAACTTCAGATATAACTCAGATATAAACTGCCGAGGTGGCATTCGTCAAATATTGTTTGCTCAGCTGCACCACGGTGATTGATAGATTGAAAGAAAGGGACTTTGCAAGTCACAGTTGATGACAACCATAAGACACCGCTGTTTTAGTGAATCGACGGAAGAACAGCGAGACATCACGTTTCCCCTCAAAAGCCCTTCGATGTGTCAAAGGAGATTTTAGGCAAAGGCTTTAACAACGTATCCCGGAAATAACAGCATATCAAACCCCCGTCTTGTGGCTTCGATGGCTTGAACGGGGCGTTTTTTGCCTTGCTAAATTAGTAAGCTATAACGAGAGGAGCTTGCCAATCTCAGCCACTACCACTGCTGGCTGCCGGATTGCCGAAGTAGAACGATGCGCTACTTGCAATGCGATGCGGTGCGGAAAGCGGACGGGACAAGGAAGATAGTGGCTGACCGGTCGGAGATCGACTCACGCGCTTCCATATCGCTGCCCTGCGCTGCGGTCCGGGTCCCCGACGTCTCTCTCGACATAACCGCCTTAGGCGCGCCGCGACCTTTCACCACCCGCCTCTGCCTACTCCACTGGGGCCCAGATGTTGTCCACAGCCATCCTGTTCTGCCCCAGTTGAAGTAGGACGGAAAGAGGCAGGGCCAGCGGCATAATTCGACTGCCGGCGGCCAACAATGATGTTGGCGAGTGGAGCCCTCAATCTAAGGCCAGGAAAGCAAGCCGCACACGGCAAAGCCGAGTTCGAGATCGTTCGGCCAAAAGACCGCAAAGCCGACGACGTAACCGCGTCACGCGTCGTGCATACAGTGGTGAATTGGGACCTGGAACCTGACGACAACAACGTGAGACGTGCGTCCGATCAAACAATCGGAACGGCGCCAAGACATGCCGTCCAAGTAGACAGCAGCGACAGACTTTCCGACTAACAACTTCAGGACGGAGCTAGCGCTGTCCAACCTTGGGTAAAGTTACAGAGTTCGCCGTAGTCCATTCGGGTCCGATTGTGCCCATCTTCTCGCCCTCGTTCTGACCTCCGATTCGACCATGCGTGCCATGATGACGACCTGCCAGACCTGAGTAGTCAGCAGCATGCAAGCAGCACCCGAAAGGCCGTCGCAAGAAGTGGAGATCTCTGAGGAGAATCTCGGCTTGTTCCATTGTTTCCTTTGGCAGACTTCTGTCACGAGCGCGGCACGATATGCTTTGCGCTTCCTGGCCTCTAGCTCTGAAGCCTCTTCCCCTACTCGCAGACCTTCCATCTCTTCTTTTCTGACATAGCCTTTTGACGCGTTTCAGGGCGGCTTCGTGGGAGGAAAAAAACTGGGGCTCTTGCGCTTTCGAGGCAAACGTCCGAAGAAAGGCTGCTTGCACGACTCACGCAGGGCTGGCCGGACTGCATGGGTTGGCAAAAAGTAGGTTTCTCGCTATTTGCGTTTTGCCTCCTACAGGCTGTCCATCACGCACGCGTGCGCGAGTGCGTGTCAGTCTTGTGCCCTGCTTTAGGTTCACGCGTGGCGCGGAACTCGGATCTCCCTCGAGGGTTTGTCTATCTGTGGGTCATCTTTGTGTGGGTAGCTTGCAACAGTCTGCGACTTGCATCTCGCCTCGCCCTTGTCCTTTCGTTGTCACCACCCCTACTTTCTGGTCTCTCTATCTATTGCTGTCGCTGCTTGGCTTGTGATTCAAATGTCACTGGAAGCGTTTCTTTGGCTCGTTTGTCGATTTGACCGGTGGATGGCCTGACTAACAAGTTGGCTGACTGACTGAGCACTTGGTGAAGTTTCCTTATGTTTGACTCGGTCGTTCTCCTATGCTTTCTGTGTTAATTGTCAGACGCATGTCTTCTCCATCTAGTAATCCTCCATCTGAGGCACTTGACGCCTGTCTCACCGACTCCGACGTGACGCGATGTCTTCCCGGCATAAGCGTCTGAATAATCAATTTTATTTTCGTCTCAAGCGGACAAGAACAGACATCTTGTCAATCGACCTCAAGCCAAACCATTCCGCTCCTCACACATCCAAACAATCTCAAACAAGGCATCTCAAACGATGACGCGATCTCAACAATCAATCATCGATATCCACACCTTCCAGCCTTCTTCTACTACTTCTTTCCGCGCTTCCGCTAGAAAACAGAAAATCGTTCCTTGAGTAATGGGCTTAGACTTTTCGTAGATGGTCTCCATACCTGCTGCCCTGGTGCCTGCCTGCCTGCCCGCCCTCCCCTGCCCTCGCCGCTCCTATTTCCATTTCCGCCCTTTTTACTCAAATCGTCGTTATCACTGATAGAGACAAGAAGGCCCCTCATATCATTCTACGTTTGTCTTGATTTGGAAAAAGACGATCGAATTCCGCACGAATCCCTCACCCCTTGCACGATTGAGTTAGGGTTGACGGATATCCGGCTTACGAGAGTTTTCGTGCAGGTTGCGTCAGCTGCTGACTTCATCAGGTGTTCGGGTTCTCATTGTTGCGATGGTTACTACTACTATTACCGAGAAGTGACGTCGAGGAAGGGCGAGAGGACACCCTCATTGCTACGATTGATGCGTGAGAGTGGGGATGGGCCGTGGGAGAGGACAGGCCGGCTGGGTGGACGTTGGTCATCTTGTGATGAGAGAGAAAGCATGGGCATCGTTATCGATACCTTCGACATAACTCGGCCGTCTATTCTTCTTGTACGAACGAGCGGCTGATGACTGGAGCATGGAGAGCTGGGGCTGTGAAGTGCGCACATTACATCTCACGGAAAGACCGTTCGTTGCTCATTGACACTATTCCATTTCGCGTCATGTGTTTACTAATAGTCTTCCAAATGGCTGTCGGATGCAATAGAGCAGAGCAAACCATTCGAGCAATGAAGGGGCAGAATTTCGCTGGGCGACCACAGTAGTACAATGCCCAATCGCTGAAGAGAACAGAAGACACCAGGCTCAAAAACGCATACACGTGCGAAGTAACAACCCTCTTCTCTTGCCTGGCCTGCCATCAACAAACCAACAAGACCCTTCTCAACTAATCTTGGCCCCCTTCGCAGGCACACTATCGATCTCGTCGTCACTGCTCTCATCGTTTAAACCGTCCGCCAGACTGATGTTGTTAACAGCAGCCTTGTCGCCCATGGAGAATCGAACGTTCTTGCTCTTCGAGCTGCTAGCAGGAATGGTGGCGCCGGGAGAAGCGTCGTCTAGCATTTGCAGAGCCTGGAGCTTTGCCAGGCGGTTCTCCTCCTCCATGGCGGTCTGCCTGTGCGCCTTTTGCTTCTGCTTCTGGGCCGCCGCCACAGCTGCGGTGCTCGGCGCGTTGCTAGTCTGCGGTTTTTTCGCAGCGACCCAACTTGGCGGCTGAGCAGTGGCGGCGCCAACAGGGGTTGCGTGTCCGGAACTTTGCGTCGACGCCGTGACAGCGTCCTCGTCTCCAGATTCCGCAGAGTTCGCGTCCGCATCGTCATCTTCGTCGTGTGGGGATGAAGCGGCGGCGGGGCGCATGCTGGGCCTTTTGCCAGCCAGCGGTCTAGCTTGGTCCGCCGGACTTGGAGCCGGCTCTAGGCCGTTGCTTTCGGAGGCGCCAGACTTGCGGGCTACAGTCCGTTTGTGATCCCATTGGCGGTCTCTGAAATCATCGGGCAAATAGTCAGGGAGATCTTCCTCGCCGTTGTGTCGGTCCTTGAGATAAGTCGGTATCCCACGTCGCCTCCCGGCATTATTGCTATTCCGTTCGGGCTCGTCTTCCTCGTCCAAATCTGATCCAATGTCGACTTCCTCGTATTCGACATGGTTGGATGCAGACTTTCGTCCTGGTCTCTTTGCAGCTGCAGTGCTGGGGAATTTCAGTTTCTTCTCCATTGAACGATAACCGTAGTTGTCGTCCTTCTCGACCGGAATGAGAGCCTTTTTCGTTTTGCTGGTAACGAGGTACCCTTCGTCTTTCCTCTGCTGGTAAAGTTCTCTGGAGACTTCTTTGGGATCCTTCTTCGGGGCAATGTCACTTGTAAGAAGGTCCATCGTCGTTCCATTCCCATTGGACTGCGCGGCGATAGCAGCTGCGGTTCTGTGCTGGCTATTGGGCGCGTTTGTGCCAGCAGCACTGTTGCCTAGCGCGACATTGCCTCCCACAGCAGCCAGTGCAGCCTGCGCCAACTCAGCGGCTTGGATCGCCTTTGCTGCCAAAATCTGGTTGAGTCGATGGCCAGGGACTGAGAACTTGACGATACGCTTCTTGCCCTTGAGCGCCGCCTGCATCATGATAAAGCGACCTTCCGTTTTGGCCTTCTCGAGCGCTTTGCGTTCCTTCTCCTTTTCGAATTGACGCTGGACTTGATTCTTTGGGGGCGCGGGTCCATCTTCAGCCAGATCCACACTCCTGAAGCCTGCTGCAGACAAACGAGGTTTCTTCGACTTCTTGCCCTTCGACATGGAAATATCCTCATGGTCGTCTTCATCACTGGTACGCTTGCGCTTGTTGAAGTCAGTTGTCGAAGGGTCCTCGCCATGGTTCATTGGCTCGACACTGCCTGGGCGATACGGATCAGGATAGTTGGTGTGGCCATCCTCGTCAATGTGACCGTACATGTGCGCCGGAGGCGGCATGTAGCCGGCTGTGGAAACAGCAGAGTAACCTTCGAGCGCTGGTACACTGCTGACGGGTGCACCAGCCAGCATCGCAGCAGGAGATGGGACAGAAACGTCCGCTTGTTGTAGGCGGCGGGCGAAGTAAGCGTCGGAATCGTCCATTTCGGTTTCTTTCGCGTTGCCACCCAGGGCCGGATCCAGAGGCGTGGCGTTCGCCGGCGAGTACTCGTAATCAACGCGGCTCTCGTCTACGAAATCTGGATGGTCGGCGTCGTCCCCGATATCTGCACCATTCTCCTTGGCTTTTTGGGCATCAGCCTTCGCACGGCTCATACGCTTCGATTGACCTCTGGGTAGCGCCTCGTCATCCTTGATCCAGTTGAGGTTGCTGACACTGAAGTCTACCAGTGCTTCTACACTTCGAACGTCGGCTACTTTCTTCGTGTCATGGCCAAGCAGGGTGCCTTTCGGCTCGTAGGGCTGCATTTTGCCTTCGCGTTTGCAAGCGCCCGCGAAGCAGATTCCCAGACAGTGTGGACACTGCCAATTTGGATCCTCCATGATCTCGAGTGGCATCTTGTCCCATCCTCTGAACAGAGACCCGTAACACCATCCACGGTCGCATGTCGTGCAGAAAGCCATCTTCCAAGTCGCATGGCGATGGCAGCACACGTGGCATGGCAGGTTGTTCTTGAGCCATGCCTTGCTCCTTTTCTTCTTGATTTTCTTGACCATGCCGTCGTCGCCTACAACTATCTCTTCGTCCTCCTCAGCGTCGGACTTTGGCTCTTCGATGGGCTTGTGCATGTCCTTGAACGGCCGACGCTTGAGCTGATCTTTGCAAACTTCCGCAAGCGTCTTCTTGTGCTGTTTTCTGCGCTCGTCAACGAGTGACAGTGGCGACTTGTCCGTCACTTGACCACCATCCAAAGCAATAATGAGCTTTCGCCAAGTCTCATACTTTGACGCCAGCTCTTTCCAGCGGAATTGCTCGACCCATTTGAGGCCGCTGATGCACCAGCATGACCTTCCCATCGCAAAGCAGTCCAGACAGACGTCGTACGGATCACCCTCAGCCTCATCTGCATGGTGCCCTAACATATCTTTGCAGCATTCGCAAGACAGGAATCTGTTGAATACGTTGCCTCGGCAGTACGCGCAGGTCACGTTGGAGTCAAATGGAAGATACTCGATATTCTTGGGCGACGGCTCGTCGGGGTTGAACATCTCCGACAGTAAGATCTCGCGGTAAAGTGCAAAGAGCTGTTTGAAGTCTTTCTGTAGTTGCCTCACCTTGGTCTTGTACATGAGCTGGTGTGCGGCTTCTGGTGCCATGCGAGAGGCCTGTTGCTGTGCGAGACCCAGAAGACTTGCATATTTCTGCAGAGTATAGTAGACAATGGCTTTGTTCTTGTACTGCTCGTCTCGACAGACGATTCGACTGCGCGGCAAAGCTTCGTCAAGTGCCATCCTCAGGGTCTCGACAGTTGTGCGATTCCAGGCTACTTTCATCGTTCGTGTGCCGCGATTCCAGACCTGGTGAGGCGCGAGTGGCGGGATAAGAATGAAGTCTCCGGGGCGTTGCTCGACGACATAAACACTGAAGGGCGCTTTCTTCCATGCAACAACTTGCGCAAAGTGATCTTCCACTTCGATGTCATGTCCCAGAACGCTTAGCCAATATTCAGAAACCAGGTGGCGGTCACTCGTTTCGGTCATGAACCAAATGGAGCTGCCGGGCTTTTCAGGCTTGCCGTCCTCGTCAAAGGTGCCGCTTGCCTCTACCATGATGTTCTGGCCTAAGCTGGCGCACATCTCGCGATGCGAAGGTGTATATGTTCCTTCGTGGCCAATGTAGCACATGAGGTTCTCCGCGCGCATGTCCGGTGGTAGCGAACTCATCAGATCACCTGCGGGCGCAATGCCTCTGCCAGGCTTTCGTCCATCCTGAACCGAGCCAGGTCCACCAATCTCACCCGTGCTGTCGTTGAGATAGGCAAGCACTCCCGGCGTATGCTCTTTTAGCTTATCCCACCACACGCTTGGGCAATCGATGTCTTTCAAATATACTCTTTGTTTGTTCTTCTCCTTGTATGCGCCTGGCTTTTCGAAGAACTGGTTGGTGAGGAGACCCATGTTGTTCAAGTAATGACCGAGCGTCAAGGGCAAGTGTTCTTTGCCTGAAAGATTCCGCGAATTTTCGACCTTCTCGCCGCAGTTGTCACGTAGCCACCTCGGGGTGAATGTCCATGGGTCCAGGCGGTCCTCGAATCCGTCAATCACAAGAGGCTTTCCTCCAATAATAACGTGAAGTCGCACCAGCTTTTCGAAGGCAGCCAAGCCTTGCTGGTCGATCATGTCGCATGATATCCTGTCGACGTACGAAAAGTTCTGGTTGCCCTCAACCAGTGCTTTGATGTCGAAATCTGGCGCAATGGGCTCAAAGGCCGCGCGCGGCCGCGAGGCTGGCATGACGGGTGACCGAGTGTTCATACAATGCGTAGTATGACAGATCCAGTAAAGTCACCCGGTATAAGGGCTGTTAACACGACATGAGCGGAGTGGACGTCGGATGTTGAACAGCTCCGAGTGCTGGAGCGCGATCGCGTTGAAGATGACACGGTCGCAAGTGAGCAAGCGCTGCGTAGCTCCTCGCAGCGCATCTGATCGTGGGCGCGAGCTGCTCTTGCAGTCGTGTTGTTGTGTTTGAAGTGAGACAATAGGTAATATAGTGGAGGAGTGTGTCGCGAAATCGCGAAGCTTCCAGAGCAGTTGTTGGAGGAAGACGCGAAGGCCGAGGCAGGTGCACGTCCCCACCTCTCTTCACTCACTCACTAGGAGCCTTCATTTCGACCTACCTATCCCGTCACCTGTCCATACGTGTGAGCTGCTTACAGCAACACCGAGTCTCTCTTTCTTCTTCTTGATACGGGTTACAATCATCGTAGGTCTCTTGCTCTCGCTCTCACTCTCATTGGCGGACACGTATTAAGGTAGGTTAGGCATTTTTTTATCCTTCCCTTACGCATTCGCCGCCATGACTTCACTCCTCGCAAGACGCTACATTGCGTGTCAAGGCAGCTCGAGTCCTTCAACTTTTTCTCGGACCGCACAGCAATTGCAGCTCCAGTACGCACGAAGATGGAACTTCACCACCGCCAACTCCAAGGGACCACTCACACCCTTCAGGAAGATACATCCTGCATGCCGCATGAACACTAGGTCAAATGCCACAGTGCCCACGGTGAAGAAGGAACCGAAGCTCGGTGCTACGATTCAGCCAGACCAGCTGCTGGCTCCAGCACCATACATGCCACCAACCACTGGTCTCCTTTCTGTGCTCCCCAGTCCCTGGGTACCATATGCTGAGCTCATACGTCTCGACAAACCAGTCGGCACAAACTATCTCTTCTTCCCTTGCATGTTCAGCACAATCCTCGCCGCACCTCTCACCAACCCGATCACACCAATCTCGACCGTGGTCGGAACATGTCTTCTCTTCTATTCTGGCGCCATCATCATGCGCGGTGCGGGCTGCACTGTGAACGATCTTTGGGACCGCAATCTCGACCCACACGTTGCGAGAACGCGACTGCGACCTATTGCGCGGGGTGCGATCACGCCCTACCAGGCCATACCGTTCTTGGGCGCACAGCTCTTCGCAGGACTGGCCATACTGTTGCAATTCCCATGGCAGTGCTTCTTCTACGCCACACCGTCCTTGTTCTTTGTCGCCGTTTACCCGCTGGCGAAACGTGTAACAAATTATCCTCAGTTCGTACTTGGACTCACTTTCTCCTGGGGAGCTATGATGGGATACCCTGCCTTGGGCATTGATCTGCTGTCGAATATGCCAGCTCTCGTATCTGCTGCTTGCTTGTACGGTAGCTGCGTGGCGTGGACCCTTGTTTACGACATGATCTACGCCTATCAAGACATCAAGGACGACGTCAAAGCCGGCATCAAGTCCATTGCTCTCGCGCAACAGCACAATGCAAAGACGTTCCTTTCAGTCGTTGCGGGCGTGCAGGTGGCTTTACTTGCTGGCTCGGGATTGGCCATTGGCGCAGGTCCGCTCTTCTACGGCGGCGTTTGCGGCGGCGCCGCGGCAACCTTGGGATACATGATCAAGAAGGTGAACTTGTCGAGTGTTACCGATTGCTGGGCCTGGTTCAGGAGAGGGGCGTGGTTCACTGGAGGAGCAATCTCACTCGGTCTGACTGGAGAGTATGCGGCACACGCCTTGGGTTGGTACGAGGAGGCGGGAACCGCAAGCGAGATCTGAGGATGATCGCGGATGGCTCGCTGGAAATCCAGGGAAGCGCTGCTTATCTCAACCGGGCCCGTTGGTTTTGCTGGCACTCGTTGGGATCTCGACATAACGGCGAAGATTGCGAGACTCATGCAAGCCGCTGCAACCGAAGTGTGATGCGCCGCGTCGCAACTACTGTGGATCTGGTGTCATCATCGCTTTATCAACGACCGGCGTGGTTGGTATAGCGTTCGCAAGCCCACGTCAAAATCCGAATGCCTCATGCAATGTACAACATATAACACAGATAAAAGCGAGTTACAGCCTTACCCACAGATACTATTTTGGCACGAACTGCGACTTTATGAGATGGCCACGAAACTTGTGAGCTGACAGTTCAACAGGCCTCACGGTTGCAACACGCGGCTCTGGAGACGAGCCAATAACGACGTCCCGGCTTTCCCAAATAGGCATCCCGCCGCTATCGCAAGATCCTTGCAGCGTGGTGAGGCGTGTGTGATCCGATATTATCGAATTCTTGCATCAGTTGACGTTCACATACTGTCCCGTCTCTGTCCGTGTCATGCTACAAAAGGTGAGTCTGCTCGCTGATTGTCTTGATCTACACACTCCCTCAGGGGGCGGTCTGCGACCAAAAGAACACGCATCGACGTCGACAGTCGCCACCACATCACGTTTTGCCATCATCTCGTCTTCATTCGCCTCACACCAACAAATTCTAGCTTCTCCAATACACGAACATGGAGACATCAGTCTACTGGGTCAGCACTCCACATCAGCATCAATCATTGGCCATATCAGTCGAGAATCAAGTACACACATCGATCAATTTTGGTGCACGACATCGACTATGATCTTGCCTCACCCACACAGAAAACACAGAACACACAGAAAACATTAAGTAACTAAGAAGAACACAAAGCATTCGTCTGGAAAACTGACTTCATTGAACATCCTTACTAATCTATGCTATATCTCTACTCAAAACTCCTCCGAAATCGTAGGTTCTCGTAAGGGAACGGGTAATCAATAAGAAATATTTCGATCGAACACTACACTGACACCAGGCCGATGCTGGAATTGGATCGAACAACTCAACCACATCACGGTGGTACCACTCTAGTCCTCAGACTTGTGCAAGCTGCCGGTGACATAGTTTTCCTCCAGGGAGTCGATGGTCGCCATATCTTGCTCCGACAGATCGAAATCGAACGAGTCGAAGTTGGACTGGATGCGCGAAGCCGTCATGGATTTGGGCAGAACGACATTTCCGCGCGACGCGCTCCAGTTGATGAGGATCTGGGCGGGTGTCTTGCCGAGGCGTTCAGCGATCTCGCCAATGCGCGGGTCGTTGAGCTTGTTGCCGCGTGCGAGCGGCGAGTAGGCCTCGATCTTGATGTTGTGTTTTTCACAGAGGGCCACGAGGTCTTTGCGCTGGCCAAAGGGGTGGACTTCAATCTGGTTGACACAGGGGACGACTTTGGAGTTCTGCAAGAGATGTTCGAGGTGCGAGGCGCCGAAGTTGGACACGCCGATCGACTTGACGATTCCGAGCTTCTGGGCAGTCTCGAGGGCTCGCCATGAGTCGAGACGCTTCTGCTCGCACTCGGCTGGTGAGTGGAGGAGGTAAAGATCGAAGTAGCTGAGGTCGAACTTCTTGAGTGAGTCGACGAGAGCGTTGAAAGCTGACTCGTAGCCATGGTCGGCGTCCCAGAGCTTGGTGGTGATGAAGATCTCCTCACGAGGTGTGCCGGTACGAGCGCACCAGGCCTTGACTGCGCGGCCGCAAGCTTCCTCGTTCATGTAACGGGCGGCGGAGTCGATGTGTCTGTAGCCGGCGTCGAGCGCGGCGATGATGGCGTCTTCTGTTTCCTGGCCGTTGGGTGCCTTGTACACGCCGAGGGCGATCTGAGGAATCTCGTTGCCGTCGTTCATGTCGATGGTGCGCTTGCGCTGGGGCATCTTGCGGCCGCCGACACCCTGGAGGGGTGATGTGCTGTCACGACGCTCCATGTCGAGGTTCTTCTGGCTGTGCATATCCACCTGGGACTCGGAGGGCGAGATTGCGATGGGTGCCATGTTGGGTATGTGTGTGGGTAGGTTGAGACTTGATCGATTTGATTGAAAGACGTTTGGACTTGGGGAAAAGTTGATTGAAGAGTATGGGGTTCTGGGGATAGTTGTGGAGGTGGGTATTTGTGTGGGACAAGAAATCTATCTGGACCTGGACGATTGGGTCGTACTTATACCCTATCACGACCACCAGAAAGGAGAGGGAGGCTGCCCTTCTGCCTGCCTGCCTGCCGGATGATTGCCAGCTGGACACAACCGACGACCAAGCGGATCGCATACACGGAGACGTAGAGGCTGCATGTTGAGTCGACAGCTGCGCTTCGGTTCTCGTAGTCTCCAGTGTTTGCTCCAGTGTTTTCGTTATCGATCGCGGACTAACCTCGCAGGTCCATATTTCCACACTGCACCGTCAGCTTAGCGTCCAACGACACTGGGGGAATGTGCCTCATCCCCATGGGCAAGTGGCAATGATCTATGGGCACTTGTGCATCGTCCGGGTCGCGATATGAGATTAACGATCGTGTAGATTGGCGTTGGCGCTTCATTTTGGACCCTCGTTTCCAATCTTGCCTCTACGTTTTGGCTTGTAGAGATACATTCGCAGGGCTGCGAAGGTAGAGTCCACAGCCAAGAGTTACCGCAGAGCCTCTCACATGTCAGCCGTGTTAGCGAGGGAAATGGAAGCTTGGTGTGAGTCGAGTGACGTCGAGGTCGGAGCCATAGCCGTGCCTGTGTCTGCAATGCAACATCGCGTCACTCAGGGAGATGAGCTCGAGACGTCAACACCCAATAACAGTGGCGAGGATAGAGCGCTCACTTCTGCACGGCTCTGCAGGTGCCTGACATGAATGATGAGCACTAAGGCACGGGATCGGCCAAACGCACCGCAGCACCGCTCCTGTATCAAGACCTCATTTGACGGATAACCCTCTGCGCTCGGATTCCGTTCGTACCCGATTCTGTTCGACTCGATGAGACTGCTGATCGTACGCTCAACCATAGCAGGTCCGCGGGATGAGGCCAAGATTGACCTATCTTCATGTCAACCTTGTGGTGATCGCGGCAGTTCGAGGATTGCCACATACAGGCAATCTACGGTGAAACGGAACGCGAAATCAGAACCCTTGGACGTCATGGACTCACGATTCTACGTCAAACACATGATGGCGGTGAACGGCACTTGTCTGCACAGCTTGAGAGTCTTCTTTCATGTTCTTCAAACTTTGCATGCTCTTACTGGCAGATCGAAGACATGTTGCATGTTGTCTATCCCATTCCGAGTCTCCAAGTCCGCATTGAGAGGCTGGAGAAACCCCCACTCCATCTGCGAGTAGGGGCCCACCTTCCTCCACGTGATAATATACTCGATCCTTAACGCAACGCTATATACATAGCGTATATAGTAATGGTTCATCGTCGATTACGATAAGAAACTGATGGTTACTGCGCTGCAACTGATGTATGCAGTAAGAACGCATCGCATTGCATTGCACACCCAGCTCGCCTGGCTGTACGTCAACACAAATATAGTGAAAACCTCCCGCCTTTGCTTCTCAACCACACTCGTGACAATAATATCAACACCATTATTACTTTGCAATTACTGCAAGAGGCACGACTACTGTACTGCCTGCGAGCTGTTCTTCCGCCTATGCGAAACCGCCCGGCTACCCGACCACTCCACCTCTACGCCCGACCCACACACATCTTCCCAACGCTCTTGTGGAGTCGACGTTTCTATCTCCCTGACCTTCGGTTCCACCGATTATTATTTATCCTTGAGAGATAGCCCCAGCAAGTATGATACGTGCATAACTATACGGAATTCAAGAGTAGATCGAAATGATCGACACAACAGCGACCCTAGGCTGGCAAGCAAAACATGGATTATCGGCATCCAGTATCAGTCATTTCGTATTCCATGTCGCCAAGCAGAGAGCAGAGCGGAGACGGCCATATAGATCACGGTGGACCATGCCAATGATCCAAGACAGCTTACCCACCTCTCTCACATATGCATTTCACACCAATCCGTCTGCCATCTTCGACACGAGGTGGTGCCACTACTAGGAGACTCGCTGGGCCTTGCTGGAGGTCAGACTCGCTGGGTCAACTGAAACTCGCGGCACATGTTCGCCGAGGTGAATGCTGCTCTTCACTTTCGTTTCCAGAGTCATTATCGTTGCTGTTGCTGGTCGTTGCTGTTGCTGGCCGACGTCGAGCTCGATCACTCAGCCCACAAGATCCTTGCGAAACTCATGTTGCTTCAATTCTCCCGAGCCCATCGATCAAGTCAAGTCGAGACCGAACCAAGAGATGTGCCACCATGTCCACTACAACACCACAACACTGTATCATTACAACACTACGAACAAGCCAAAACTCAGCAGTAGTAAGCAGGTAAGTGAACAAACAAGTAAACGACTAACCTGATACGCTCGACCCGCCCGACTAGATAGACCTGCACAGACACGATAGCACAGCCACGCCCCGACTTCAGAGTCGACAAGGATACAGGCCGTAGTACATACGGTAGTGGAACCGGCGCTCATTCTCGGTTCCATGCGGACAACGACGAGTCAAGTCTGTAGTATACGGAGAGGGAAAGACGTCCGGTCGTATAGTGATAATCATACGAAGCTGATGGGGAAACAGTGTAAGTAGCAGGCATCATCATGTATTACTGTATTGCAATCATCATCACAAGTGACCAACTAGACCTACTGTACTCATCTCAAAACACGATCTTGAGACCTGAAGTGTCGAATTTTACAATTGTGTATCTTATCATAGAACCAGCAAGTAAAGTGATTTGGAAACTGAATTGGATTTGAGAGTTTTTTTCAGCAATCGACGCAACGAGGAACGAAGGCATACTAGTACTGCCCTCGACTCCCCATTCGAGCGCTTCTATTTGACAATACACCGGGCAAAGAATGCTAGGCTCTATGCGCGAGCCCACTTCGAGCAAGAAACATTAGAAGGGAAAAGACGAAGAAACCCCTCCCGTGTTCCCCTAGGACGCCAAAAAAGCAGGAAATAGAAGGAAACCACACAAATGTACACCTTTCTAGATGTCGCTGGGCTCTCTCTGTCTTTCTCATTTCCCATGGTACAGTGCAATGCGACACCGAAAAGATGAGGTTTTTGATCTTACGGCGAGCCCTGACGATGCCTCCTTGGGGGCAATTCTGCAGCCGTGTTCCTTGCGCAGAAAAAAAACACTGGTGTCCAGATATGTCAAAAAATGTACAATTGCGTACCTGTACAGTTCAGCCTAGGAAGTCCGGTCTAAGGGCCAGAGAATCGAAAAGAAAGGTCGAAAAGGAGACAGGATTCAAGACTCCGATGCCTGTGCAGTCATTTCCAAAAAGTGATCCGATGTTGACAAACGATGCGCCGATTGTGAATGATCCAGATGTGGTGTGTGTTGTCATGATAAAGTCTATGGTGCTTGCGTGTCGTTATAAGCTTTGAACAAAGGTCGGTGCTGCCGACGGTCTGGTTGCTTCAGAAGTTGATTTGCATCATGAACCCATGGTGTTGTCTTTGCGCATGTCCCAGCTGGGCTTCAGTTGCGCGGCAAGGTCATCACGGGTGCCGACCATTTGGGGCGGAAGGCGTGAGACGCGGTAGGCGCCAGCACGGAGAGCTTCAGAGTGCATGTTGGAGATTCCGGAACGGGCGCTGCGGATTGAGCCTGCGTCGCTACCACCGCCGTCGACTCTGATGCGACTGGGAGGGGCAAAGTCCAACGCGGTGTAGGTACCGGACTTGCGCATCTGGAATGGAGAGGGCATGGGACTCAGATCAGCCATGGAGTCGGCAAGTGGGACGTGTGATGCTACACTCGGGCTGTATGGGCGCATGCTGCCGGTGGGGCTGTCACTGCCGCGACCGGCCTGTCTGTCACGGTAGGAGACGGGTGGTGCGAAGTCGTCGGCGTTGAAGATGGCGGTGTCGTCCTTCAGCATACCAGGAGTCGGGAGCGATTTCAGAGGCATCGGAGGCGGGAGAGGTTTCTTCGGCATAGGTGCTCGGGGACCATAGCGGTTGACAGTCTGAGTGGACATTTGGCGACGGTGAGGACCAGGGACTGGTGTCCTGGCTCCACGAGGCGGAGGCGTCATGGCACGACGACCAAGGGGCTCGGCGAAGGGTCTGTTCGCGGAGCGTCCACCAGTCATGAAACCACCGGTGTCGGGGTCGTAAACAGCGGCATCAGTGAGGTAATCGAGATCGTATGTATCCTGATATTGGGCACCAGCGGGCTCAGGCTTGCTGTCATCAAAGTATTCCTTATAGAACGAACGGATTCTGTTGGCACGCGTTTCAGGGTTGTCCTCGGGACCAGCTGGCGGCAAAGGGCGAAGGCCCATTACTGAGATTCTCTTGTTTGGCATCGAGGGCTGGGCGAGGTTGAGGCCTTGTACAGACAATCTGTGTTGCTGTGCGTCCGGAGCTTCGATCATGAGAGATGGGACTCTACGTGGGGGCGGTGCATCGTCGATTTCATCAACCTCAATGTCTCCATAGTCGCTAGACTGAGTCGACATACGTGGCGGAATAGCAATGTGAGGCAACGAGGCCTTTTTGGCGGCGTGTCCGACTGCGGCAGAAGAGGTCCGAGGAGGCAGTGCTTGGTCCTCCTTCTCCGGCGGCGGCGGAGGAGAGTGGACATTGATACGGGGTCCGTTTTCTGAGATGTTCGGTAGAGAAGGTTCTGAGGGTTTGCGTCCGCCTCCAGTCATGTGGCGGGCTAACGATGTGTCGGAGTCGATCGAGTCTTGAGGCGAGAGCGGTTCGTTTGAGAGCTTAGAGTCGCCACGCTTGGGGTACGATTGAGACATTCGAGACGCGTTCGCGACCAGTCCGACTCTTTCGGTTGAGCGAATGCTGGTTGCAGCCGAGTAGACTGAGCCCTTTTCGTTAAACGCGCGGCTGCGTATGGAATCGCCATCACCTTTGGAAAAGGTCACAGGTCCGTAAGGGTCGTGGTCATCGTGCAGGGAGCGGGACATGCTGCGGACAGATCCTCCATCTCCGTTCACTTCTTGGGGGAGAAGATAAGGATTTGCGAGGCCCATGTCGTCGAGTGACAGGCCACGGTCTTTACGGCCCGTCTTCATGTCGCCTGCCTCAGTGATCTTCATCTCCGGACCCTTCCTTTGCTTTGCCCACTTGGACTCTGGCCTGCCATCGATACCCACGCCGTCCATACCAAAGTCTAGTGATTTGTGCGGATCGTTCTTGTCCTCCAACCGTTGTTTCCTCTGGTGGCGTTGGTGTAGGTAGACGAGCACGAAAGCCGCACAGATCAAAGGGATACTGCATGATTGTTAGTCTCTGCCAACAATTGCAATAGCACGAACATGAGCTCACCCGGCGCCCAGGGCGATGGCTATCGTCTGCGTGTGTGCTGAACCGGCAGGCGTTTCGCATGCGGCGGAGTGATCATCGGGTTTACATGTTGTCTCTGATCTCGCTGCCAGTGTGCGTGTAATGTGCTGCATCACTGTGGTCGCCGTTGCGCTGGCGGCGTTGTCCAGACTGCGCTCCTGCATTTGTCTCCATTGCTGTCCAGCCTCGGATATCAAGGCGAGCTTCATGTTGGCTGATGTCCACGCTCCAGGGTTGCAGCAGCTCTGTCTGCAGTCACCAGGTCCAGGAAGGTTGTCGAGATTAATTCGTTGGCACGGGGCCGAGGACCGAGTAGTATTGCAGCCAAGGTTGAAACTCTGCGATGCGTGTACGAAGGAGAGGCTTGTGGAGGCGTTTCAGGGGATGTGATGGGCGTCGCACGTGATGTGGTGTTAAGGAGTGAGGTGCCGCTGTACAGGGCGTGTGAATGAATGGATGCGGTCAACAGTGGCCAAAAGAATGTAGGTCGGACGAGCCGGTGAGTGATGCGAGAGAACGGACGACAACACACTGGAGCTGGAGTCGTGAGCGGTCGTATGGCAGTTCAGTCGTCTGGAAGGGGAGAGTGGAATGCGAGGACTTAGGCCTGGCCGTGCACGGGGCTACCGCTGCACAAAACACCTACCGGCCGATGTGGAGGGCTCGATGGGCTTGATTATGCTGATAGCGGTTAGATGCTCTCCTTGGTGTATCTCTATATTGCAGATGCATATATTTCCTGCAGATGTGTATGTGTACAGGCCACGATCCGTCACGTCCCTCACAAGCATCATTCTATCCTCGACGAACTCGCTCTTACATGGAAATCAGAAACTGCATGTAACGATACCCGCCATCTCTGCTACAGCAGTCCTGTTCCAACTCCCTGCCCCCCAGGGACCCATCGATAACGGGCAGATCACCTTCTCCTGGCATCTTAGCCATCTTAGCGCCAGGAACACCCGCTGCCACCCACCAATCGCATCCCTTTATGTGTTGGTTCCTGCATTTTGCGGCGCAGCATGCAGCGGCAGAGCGGGCGGCCAATGCCCACTTGGTCGCAGAGTGCTTCTTCAGAGTCCCACCCGCCTGCAGTCGACCGCTTCGACCTTTGTTTTTGAAGCCCTGACAGGACTGATTTGCTGACCAGACGGCGTCCGACTAGGCCGCGCCGCAAAGAGCGCCCTCTGCTGCTGCCGTGTTGGGGCACCGGGCCCATGTTGAGCGGGCCATGACTTTGATGCTGGAGATCTCACAGGCGAGCTGGCGTGGCTGGCCAATTTCCGCGTGCATCCTCATGCTCGTCAATTCGCTTGTGCGTGCAACCGCGTCCGTGGCCGAAACACAAGTCGCATTTTGCCGTGCTCATCGGTATCTCGCTGAGACATGCACGTGGTTTGCCCATGCGAGCCATGGTCGCGGCTATGGTGCCCGTGCTGCCTTCGAACACGCATGGACAAGGAAGCTGGCGGATGCTGGGGGCTTTGGTAGGTAAAGCCATCTATTTTGGTGGAAGTAACGCTCTATAACAACGCCTGGTAACCTGGTGTTGCTATGTATACAAGGATGTCTCATCGTAGTCGGTCAAATTGGATGTGACTTCATTCTACCCGTCTGCACGTCATCTCATCAACTTCGTCATACATCTTGAACGAGTGAAGACATAGAGATCTTTAGTTTGGTCTTGGTCTGTTCGTGTTTTGGTTTGCCAGACCTTCTCATGTTTCGGCAGAAGAAGGTGGGCCGAGCTGACTTGGTGGAATTTCGCACCCTGTCGATCTTCTCGCGATATCGTGGAGTGAGGAGGCTACACCTCAACGTCTGACTCTTGGTGCGACCAGATAACATTCACTTGATCGATTGAATAGACAAGATGAACTGCTTTTTGTTGGACCCCAGGCCTCGCCCATGACCAGATTGTATCTCAGCTTCGCATACGATATTTCACACACTGTGTCGTTTCAATCAACACAAATATCGATCCTATCGATAGCCCTCAGTCGAAAGAGGTAAGAAATCCATATCCCGCCAAGCCCCCACGTCGCGTTGCGGTTTTTGCAACCACCAATTCCGAAATTCACTTACAAAATCCGCGCCTTCCCTCAAGGCACAACAACACCAAAAAGAAAGATATAGAGTAACTGAATCGAGCAAAAGAACGGGTCTTGCCCGGACTCGAACCGGGGACCTCTCGCAATCGATTTCTGATAGAACCCTAAGCGAGAATCGTAACCGCTAGACCACAAGACCTGTTGGTTGATTGATCAATACTGACCGATGGAATCACTTCTAGTTCGCAATCTCATATTGCCTAAACGACAGCTGCGTACGCTCTCCACGCTCGATCGATTGGGTATCGCACAGCTAGAGGATTGACATAGTTGTTGATTTTACTGCTGGCATGAGGCAGTGACTGCCTTGAAGAAGTGTCGAATACGTCTCATTGGTAGTACTGAGTACCTGACGCTTTATCGACACTGGCTAGCTGTAGCAATGCTGCTTGGATAGTTGGAGCAGTAAGTGTACAGTTTCCTGGTGTCTCTGCAATCCATTTCTCAAATCAATTCATCGACTCCTTCGAAACGACTTCCCACCCACTACACTCACCTGGAGTAAGTCAGCTTATCATCGCATCCATTGATAACTGTTGCGTATCGTCTACCATCGATTGCGAGGATGTAACCCGCCACATACAACGCCGACGACGATATTGAATGCAATGATAAGGGTTAGGGTTGGGGTCAACTCAATAGCGAAATCTGCCGAGTCAACTTCGAATCGTGTTCACATACTACGAGCACACGTGTATCCATGCCAACAACCATCATATCGACTTTCATATCATCAAAGCGTTCGCATGTAGGTGGCAGTGGCTTCCAATGTTTGCCTAAAACTCTCTCCACCCACCACATTACGGCGATATACTTGGATGCGGCCATCACACTCTCAACTATGTGCCTGTTGCAAAGATTGACTGCATGTGAAGAAGAGACAAGACGCTTGCATGCCGATGACCACATCATCGAGCTATTCGTAAGTACATGACAAGTGCAGCATTCCCGTCCCGACGATTCTCTACTTTTCCACAGCGGTAGGCTTTCATACGGCGAAACCTGGCCGGCTGCAGTCTCGCCTGAAGTCATCCAACCACCATGAACTCCCACCCCCCCAGAAAAGTACAAATACAGCCGCGCTTCCCAATGATGCAGACGATATTACTATTCCCTACCAACTGACCACCAACATCACATTTTGATCGATAATGTCCACCCAACGCCCCCAAACGAGAGTCCTCATATCCGGCGCCGGTATCGCCGGCCCAGCCCTCGCCACCCTGCTCAACAAGAACGGCTTCCAAACAACCATCGTCGAGCGTGCAGAGAGCCTTCGAACAGCCGGCCAGCAGATCGACGTCACGGGCCCCGGAGTCGAACTGATCCGCTTCATGGGAGTCGAAGACGCCATCCGGGCCCGCACCGTCGGCGACGAAGGAATCCACTTCGTCGACGCAAACGACACGCGGATCGCGAGCTTCCCCGCCTCCAGCAGTACGACGAGTCTGGTGCGGGAGATCGAGATCATGCGCGGCGACATGGCGGATGTGTTTTACCAGGCGACGAAAGACCAGACGGAGTACGTTTTCGGCGACCGCGTTACTGGGCTCGTAGAATCGGAAAAGGGTGTCACAGCCAGTTTCAAGAACGGTGCGGACAGAACTTTCGACCTTGTCGTCGCCGCCGATGGGCTCAGCAGTCGAACGCGAGAGGTTGCGTTTGGCTCGTCAAAGGTTGCTGCTGTCAAGAATCTGTCGCAGTGGGTGGCGCTTTTCTTGATCCCCCACTCGGCTGAAGACGGGACTTGGTCTCGCTCATACAATGCTCCTGGAGGTCGCGTGGTGGTCCTTCGGCCGGATGTGAAGCGGAAGCGGACGAGTGTTTATCTCTGTCAGGGGAGTGATGATATGAGCATTACTGAAAAGAGTGTTGACGAGCAGAGGGCGATTGTCCAGCGGACGTTTGCGGGCGCAGGCTGGGAAACGGAACGGGTGCTATCGCATATGGCAGATGCGGAAGACTTTTATGTGCAGCAGGTTGCGCAGGTCAAGATGCCTTCTTGGCATAAAGGGCGGACGGTCTTGCTCGGAGATGCTGGGTACTGCCCTGCGCCTGTCAGCGGTCTGGGGACGACAATGGCGATCGTGGGCGCGTATGTGCTGGCTGGATGCCTGGTTACACACGAGAATGATCTGCCACGAGCGCTGGAGCAGTACGAGACGGACATGCGGCCTTTTGTTGAGTCTGCGCAAAAGCTTCCGCCTGGTGTTCCGGCTATTGCTACGCCGCAAAGTAAATTAGGGGTTTGGGCGTTGAGGAGGCTTTTGGCGACTGTTGGGACTGCGATGAAAGTATCGCGAATGGCAGTCATTGGAACGGTATTGGCGTGGGCTTTCTGGCCTCTCTCGCTCATATCAGAGGCTTTTACCAAGGTCGGCTGGCTGGGTGGTGTTGAGAGCCTGCCTTTACCAAAGTATCAAAGGATGAAGGGCGCCTGAAGGATCGACGAGGATTGCTGCTTTGTTCGATTGAGATCAATGCCCATTGCAACCTGCTTTTATTTTCGATTCAGTAGTTAGGTGGAGTCTGCGTGGCCAACAATATATTGATTTAAGTAGACTTCGACCAAGCCGAGAGTGTGCAATTGACAGGAGTGCCGGCGAGAGAGCGTTCTCAAAATATCCCGACCTCACCCCGAGTGACTTATATCCAGTGGAAGTACCATCCGCTTCCGCCCATTCAAGTCGGTTTCACACCAACAGATTACAAGGGCCACCGTGAGGTAGCTGTGGTGACAGCTTTTGCATCTTCCAAGATGCTTCCGAGGGAGATTACGATGCCAATGAGATAGATGCACAGTGGCGGTCAACGAGAAGGAGACCTCCAGAAGTTCCAGGAAGCAACGAGATTTCTCAGCAACATGGTTTCCAATTCGTAGCTCTATCGTCATATCCCCGAAGATCGCTCTACTAGCAACCATCTCAGGTCCGTTGCAACACTGACTTCATCACAGTGTCCATATCATCAAAACCATCACTAACACTCGTCCCTGGTGTCGCACCACTTGTCAAACAATCTAGCAGTTAAGGCGGACAGCTGGAAATTACATGTTAGTGAACGATAACATCAATCGACAAGAGACAAGGTCAGATACATACCGCTGGCGAACAGGGCGTAAGAGTCGGCGTTGTTGAGAGACTGCGAAGCAGTGAGACGGGTAGTAGCAGAGTAGCCGTAAGCGTTGTCAACAGTGCCCGGGCTGTAGACACCAGGAGCGTGGGTGGACTCGTGGAGGACGGTGGTGGCCTGGTCCTGGCCGTAGCAAGTTCCGGACAGAGCAGGGAGCTGGTTGAAGAAGGCGGGGCAGTAGGCGAACAGGTTGGCCGACGGGAGGGTGTACGCGAGCACACCGCTGGAGCAGGCGCCGTAAACGTCGGTGCAGTAGGTACGGGTCACCCCGCTGGTGGTGGAGCCGCAGTCGTTGGCCACGGCACGGAATCGAGCGGCGACGGTGGAGGCCGACGCAGTCTTGAAGATGTTGGTGTAGCGAGAGCCACCGGAGCCGGCAGCATTGGCTGCGCTGGAGGCAAGGCTGCGGCAGTTGCTGATGGCATTGCGGATTGCAGTGCCACGAGTACCAGTGCAATCGCTCTGGACGATCGTGCGCTTCGAGAGCCTGGCGACAGCAGTCTCGATCTTGGCAGCCTTCTCAGAGTCGACGTCAACGGTGATGGCTTCGGCGGTGTACGGCAGAAGATCTCCGGTGAGCTCGGTAGAACCCTCCTCAGCGTACATGAAGGAGCCAGCGGTGGTAACGCTGTAGGTGCCGGTCTCCGAAAGCTCGTACAGCTCGGCAAGCTCGATTTCGACCTCAACGGTCTCACCGGCCATGATGGTCTTGAAGACCTCCTCGTCAAGGTTGCTAGTGGCCATACGCTGGTACAGACCAGCGAACGGAGCGCGGGCAGCTATGAGACTGTTAGGAGATTGTCAAACAAGAACGGTGGAGCCACATACAGGCCGAGGAGACGATCAGCTTGTCAGTAGGAGCATCATCGAGGAAAGACTCCTTGTAAAAGAGCTTGTAGTTGGTCTCGGCGTTGTTAGTAAGGGCGACCTTGACCTTGCTGTCCTCAGTGTGTGTGAGAACGACGGAAAGAGGAGAGTCCCTCTTGGCAAGGTCGACAGCTGCAGAGCTGACGGTAGATGCCAGGAAGGCAAGAGCTGGCAGAGAGTACTTCATGTTGGCGAGTATTGAGCGAGTGGAGGAGCGAGTGAAACTGGTTTGAAGTCGATCTTGAACGAATGAAGATGCTGATGTTATGTGTTATGGTCGTTTCTTTGCCAGGTTCAAGAGACCTACTTATACCCTCATCGACTACATCCAAGAGATATCAGTACGTTGTCTCCTTCTCATTTCGTCAAGCGTCTCC
>Ga0265780_10001880_pt1 | contig 29052 bp, 27 predicted proteins | sample P1T30metagenome_FD_192432 | JGI IMG/M metagenome (GOLD analysis project Ga0265780, IMG submission 192432) | Plant litter microbial communities from East Loma Ridge, Irvine, California - P1 T30 | ecosystem: Environmental > Terrestrial > Plant litter > Unclassified | place: USA: California... | reverse complement strand
TATAAGATAATTAATTAGATTTCTATATAAGAGAGTTCGATAAATAATTAGACTATATACTTAGCTACTTAAGTAATCTAGGTTTTAGCTTAGAGAAACCTTAATCCTTAAGTATTATATGCTAAACAGGTAATATAATCTTTCTTCTCTACGATATAAGTATATAGCAAACTGTAAGAATAGGCGCTAATCTTCTATACTAATAATATCTAAAAAGATAGCTAATTACTAAGTAGAGATTATATAGAAGTAGAGTAACTATATACTCTCTTCTAAGTATTCTATCTTAGTAACTAGATTAGCAAAGCTAGTCTAAGCTATACTAGGCCTAGTATAAGACTATCTAGATATAGTTCTTATATAAACTTAAGTATTATTTAACTTTAGCGCTATAGTAAATAAATAAATATGCAAGTAACTGCAATAACTATAGATATTTTTATAAGTCTGTAGAATAATCTACAAATAAAAGCCTTTACTAGATCTTAGGTATCTTTAAGCTGTTAGGCTCGCTGAACAATGTACGAAAGAAGAGTTTATAGTATTTAGCATTAGCAAGCACTTTGGCTACACTGCAATTTATCACAGCGAGCACAAGGCAACTCTAATTCTTATCCCTCGCGTAATACGATTCTCTTCCATCTCTTGTATAATCTGCGATATCACTTTTACCTGGGGTTATCTACCTTTAGCTTCGAGATTCTTTCAATTCAATTGCCACATCCTCCGTGGCGCAATAGGCAGCGCGTCTGACTGTTATCACGATAGCACATCAGGAGGTTGGAAGTTCGAACCTTCCCGGGGGAGCAAATTTTTTTGCCCTCCTCATCGGTGTTTTGTTACCTGCTTTCAATGTATATACATGTTTTTGCTAATTTATCTCATCATGTAGGGGTTGAGCCCTGTTAACCTGCATTGTTAACTTGCCGCTATCATTGTATGAGCACAGTGTCTACGCTGTCAAGAAACTATGCATGAGCCTACATTGACATAAAGGTCGTTTGAGATATGCTCCCATCTATCTTCTTCTCATTCTGACATCACTCAGAAGCTTAGACTTCTACACTCATCTTCACTTTGCATATACACGCATACAACAGTTCTCCAACAACACATCCAGACATCACTTTCGCGGAGATGCCTTCATCCTACTCATACTCCTCCGGTGGCAAGTACGGTACTAGCTCAAAGTACGGAACCAGTTCAAGCTCGCGCCGTTGTGGCCATGACGACGTAGACTCAGCATACGGATCTTCCAGCAAGGCTTCCAGCTTGTATGGCGGGTCGAGCTCCAAGTATGACGGTTCCGAATTTGATACGGATTATGATTACAAGGGCAGTGGATACAAGTCTAAGTATGGTGCGATGCCATACGATTACTACGATCCTACAAGCCATTCATCCAAGCCCTCGTATGGTCGTACTAACTCACGCCCTGACTATGAGCGCACCGCAGAATACGATCCGGTCGAGGAGACCGAGTACGACGATTCTCGCATCGGAGGCTACTCGACACACTCCAATGCGACTCTTCGTCGCGCCGCCACAGCTCGCGGTATCTCACCTCCTCGCAGCGATGCTGAGCGCCCTCGTCGCCAGTATTCATACTCTGACCATCGCGGCGTCAGCCCGTTGGGTTCTTCTCGCTTTGAGAAGTGCACGGAATCTTCCAGCCGGCCTCTTGGTCGTTCCTCCACTATTCGCGAGACTCCAACTTACGGTGATGACGGCTACTATGGTAAGTCTGATACCACCTCTGGCTACAAGGGTGCTGGACTGTCGCGTAGCAACGCCATCCGTGGTCGTGGCCTCAGCGCTACGAACGCTCGTGGCTTTGGTAGTAGCACCGGATACTCGTCATCTTCTAGGTCTGGCTCTTCTGCCAAGAAGTATAGCACGGATTACGATCTGTACTAAGATCTTCGGGCTCTCGCGTGGTTTTTTCTAGCATTCCTGGTCAGATTGAATACAAAACGATAGCTTCTTGGACGTAGTGCCTAGTTCTGTGATCAGTAAAAATACCATACTTTTAGCATATAGTTGATTGATTATCCATGGAATCCATTTCTCCCTTTATGCCAGTGACCACGCAAGCAAAGAGCAGTGTCTACAAACGCATGCCAATACACCATATCTAGGCGACACAAAGTAGGTCCGCTGAGCTTCTCCAGTCTCGGTGTACTCTTTGTTGGAAGCTAAGCGATGCTGGTGTTTATTTACTCCAACTATGCCGCACGAGGCTCAAACTCGCCAGGTGCAGTAATGTAGAGTGCAGGCACGGCAACTGCCGTTATGCTCTCCGAAAATATGAATAGAGGACAACTCTTGCTCCGGTGGCTTTGACCGATCGAGCGAGACTACGGTCTATCTCTGCCGTGGTCAAAAGTTTGTTGTTCAGCAAGGCTACAGCGCCACAACAGCTGCTTGTAGTATTATCTAAAGGACCACGTGTAATAAGCTATCGTTTTGCTTATTCCTAAATACACCGATGATGTTCGAGACGCTCTATCTCTCCTCAATGCCGCCCAACTAGGCTCTCCGAGGGAGCTCTCAGCTTTGCGGTTTCGAGTTAAAAGGCTAGCTCTGTTCTATTCATAAGTCTTCCGTTACTCTTGTTCATTTCAAATTCGTCTTTCACTCTACAGTCGGTAAATCACAGCTCACGTTTATCGCAATAAAGACATCCATTATCCTAGGCTCTCTTGTCGCCCTTGCCGGCATGAACACGGGTTACACCGCTGCCGTTCAGGCTGCTCACGCCGTTTCCGTCGAGGCCCGAGCTGATAAGTACTACTGTACTACATTCCTGACCACTATTACAGATTCATAATAGATTGGCTAAGATACCCTTGTAGACCTGGAGCCGACAAGGTGCAAGGCTACAGAAACCTCGTCAAGTCAAATGGTTACAATGTCAAGGGCTCTTACTCTCCTGCCGACCCGGCCAAAGCAGATATCGTTTGCCAGGTCATCGGAACTGCATGCGATCATTGACTCTTTGCCCAGACCTTTGGCGATCCAATGGGACTTCTAGGGTGCTTTTATTCCAATCATGACGCTTACATTGCTTGCGGTGGGAGGGGGACGTTGTCACAGTTAAGATGGAGATGAGATTGGTATCAACCTTGGAACATGGCATTTTCACAAGGCACTGCAAAACTGTCCTGTCTCCTTTGTGACATTGTCTCTTTGAGCATCACTTCTGGCCAATGGTCGATTCAACATACTTCGTCTACTTTAGTCTATCATATTTCAAATCAAGGGGTGTTCACCAACTACTTTGTCGGATCTATTAGACCCACTGAAATTGATCTTGTTCCCTTTGTACATAGCTTAACGCTCCAAGATAGGAAGAGAGGACCAAGCTGCAGATATTAAAGTGCCATTGGTAAGATGTGTTTGCTAGTTGTGAAAACCAACGCGATTTGTCTTTCATCGACACAGTGCTAACTCCATCGCGAGGTGCTCCTCTACGGCTTCCCGACCCATGAACTATTTTCTATTGGAACCATATATGAAAAAGATTGATGTTTCATGATGGCTCATCATCCCGTCTCCACCTATCTAACCCTGCACCTAGGCAAAGATGACCGACACAACGACCGCAACGCCCACCACACCAAACAACGCAGCCGCACAAGCCACGTGTGTGAAGTGCTTTGGCAGGGTTTTCTTCGCGGCAGCCTTCTGCACCTTCTTACCGCCCTTCTTGCCGCGCTTTCGCGACTTCTTCGGCGCGGAGTCGTTGGTTGAATCCATGGCCAAGTCAATGGCTGCGTTGATAGCCTCGAGCTTGGCGACGTTGTCATCCTCAGCGCTGAGGACGTCGAACTGGTTGGGCGAAGCGCGGACGGTGTGAGCCTCTTTCTTGATTTGGCGGAGCTTCACGTCAGGCGATGAAGGAGTCTGGATATCCTCAGCAGGCTCATCTTCGACCCCATCCGTCTTCTCAATGCCAGAAGAAGGCTCCTCGACTAGAGTTGGTGCGGTGGAGGATAGCTCAACCGCGGACTCGGCATCATCGCCACCATGATCGGCGACAACGTCCTGAGTCACTCCAGACTTTACTGAACCCGAAGAAGTCTCGCCGTCGACCGCATCGTTATCCTCGACGTCGGATGGTGCAGCAGAGGAAACATCCTCGACGAAAGTCGAAGCAGTGGAGGAGGCATTGCCAACAGCCTCAGCGTCGTCAACATCGTGAGCTACTCCAGGCTCCACTGAGCCCTCCTCGGCCTCCTTGCCAGCCGTGTCGCTATCCTCGGAGGCCTTGTTCTTGTTGACCTTCTTGCCGCCCTTCTTGCCGCGACGACGCTTCTTCTTGGACACCTCAACGACAGTAATATCGGCAGTTAAGGCCTCCTGGGTGTCTTCAGCGCCCTTTGAATTAACGTCTTCGGTGGCTGGGGCGGAGTCCCGGAGGTCTCCATCGACCTCTGGGCCGACAACGGTGACTGGCGCCACCTCATCCTCGCCCCCAACGACTGGCTGGAGCTCCTCCATGTCCTCAGTGGTTGAGGTATCCTGAAGATACTCAACGTCCTTTGACATGCGGATCTCTCGCTTCGTAGCCGTACGCTTCGGCGTCTTCTTACCGACGACCTCCCAACCCTCGTCGTCGTCGGCGCCATTGGTGATCGCGGTGGCCTCCAGGTCACTATCCGGGGTCTCGTCTTTCGGCTCGCTGGTCTCGATATCCTGGGCGACTAGACGCTGAACCAGCGAATCTTTGTCACCATTGGGTGACAGGCCACGGAGCTGCGCCATGACTTTGAGCGGTGCCTCGCCGAGATTGGCGTAGCGGCTATTAGAAACCATTATTTTGGTTCGTGTGGATGGTAAATTGTGAACGTGTTAGTAGGTGCTGAATATCTTCAAGTAGCGCGTGGGTGATGTTCCAAATCTGTTTGATAGGTGCTGGAAATCTTCACGTGTAGTTGAGACGATTTTTGGAGGTTGCGTCTGAAGGGACCCTTTGTGACGAGAGTTTAGTGGAGCTGAGGTTGCTCTAGCATGAGAGATTTTATACCCGGAGGCGAGGTTTGTTTTCCATTTCACTTGTTTCAGTACCTTGGTAAGTGATTCTCGTAGCTCCCACAAAATGTGCCTAAAACAAATATTGTTGGCTCAAAACGCTTCCGTGGTACACCAGAGTGGAGACACCCGGCGCGCTAAGGGGTGTGAGTGAATGCCCACACGCAACAACTTTGAGCCCGAGGGTGATTTGGGCAAGGTGAAGATTTTGCACTACAATTGCTGGGTCGACTACATGGCCCCAAGATTAAGCGCACCATCTTTTGGAAAAGCGCGCCGGGAATTAGTGCTTAGCGTTCCCAGAGCACAATCAAAAATGAGACAATGTCTCTCGAACCAGAGAGACGATAAGAAAATGAAACATTGCGTAAAGGGTATATATTTCAAAGAGTGAAAGGAACATGTAGCAGAGAGCACAAAACCTACGGCAGAACAGGTATCTGCCTCACCCATTCAGGCATGTCCCAGCCATTCTCCTGATACGTTGCTGGCAAGGTTGAGCGGAACTCGGCAGCCTTGGTCACGATATCTAAGACTCTGAAGTCGCGCAGCACGCCACCCGTGCGGGGACGGCAGTAAGCTTCGAATATCTTATAAAATACATGGTGGCCTGGGTAGCGCGTTAGTGTGTTGGGTAGGGAGTATAGCAAAATCCGACATACCTGCAAATTTTTGTAACCCATCAAGCAAGGCCTGTTCCTGATCGGGCGACCACGACTTCAATCTGTTGGCGTACGAGGGGTGGCGTCGTGGAGGAGTCTCGCGATCTTTGAACACGGGCAATCGTTGGAATTTGATACCATTTGCATCTGTATCTTCAAGATCTTCAAGATTGATGATCTTCAGATTTGGGAGTCGCTTCCTCGGATCCGGTTCGCAACGCATGCGTGCGATGTGCAACTGTTGCCAGCGAGCCCATCTGTCTCGTTGGGCTACAGCCGTGCTCTTCAGTCTCTCTATCTCTTCGTTCTCTTCTGCGATTTGACGTTCGAGATTTGCAAGATCGTGAGCAGCACGCTCCCGACCCTCAAGCTGACGCAGCCTTTTACTCAAGATGTCGTGAGCTTTTCGCAATGGCGCTATCAGGTGTGAATTCACATCTCCAACCATCCTATCGCCATCGTAGCGTTGCGGTACGGTGACCTTCCAAGTTGCCACCAAGTCCTTTGTGACGAGGATGTGGTGCACGAGGGGCACTAAGACGCGCATGGCTTCTAGCGTATCGGCTCCGGCATCCCGAGACCTATATAAAGACTTCGCAAGCTTGATTAGAGACCGGAATACGTGGCTATACAAGTCTGCCTTGATTGCAAGACGGTCATGGCTGTCGACATTGCGCAAACCTTTGAGCGCAGCCTGAACTTTTCCGCCGATTGCAGCCATCTGCTCGGTCTCAAGATCGTGGCCGCTGAGACGTCGTCTGGCTTCATCGCAAACACTCTTAATGGTCAAGCAGATGTCAGTCTGACAGCGACCAGGTCGTTTGCCTAGTTCTAGATATTTGAAAACGCGCCGGAGAGCCTGGGAGGTTTCCGAAGGCCCGCCAGCCTCCTCTTGGGCATCAGATGCTGACTCGTCTGAACTTGCAGGCTCTTCCTGTATTTCTGCATCCGATTCTTGGTGGTCATCTCTAGCTTGTGCCGTTTTCATCGATTTGGTGTTGACTCTTGGGGCATTTTTTGACTTCTCAGAGCCGAGGGTCGAAGTGGTCGCTTTGAGAGGCTCGGCATTTGATCTGGTGCGCCGATGTCCCTTCGAAGTCGCCGACGCTGTGAGCTCAATCGACTCAGCAACTTCATCCTCTTGGGCACTTGTTTCACTTCTTGTCGTAGACTCGTGCTTTGCAGGTCCTGCCCTCTTCTTCGCACGGGAGGGTAATTGCACTTCCAGATCTGATACGTGCGGTGACTTGACCACAGGCGCCTCTTCCGTGTCTCGGCGCTCCCGCGGCCCAGCTGTGGCTTGCTGCTGCACCTTGGTAGATTTGGATGGTTTGGCGAGCATGTCGTTACTGTCGCTCGACTTTCGTTTTCGAACAGAGGCTGCAGCGCCAGCGCCTTGTGTAGCATGTTTACTGCATCGTGCGGTTCCTTTGACACCAGCAGTACGGCACTGGACAGGATCTTCACCCTGCACCAACATAAAGGCGCAGCGCTTGGAGGGGGGATTGCTCAGGTGGCGAGTGCACCGCGGCCCGGTATTCGTCTCGTGTGCGCCTCCATTGTGGCATTGCTCGTATCGTGGGCCCGCTGGTTTGTCACTCCGGTATGACGTGGCGGCACATCGTACTGCGCCATTGCGATGATGTGGTTCGATCTGCACTCCATTCTCGACGGAGTTACTGAAATTTGGAGCAAGCCTTGGTGGTGACGAGGGCAGAGGCGCCTCGTTGGTTGACGCAGAGCCCTCGGAAGCGTCGCCCTCAGCTAGCGCTTCAACAGATTCGGATGAAGGTGGAACGTCCTCTGGCTGCGCCTCCTTCTTCTTCTTTTTCACAATCTTCAACGGCGCCCGGTTCACTCTCTCATGCAACTTGTACGGGCGCCTCTCGGGACTCTCGTCTGGGAACTCGTACACGTCGCGCGGTCTCGGCCGTGCCAGATTGAGCCGCCGCGGTTCTGTGAACAAGCCCGACTTTCTCAGCTTGCCGTTGCTCGACTTGGGCGCCATCCGGACAGGACTACTATGGCGGTATTCCATGCGTGCGGCATTGAGGAGGTTTGCGCCGACGACGGCGGAAGATTGCGGCGGCGGCGGTTGCGCTGACTGGGGCGGATTCGGGGATTTCGGAGAGGTCGTGGGGTGCTGCGGGTGTGAAGACTTTGAGGCCGAGCCAAGGACTTCTTCCAGGAGCTGTTGCGTTGCGGCTTGGGTGTCGTTGGATGCATCAGACAGCATCGCGCGTGGGGGCGTGGTTTCCTGAGTGACTGGCGCTGTCAGCTGGGTGGGCATATTCAGCCAACACAACACATTCACTTACTCGTGCCCCGCCGTTGTGGCGGTGCACTGAGACGCGCCATAGCGTTCGCGACGTCACCGAGCGAGTCAAGTCTAGATTATGAATTATACCAATGCGCCGTTGTGGAGTGAAAGAACGTGTAAACTGCCACTACCGTGCCCGCGCCAAAAGACGCGAGGTTGGGCAATCGCGTCCGACGTCCTGCACAACGCGACATCACATGCTCAAGAACCTGCACTAGCCACTTCCATCCACCACACCACTACACCGAATCCCAACACCATGGCCTCCGATACCCAAACAACGCCTGCACTGGCGAGGCTGGACCCGAACCAAGGCTGCGACTTCGCCGTCCCAGCGAAACGCATCAACGATGGCCAAGACGTCACTTTCTTCCTCGCCAGCAGGGCCTATGCCGACATAATGACTTTCATATTCCAGCTCAACACGGCCATGGTACCAAGACGCCAGCCCGACTCTTCTCCCGCAAAAGAATGGACACTGAGCGATCCTCATGTCACGTTTCCTCCAATTGTGCAAAACCTCGCCAAGCTTGTATCAACACTAACCTCCATCATCGACGAAGCGCCACCAGACCCCGGTCCACGCAGATTCGGAAACGTGAGCTTCAGGAAATGGTACGACATCGTTCGGGAGCGCGTGCCACAGTTACTAGACGACTGTGTACCAAAGGACGTACTCGGCTTCAAGAGCACATCCGAAACCCGCGCAAGCGAAGAACTAGAAGCATATCTCAACGGCAGTTTCGGCAGTTCTCAGCGCCTCGACTATGGTACTGGCCATGAACTCAGCTTCCTCGCTTTCCTCGGTGGCCTGTGGAAGCTCGGTGCGTTTCCTGCTTCCAAGGATGGGGACATTGAACGCGCCATAGTCCTAGGTGTTGTCGAGCCATATCTAGTCTTGATCCGTCGTTTGATCCTCACCTACACCCTAGAGCCCGCCGGATCACACGGTGTATGGGGACTGGACGACCACGCATTCTTGCCATATGTACTGGGAAGTGCGCAGTTTTCGCCCGCCATCACCACACCTGCGGACGTGGTTACAGAAGGCTCGTTGCCCAGCGCACCAGACCCAGCAGATGTCGCCAAGACACCCGCTGTCGAAAGAGAGAGGACCCGAAACATGTATTTCAGCGCTATTGGCTTCATATACGATGTGAAAAGGGGCCCATTCTGGGAGCACAGTCCGATACTGTACGACATATCCGGGGTCAAAGCGGGGTGGGCGAAGATCAACAAAGTGACTACTCCTTCTTCTTCAAGTCTCAAATCCATGACTAACGCACACATAGGGCATGATTAAAATGTACAACGCAGAAGTGCTTTCCAAATTCCCTGTCGTCCAACACTTCCCCTTCGGCGCCCTGTTCGCCTGGGAAAAAGATCCAAATGCCAAACTCATACAAACCAGCGTGCATATGTCCAGCCAGCCCCGATCAAACTCTTCCACTGTACCCAGCTCTACTTCGTCAACGAGTGCATATTCGAGCCCGAGACCGCAACCAGCACCACTCAGGGATCCCATGGCGGATATGGGTTCTGTAGTGACGGCAGCGCCGTGGGCGAAACCAGCTGGTCCAAATGTACCAAGTGGACCAAATCAGCCTACGAGAGTGCCGTGGGCGGGCAGAACGCCTGCACCTCCGCCGCCTGGAGGAGGAACGGCGGCCCCGTGGGCCAAGGTTGCACCACCCGGCGGTGATGCGGGAACACGCGCACCGTGGGCGAAGAAGTAGACAGACGAGTAGTCTTTAGGAAAAGCCAAGAGTAGGATATCACAACATGCATCGCGTTCGGTGCACATAAACCAAGGCTATACCAAGATAAATTAGACTTGTTGATCTTTTGATATCGGGACTTCTCCGTCACTACATGCGCACGTACTATGTATATCTACGCAACATTCTCCATAAGTCCTGCACCAATCGTCCTCCCTCTCTCCCTCACTACAACTCTCATCCCCTCTTCAATCGGCAACTCCCTCTCTAACACGACCACCACTCGCGCCACCTCACCGGGCTTCACGATGCGCGGCCGCTTCTTGACGATCTCGCCCGAGAACTTGTTCAGCTTAGCGCTCAACATCCGAATTCCACCAGGGCTGTTCAGCGTCGAACGGAACACCTCAACGGGGCAAGGAAGAACGTGCTCGAAAGCGAGAAGCTTGGAGGAAAATGCTTTTACGAGCTTAACTGGTGCGTTGAGCGGACACACCATGTCGCCCTTTCGAATATGCACGGGGTCGATGTTGGCGAGATGGAGCGTGGGAATTTGACCTGCGACAGCCCAGTCTACCGGTTGATCTTGGACTTCGATTGCCTTGATGGTTGCAGTTTCGTTGGCGGGTAGCGTCAAAATGGTGTCGCCGACTTGTAGTGTGCCCGAGTCGATGCGGCCAGAAATGCTCAGTGGGGACCGCATGTCACCGCGGAAGACGTCGGAGACGGAGAAGCGCAGAGCTTTTTGCATGGTGCGTTCTGGCAGTTCGATGCGTTCGAGGGCTTCGAGGAGAGTTTCGCCCGTGTACCAGTCTGCCGCGGGGTCGGCGACTTTCTTGACCACGTTCTCGCCTGCTAGGCCTGCAAGGGGAATGAAGGTGATGCGCTTCTCTGGGAAACTGGCTTCGGTCAAGAACACTTTCATACGTTTTGAGATGTCGTCGAAGCGTGGTTTCGACCAAGATACTGTGTCCATCTTATTGACTGCGACGATGATGTGTTGCATGCCCATGCTTCGTGCAATGAGAATGTGCTCCTTTGTTTGACCCTTGAGACCTGCTTCAAAGCTATTCGTGCTCGCATCAATGACAAGGACAGGAAAGTCGGCTTGGGAAGATCCCGATATCATGTTCGGTATGAAGTCTTTGTGTCCAGGTGCGTCAAGGATCGTGAACCGCGTTTTCTCAGTCTCAAAGTAGTTTGTGGCGATATCAACAGTCACGCCCCGGCTTCTCTCTTCACTCGTCTCGTCCATGATCCACGCGAGAGCAAAGGACGACTTGCCAATCGTCTCGGCTTCTTTCCGTAGCTTATCGAGAGAGCGTTGGTCTACGACCTTGAGATCGTACAGAAGACGGCCCATTAGTGTGCTCTTGCCATGATCGACGTGGCCTATCATGGATTAGCACAGCGGTACGATGGGTGTGTTTGGAAGTTTAGCACTGAATATGGCAAGGGCACAGGCCCAACTTACCAACAACAACAAAGTTGGCTATCCGCTTCGGACTGCTCTTTTCAAATTCGGCAATCACGTCCAGGTTCTTGCTCTTGATACGAGACTCTTCAATGACAAGACTCCCAACTGAGTCGGCCAGCTTATCGCCGTTCGATGTTGTCTTCTTCTTTTTTGGTGTAGTTCCTGTATGCCTTAGAGATGTACGCTCAGAGTTCGCAAAGTCGGTTCAACGCCGGCTGCCTCCCGCTCCCTTGGCCTGGGCTGCACGGACGACATCATCTGGACTGGGTGTGTCGAATGCATTCGCGGTGGAATATCCTTGGAGATTCGTGTACGGTATGGGGAATGCTTCCACGACAGACTGGGCCGCTTTGGAAGAGCCACACAAAGTGGAAGCGAAGGTAGAGGCGACTGCTCGCTCAGCTGGACGCTCGACTACGACTGCTGGTTTTGGTGCTTCGGGCTCCTCAGCCACTTGATTCTGCGGCGTCTCGGCTTTGGGAGAGGGAGAGCGTCGGCGAGCTGGGTATCTGGGCTTTGGCACATGTCCGCCGCGAAGACTGGGAGCTGTATCGCCCGCGACAGAGAGCTTGTCAAGCATGGCAACGGCGGCATCTGTGCCCACACCGGATGCGGATGCGGATGATGCAGCCTGCGCCTCCTCGCGCTCCTTCCGGCGTTTGGCTGCGAGAGCTGCGAGCTTGGACGATCCACCCAAGAGGCCAATCCGCGCTAGAGGAGGGTCGACGGTGATGTTCCCCACACGATGCGCCGGCACGTTGCCCCACGGCACATCCCAGAAGAAGTCATCTGCATCGAAGGTTGGCATCGTGTTCGGCGGCAGGCTCAGGGTGGCGGGGCGGGCAGGCTCTTGAACGTTGCTGTCATGTGCATAAGTGTACTCACCTGCGGCTATGGGGGCTTTCTCCACTGCTGCGCTCGCAGCTTGGTCGAACTTTGACACGACCTTCTCCTTCTTGGGCGTCTCCTTGGGCGTCTGCGCCCCACCGAGTTTGTTCTTCAGGTACGTCACCGTCTTGCCGACATCGTAGTAATAGTGCCAAAGCGACTCTTGTATTTGTGCGTCGCTCACGCCTGCCTCGAATTCACCCAGCGCTTCTCGCACGCTCATGGTGCCTATGCGCATCTGCTCCTTGTCGTCCTCGGTCATGCCGTCGCCCGCTGCTCCCTCCTCAGAGTAGTAATCATCATCATCATACACGTCGTCGTCATCGTAGGCGACATCCCGGGTGCGAAGCATTTTGTTGTGTGCGCGCTGATGACGTCGTTATCGTGATTGTGGTAGACTGCCTGGGTGTAGAGGATGTTTGCCGTGGTGAATATGATGATTGGAAAGTACTGCAGACAGCACTGGAGCTTTGGACCTTGGACCTCGCGACCTGAGCAGAGTATGGTTGGAAGGAAAATTCGCGTTGTAGAAGCATGGAAATGTACAAGCTGTGTACCACAGTTCCATCTGTTTAGTGGGGCAATCACTAACGCAAGCCCCGCGGCTAGTCTGAGCCGTTATGTCGGCCTTCACAATTAATCATCACCAACAAAGACTGAATCATGCTGTCAATGAACTTTATAGATTGCTAGAGACGCCGAGCCCGCACCACTGCCCACCATCTCACCATCCCACCGCTTCCCACCTCGACGCTCGCCTCACTCAAACAGCAACGGGGTATATTATTAGTGCAATACAAAGCACGAATGCAGCAAAACAACGCAAAGCTGGCTCCCGACCGGAAATGACACAGTCATGTGCAGCACATCATCAACTGCCATGTTGCAGCTGGAGTCTACCACCTTACTTCTCCGCAGGGGTGGCCTCGGGAGCCGCGACGGGAGCAGCAGGGGTCGGCGCAGGAGCGACAGGCTTCTCCTCCTTGGCTTCAGGGCTGAAGGGGTCGTCGTTCAATGGTCCGCTAGTCGCGCTCATACCAGCAGCTGGCTGAGATGCAGGAATTACAGGCATGTCGAGCGCAGCGGGCTTGGAAGGCTCTGGGGCTTCCGCAGTCGTCGTCGTCGTCGTCGTCGTCGTAGGGGTCTCAACGGGCTTTGTCGCGACTTCGGCGGGTGCCTCGGTCGAAGTCGTGGGGGCCGAAGCTGCCGTCGGCGGCGCGGGCGCAACAGCACCTGCGGGTTCGGGAGCTGGAAGAAAAATCGTTAGTCTATGGGTATCTTTGTGGAACATGAGAAAGTCGTAGAAGGTCATAAGAAAGAAACAGAAGCGTGTCGAGGCGTTGGCGTGGGCGTGGTTAGCGAGACTTGAGGCGCGCGCAGTCAGAGTGGAGGGTCCACGAGACGTCTTGCTCAGAAGGCGAGCTCAGCGGCGTCAGATGGTCCCGTTCCAGTCGCTGCTGGTCGCGACCTTGTGTCTCCACCGCGATCCGTCCGAGCTATCGTTTCGGTGCAGTTGGGGAGCTGACGGTGAGTGGGGAGGTAACCTACTCTGCGTGGCTTTCTTGACCTCAGCAAGCGCAGCAACCTCGTCCTTGTTGGCCTCGCCCTGCACGGGAGCTGGTGCGGGCGCTGGAACAGGCTCGGCGGGCGCAGGCGCACTGCTGCTCTCCGCTGGGGTGGCCTCGGTCTTTGCAGGAGCTGGCGCAGGCGCGGTAGCTGGGGCGGGTGCGGGAGCCGTCTCAGTCTTCGCGGGCTCTGCAGCGGGCGTTGCCTGCGATGGCGTCTCCGTGGTCGCAGTCGGCTTTGGCTCCTCCTTCTTGGACTTCTTGAAGAGACCCTTGAAGGCCTTCTTCATCTGCTCCATCGCATCCGGCGCTACAGGCAACGCATTAGCGGGGTTGTGTCAAGATAGCTGCCATAGAAGGGGAGCAGCGCAACGCATATTGGTGGGACGTATCGCCCACGTGATTGTTAGCACGCACATGCGCAGCATGCTTATCTCGCGCCGCAGGTGGAGGTGAAGGATGACTTACGAACTCCAGGCATGGTGGTCGGTTGAGTGTCGGGTAGGTATACAAAGTAAGGTTTGCTGAAGCTTGCAAGTATGGCGTCAAAGCGGAGCAGTGATCAGCAAGGGAAGTGAAGCAACGTGGTGGTGAGGACGAGGAGCTTCGAAGGCAGGCACGCAGGGTCTAGATTGCGTGGGGTTAGCGCGCGCCTGGGCAATCAACGTGCAACCATGTAAGTGTTCGCTTGTGTCTGACACGAACTGACACCAACGCCATCACTTTAGTGTTTCACATTAGACCGCGCATTACCTGGAAGCCTCCGCCCAAGAACATTCCGGACCAACGCTACAAACTTATCACGTCGTCGTCGTCGTAACTGCACAGTGATCGGGACGCACTATGCACGTTTGGAACCGGGTGTAACGTGCGGGCGTTCTCATATCAGGGCAGAGCTAGTCGGTAGCCTAATCTTCGTGCAAATGCTCGAGAACACGCGGCCCCTGAGGACGGGCGTTTCGTGCCCTCAATCGGCCCTTTTTTCACTGCATGGCAATAGCAATGGCATTGACTGCATGAGTTAAAGAGCAATGTGTACATACGATGCGGTACTACTATATTTTCTATGTTGTTGACAACTTGCAGACAGTCGTCGCATCGGTACAAGCAGGTGAAGCACTCTAGAAGCGGCACTCAAACGCCGCGTACACTTCCCAACTGGATCGCGTTCCTACACCATGCCACGTTTTCTTCATGGCATTGGATCCTAAGACATTTGTGGCAAAGAGGTTGTGAACAGCCCCGGCTTATGGGAGCACTCAGCATGCTACTGACCCTGTTCAAAGAAACCAGCACGGTGATGCCACTCCGTTCTACATTGAAACTGCTGCTAAATAGACATTGATTTTGCTAGAACCAGGCAATTGAAGAGAGTGACGCGTGCTTCAGTAGAGTAGGCCCAAATCCCTTCAATCACAAAATCATTCTTGGATAATTGCTGGGCAGTCCACAAAAGATGGTTGACTACTATAGGAAAGATGGAGGGTTGGGACCATGGTTTGGCGCATATCCGACAACGTGTCGCGGGGACCTGTCTGTTAAAAATGAGAAAATAACTATACGAGCCTGTGGAAAGATCGGGGCGGTTGAAACAAGAAGATGGAGGGCGTGAGGGAGAGTTGGCGACGAATGTTCTGAAACGGGGGCATATAATCACTAATAATCAAACCCTTCGAAAACAACTTTCTTCCCATCCAACCAGCCCAGCACATCGTCTCTCAGACCTCGCCCAGCACACAAATACCACGTCTCCGCCTCGACTCCCGCCAAATCCTCATTCCTTAGACGCCTCATGTAAACGCGCGCGCCCCGCTGATACATCAGCTCCTCATAGATCCTCTCATCAATCTCATTCCCCGCACCGGTGAAGAACAACTTCGTAGCCCTACCCAACTGCGGGAACCGTCTGAGTGTTCCCATAGCAAGTTGTACATCCTGATATCTCAGCGTCCAAAAGAGTGTAAACCTTTCCGGCGAAATATCGAGACTGCCCAAATGTCCCAGAAGTGGCGTTATACCAACGCCACCTGCCACAAACGGCGTGACTCCACTTCCGTTCGAGATAGCAAAGTCGCCACCAGTACCTAGCACAGGCACTTCAAACCCGGCGCGATCGTTCTGCTGGAACAGGAATTTGGTCACGGTCCCGACGTTCCTGATTGTGATTTCAAACTCCGTTTGTTTCTCCATAGTATTCGGCCATGATGAGATAGTGAACGTGCGCACGAAATCGTCGTTGAGACTCGTCGGATCGTCGTCGCGCATGTGTTCGTATCCAATGTCCAATTCTTCCTTGAAGTCGAGCGCGATCCATTGTCCGGGCATGTAAGTGACAGCGGGCGAGACAGAGAAGGAAAAGTGGCCTATTGAGGGCGTTATTAGGTTCTTCTTGGTGAGCGTGGCGGTGCTGAGATTGCTAAGGTTGGACCTGATATTGCCTTCGCTGGCGAGTGGGCGGACACGCGGGTTGTATGGACTTGGTTCATGCGGTGTACCGCGGAATGGAAGGCCGTTTTGGACATGGCGTGTTGATGTCAGTTTGATCTTGACAGCGAGATTGCTTCCTGGTAAGAGTTTTGTTGCTTCGGCGCCCACAAGTATTGAGGCTGTGCCTGTCGTGTAGAGCACGTCACCAGTCTGGTAGTTGGGGAAGGATATGCCGATTTTTGGGTTTAATTGGAGGTTACCCAAAGACTGGTACAGGCGGTTGCCGGAGTACTCGGGATATACTAGTTCTGTGGGAGATAGGGTGCGTACGAAGCCTGGAGAGCCCCCGCGGTGGTTGACGTCCATGTCTTGCTCGGAATTTGTCGTTAAGAAGAACATGTCCGCTTGAGTTATTAATGCATTAGCCTCGCTGGTCAAGGAGGGGCCCTCTGAGAGCTTCTTCGCGTCCACTGCGGCTGGTTGGAGTTGGTACTGGTTGAGATACTTGGGACAGTTGCCCAGACTCTGCTCGATCTTCGTGACGAGCTGGATCTGCTTCTGTTTTGACGGTGCTTTGGAATCGTTTCCGCCATTCTCTGGCTCAACATGGATCTCCTGAACAGTTCCGGCGACCATTTTCCCAGCGATCTTAACTCTCTTCCTAGTCATTAGATCAATCGCTAGTCCCGCAATCGTCTTGCCACCGTCTCTTGGTTGCAACATTTCTCCGTCAACGGCATCTCCAACCAGTGCCTGCACGACTGGGTCATGTTTCCCATCAATGAGCGTGCGCGTGCCAACAAGGCCACCACCAAGCGGCTCGGAGAATCCAGGAGAGCCGCCCCAGAGCGTGGTCCAAGGACGACATTCTGCGTCCAGGGTGCCGAGAGCAAGCATCGATCCTTTCTGTAGCATGAATGACGCTTGGGGCGACAGCATAGACACGGTAGGATTGTGCAGAGGAGGGATGCGGAGGAGTTTGTGCATCTTCTCTTCACCCTCGTTCCAGGGCATTGCCATTGCGAAAGCCATTTTGATTCTGCGTCGGCGTCCCTGCTCTTCTCGTGTATGTGTATGTGTAGATGGAGTACTTGGCAAAACCTAGATACTCCTAACTTCACAAGACGTACACTAGGTAGGTCGGCATCAAGTCGGTGGCCATAGGCTCTGCCGTCGGCATCTCTTGTATCCTCAGCATCGCTCACGGCCGCGCAGCAACGGACATCAGGCCGGCCTAAGGACAACCTTATTGGTAGTTCGAGTCGGTTACTCTGCGCTAGATGGATGGGAGTAGTCAGAAATGCTTAATAATACGGATGTCGTGATGAGCTGACGAATCGGCGACCACCCGAATTGCGGAGGTGCCGGGCATGGTGATGGCCTGGAGAACTTGTGCATGCAGGTGAGATGGAGAAATTTAAGATTAGCAATGCGATATCTTGTGCTTGGACGCGATTCTTGAATTAATGTTGCGTAGTGTCGAGTCGTTGCTTGTTTCGTGCAAGAGCGATGCGTAGTTGGCTGAAGCTCGGCTGGGGCGAACCACGTCGGATGTTTTCAAATGCGACGTCAACACGACCAACAGGGTCCGCGATGTCTCAACTGTCCTAGCCCAACACTGAAGACGGTCTCTTTCCCTTTCATTCTGAACTGTGCACATGAGTGTTTCCAGCATGTTCACCCCCCGCACCCGCCAGAAGCCCAGTGCCTACCCTCCTCTTCCTTTCCACGCCATCCGGGCATTGCAACTCATTTCCTCCGTCATAGTGTCTAGCATACTGTTCTACTTCACATCTTCGCTATCCACCTCACACCACAGCTTACCATGGACATTTATCCTTGTACAATTCCCATCCCACCCTTTCCTTCCGCATACTAACACAGGCCAGCTTCTCTCGACCGCCCTCCTCACCCTCGTCAGCCTCGCCTGCACATTCGCCCTGCACCAGTGCCACGGCCTTAATCCGACCTTCGCGCTCTCTACAAATGCTGTCCTTACAATACTATGGGCTGTGTCGTTTGCGCTGCTGAGCTGGTGGTCTTCGGGCACACTTTCACGTGTGTGCACCGAGGACAACTGGGACAACGAGACAGGCATCGCTGTGTGTAGAATGTATAAAGCACTGTTCACTTTCAGCCTGCTGGGCATGGTCGCGACAATTGTGGCGCTGGGCTTAGATGTGCATGTTAAGAAGCAAGCGGGGGCGAGGGGGCAGTTCCAAGCTATCGGAATGGTTGTGGGGAGCGCTGGGAAGGGGCGCGTGGAAGAGGGGGCAGCTGAAGCTGGAGCTGGGAGAGAGGGCTATGCACTGCCTGAAGAGCAATTTGCGTACGCTGACGATACGGGATATCACGGTGCTGCGGGACAGGTTGGGCGAAGAAGTTGAACAACGATTATAATTCCAATGGTTCCCTCCAACGCCGTCTAATAGTGAATCACCTCCAAGTGCCGGGTATCATATGACTAAAACACGTCGTCCATGTTCACATCCTTCGCTGCTGCTACTGCGCGTTCGGTCGCAATGTTAGCATTGCCTGAAGGCACCCCGCGCGCGTTGATTTCATCTTCGATGAAGACGCCGAATCCTCCAAACGCATCTCGCAGAGATCGATTGAAGAAGTCTTGCATGTCGTATCCCCCCACCGTATGCGCAATGTCGTTCTTTTGCTTGGTCAGCCAGTCGACATCGTAGTTGTCTTGCAGGCTGTAGTATTGCGGCACTATGCTCCAACCGCCGAATGGATCGAAGGGTGCCTCGGGTGGCGGCGCAACGCGCTTCTTGAGGCCATGGAAATGGAAGCCCGTGTCTTCAGAAAGATCCTCCCCAACCGTTCTTACAGCGTTCGCCGACGATGCTGCCTTGCGCTGTGTTCCGCCCTTCTTCAGCACAACGTGGTCGGTCGGTACCGTGTCGTAGTCGCGTCGGATGGCGTTCGGGTTGAGCTCGGCCTTCTGGTGTTCTTCCCATCGTCGCAAGCGGCTCTCGGTGGCATCGACGTCGACTTTCAGGATCAGGTTCCAAGTGATGGTTTCGACTTCCTCAAGGTAGTCGTTGTAGTCTTTGAGCGTCTCAAAGTCGTCCTCTTTCTTGTTCATGCTGCAGTCAAGTCAGACCATGCGCCATCAAGGGCGGAGATTTCCACTCACGCGCTCGCAACTCTTCTCCGTATGTCAACTTCGCGCTCCACTTTCAAGTCTTCGAACGTCTGTGTCCTGAACTTGGCCTTCCTCAGCGTCCTGGCGCATCCAGCAATCGGGCATGGCGCGGGTCCGTGGCTGAATATGCGGTCCACACACGACTCGCACATCTTATGGTAGCACTCGGGATTGACCTTGAACTTCATGTTAGGGTTGAGGTAGCGCGACGATTTGCAGACGGGGCAAATGTCTGAGGAAGAGTCAGTGACGCCATTGGAACCAGACGAATGCTGCAGTGACAAGCCATAGAGAGACTTGGAGAGAGGAGACGCACCGCCATCTTCGGCGAGACGCTTCGTGGAGGCGCCATTCGCGCGGCCGGCTTGCTTCGACATGGCGGCGGTGATGCCGAGTGAGAGGCAGGCACGGCACGCGAAAGACTGGATAGAATCGCAATTGTTGATGACTAAGCCCTGGAAATAGAATTGAAAACCAAGGCGAGTCAACCGTCGACCTGACTATGGTGGCTAATGAGTGAATGGATGCAGAGACATGTCCAGGAAGCCATGTTCCTCTCCCAAGTGTCCGCGTTGAGCTCATGCTTCGGGACATTCCGCGGCCTGGCATGGTTCCCTTGTCTCACTAGCGCGCCAAGTTTTCGCGTTGCTCGCAAATCCGTTGCCCGCCTCTCCCCTCTTCCTTTCTTTCTTTCCCTCTTTCACTCCACAAGTCGTCCTTACCATGGCAGTCTCAACGCAAAGCACACTGGAGAACATCGAGCGCCGCAGAGCGCAGCTCCAAGAGAGCGTCGAGAAGCTGCAGAAAGCCCTCGCGCACTGGACCACGTGGGAGGCCGAGTATCAGATGCTCTCAGAAGAGATTGAGCGTGTCGACGATGCTTCCCCTGATCAGATGCGCGAGATCTCAAAGAATCTAGACAGCACGCTGCTCGACGCAAAGGAAGTGGAGGAGCTGCTTGGCAAAGACGCACAAAAGAAACGCACTGCTAACCAGGTCGTTGACATGATCTCCAGACGCATTGACTATGTCCAGCAGAACAGTGCCACGATCGAAAAACAGCTCGATGCTGCTGAAAAACAACTCGCCGGCGTCCATGTCCTGTTACATCCTGGTGTGGAGAACGAAGAGGGACTGCCGATGATGGACATTGAGGAAGAACTGGACGAGGAGGGAAACGAAGTAGGCAGCTCAATCAACCAGACGGGCAAGGGTGCAGCCGAGATTGTCGAGGCACTCCGGAAGGTCAATCTTCAAAAGGCCGAGATGGACAAGAAGGCCGCCGCTGGTCCAGCTCAAGAGAGGATAGAGGCTGGAGTCGGTCCTTCGAAACCCCCGTCCATCGATGCTTCAAAAACCAAGAAACCTATCGCCAAGACACAGCCGAAACTGCAGACGCCACCAGTCAAGCCCAGTGATAGCCAATGCCTGGGAAAGTCTGTCTCCTTTGCCGACGATACAAAGCCCGAAACCGGCCCAAACCGTGAGACGTTGGAAACAGATGGCTACAATGAATCACTTGCAGACATGAACTTTACACAAGGCACCAAGGTCATCGAGCTTGACGAAGACGACAACGAGCTTGCTTCTTACCCCATCATACCTCAGGGCGAGTCGCCCGAAGACGCAGAGCTCCGGCGGCAAATGCTGCAGTATGGCCTTTCCGAGGTCGGACAGATCGTAGCGGAACTAAACCTCGATACACCCAAAGTCGAGTATGAAGACGACGACGAAGACGAAGACTGGGGCGAGGAAACAGAGGATGAAGAAGATGAAGACGAATGGGGTCGTACCACCAGGCCTGTAGTGAACGACGATTATCGGAAACAGATGCTTGCGCTAGAAAAGAAACTCAAGGCTCGCATGATGGAGAACGTCGGGCCGGAAGACAGTAATGACTCGTTGGAGGAGCACGTTAACGACGTTCGTACGTTGAAGATCCGACCAGATGAGCAATTCGACGTGTCCTTGGGCGCAGCGGGAGCCGAGCCTACCAACTCTGAGACTAAGAAGAAAGGCGTTCGCTTTGCTGACACGCTTGACGTCTCCGAGACCCCGCAAGCTGTGCGCAATTCCGCGGCTCACATTCCATCCGCTGCTGTGTCTGCACCTACAATGTCCGACACCATCGTCGAGCGTCCTGTGGTCATACCCGATTTCGTCCAGCCACCTGCGAAGCCTGCAAAGGTGTCAAGATTCAAAAGTGCCAGAGCGGAAGCCAGTCAAGCTCGACAGATGCCGTCCACGCCAGCTATAGCTGAACAAGCCGCTGTGCCTACTGGTCCGGCTGGACGCACACTGGCCAACAAGATTCTCGAGCACGAGGCGTCGACTACCGAGCCAAATGCGCCAGATGAGTTTGACCCTGCCATGATAAATCGCGAGATTCAAGCGCAGTACAACAAGGCGCGGAACCGGCTCATCCAACTGCAAGGTGGGTTTACGCCTACTGAAGAGGACGAAGAGAGCCCAATAGTGGAAGAAAAGAATGGGAAGACGAAGAAAGTAAGTCGATTCATGGCCGCTCGGCTGAAGGGCAACGGTATGTAAGCGATCATATGGCACACATTGGTCGGTCTCTTCTCTTCTGCTTTGGTTCTTGTGCATCATGTCGCAGTGTGTGGAACAATGCCCGCGAACGATTCATCGTCATGTGTCGATTTGCATTATATTGGTTCCCAAAGCAGATTTCAGTAGAGCTACTCTGACGGGGCTGGCCTTGCTCTATGCCTACCTCGATTGTAAACGCTCCGCACATAGATAGTCAACGAAGCATGAAGTTGTGAAGAATAGAATCATCTCGGAATCTAGACATGATGTAGATTGAAATTCGTCGAGCATGTGAAGCAGCAGGGTGCGAATGTTGTGATTGGGTGGGGGCCAGGCGTAGCGGCAGTGGCGGGGTTACTAAGTGATGTCAAAGTCGAAAAAAGTTGACTCGGGCAGCCATGTCCATGCACGACCTGCCGTTTGCAAGCGTCGCCATTGCGCAATACCACAAGGTGCAGGAGAAGCTGGCCTCGAACAACATCTTCCGCATCCTGCGCTCGCCCGCCCCGATCCGCGTCTGGGTGTACCGCTCGCTGTTGGCGGAGAATCGGCTGTGGAATGAATGGGACCGCCCCGGCGTGCGCGCAACCATGGACAAGCTGGAGGACAAGGAGTCACGGGACAGGGAGTCACGGGACAGGGAGTCACGGGACGACGGCAGCATCGACGACACGGAGAGTCTGCGAGACTCGGAGGCCGACAGCGTGAATGGCGCACGTGCGAGGCCCCATCTCACGCGCCTGAGACTTGCGCTTGCGCCGTACTGCGTGCACTTCAACAACCCGGGCTACATCCGCGATGATACGTTGCGCATGCTGGAGCGAGACGTGGTCAAGAAGACGCTGGAGGAGACGAGGAAGAGTCTAGAGATGCGCGAGGAGTTGGGCCTATCGTGCGAGTTCTGGGACTCGCTGGCTGAGGTACTCAAGGTCGCCATACCCTCGCTGGAGCGCCGCTGCTTTGCTGCACCGGACCCCGCCGCGCCTGAGTATGAGGGCTTGTCGGGCCCGCTGATTGCGAGCTATTCGCCGAGTCTGCTGCGAGATCTCGAGCGCCTGAACCAGCTCGTGTGCATTGCGCGCAACGTCCAGGTCCACGGCGAAAAGGTGCAGAACCTTAGCGCCGAGAAGCTGTTCGACAAGGACATCTTCGCCCTCGTCAACGTCTGCGTCCGAGTCACGGCTAGAGGCTACGACGGCGAAGCAGGCACCCAGGACGAAGACAAGTGGCAGGGCGTCATCAACGCGTACAAGAAGCTGCTCATCACCTGCCTGCAGTTCCTCAACAACCTCATCGCCCGCAACGAGCAACGCAAGCTGATGCTATGGATCGAGCTCTTCGATAGCCATCTCGACAACGAGCTGCCCAACTTTGCCGACATGAAGTACAAGCTCGACGAGTTCAATCAGCCGGAGCCAGCCTGGCAGCCAGATACACCAGATCCCATGGCGCGCCCGTCGCGCAGCCTGGACACGTTCAAGATCCCCCAACAGCCTGCATCCTCTCCGTTTCTGCTGTACATTGGTGAGACGGGCAACCATGTCAAGAAGGCGCTGCAACAGCACGGCGTCAAGGCTGGTGCCAACGAGATCGCTGCCGAGTGCAGGCGGCGGTGGCAGACGATGAGCGAGGAAGAGAAGAACGTAGGTATCAAAGCCCCAAGCCCGTCTCAACATCACTGACTTCCGCAGAAATGGAACATGCTCTATGCCGACGTGGTGGCCAGATACCGTGACCAAATCACTCAGTCGAGCACATACAAGAAGGTAGTCGACCAGCACGCCAAGAACGAAGAGAGCGTGCAGGCGCTTGCGAAGAGCATCAACCAGTTGCAGGTCGAGGTCGATAGGATGCGCTCATCCATTAGCACTTCTCCCGAAAGCACATCGCACGAACAAGCTTCACCCACCGCAGAAGCACCCCAGTCCACAAGACCAGCACCAGATGACTCGTTGCTCGATCCCAGCATCAAGCCGTCTTCCCCGGCAGGTGAGATCGATTTCCGTGTCACCTACCCGCCATCCTTTGGAGCAGAAATCCTGCAGAATGGCAAGGAAGATCTCTTGAAGCGTTTGGAGCCAGACCCAGACCGTCCATCAGGGCTAATCAGTCATGTAGCCTCTCCGACCTCTCCTCCGCCAGAGGATGACGATGACAATGATGACGACTACGACGACATCCCTGGCGATGAGGGACGGGGCTTGCTCACTGATGTACCGCTGATTCTTGGACCAACAGAGATCGAGGTCTTGCCTATGATCATCATGGCAGGTATCGTGGAGCCGCAGGAAGGTCAGCCAGGCTATCACGCCGACCCAACTGTGTTTAGCAGTGTGCGAAGTATGCATGGCGTTCGATGCCATTTGTTGCTTGCACAGGACAATGGACGGAATCTGTTGCGTGAGCTATTGATCTTTGTTGCTGCATGGGATTTGAGGGAAGAAGAGCTCTACTTCAAGTTCATGGTCAAGATCATGGAAGCCATACTGGCGAATCAACTGCTGCCCTTCGCCTACCATGCTTTCCGCGAGTCCGAGTAACATTTCTCTGCCTCTCTCTCGATACTAGAGCTAACAACATTCCAGGTCGAAAGATATCATCTCGCCGGCCCAAGCGGTCATCATGAAGCTGCTCACAAACATTTTCCGCGCCAGACAGGCACGCGCACAGCCCACCAAAGGCCTGCTCAGACCTAATCCCCCACAAGTTGACCAAGGCGACGTCCACATGGTTAACTTCCTACTCACTGAGTTCAGGAGACACATCATACCACAGACTTGCGCGCTCATCTTCCTGCAGGGTCAGATCCGCGCTGGCCATGCCCACGCCGAGGATTTTCCCTTGAACCTCTGGGATATGGAACGCATGTACGAGGGTGTCTATCAATACCTTGAATTCTTTGCTATCCTCACAGAGCATGAGACATGGAAGAGGATGTTGAGCAACTGGGAAATTGCCAACGAACTAGTAACACTATTGAAGGAGCTAGACGCAGCGATACCGAAAGGCAATCTATCCGTGCCGCCACTCAAGAACACTAATCAACCTGCTCCACCACCAACGCAGCAACAGCAACAACATGAACCTCAGTCCGAACAGGACAACAATTCTGTACAACATCCGCAGCCCCAAACACCACAGCCAGTCGCAGTCGAACGTCCTTACGATACGACAGCCGCAGCCGCCGAGCCCTACATCCCTCCTCCGACATCACCATCACCGCGCCCATACATGGACGAAGCTGCTGACGAGCCCTCGGACTTTGAATGGCGAAATTTAAAGAAGCTCGCTGTGCTTGTTCTCATCTCTCTCGTTTGGAAAAACAAGCACGTCCAAGACCAGATCCGGCCCCTCGGTGGCATTGAAGCCGTTCTAAATTGCTGTTCCTATGATGAGCACAATCCGTACATTCGCGAACACGCCATCATGTGTCTACGCTTTCTTATGGAAGGCAACAAAGAAAATCAAGACCGCATCCGCGCGCTCGAAAAACACACACAGGAGAAGTCGTCCCAATCCCAATCCAAAGCCTCGCCATCGGAATCCGTGAGGCCCGTCAACGTCCGCGTCCCCGACGAAGTCCTCGACCAACAAGGGTACGAAACATACATGGATAACAAGGGTCAGGTCATGCTGAGAAAAAGGCAACCACCACAGACCCAAACACCAGTACAAAAAGGGAAAGCAAAGGCTAATTTTGACCCAGCGATGAGGGATCCGAAGGCGTTGGAAGACCTGGTTCAGCAAGTTATGCGAGATTTACCCAGAGTGCAAGGTTTAGGCGGAGAGAGGGCGAGTGAGGCGGAAGAGGCGTTGAAGAAGCTTGATAGGGGATTTGATGGGGGCGGGAAGGGGTGATGGCAGATATGAAATGGGCGTCCTGGTTTGACTACTGTAGTATTGGTCTGAAGTGTGTCTTCAAGGACTAACAATGCTCGTGAGAGTCCAGACAGAACCCAAGACAGGGGCACCGGGCTTTAAAGCGTCACTTGTGGCCACCATCATTAACAAAATCTGGCTGAGCCACCGGAATGTGCACTTTGGACTCGTGGTTCAAAATGGTACAGCATCAACCATCAAATTAGCGGGGTACTTTGGATAATAGAAAAGGCATTCGATTAGTGGACCTTCAAAGGTCAGATCACGCCACAATGTCTATCCAAAAAAATCGCATCATCTCTCGCACTGAATGGGATAACGCATTTTCAGCAAGGAAAAAGCATGTTTATTCAAGATCCTTCACTCTATCGAGCATACGAACGAACAGGTATAACGCCGTAGTGCTTCGCTGTGTATATTGTCAGAGAACCGCATCTACCCCAATCTCAGCCGTCCTAGCACCTCCTCCACCCCCCAATCCTTACATTCCTGCCCATCAGGCCGACTCCAAAACGGCGCACACGGATGATCCGCCGGACTACACGCAGGCATCCTCACATCTCTCTCCCACGCGCGATGCACAATTATCATGACCATCGCACGACTTACAATGTCAAGCGTCCATGCATCTTCCGGGAGGCGCTCGTCCAACAAGTCGCCGTCCACTGCGCGGAACCATGGCATGTATGTTGTTAGCACCGCTTGGACGGCGTGCAGCTTGAGCTCGGTGGCCGAGAGCGGGGTGAAGTAGGAGGGGATTTCGAGGAGGTTCAGCTGATAGTAGTGGCGCACCTTGGGTGATTGTGAAGGGGTGAATGTGTCGTCCTTGGAGATGGTGATAGATGATATGGAGGCGATGAGGTCGGCAAGGTCGGACATCGTGGTGTGGTTGTGATTGTACGGTTGAGGTATTGAATAGTTGGTGTGTATTGCTTATGCGTGTGAGTCAGAATGTCATAATATAGGGGGGGGGTTTGACATTGTATGTACAAATAGGCTATGTAGGCACCTCTAGCTAGAGTGAATTGAGAAGTTAGCTCGTCTTGCGATTTCCGCACTTATGCAGTAAACACGTATAGTATCCCTAGAGAGCTTTATAGATCTTTAGATGCAGAAAAATATTCACGGAAACAATACTAGAATAGGCCCTAACAGTGATTCAAGCTTTTACGACACATAGTTAACTAATCCACATATCCGCACACCGTCTACTATCCCACGCCTCCCCATTCATGACCCCGGTGGACCTAGGCTTCCCCTACAAGTCTCCATTTCTCCCCAGACTGTCGGATAAGGTAAGGCACCCTCCCACCTTTGAATCATGCAAGACTGTCGCCACAGCGCGCCGCATTGGGTAGTAGACATACAGCGCCCTCAACCGAGATTCCCATACGTCGGTACTCGCAAACATTAGTGCCGACACCGCGAGTGTAATCGATGGCTGAGTAGCCGAGTAGACGGTAAACAGTGTTGAGTACGCCAAGGACTAGCAAGGAGAGCGTGTGAAGTACGAAGAAGATAGTAGAGGAATCGACGATTGAACCAAACGAGAGAGTGCGGTATACTTGCAAAGGGCGCTCGTAGCCATTCGCAAAATCGTTTCTAGTCGCATCGTAGTGTTGAACCAATTCGCCACCTCGCAAATTTTCCAGTAAATATCGTAGGCACGTTCGTTGCCAATCAACTTGTCTGTCCGCATTCCCACAATCTCTTCCCGAGAGGCCCACGCGTTAGCTTGCGCATGCCGTTTTTTTCGTACGTCAGACCATTCCGTACAACCCGGAAATGGACGGCCGAGCCGATCTCCAACAGTTTGAAAGATGTATCCAGATAGACGGATTGTGTGATTGTCGTTTTCCAGCTCGAAAACAGCTTCTGTAGACCTGCTCGCTGCGTTGCACTGATATTAGTGCGGACAGTGGCGTGGCTGTCGAGCGCAAATTTGTCCAGGCGGGTCAACGGATGCGGTATTCCTCGAGATCTGGAACCCAAGACGGAAGCTTCGATCTTACTCCGCTGACCTGTTCAACCTTATATGATCGACTGTGAACAAGACTGAGTACTTCTAGACTGCGATAGATCGATATGTTCTCCAAAGCAAACTGTTTGTATACGTGTTCAACCGAGAGCCGATAGTCTGGCGTACCTAAGACCCCTGCTTCACCTCGGTCTGAAGCAAGTCCAACAAGGGCGAAATCCTTGTCTCTTTGGATCAGTAGCTTGTGCATTGCGAGCACGAGCTACGAGGGTGAGTAATAGCGGGCTGGCGTTCCCACGTGCTTTTGCCCACGGAGGGCAAACGGATAAGCGAACGTGGTTCTCTCCCAAGTTCTCTATAGTAGATAATTCTTTCAGCGATAGAGAGTACTTAGTAATAACTAAAGTGAATATAGACTAAGAAATAGACATAGTTCTATAAATAAGCATAGCTAATAGTAGAAGCGCAAGTTCTTAGATAACCTATATATAATTAAACTATAGCCGTTAGTAAAGATTAAAAAGCGCATCTACGTCTAAACTCTATTTGTAAACTAGACTATAACGAGCTCTTTTCGCGTTAGTAAGATTATATATATATCTTTAGTTACTAGCTACTTCTTTCTTTTTAATTAGTAGATAGATATTTTATAGAGATATTAAGCGTAAAAGATAATAAGTTTAGATAGTTATAAGATAGATTATTACTTCTTAGAATAAGAAGTAGAAAAATAACTATATATATATAGAAATATTATTAAATAAGTAGTATAATATATTTTTACTTCTTTTAGTAAGCTTAGCTATATAATATACTCTCTAATAGCTTAGTATATAGTATAGCTTATATACAAAGTTATTAGTACTAAAGTAAGTTAGCTTATATATACTTATTATTTTAGAAAAAGTAGAATTATACTATAAGCAGTAGATATATATAATATAGTAGAGTAATAATAGTAGAAGAGTATAGAATAGACTATATATCTAAGATCTTAATATAGTAATAGATAGTAAGTAAAATTTAATAATATAATAGATTAGATATTTATAATATATAGTAGTAGTATATTTAACTATAAATTTTATAGCAGTAAAGTAATAGCAAACTAGCTACTTAAAAACTTATATAATAGCCTTAAGTAAGATTAGAGCTAAATCTTCTTAATATAACTATATAACGTAGATAATAAGTTAGCAAACTAGATAAGTTAGTATACTACTTTTGCTAAGCTTTTACTAAAACTACTCTATCTATATAATATCTTAATAATAGTACTAGATAGACTTTTCTAACAAATATTAGATATAGCTTATACTTTAGGCTTTAAAATAAGATATAATACTCTTTTTATAACGCGCTATAGCTATCTATAATATCTCTTAAATAATACTATA
>Ga0265780_10001879_pt1 | contig 29053 bp, 24 predicted proteins | sample P1T30metagenome_FD_192432 | JGI IMG/M metagenome (GOLD analysis project Ga0265780, IMG submission 192432) | Plant litter microbial communities from East Loma Ridge, Irvine, California - P1 T30 | ecosystem: Environmental > Terrestrial > Plant litter > Unclassified | place: USA: California... | reverse complement strand
CATACTACCTATTGACCAAGCGGTGAGATAAGTGACCTATCTTGGCAATGCTCGATAGGTGCTGTCCATCAGTGCACGCATGCCACCGCTCGCGTACGAACCAGCGATACCGTAAACAGTCGAGCACCTTGAGCGACGAAGCATGAGTAGCTTGGAGAGGCGTAAAGGTAGCCTGTATATATTCAAAGATCTGTACATAATCAAGTAGAGAGTCTTGTGGCTGCGTATATATCCAGGATCCTCTAAAAACTTGCAAAACATGTACCTAAAAAGACTAGCTCATGTCGTAAAGGTGCAGAGCGGACACGCATTTTGCCGGCGCCTAGTGGCACTGGCCAAGATTTAGTGACGATAGCTATGACGAGTGATCATGCTTGAAGGCATGTCTCTCGGCACGCGCAGTCCAATCTCATCACTTCATCGCCGCGTGCACTAGTCAAACTGCCATCAGATGATGGCTGGCCACTTCGGATGTTCGGATTACCACTCAGGAACGTCGTCTTCCAACGGTTTCATAGTCTTCTGCAACTCCTCCGCCACCTTGTCAGCCTCCGCCCAGACCCTGAGCACATTGCGCCCAGCAACCTTTGCGGCATCCTCGTCACTAACGCCTTGCCTCAACAACTCAGCAATCAAGTCGGGGAACTTGGACACATCCTCGAGTCCAGATGGGGTACTTTCAATGCCATCGTAGTCCGTCCCAATACCGACGTGGTCATACCCAATCAGCTCGCCAATGTGCATGATGTGTTTGACCACTTGCTTCAGGGTTGCGTGCTCGGGAACAGACTCGGGTAGATCATTCGGTGTCTTTCCGGGCTTGCACGAGACGAACTCAGGCGCGAAGTTCACCATGACCACCGAGTTGCGCTTCTTTACTAGTTGGAGAACGTCGTCCGGAACATTACGCGGGTGCGGACATACAGCGTACGCAGAGCTATGGCTGAATATTGGAGGAGCGAGACTACCGTTCCACTTCCCATCGCCTTTGCCAACGAGCGCATCTCTCATGGTATCCTGGCTAACATGGGAGAGGTCGACGAGCATGCCCAGGCGGTTCATTTCCTTGAGGAGAGCGCGGCCATCGGGGCTGAGACCATGCCAATATGGTTTCGCGACTTTGGGCGCGTAGTCGGGCCCGGATTGAAGAGCTGCATCGGCGTATTTGTTGTGGCAATTCCAGGTCAACGTCGCGTATCTGACGCCTAGCTGGTGGTAGAGGCGCAGTGTTGAGAGTGAGTTGCCGATTTGGTGCAGGCCTTCGATAGCGGTGGGTGAGATTAAAAGTCCGTCGGCAAAAGCTTTGAGGGCTTGGGCACTGGTCCTCGACGGGGAAAAGTACTTGGGGTATTGCTGGCCTAGGCGGTGGAACAGGTCGAGCTGGCCAAGGGTAGCTTCGACGACTGTGAATGTCAACAACAGAACTGAAGAAGAAAGAAACGCGATACTCACTCGGGGCATACTTTTCAGTGGAGAAGTCTGTCTCGTTGCCAGACGGACATGGCCAGAAAGCAGACCAAAAGGCCCCACCTTGCATGCCTTTCTCGAGGCGCGGAATATCCACGTGCTGTGGCAGCCCGCCATTCTCAAACTTCTCCTGGAACTCATTATCGTAGATGTGGTTTTGATATTTGCCTCGCATGAAAATCATCAAATCATTATGCCCGTCTGTTGACTGTCAGCATGTGCGAACTAAGTCATTGAGACGAGACTAACCAATAAGTGGGTTCTCCTTTAGAATCAACTTCGCGCGCTCTGCAATACTGATTGGTACATTTTCCTTCGGCTTGAAGACTCCGGTCACGCGAGCCAGACCTAAGCAAAGGATGATGATAAAGACCACGGTCCTGACTGCGCGGCTCGGGTTCTCTGTTGCGGATGATCGTTGCTTCTCATTCTCCGATGCAATCGCACCATAGCTCTCGTTCACCGGGAGATCGTTATTCTTCTCCATGACATTAGATATGATGAAGAGAGACTTGACAGTAACGGAGACCTGACGGTCAGCGATACGCAGAAGGCACGGTCTTGGCATGTAGGCGGAGATAAGGCTGTTACGCCGGACATGACACGCGACGGACCCTTTTCACCAAAACCTCCAATTCCTGGCCATTCTCACATCAAAGACGTAGAGAAGCCGCAAAAATGGGTCTCATCTCCGCAGGCGCAATGATTCGCAGCTTATCGCTGTTCCACATCACCATCGCAGCGGTTCTGCTTCGAAACCCTCAGATGATTGCGAACCAGAGCATCGTCATGGTACTGGGACAGTCAATGCAGCTGGTAATACACCCTTACTTTTCCTCCTATATCCCAAGTATCTAACCCCACCAGCCAACTCCCCGCGAATTTCTCAAACCCTCCGCCTCCATCGCCTTCCTCGCCGTCCTCTTCGCCTTCCTCGGCCTCAGCGACCTAACCGCTATATCCATGTCCGAAGAGCTATCTGACGAATACTGGGGAATTGCAACACCCGTGCGCCTCCTATTCCTCTTCGCGCTGACCGCATACACCTACACGTGTAAAGAGGGCGGCATGTTTGCGCCGCGCTCAAACGACTATATGATGAGCTCGGGCAACACGAATCTCAACAACTCCATCGTCTTCACGTGGGGCTTCTGCGAGATGGCGGCGTGGTTCTGGGTGTTTGTTACGCTGCGGGAAGAGAGGAGGGAGAAGGCGAGGAAGATTGTGGAGAAGAGGGCGGCCGAGGCGGATAGGCTGTAGAAGGTTTTTACGGCTTTCGAGAATGCAAAATCAGGCCTGGGTCGCGCAGCATACCTAGCTATAGCCATCAGAGTGAGATGGTGTGGAGGAGGTAGGCATTGGCCTCCGCAAGGCTTCATGCTCATTGCGGAAGCCATTACACGCGGGAGCACGAGCATTTGCAGTGCCGTTTACCGCGCACCGATCCGCTACAATCTATGAAAACTTATGGAGATATTGTATATCGCAGGGCGCATATAGATGAGGTGGGAACAAAAGCTGCCTCACCCACAAAACACGAAGGGAAGATAGAAATCAATACCAACACCGAACTACCGGTAGTACAGCAGAGCATCACAATGAAGAAACGCCATACAATCCCTCCCATGTGCTCTCTCACACATACAACCCCAATCCCCACCAGCGACACGTCTCAACATCAATAGGATCCTGAATCGGCCCAACATCTTCATGACTCAAACCCTGCACAGTCGCATTCCTCCCCCATCTCGGAAAGACTGGAAGTCCCCGCCCATTCGGGCTTCCATAATTCGCAAAGTTAATCCAATAATCCTGCATGATATGCGCCAGCGTGACATTCAGCGGCCTAAAGTAAACATCCGTCGCCTGCCCGTTGTAGAAGACATAGTACAGATCTTGGCCGTGCAGGCCGGGCGGCACGCTGAGAACATATGCGTAGGTCCGGCCTTTGAAGGCGGAGTTGACGAAGTGCGTGTTGCATTTGATCACGATGTCGGATTGGAAGAGAGCTTGACGGCCCTGTGTGTCGTTGTAGCTGGTGACGATGAGAGACTTGGAGGTTTCGGGGTCGTAGTCTGATGGAATGGGTCCGGTGATTGGGGCTTGGGGTGGGTAGAGGACTTCTGTGATGTGGTCGAGTGAGGAGCTCGGGGCATTAGGGAACAGGTTCTTTATCGATGCTGGATTTCACTTAGTGGGTGCATGTGGGTGTCGGTGGATTGGATTGACTCACCATCAAATGCGGAGTCGTTTGCCAGAGGGTAGCCGAATCCCTCGTCGCCATTGTGTCCGACTAGCATATCGATCGAAGCGTCGTAACGCCCGTGTGCTAGCAACAGTGACGGCAAAGCTGGTATAATATCACCATCAACCACCGGTCCTAGTATTGATCGTCAGTATCATCATCAGGCACTGAAGCTAGAATCAAGTACCGTATGTCCATCCCTTTGTTCCAGTGCGTATCTGCTCTTCACTGGCAGCCTGAAGCACAATACTCGGCAAGGCCTTCGCCTCAGCCAGCGTAGACACGTTCAAAAGACCTAGGAACTTGCGGAAAATCTGCTCTTGCTCGAGATTACCTGCCATCGGCGTCCATCCTGGGCTCTGCAGAATCGCTCTTTTGAATGGCGTTTTGACTCGTCGACCCCCAAATGCTGTGGTTTGGAGTATGATCGAACCTCCTCCAGCAGATTCGCCAAACACAGTGACTCGGCTGGGGTCGCCGCCGAATCGGTGGATGTTATCTCTGACCCACTGCAAAGCAAGTCGTTGATCGTACAGCCCAGCGTTGGGTGTTCCGTCTTTTGCAAACGTCGGGCCTGACATCCAACCAAAAGCTCCTCTGCGAAATGTTAGCCAGCAAAAGCAGAGATATTAGAGAGCCATACAGCCTGTAATTAAGTGCGACATATATCACATCCTCACTATCGCCAGTCTGGCTTCTGGCTATCAAACCCGCAGCAGGAGTGTCGTATTTCGACCCTGCACAAAATCCTCCACCGTGAAGCCAAACCATCACAGCAGCTCCAGCCCTGGTTCTGTTTCGTCTTGATTGCCGAGCATGAAATATCTCCCGCGGGACCATGACGTCCAGGAACAGGCAGTCTTCCGTGACTCGCGGATCTGAGGGAGCGTTTCGCGGGTAATCGAAACCTTGCGTTGAGTTCTCAAAGCCAGCTATGCTCGTGTTTCCCGTCAAACTGTAGTACGTATTATATCTCTCATTGATGCGACCGCCGGTGGGGTAGGCTTGAGGACAGATACGTGCGATTGAGCCAGTATCGACGGTGGTATTGCGGCCTCTGGGTGAAACCGGGAGTGCGAATCGCAAACTTCCTACTGGTGGCTCCGCATAGCGAATGTTCGAAAAGTTGTAGTAGTTGCCCGTCTCCTTCAATCTTAATATCAGTACGCTTGGAAGCTTTAGAGGTTGTCTGCCGATAAAACGTACGTTGAGAGACGCTTGGTAGCGCCCATATCCAACGTCTACGATTGGGAGGTGATTCTCGTGATATGTCGAAGGGTAACCTGCATACGCTGCGGCACATGTGTAGACAAAGAGCAAAATTGTGAAAAAGTTCGCCATGTTTGGAAACAACAAACTTGTGGTCCGTGAAAGTGATCTGTCGGATGCACTCAAGAAGAGGGTTTCTCTGTAAAGAATATTTCCGTTATTGTACAGACAGCTCTGAGACAAACTTCAGGGTGATTGATGATTATGCCACGATTTAAGCCAACCGTGGCTGGCTTCAAGTTGTACCTAAGTATGTGCAGGCAAGGTCTAGATGCAGGTCTCGGCTGGGAGACACTAACACCTCAGTACTGTCGTCCTCGGTTTTGGCTGGATTTCATTTATCTGACTGCAAAGTCAGTGTTGCTTCTCTAGCTACAGACTGAGCCTTTTCTAGCTGCAGGCAGAGCAGCCCCGGTATTAGCCCCATGCAGAAGAATCTGTGTCATTACATATGCTTGCGACGACGTGCTGTATCCTCTCTTTGAACATATTGGGTCGTTTTGTATGATAGAAGATATTCAGTGGCTGCTTTCCGAGTCGAAGGTTGGCGAAGGTTAAGCCACAGTGAAAGATTTCAAGCAGTGCTGTGACACATGAAAGCTACGGTTCCACAGGCGATACCAGGAGTGATAGTGTGGGAGCTGTGCGACTGATGAAGAGGGGAATAACGGATGAATACAATATGATCTGCACGTCGGTACATGGCTTGAGAGCATGTGCGACTTGATTTCAGCGTCCATAAAAGAGGACATCTTGGTATACCAGAAGCCTGAGTAGAGCCTTCCAGTCGTGATTGAGAAGCGCGAGGTTCGTTATGATATCTGGATCAAGCAGTCGAACTAGCTCACCAGCGACCCACCACGTTCCGTCCGGTGAGATGAGCGGTGTCGAATTGGGGGAATTTCAGAATCTCGTGTACGACTGTGGCGGGAGTAGTACCACATCTACCCACAGGGCATTATCGCAACCCGCATGATGACGTCAACCTGATGCGCAGGCCTAACGTCAGTAGGAACATCGCCGCAAGAACACTAATCACCAGGTGTTGTTCATCGCGCTCGGAAAAAGCATGCATTAACTTGGGATATACATATATCTACACGCCTCTTGCTTGCAACGCCAAATTCAGCGCCTTCTGAAAGACTTCGATGTTCTCTGGCCTCAAGATCGTGAAATGTGTTCCCTCAACTGGATGGTAACGTAAAGGCCCCTCAGACTCTTCATTATCGACGTCGCTTTGTTGTGCGCCTGCGACATGGTCCTTCCACTTCGCAAGCCAGTCGCAACGCCACTGCTGTTCAGTGCAGTTGTACTGCGGTAGGGGTGGCACCCAGAAGAGATCATATTTTGAGACTGACCCACTGGGCTTGTACGTCCTGGTGATGGTTTGCATGTTGTCATTGATGCGCTGCCAGGCCTCAACTTTCGACACACTGAGATCGAGATTCTCAAGTGTGCCATCTGGGAAACGGGCGAAGATTTCTTTCGTGAAATCTTCATCCGCGACCGTCTCCATGTCGATCTCCCACTGCATTGCGGTCTCGACATCGAGGAGTTGGAAGAAGTGGAGCAGGTCAATGATAAAGTTGCGCGGCTTGTCGCGGACTTGGATGCGGTTGAGGTCTGCAGGGTTGTCGATGCCTCCGCAGAAAGCGACCTCTTCACCTGCAGCTTCCAACCTCTTCCCAAGCTCGAATGCCAACATGCCACCAAAGCATAAGCCTAGCAACACGTATGGGCCATTCGGTTGATACCTTCTGATGCCTGCCATATAGATCTCAAGCATCTCATCCAATGTCTCGAATGGGGTTTCGCCTCTGTGGAAGCCGCGCACACGCAGCGCATATACTGGGCGATCTGGCATGTATTTGAGGAGACCAAGCCATGTGAGAAACTCGCCTCCACCAGGATGGCATAAGATAATGGGCGCCTTCGAGCCAGATGAGACCAAGGGCACGATTGGGTCATACTCGGCTGTAGTAGTGCCCAGGGCCAGCAGCACGTTGTCCATGTCGCCGATCGTTCGACAGGAAAGAAGAAGGGACATGGATATTGGCTCCTCGAGCTTGAGGATGTTCTCTAGGGACGACTTGATGCGAAGATAGCCTAGGCTGTCGATGCTCAGGTCGGCAAGGGCAATATCCAAGTGAAGGTCTGACGCTTTCAACCCAGTCTCTTCACACAGTGCGACCGAAAGAGTTTGTTGGAGGGCTGTGGTAAGGGGAGGTCCTTGCTGAGTGAACGACCGTGGCACGCACTCCGACAGCTTGAATTCATTGAAATGTCCGGCAAGAAGCGATTTCTTCAACTTGGCACGCGACAGTTTGCCGATCGTTGATTTTGGCAGCTTCTGTTGTGGCAGAGGGATCACCATCACAGGCCGCTTGCGACAGAACCTAATCACAGCCTCATTGATCTGAGATACTGTGTCACGAAGTGCGGCCGTGTCCTGGAGGTTGTCGTTGATGGGGTTGAAGAGAATGACCACATCTTCACTTTCCGCATTGGCATCTTCCGTCCAGATGGAGAACGATGCAGTGAAGCTCTTGTTCAATCCAGGAATATTTGAAGATTCGATGGCATGTTCCAATTCGAAGGAGGAGTAGTTTTGGCCATTGATGATGATGACCTCCTTGGTGCGGCCAACAATCCGCAGATTGCCTTCATCGTCCAGCATCCCAAGATCGCCAGTGTCAAACCAACCATCCGGCGTCATACAAGCGCTAGTTGCTGATTCGTTGTTGAGGTAGCGCTTGAATATCAATGGCCCTCGAACTTGGATGGCGCCGGTCTGACCGTCTTTGACATGGGCGCCAGTCTCGTCAATGAGTCGAAGCTCATGTTGTGGCAGAAGCTTTCCGACAGACGCGAAGACGTACTTTCGATCTACGTCGTATGCTGGCGACTGCTGGTTATAAAAGAAAGCTGAGCAGGTCTGCAGAAGAGTCAGGTGGGTGTTCTTACTGAAGGTCCCGGGTAGACTAACCTCACTAAGACCGTAACTCGCCTTGATGCTGCATTTTGGTGCTTTGTACTCCGTCAGGACCAACTCCGCAGCCTCCAGAGTAGCCGTCTTGTTTGCCTCTCCGCCGCACATGATGACACGGAGCTGACTGAAATCCAGGTGCAGCTCTTGCTTTTCGCTCGGGTCCAATTCGTTCAATGCACGTACTGCGGCGGCGATGAAGAAGTTCGGTGCAAAAGTGTAAGATACACGATAGTCGCTCAGGGCCTTCCAGAATCTAGCGGGGCTTTGCACAAAGTCCATTGCTGGAACCATCACCTGATTAGCTCCAGCATACACAGCGTGTAGGTGGTTTTCGCAGAGAGCAGCACTGTGATCGAAACCTACAAACTTGCGATTAGCAGAGGATAATTAAATTAGAAATATTGTTAACTTACTGACCCAAGACAGAAACGTCTTGCTGGAGTCCATCTGATGGAAATCGCATTTCAGTTTACTAGACGTTACCAACTGTGCGTGCGTGTATTCGACACCCTTCGCGAAGCCCGTGCTGCCGCTTGTGAACAAGACTGTCGCAAGCTTGTCTTCGTGATCAACACCTCCATCTACTGGTTTCCACGCGGCACTCTCGTTTGACTTCGTCGCAGCAACTGATTCCGCAGTGACAGTGGTAAGAGCTGGAACCATGCGAAACGGCTTCGCCAATCGCTTGGAGGTCAAGATGGTGGGCCCATTGAAGAGCTTGCTAACATTTTCCAGCTCGCCAGCAAGAGTCGTATCATTACTTGACAAAGGCGAAAGTAGTGCTGGTACACCGCCTGCCGCGATAACGGACCAAAACCAGATCACGTTCTCGCGGTGTGTGTTGAAGTACAGGACTGTGCAATGCTCTTGCTTGATCGTGCCATGAGCTCGAATTTTGGTCGCATTTGTCTACTATACATCAGCACTGCTCTTTCAACTCGTTCAGTCGAAGACTTACCTCTGCTTGTCGTAACAGGTCGACATAAGTTACAAAGTCCGAAACCTGGTCCCAGCCTTGATCTTTGAAGACGATACCATGGGTAGGCCAGGCTCGGGCCGCACGCTGCAATAGTCCAAGCAGTGTCTTTGGCTCCTCGCTGGCTTGCTTCGCCACTTCGTTTTGGGTACCCAAGGACATCGATACCACATCCGTTGGGAGAGATTGCATCAGTTGAGGCGTCATTGCGAGATGTCTGTGCCGTTCGATAGTAGGTTCTTGAATGAAAGATACTACGAAGCTGTTGATGGAGTCAGATCAGTCTGAGCCTATTCATTTAAAGCAATGAGTTGATACAGATCATCAGCCATTGTCTCAGGAATCCTGAAGCTCTGGCTCATCTGTGTTACCTCCATATTGGGACCCTGGCATCTCACATGCTCCGCAAACAGGGTGCCAAGGATACAGGAAGACATCCTAGGTTGTTTTGCTGGGACTTGTGCATTTCCATCACGCCGTCGAATTTGGTGCATGCGGCGTCAGAGAGGTCAGGATTGGGAGCTAATCTACAGCCGAGCTACCTTTAGCGCTGGAAACTAAACTTCTTACTCTGAACCTTATTGCAGACAGCTGCAGTGAATGATCAGCTCCTCGCTTATTGAAATGCCAGCCAACCACCAAGGGCATTCCGAGCCGAACGCAGGAGCCTCATCGCCGAATACACTCCCAAGACTCCAGGTCTTACACGAATTCTTTTGAGCAAGAATTGCTTATGCTTCCGGTGCTTATACAGAAGATTTGGGAGAAGTGTGAATGTTCGGTGGACTGCTTTTGTCCCGCGTAATATTGTGATTGCTCGCTTCGCTAGTGGTACAGCGTTGTTTCTAATGTACAAGGTCCCGACGATCTATTCCAGCACGTGTATTTCATGGCTCATCACATCATAATTACCTAGATACCAACGGCCCGAGGTCCTTGTCAAGCACGTGTATTGGCGCACGGCTCATCACGTGTGCAGGAACTCCTTCGTCGGCATTGAACATCGTTGGACATCGGACAAACGCGCCGCAGTTGATCATAATTTCAAAATGCTTGGTAGGCCGAATGCGAAATTTGAAGTTGTTGAGATGGCTGGAGATGGTCGTGGTGCTGAATGCGGACAATCCCGCGAGCCACAACACCACTAGCCGATCCGGGGCGTTGGTTACCTGCCAGGTACCATCAAGAATGGCGTGAGAAAATCTCGTCGACCTGGAAATCTTGCGGAACAGGTTTGTTGATGGTCCAAACTTTCGCTGCCAGCAGGTGTTTACCAATGCATGGCAGAGTACGGCCCGTCACTTGGAAGAGCGCAGTATGAAGGCTGTTGACCAGTTGCACGACTAAGATTACAATACGCCTTCCCCGAGTTGCTTATCAAAGTAATCGCGTGAGAAAATCCCACTACCTAGTTACCTACCTGGATCGGTAGTGATCTCTGTCAGACTGAGTCAGGCATTGATTGATTACATTTCTGCGTACGGGTCGAGCACCTTTTCTGTAAGCGACTTTATAAGGGAATGACAGTGAGAAAACAGCTGGGCTTTCCAAAAGCATGGAGGTCATGACACTCAACAATCAGAGGTACCGTATCTCCGGAACAGCATCACTAGTCCCCGGTGTTACCGCTTTCGGCATCTCGTGTTGTTCACGTACCTAGTTGACCAGAGATGCTAACATGCCGTAAACTTGTAGTCATGTTCATTTGAGCTCTGCTTGATGCAGCCGGCCCCAAAACCGACTCAAATCCCTGATTCTTATTGTCGCTCCCGTCCCGCCCAAAAGTTCTTCTCGCTGTTCAGATACCTTCTTTTTACTGCTTGTCATCACACCAGGATCGCTGGACGACTCCAAATCAATATACCCATTCAGCGATTGACAGAGTAGACCTCTCAACATGAACATCCAAAAGCCTCTCGATATCTTAATCTTCGGCACTGGAGGTGAGCATGCCTCTTACTGTTCGACGAAGAAGTACTGACCACCACCACAGCTGTCGGTTCCACGCTAGGATGGCGGCTTGCACAGAATCCAAACGTCAGGCTTTCTGTTGTCTGCCGATCTAATTACGACATTGTTAAACGGCAAGGGCTTCGTATGAGCACAGCCATGTGGGGCGATGGCATGTTCAGACCTCATCGCGTCGTCCGCTCAACAAGAGAGCTATCGCATGTACCTTTCGACTACGTCGTGTGCGCCAACAAAGTCACAACTTCCGACTCTTCAAGAACGATCAACGAGCTGATACCCGTGGTCTCTGCAAGAACCACTCTGGTCTCAGCGCAAAACGGCGTCGGCGTCGAGGCGCCCTTGGGCCGTGCATTCCAACATAACAACATCTTGTCTGCTGTATGCTACATCAGTTGCCTACAACCAATTCCCGGTATCGTCCAGCAAATCTCCAACATTCGGCCGCATGCTTTCCATATTGGGCATTACGACAGTCCGATGTTTGGCAGCACGATGGACAGGGTGCAGAAGCTCAAGGACTTTGTTGCACTGGACAACCGATTCAAACAAATAAACGATGTGCAAGCGGAGCGCTGGACGAAGCAAATCTTCAATGGCGCTTGGAATCCAATGACTGCCATCACCGGTCTTGAAACACATCCTCTCATTGCCTCGCCTTACCTTGACACAGTCCGACGGCTCGCTCAAGAGACGTTCAATGTCGCGACCGAACTTGGTGTCTCGCTCCCCAAGGACCTTCCAGAGAAGACAATCGAATTCGCCAAGACAAACCCCTCGATGGCTCCGTCGATGTTACAGGACGCCAGGAAGAAGAGGCTTATGGAGGTAGACTCACTTTGTGGTTAGTAGCAGCTCCATGTCCATCCTTGTTGACAGTGACTGATTGTTACACTAGGCAACATCATCAGACAAGCCGAACAGATTCGCGTGCCAGTTCCAACGGTAAAGATGGTGTACTACGCGCTACAAGAGATGAACCGACAGATCCAGGAAGCGACGCAACCAGTCCGCATCCCCGAGCACGACGCTCTCGCAAACGGCATCAGTTACTTGCAGAATTTTGCAGCGCAGCCACAAGTAGCCATGATCAAGTAGAAATGCAATCGTAAAATCAGTGTAATTTATCCATGCTTCGTGCAACCCTGTGCAGCTCAGGTCTTTCATTCATATTGGTATCAGTATGACAACCCCTTCAAAGTTTGCCCAGTACCTCCCGCGTCCCCTCAATCTCCACCGTAGCCACGCTCTCAACATGCGCGACCGACTGTCCAAAAGAAAAGTCATACAGCCCGTTGTCAACTTTCCACTTCTTCTCCGCCTCATTGAAGTACGCAAAGTCCTTGAGCCCAACTTCCAACTCCACACTCGTCTCCTGGCCCGGCTCAAGCGTCGTCTTCCTGAACGCCGCGAGCGTCTTGATCGGGTGCTCGGGCGACTGCTCTTTCCTGCCGACGTACAATTGCACGACTGTGGAACCAGCGGTTTTGCCGGTGTTCTTTACCGCGACAGTGGCTTTGAAAGCGTCGGATGAGGTCTGCGCGACGTGGCCGCCGAACAGGGAGAAGGTGGTGTACGACAGACCAAAGCCGAATGGGAAATGCACCTTGTCTTTTGCGACGCGGTCGTAGTGCCTGTATCCGACGAACACACCTTCTTCATAGTGCACGGTGAGTTGCCCGTCTTTCTTCTCGCCGGGGAAGTTGCCGTACGCGGGCGCGTCTTCGATACGTTTGGGCCACGAGATGGGCAGTCTGCCAGAGGGGTTGACGGCGCCAGAGATGATGTCTGCGATGGCGTTGCCGGCTTCTTGGCCGGGGAACCATGCTTGGACCAAGGCGGCGACATTGGGAAGCCAGGGAAGGGCGATGGCGACACCGGTGCTGTTGACCACGATGGTCTTCTTGTTGGCGGCTGAGACTACTTCGACGAGCTTGTCCTGACTGCCGTCGCGGGGGAGGTTGAAGCTGAGTTGGTCTTGGCCTTCGGTCTCCCAGGCCGGTGTGTGGCCGGTGAAGACCAGTGCGATGTCGACTTCTTTGGCGAGTTCGCGCGCTTGCGTCACCATGTCTAGATCGTGCTCTGAAGCATTCATGAAGCCCATGCGGAATCCAGGAAGGCCGGATAGAATGCTCCATTCGTCAGGGTTGGTGCCAGCTGGAGGTTTGGAATGAATCACGACCTTGTAAGACTTTCCTGCCTCGAAGGATACAGTAAACTCCTTTTCGGGGTTGCCACCAAGCAGAAATCCCATAGGATCGGGCGAGTTGTGCTTCTGTTCGAATACCTGCTCGCCGTTGATGGTGACGGTAGTAGGTCCGCAGCCTGAGCATCCAAGGTAATGCGAGCCAGACTCCGTTGGAACGAATGTTGCCGTGAGCCTGACCTCACGGTCCTTCGCTTCGACATCGAGCACGGGACTGAATGAAGACTCCTTGATCTTGTGTGTTGTCTTGGTTGGCTTGTCTGTCTGACCGCTGTGGAACTGCTCCAACGTCCAGCCAGAGTTGCCCTCTAGGTCGGTGCAGTGCTTTGCCAATGGAGGAAGTAGGCGATATGTATGTGCGCCCTTGGCGAATTTGAATTCGACGTCGTTGCCATAAGCAGCCTTGAGGCCTTCTTCGGGTGAAATACGGTAGTGCGCATTGAGACTTGCGCTGCCTCCGCCGTGGATGAGGGCTTCTTTTGCCAGGCCAAAAAGACCAATCTTCTTGCCCTTGACATCCTCTTTCTTCAAAGGTAGAATGCCGTTGTCGTTTTTCAGCAGTGTGATGCCCTGTCCGGCAACATCCCTGATAAGCTTGCTGTGTGCCGGGTTGACAATCGACTGCTCTGGTGGAATGCTTGGGTCCTCAAACGCGCCAACCTTTTCGATGAGCTTCAGCACGTTCTTCGCTCTCTCCGTGATGGTCGCTTCGGTGACCTCGCCTTTCTTGACGGCCGCCATGACAGCTTCAACGCTTCGGTGTCGTGTCGGTCCTGGCATCTCGAGGTCCAGTCCGGCGTTCAGCGCGTCGGCAGTGGAGTTTGTGCCGCCCCAGTCGCTCATCACCAGGCCTTCCCAGCCCCATTCTCCTCGCAGGACTTGCTTCAGCAAGAATTCGTGTGCGTCTGCGTGCGTGCCGTTGATCTTGTTGTAGGCCGTCATTACACCCCAAGGATTTGCTTCCTTGACTGAGATCTCAAAAGGCTTCATGTAAATCTCTCTCAACGCCCGTTCAGACACGATCTCGTCCACCGCCAGACGTTCCGTCTCTTGCTCATTTGCCGTGAAATGCTTGATGGTGGCGGCAATTCCACGCTCCTGGACTCCGTTGACAACATTGGCAGCCATTTTGCCGGCTAGAAGTGGGTCTTCAGAGAAAGACTCAAAATTGCGGCCTCCAAGAGGATGGCGATGGTTGCACATTGTGGGCGCGAGGAGTACTCTCGCACTCTTTGTCTTCGTCTCTTCGGCCAGTGCATTGCCTATCTTTTGAGCATATTCTGGGTTGAATGTCGCCGCTGAGCAGACTGCTGCCGGGAAACATGCTGCTCTCGTGCCTCCAGTGAAGACTTCACCACGAGCACCGTTTGGGCCATCGCTTGTCTAGGCAGAGTCAGCTGGATTGATCTACCCGAGTTGATGATGTGGGGCCATACTTTGATGGCTGGTACTCCCTTTCCAGGAACCGGAACAGTCTCCCAGAAGTCCTTGCCAGCAAGGAGAGCTATCTTCTCCTCCAAGGTCAGAGACTGAAGGGTAGCCTCGATGTCCACACCCATGGCGAATAGCCGAATGCGTGTAAAGACTAGTCAATTGCAAGACTCGGGCACAAATCACCCGTAAGACAAGATCGCACAGCACGAACGATGTGAGAACAAGAAAGGGGTATCAGATTCTATATTGTTTCCTCCCGAGCGGCACTCTCCAGTACTTAAGTACAACCTAGCTCCCAGCATCGACTCCTGGCGGAGCAGCTCGCCGTAATGCCGGCAACTGCTCCTCTTGCCCAAGATGTCGCGGCATCGTGGGGTCGCGATGTGGAGAACATAAACAAGTAATTACTGGCCGAACAGCGCGACCATCATCGAGCCCGCAATAAGCGTGCCGGAGTTCTGCCAGGACGGCGTCGTGATTGGCTGCGCAGTTGCCGGGCCGAGACGGAGCATCCGAAGTATTGCCAGATCGAAGGAAGGCTAAGGCTGCGTGGATGTCAGCTGAATATCCGTTACTTAGGCCGAGAGCGCTTCAAGACCTCGGCACTACACGATGGTCTGGGGAGATCGTTGCAAGAGTCGTGTTGTGCATGAGATGGGGAGAGATGAGTCGGGCGTGGGCTGGTGCGCCACGACCTTTCGGATCACCTCCGGAGAGCTAATGGCAGACCCACGTGCTTGGCCGGTGGATAGCCGTAAACGTACGTCACCTGGGCAGCTGTCAGAATTTCTTGTTCAGATGTGTGCTTCTAGATTTCAATCATAGCTATACACCGCATAGAGCTGTTGTACCATTTAACTTACTTTTCGTTTCCGTCTCTTTCCCGTTTCCAGATGAGTGCTCAAGCAGCGTCCAAGACGAGCCGGCGGCATCCGCTCCAACGTTATGATTCTCCATCCAAAGGATTTTCGGGTGCTCTGCATGTAACGACTTCCAATTCAAGATGAATGAACTGTAGCTGACATATTTCAGGTTGCTGGTCTGATCAGCTTCTACCACTCCTTCAAATTGTAAGATTTCCAACACAAAAACATGCCAACCGTGGCTGACATTGCCTCCAGCCTGGCAGACAATCCAAATCAATTTGTAAGTGACCATAACCTCAGGCCAGACACACCGTACCAAAAACCGAACAAACAGCCCTCCACCCCAAACCACAATCCAATACTAACCCACCCCAGAACGACTCCTTCGGCTGGCACCTCCAATTCCTCACCATCCTCGGCATAAGCATCTGCACAATCGGCTTCACCACCGGGCTCCTCGCCGACATAACCAATAGCACATCCCTCTTCACCATCAAGAACTACATCTCCCTCGTCGCCGCGCCCATTGAGATCGTAATCTCCATCCTGTACTGGACCCTACGGCTCATCGACACCTCCCTCGTCGTGCCCCCGCACCTGCCCCTACCCCCCCTAATCTACGACCTAACATTCCACCTGTTCCCCGCGCTGCTGACGACCGCCGACACGCTGCTCTTGTCCCCGCCATGGCCCAGCGCGCCGATGAATCCGCAGGCGCCGCTCATCACGCTGGTGCTCAGCACCGGCGTCGCTTTTCTGTACTGGTTCTGGATCGAGATATGCTATGCGCGGAATGGGTTTTATCCGTACCCGCTCTTTGAGATGCTCACGACGGCGCAGAGGGTCGGGTTGTTTGTGCTGAGTGGCAGTATTATGTGGGTTGTTGGTGGGGCGTTGAGGGCGGCGTATGCGTGGTGTAATGGGTTTGAGGAGGGGGAGGGGTTTGCGAAGGCGAAGAGGGCGGTCAAGATGGGGAGGGAGGGGAAGTGGGAGTGAGGAGGTTGGGGAGAAGGATTTGGGGAGATGATGGTCTGGAAGGGGTGGTTGGAATGGAAAGTACTACTGAATATTGCAGTCATTCGTGCGCGCTCTGTTTAAAGTTGAAGTACTGTTAGCGAAGAAATATCATCTTATGCGCGAGCCTTACTGAACTCAGTACATTAAGCAGATTAGAAAGTGCAAAAGATGTCTTGGAGTTGTACAGTTTATTTGCATTGCTCAGTGCTTGCTCGGAGAGTCCAAGACATGGCGCGCTTGAATTGCAATGCCAGGTGGTACGGTCAAGGAATAGTAAAGGTCATGCAGTTCATTGCGTTCTCGTAAAATATCGTGCTAAGATACTAGCAGTGTGGTTGATTCCATATGATGCAAGGGTATTCACCACCTCAGTGGCATAAGGAAATATCGAGATCTAAGCATACTCTAAGCCATGTGATAGGGTTGATCACCACCTAATTACAATTCGAGTCCAACTTGTCCTCCATGGTACAGGAGACGCCTACGCGGTGAACTCCACCATGACACTAGCGCTCTTGAGCCCGACCTCCTCAATGGAGGAGTCCAGATGTTCGATCAGGTTCTTGCCCATGAAGGCGAGGTCAAACTCGGCACCCTCCTTGCCTTCCCAAGGGTGGTCGGACTTGATCCATTCGTATATGCGGCGGACTGGGTCGGAGAGGTTGAAGCGTCGCACAATAGGGCGACCTGAAGGGCCGCGAAACTGTATACGCGTGGTGATTTTGGGGTCGTTGACGGTAGGCTCGGTATGTGGGGCTTGTGCCGAGATGGCGGCGAACACAGGATTTGAAGAGCCATTGGACTCTTCTTGCTCAGGCTCATGTTCTGGCACTGCTTGCTGTGCTGGTGCCTTGCCCTTGATGTTATCAAAGGACTTTGTGAGCGCGTCTGGATCGTCGTCCTGAGGACCCTTGCCGTTTTCTAGGCTGTTTTGTAGGGCCATCTCAAGCATCTCCTCCTCGGTCATGCGGCCCACATCCTTTGACTTGGTCTCTGGTTTCCGCTTTGCGACGGGGTTCTTTGCATTGACGTTCAGGCTGTAGCGGTCGAGGAACTCGTGCAGCTGGGCGTGGAATTCAACAGGCTCGGGGATGGGTGGGCCAGACCACACCTTGACCTGCTCGCCCGTCCGCGGGTCGACAATGGCAATGTGTGGGTATGCGTCTGAGCTATCGCGTGCGTGGAAGTAGTAGTTGATGTACTGCTGGCCACGCGGGTCGTCCTTGGCGTACTGCATGAAGATGAAGTTCTCGCGAACCGTCGCCTTGATGTCGTCGTTCTTCCATATGTCTCGATTGAGGCGCTGGCAGTCGAATATGGCAGGATCCTGGATGTTCACGATGAGCCACTTCTCCTCCTCCTTGCCCTCGTCTCGTGCCTTTTCCCATGCACCTTGGTACATGATCTCGAACGGCGGTCGGAACAGTTCTGCAAGCATGTTCATCTTAGAAGACTGCTCTGACGCACCGCCCGTGGCCGTTGCCAGCTCGCGCCGCCGTGCGCTAGAATCTGCGGAGTTGTCCCAGACATTGTTGTGGGTGGGTCGCTGGTTGAAGATGCCGGTGCGGCCTAAGTCACCTTGGTAAGCTTGTGGAAATGAGGGCAGATAAATGCTGGAGGGGAATGGCATACCTGCTCGCCGACGAGCCAGCTGCTCCTGTACCATAGCATCGACATCATCGTCATCGTCGGCTGGGCCCCAGTTTGAGCCTGGGCCGATCAAGGTCTCCGTCGTGCGCTGCATAGGGGCGCGGACTTCCTCCTCGCCAGTCGGGCGTCCAGCGCCGTACATCTCCTCTTGTAGCCGCCGCGCCATGGCCTCGTCGTCTTCGACTGCTGGAGCGTTCGATGTGTGGGCGGCAGGGTCAAAATCCGACATGTCATCGTCCGAGTCAATGGTAATTGGGTTCCGCGAGGCCGAAGGAGCAGTCTGCGGCGGGGCTGAGGCTGCTGCGCCGCCCAGGTCGAGATTGGGGCTGTCGAAAAAAAGCTGGATGGCTTGTTCGAAGTTTCCTTCAGTCAGGCGCAGGTATTGGGCGGCCTTCTCGGGCTCGCAAGACGTGATGCTCACGAAATTGACAATGTTCTCGTCTTCCATGTTGGGCGACTGTGGGATGTGACTTCCTTGGTGGTTGAGAGTTGTGTGGAGGTGCGGTGTAGTACCGTGGGGGTGGGGGTGGGGGTTGGCCGATGGAATCGCGGGCGCAGTTTTTGTACTGCTGAGAGATTGTTGGTCTTGTTATATTGCTCCGAGTGAGAGTTGCGGGCGTGAGGGAAGGTGCGCCGATTGCTCAGTGGCGGGTGGTGGGTGAGGTGAAGGGCGGCGGGGCAGTTATGTACCCATGGAAAGCGGGCAAACAAGCGTGATGGTGCGTGTACAATAGAGGGGCGCCGGTATTGTGAGCGCAACAGGCAGGCAGGCAGGCAGGCAGGCAGGCGGGTGAAGTGACGAGACGAGGTGAGTGCTGGGTGTGATTGTCCAACAGCGGTTACACGAAACCGTCGACGAGGTTCCGATGGCGCTTCGCGTGCTCGGAACGGCGAGTGCAACGGCTGTGGGCGACGTGGATTCGGTGTGAGGTTGTATCCGGAAGGCGCGACGGGCGGCGAATGTGCAGTCAACAGAAAAACACCGTGTTTCCTAGGCAGAGGCTGTCGACGGCGGCAGAATCACGTCCAAGACGCGGTGCATCGGTTGCAACTTGCAGGCAGAAAGTGCTGCGTCACTTTGTCCGTGCACCGTGCACCGCATCCCTGTCTGGTGTCGCCTCCGAGTGAAAGCAATCACCAGCAGCGAAGGCGTGACGTGCTCCAAACATACTAGGTGGCTGCACCGCCCTGATTCGCCCGAGCCACCATCTTCTCACCAGCTGATGGGCCACATCGCCTCCGTCTGCCTGTGGCGCTCATCTTAAAGAATCGCGCATCGCAACTTCGTGATACCGACTGTCATTTGGCCTATCAGCACCACGCCTGATACAAGCTCTCCATCATGGCGGATGCACAGGCGGTCGAGGCTCAGGAGCTCTCTCTGGTCGGCAAGGTCGAGATGCGCATCGCCTTGGCCAGCTCAGAAAAGAAACTAGAAGACCTGCTGAAGACATACCTTGCCCCGCTACTCTTGAAACTCGGCTCAGACCACGTAGCTGTGAGAAACAAGGTAGGCATTGGATACATGAAGAAGTTGCTCCCGCAACTTCTTCATCACTGAACCCCGCTAATCGCGGTTTCTGCCTCAGGTCATCTCCATTTGCCAGCATATCAACACTCGCATCAAGTCACAGTACGCATTTGCAACCTTCTAGATTTGCCCAAGGCTACCCAGACTGACCCTGCCTACAGAGACATCAAACTTCCAGTTGGGCCCCTTCTGAAGCAGTACAAGGAGAATCCAGATGTTGCCTTGATCCGTCACTTCGACATTCTCTACATCCAGCAGGGCATTTCGCGACTAACCGTATCCGAACGACTGGAGCTGCTTCCCATCCTTCTCCAAGGCATTGCCAACGACTTTGAAAAGTCCACGCAGCACGCCTCGCAGCTTTTTCACCTGATCCTACGGCTGCTTGTTCATTTCAAGCTTCCGCTGCGTGGCAGCAAGGATGATGATGAGCTACGTGCTGCCTTGGGTCTGAGTGACGAAGACGCCGCCTTTCTATCGACGTGGTTTGGGAAGCTGTTGTTGTTCCAAATCGTGCGGCCCAACACCCCAGAAGCGGCAGCCTCACTTCGATGCCCTGGGCTGTCAGTAGAAGACTACAAGTTCCTTACACAGCAAGGCAAGCCGGATGCGTGGGACCCGAGTTCCGACTCTGGCTTGAACTTGACCGAGTCAAAGGCGCTTGTGGTGCGCTTCCTGGCCAGTGGTTTGTTCAACCAAGATGAAAAGTTCTATCCCGCCTTGTTCGCCTCCTCGGACACAAACTCACGCATTTCGGAAGTCGGAGAAGACACCTTGAAGCGAGTCATTTTGACAAAAGATCTTGAGGATGCAAAGCTTGTAGAAACACTGCTAGAGCTATACTTTGGCTCGTAAGTGCAAGTAAAGATTCTCATCAACCATCACTAACCGCTAGCTAGATCTGAGCCTCAAGGAAAGCTTCCGGTCAAGACGCCGCTGAAAATCCGAATCTTGGGTATACTTTCAAGATCCATGAAATCTTCAGCATACCCACTCAAGATCGCCACTATCGTCGAAGAAGGACTTCTGTCAGCCGAACTGAACCCAATCAACAAGACCGCTGGACGAGAAGCTTCTCGATTTCGGCAAGCCATCTTTTCTCTCGTCAACTTTGTCGCACGGCGCGGGGCTCCAGCCCATCTTTCAGTCGTCGCAGTAGGGCTGGTCGACAACTTGAGAGCCTTTATACGGGATCAGGGCTGGCCTATCGCAGACAGAGACCAGGACATGGAACTCAGAGGATACGGCTACGAGACCATTGGCCTTCTTGCCAAGGCGGCACCTGAGAAGATACTCATTGAGCCATCTCTAGATCTGCTCGAATTCTTGTTCCGCTCACTCCGAGAAGACACTGCAGGAAAAGACGTTGCTGTCAGTATAGAAGAGGCACTTTCTTCGGTGCTAGGCGCCTTCTCAAAACCATTCGACCCATCTGTTATGCCAGCGTTCCGGAGATTATTGCTCCGGTACGCCGCGCTGGGCCAAATCACTACCCCAGCTTCAGATCGCTTCATCAGAAGTACCCGCTATGTTGCAACCCGATTTGCGAATAGATGTCTTCCTTACGATGACGTATTGGCAAGATGGATCGACATACTTGCCGTGAGCGGAGGCTCTGCAGAGAGACACGAAGTCGTTGAAGAAGGACAACGCGGACTTGATCCTTACTGGTTTAAGATGTCGAACTCCCTCCCAGGTGCGATCGAAGAGCAGAAAGATCTAGTCTTCCCAGACTTTGACAAACTCATCAGGTTCATCTTTGTAGAGCAAGGCGAAGACGAAGACGCAATGGATGTTGACGAACCCATCGACGTCCTTGGCCACGTCCAGCAATTTAGCCAACAACATCCGGAAGCGCTCAACACTGTGATAACCTACTGCTCTCAGATAGCTTTGCAGTCGGCGTTGACTGAGCGAGGAATTGGGGATACTGTGACGGAAGATTGGGGACGAAAGCTGGAGAGTCTGATGACTACAGATGCACGTGCGCGTCAAGCGTTCCGTGCGTATGCAACCAACGAAGCACATGCAAAGTCATTAGCCGCAATATTGAGAGCGAGCTTTGATCGTCTGGTCAAGGATGAGCTCAGCGATGTTGGCGACATCGGAACAACTTTCGTGCGCCTGCTGTCTTTACTCCCCGAACGCCATTGGGTACTCGCACGACTCATACAAGACTTCACTGCTCTTCAGCCTTCTGTACTGGCGAACAACGGCAATCGTCGCGCTGCCGCTGCTCATGCTTACGGCTTGCTTGCTTCACATAATGATTGTGACCAAGACGCTCTATGTAAATCGCAAGCTCGTTTCTCTGACAAATTAGGTACATGGAAGTCGGCAGTAGGAGGCGAAATCAACCAGATTAGCGGTATCATCGTTGCTCTCGGTTACTACTTCAGCAGAGCATTCTGGAGAAGCACCGCCAGCTCAGATGTCATCACAGAAGACCATCCTGTGCACAAACTCTTGCAGACTCTCATGGAGATTCTGAAAGAGTCGAGAGATGCAACATTAAAGGGAGCCGCCCACACCTGCCTGGACCAACTTGCCCTCTTCCACGTCATCACTCCCACATCTGTCTCCAAGTACTCCAAGGTCGAAGAGATTGCTCAACACGTATATGACTCTGCCAAGACGGGCACAACAAGCGCAATTCTCGCTCTAGGCCATCTATCCATGATCACCGAAGAGCCTGCAGAGGGTGCTGAAGACGCGACTGATTACAAGTTCATCGGCGATAAGTTACACGAGCTACACGAAGTCCGTGAAACAGAGGTCCAATTCTCTGTGGGAGAAGCTTTGAGTTGCTTTGCATGTGGATGGGAGTCGAAAGCACTGATTGCCGAGCTCGACGTATTACATCCGGATCAAACACCGGATCCATGGGACGCACCGTTACAGACGCCGTCCGGTCCTAAGCGAGAGAGGACACTAGGTGTTGTCCTCGAAAAGACATTGAAGGGGTGCCAACAGACCAAACCTTCGTTGAGAAAAGCCTCTGTGATCTGGCTCCTGTGCCTACTCCAGTACTGCGGTCACAAGTCTGAGATACAGCAATACCTTGGTCCATGCCAAGTTGCGTTCAAGAGCTGCCTGTCGGATCGCGACGAGGTTGTACAAGAGGCAGCATCTCGAGGACTAGGATTGGTCTACGAGAAGGGAGATCGCCAGCTCAAAGATGATCTCGTTCGAGATCTGGTTGGCTCTTTCTCAGACAACAAGTCGAAGATCACCGGTAATGTGACTGAAGACACACAACTCTTCGAGCCAGGTGCTTTGCCTACTGGCGATGGATCGATCACGACATACAAGGATATTTTGAACTTGGCAACTGATGTCGGCGACTCAAGTCTGGTGTATCGATTCATGTCGATGGCTTCACACAACTCCATCTGGTCGAGCAGAGCGGCATTTGGCCGGTTCGGTTTGAGCAACATCTTCTCAGACTCAAGTGTCGACGGATATTTGGCGGAGAATCCCAAGCTCTACCCCAAGCTATTCCGATACAGGTACGGCACAAAAATCCACATTGACGATCGATTGAGGATATGCTAACATGATTGCAGATTCGACCCTAACACAAATGTGCAGCGGTCCATGAATGACATTTGGAACTCTCTGGTCAAGGACTCTTCGGCTACCATTGACAAACACTTTGATGCCATTATGGACGATCTTCTCGCCAGCATTCTCGGCAAGGAGTGGCGCGTACGACAGGCCTGCTGCGCAGCTATTGCGGACTTGATGCAAGGACGGGGCGTGGACAAGGTAAGCACTGCATCGCATCCTACATGTTGATCCCACACTGATCCTTTACAGTACGAAAAGTATCTTACCCAGGTTTGGGACAAGTGCTTCAAAGTCCTCGACGACATCAAGGAAACAGTCCGCGTTGCTGCTGCCTCTCTTGCCCGCGTTCTCACTACTATCCTTACACGCAGTCTTGAGGCTGGAGATGCATCTGTCAAGTCGGCGACTGCCCAGCTTACTCGCGTCCTTCCTTTCCTCTTCTCAACTTCAGGTCTCGAATCCTCAGCCGAGGAAGTACGCCTCTTTTCCGTGCAGACCTTGCTCCAAATCGTCAAAAAAGCGAACGCCACAACGTTGAACCCCCATGTCCCCGAACTCGTGGAGCGTCTTCTAGGCCTCCTAAGTAGCCTCGAACCCGAAGCCGTCAACTACCTCCACCTCAACGCAAAGAAATACAACCTCACGGAGCAAAAAATCGACGACATGCGCCTCCAATCCGTGCGCTCCTCCCCGCTCACAGAATCCATCGAGCGCTGCCTCGACCTCGCCGACGCCCCCACCATGGCCCTGCTCGTCCCACGCATCGAAGCAGCCATGAAATCCGCCGTCGGGCTCCCCAGCAAAGTAGGCTGTTCGCGCGTCCTCGTCACCCTCGCCACGCGCCACCGCTTCGTCTTCAACCCCTACGCCGACGGCTTCCTAAAACTCATCCAGAAAACCATTCACGACCGCAACGAAACCGTCTCATCCTCGTACGCTGCGGCCGCAGGCTACCTCGCACGCCTAGCCACTGACAAACAACTCGTATCCACCATCGCATTCGCGCAGAAACTCTACTTCGCCGAGGACGACGCGTCGGAGAAATCCCGCCTGCTCGCGGGCGACATGATCCGCGCCATCAGCCTGCACGCGACCGACCGCTTCACGGCATTCTCTTCCTCCCTGCTGCCATTCATCTACCTCGCAAAACACGACAGCGACGAGGCTGTGCGCAAGCTGTTCGCAGCGTCCTGGGACGACCATGTCGCTGGCCCCCGCAGCGTGTCTTTGTACCTGCAGGAGATCCTCGCCCTGGCGAATCAGCACCTCGATAGTCGCCAGTGGGCCATCAAGCACACGGCCGCTAAGACCGTGGCTAACGCCGTGCTCGCCATCACGTCGGCCGTGGGCAGCGAGAATGTCGAGCCCGTGGCTGCGGGGCGCATCTGGCCCGTGCTGGATAAGGCGCTTAGTGGGAAGAGCTGGGAGGGCAAGGAAGTGGTGCTGGACGGGTTTGTGCGGTTTGTCGAGAGGAGTGAGGGGTGGTGGGGAGAGGACCGGGGCATTGCGAGCGAGTTGGAGAAGGTGGCGGTTAGGGAGAGTAAGAGGCAGGAGGGCAAGAATGAGAAGGTTGTGGAGGGCGTGTTGGGGATGGTGAGGAAGAAGTTAGGCGAGTAGATGGCGGGTGGGAAGGGGCGGAGGCACTGTAGGGTGGCGTACGAGTAGAGTATATATAGAGAAGGACGTGTTTTATAGGCATCATCTCAAGGTCAGTGTTGAAGGACATGGTGTCTCAAATGTGCTTGTCCGATCTTCAGACGCAGGACGACAAAGTAAATAAGGAGACTTCATGGGCCACGTTTCACATCCACGATGCATATACAAGGAGCTGACAATGCAATATCAAAGAGCCGATGAGATTGATCAAGATCTATGCAACCTTCCAGTGCTGTGCTGCTTGCCCACCCATAGCGAGTCTCGGGCAATAACGTGCAATCCACATCCACTCCAAGTGCGTCTGATCAACCCTCATCCTTATTTCCATCACCTCCAGTATCGTACAAAAACTAAGATTCGAGAGACCTATCCTACCCGCTCAAATGCTCGATTCGCGTATCTGCCCAATGCAAAACGCCTCTTAGCCCCAACCATGCTGTGAGGGCCCTATATGCGCAAAACTGAACTCCGCCGCTTGGTAGTTATGAAAGAAGGAAGAGCAATAAAAGAGGCGAAGAGACTGCCCACAAGCCCAAATAAGCTCATAAAGTGGGTATCGCGATGCTCGTGGCAGCTCTGCAAACAGGAGAATAGTAAAAAGGCAATTGCAAAATGACGTTTTCAGTCCGGTGACGTTGCTTCGATGCTGCTGGTTTGGTGTGCGAAAAGCAAGATGGCAAGGGCTTTAGAACTTGATGTTGAAGGGTGAGCTGGGCGGGTTGTTCAGGTCAAGACGGAATTGCGTGTCGGATGGTCCGCGGCTGTGCTGGTTTGCTTGAGTTGGGGTGGAGGCATCGTCGTCAATGGAAGGCCTCGTGCTCGCAGACTGGGGAGTGCGCTTGGGCGTTCCACGGGCGCTGCTGTAGGCTTCACGACTGTCTGAAGAGGAGACCGTGCGCTCAGTGGATGAATCGCGCTCGAGGTGCTGAGGGCGCTGCGCAATCTCGCGAGGAGACTCGGAGACAGTGTACTTCATACCAGGTGAGGCAGCGCGACCATTCCTGTCAGTGGAAATGTCTCTCGCAGAAGCCTTGGTCCTCTCTACAGATCCACTTCGGGTTGATGCTGCTTTCTTGCCATGGCCAATATGGGGTGAGGGTAGGGAGTGCTTGGACTTGCCCACAGCCTGTTGCTGTCCATTACGGTTGGGGTTGGGGTTGGGCATGGATCGATGGACCTGTTCTTCCAGAGACTGCAAGTAATCCAACTCCTCTCCAAGATAGTCCTTCTCTGTCCAGCAACCCTGCCAGCAGTTGCGCCAATCCAGGATGAGAAACTGGAAGCAGAAAGCGTCGATCTTGATGGCAGGCTGAAAGCAAATGCACAGGTTGTTGTAGTTCATCTTGTTGAACTCGGAACAAGAGTGCAGCAGGCTGATGTGGCAGGTGATTGCAAAGAGAAGGTAGTAGTTGAACGGCGGCAACTTGGAGAGCTCATCTTTGAGCATCTGGGGCGTGGTCTTGGAGCCCTGGCATTCTCGCTGGATCTTGGCTTGGATCTCCTTTGGGAAGATCTCATCTGGTAGTTGTCGTAGCCAGCCCTTGAAGAGAGAGCCGATGACGTTGGGGTCATTGAGGTTTGGGTCGCTGATGAGATCAATGTCTCCATCTGAACATTGTTAGTATGGATCAAGTCTGGTACAGCACAAAGTCTTACCAGTGTCGAACTTTCGCTCGTAGTAGCGGACCTGCTGAGCGGATCCCGGAACTCGATACAAACCCTCTTCTTCGCAACCGCGCATGTTCAAGTAGCTGCATCCGTGTTAGCATATTACTTTTCGTCGAGGTGGTTCCCGGCACTTACTCAATGCAACGCCATGGCAAGGCCGGCATCCAGAACTCGGTCTTGTCTCTAGACTGCTCCAATCGAGACGATATTCTCGTCAACCTCGTCTGCTCGATGAGAGGCTTGTGTATGACCTTGCAGACGTAGGGCTCGTTGGTGGCCAAGGTCGGGGTCTCGTGGTTGCTTGAGCTGCGTCCCAGCTTCCCAAAGATGCCTTTTCGCGCCGAGTCCATCTTGCCTCCAACTTTGCGAGCGCCTGATCCGATGCTAGACATCAAGTTGGCACCCCTGTTATCGTTATAGGAACCCGATGCCTGCGAGCTTTGTTCGGCGCGGTCCAGACGTCGTGGGCCCTGCTCTTCTTCGCGATGGTTGCCTTCGTGTCCGTCTGCGGAGTGTGTACGCATCTTATTCTGGCCGACAAGTGATCGCCATGACTGGTTCTTTTCCAGAGGGGCTGTCTTCAGAGAGGTATCGCCATTCGTCGTCCAGGTGGCTGCGACATCGGGCGAAAGTTGCGGCGGAGGGGCTTTGTTGAGCTTGGAGCGGGTACCGGAGTCCTCTTCACCCTTTTGCGATCTTGACCTGGAGAGCATACCCTGCTTCTTCGGCTTTATGGTGTTACGCTTAGACGAGTCGGCCCGGTCGGCATTATCATTTGACATGGCAGAGCCAGTGCGGTGGTCGAGGTGCACGATCTCAGAACGGTTGTCTGGGGATATTAGCTTACAGCTTTGGTCGTCAGTGTCAGTGTGCCTACCGTCGGAGTTTGGTGTCTGGACCGGACGGCCAAGGTCTGGCGTTGACGTGCCTCCTCGTCCGTTGGAGTAGACTGGCGACGGCTGGTTCCTCGACGAGTGCATGGAGCCGTCTTGCGGGTTGGCCAGGCGCGACGAGGACTTGTTGGCGGAAAAGTGGGAGAAGATGTTCTTCGAGTCTTTGCGCAGTTTTGGTGAAGCGGGGGACTCTGGTTGGTTGCGAAACGGTGCTTTTGGTGATGCATAGTCTGCACTATTGAAGTGTTGCGGTGACGTGGGGCTCTTTGGGCTCAAGGGTGTGTTTGAGCTAGAGTTTTCTTTTGTGTTCTTGCCGCGCATGGCGAGAGACAGAGTCGTCGACTTTGGCATCTTGCGCAGTTGCTTCCGCGGCGGGGTCCAAGACTAATAGATGCTCAGCACACGTCTGTCCAGCGGCGGCTCCGGATCCGCAGGCAATGTACCTCGGGGAATGCGTCTTCTGCTACGGGCTCAAGGCCGGGGCGTGCAAGTGCGTGTGGAAAGAGGCGAGGCGAGGCGGGCGTAGGGGGTGGTGTTGACTTCAGCAGTGGCAGCGCATGGGTCGTACTTGCTGTGGTAGGGCGCTCGGGGGTGGTTGTGCGCTTGGAGAGTCGGTGTCTGTCCCGCATGGCTGTCAGCAAAGGAGTACTCCAGCAACGAGGAGGGACCGCACAGAGGGTGTGGGTGGGGGCCACGAGGGGCTTGCGCAGAGTTATCAAGGCACAGAGGGTGGTACGAACATTCGAACCCTGGTGAGGGGAGGTGTTGTGTCCTGGCCAGCACTGACTGCAGGCCTTCACCGATACCTTGTCGGTGCGGATCGGAACACTGGAGCGCTGGTGCGTGACTTGGGCGGCTGTCTGGCTGGGCGAGGCTTCGATGCAGGAGCCCGCTGAGACGGGGGCTAGGCGTGTGCAACCTGCGACTGCCTTCAATATAGCGCACAGCTCCCTAGCAGCAACTGGCGGTCGAGGGGCCCGTGTCCGAGGTCAAGAGGGTCAAGCTATCGCAGTCGGTCAGCGGAGTGTGCTAATAAGGGGTGGCATGCCGTGCAACGGCAACACCACACTCGAACAAAGGCGGGAGTCCCATACCACGTCGCAAGTGCCACAATGGGTCTGCCACAAAGACCAGCCCAACTGACACGGCGTGAGGTGGGCGCGGATTCGGTACAGAATAGACGAGTGGGTGGAGTGGAGCTATTTGGGCGCCATAAGCGTGCGCACCTGTTCCTGAAACTACAGAGAAAGGCGTTAGTACGATGGTCGTTCGGTCACAGCCCGAAGACAAGTGCGACGCCTGCTGGCGCTGCTGCTGGTGCTGTTTTGCCGTCGATTAGGGATTAGAAACTGTCGCCGGTTGAGCCAGATGCCAAAAACGACGTGTTGTAGTCTTGTCGCCTCAGAAACGCGTGCAGCTTGGAAATGAGCCGAGGCGGCTGATTGGTCCGCCGGCTTACGTTAACGTTTGAGGGTCAAAGTCACCGTGAATGCGACTGGTGAGCACTGAAGCACGTACGTGAGAAATTAGGCTGCAATACTCAAGGTGAATGCAGCACTCTGTCACTACCGAGGCACTTTGTGCAACACGATGCATTCACTGTTGGGAGACGTTTCATATTCTCAAACGCCTCTGCTGCGAACATGTG